>Ga0207870_100174_pt1 | contig 62659 bp, 72 predicted proteins | sample CeladaPassage60B_FD_187477 | JGI IMG/M metagenome (GOLD analysis project Ga0207870, IMG submission 187477) | Cellulose-adapted microbial communities from the Joint BioEnergy Institute, USA - Passage3 60B (SPAdes) (version 2) | ecosystem: Engineered > Bioreactor > Continuous culture > Unclassified... | reverse complement strand
CATCACCTCTTCCCCAGGCGCATCCACGCCGTGACCCAGGAGGGTTTCGTCATCAAAGTTCTCACCTTCGTCCTGGCCCATAACATCAGTCTCCTGACCCAGAAGATGGCTGGGTAGCAACTTGGGTTAAAGTAGCCCGCCCTGGCGTTCTCGTGCGGCTCCGAGAGGACAACGAGGACTTCGTGTCTCTTCCACCTCTCCTTTCCTCGCACGGCGTACCAGACCCCGCTCCCCGTAGAGCGAGAGAAGGGCACCACCTCCTTCACCGTCCAGCCTTCGCTTTCTAGCGCTTCCCGGACCTGAGCCAAGTTGGAGCGGGAGAGGCCGCCAGCGAAACGGGAAAAGCGGTGGTGCTCCGTCAGGACGCAGGTCTTTCCCAGCAAGGCGGCCACGAAACGGACGGTCTTGTCCAGGGTGATGGTTTCATCGAGGGAGCGCACCCTCTCGGCTCTGAGGAAAGCGACCTCCGCCAGCAAAGACGTACTGGCGGAGGCGACCGAGAGGAGCGCCAGCGCTGAGAGAGTGAGAGCTACGCCCAGGACTTTCTTTCCCCTCATTTTGCTAGCCTCCTCTTCTTTGCCCGTCTTTCGCTTCGCTTGCGGATAGGCTCGATGCTTCCTCGTCCCGCCAAGGAAGGTCGCTAGGGACTTAGAGGTAAGACCTACGCCTTTTTTGCGCTTCTACCCGTTCCCTCCGCTCCCTGAGCTGCCGCTTGGCCTCTTTCGCTAGCTCGGGATAGGCCTCGGCGACCGCCCGGGCGAACCTCTCCCAGAGCACCAGGTAGGCTTCCCTCGTACCTGGCTTCCCCCAGAACTCGTCCAGGTACTCCTCGTACTCCGTGGCCTCGTGACGGAGAAAGTTCACGCAGAGCCTGTCCCGGAAGGGGTCGGGTTCGGGCCACGGTTTGAACCTCACCCGCTCCCCGGTGAGCTCCTTGTAGTGAAGAGCGGCGGCCTCGGCGAGCTCCTCGAGGGAGGTCCTGGGGACCTCGAGGGGCAAGGTCTTGGCGAGCTCCAGGGTGAGCTCCCTTCGCTTCTGCGCACCCTTGCGCCCCGCCTGGACGCGTTTCTCCGCCCTCTTCAGGGCCTCCTTGAAGGCCTCCGTGGCTTCCACGGCCTCTACCCGCTCGAGGGCCCAGAGGCGCATGGGCGGAGCAGAGGCGTAGTGAGGGTTCGGGACCGTCTTGTCCTCGGGACCTAGGAACTTACGCACCAAGGCTTCGGTCCAGCCGCGGGCCTTCAGCCCGCTGAGGCTGACCCACTTGTGTTCCTTCTTGTTTTCGCTTTCCTTCTCGGGCATCCTCGCACTCCGTCTCCCCCACTCTTCAGTTTCCCGCGCCCCCCTATTTCCTGTGAACGAGGTGAGGGGGCGCGGGGGGCAGAAGCGAGGGGGCTTGCCCCAGGGCTCTCGAGACGCGCGGCGAGCGCTAAGACGTACAGCGGCCAACCCCCGGGAAGAGGGAAAGAGCGCCACCTCTCCTCTATGCGGTGTTTGCTAGAGGGCTGGCTGACCTCTGCGCAGAGGGAAAACGCTTCGGAAAACCTACCCTTTTTCCTCGCTTAGGTTGACCCCTGCGCAGAGGGAAAGAGTGTGAAGACTGGGGAGCTTCGGCTGGAGCACCTCGACCAATCCCCGCGTACAGGGGAATAACGGCTAACCTCAGCGGTCTGGTTCGTTCCCCGGCCGGCTAACCCCTGGTACAGGGAAATAACTACCCATTGACATTTGGCTACCAGTGTCGTATCGGCTAACCCCTGCGTACAGGGAAATAACTACCCATTGACATTTGGCTACCAGTGTCGTATCGGCTAACCCCTGCGTACAGGGAAATAACGAGGACGCCTTGACCAGGACGGCGAAAACCTCACCTCGATCCCTCCTATCCCTTCCACAAGGCAAAAATCGCTTGTCAAGGTCCCCAAGGGCCTCGAGGCCCCACTAGTCATTGTGATCTCCTCCTACCCTTGAAAGGGTAGGCTTCCGCCTTCATTGAGGGATCTCCCTCTCCAGCAGGGCCTTCATGCCAACTATGGTATACCACAATGCCTTCCGTTCCTCTCCGCCTCCGGCGGAGGTGGGGGAGTCCATGTATCCCCGGTTTGGTCAGCCCGTAGGGCTATCTTGGAAACTGGGGCATTATAGCTCCCCCACACCCCCTCTTTTCTGTAAAGGCGTCTCGCGATAGCGCGGCGATCCGTCGTCCCGCTCTCGCGAGGCTCCGCCCTCGAGGACACCCGGGAAGGGGCGTGGGGGGATCGAGGAAGGGGTGACCAGGGCAACCTCAGCCGCACCGCCAATCCAACCGACTGACCCCGTACGCGGGGAAGAAACGGAGCTCGGGGTACTCCGGGCACGGCCAAGACGACTGACCCCCGTACGCGGGGAAGAAACGTCAAGTTCCTGGCCGACGAAACCGGGAGCTCCGACTGACCCCCGTACGCGGGGAAGAAACGGCACTCCCACCTCCTCTTCCCACCCCCCCTTCGACTGACCCCCGTACGCGGGGAAGAAACGTGGAAGACGGCCTGGCCGGCCTTCCTGGCGGCCGACTGACCCCCGTACGCGGGGAAGAAACGAGACCGAGGAATGGCGCCACTCAGCCTCTTTCGACTGACCCCCGTACGCGGGGAAGAAACTCTTGACCGGAACGGGAAAACCTTCCCTCGAGCCTCCTTACCCCTTTCTCAAGGCAAAATGTCAAGTTCCTCGAGGCCCCTCCGAAGGCCTCACCCTTTATCGTACAGCCGCTTGGCGACCTCACGTCCCCTCGCCAGCGCGGAGCCCAGCGCCTAGAGCCCGGGCGTAGAGCACCAGGGGGTCCAGGTCCAGCCGGAGCTTCGCGGGGCGCTTCTGCCTCGCGGAGGACCTCCTCCTCTCGGCGAAGGAAGAAGGCCCCGTCCGCTATCTTCCCCTCCGCTACCGGGCCTGGCAGGGGGAGAGGCGGGTGGAGGGGAGGGGGCGGTTTCTCCTCAGGTGCTGAGGCCTCAGAAGCGCTGAAGGCGGGAAACTTGGCTTTCCTCCCCCCCTGAGAGCCTCATGAACTCCTTGGGGTCCACGGCCCTGGCGAGCCCCATCTCGTAGGTGATGAGCTTGCGCTTGTACAGGTCGGCGAGGCAGGCGTCCATGGTGATCATCCCGTACTGGCCGCTCGTCTGGATCACGCTCCTTAACTGGTGGGTCTTCCCCTCCCGGATGAGGGCCCTCACGGCTGGGGTGGCGATCATGAGCTCGTAGGCCAGGACCCGCCCGCCGCCAAAGGCCTTGGGCAGGAGCTGTTGCGTGAGGACGGCCACCAGGTTGTTGGAAAGCTGCACCCGGACCTGTTCCTGCTGGTTTTCCGGGAAGACGTCCACGATGCGGTCTATGGTTTCCGGGGCGGAGTTGGTGTGGAGGGTGCCCATGACCAGGTGCCCCGTCTCGGCGGCGGTGATGGCGGCGGCGATGGTCTCGTAGTCCCGCATCTCCCCCACGAGGATCACGTCCGGGGCCTGGCGGAGGACGCTGCGGAGCGCCTTGTGGAAGCTCTTGGTGTCGGAGCCGATCTCCCGTTGGTTCACGATGGCCCGCTTGTGCTTGTGGAAGAACTCTATGGGGTCCTCGATGGTGACGATGTGGCAGGCTTTGCGTTCGTTGATGTAGTCGATCATGGCGGCCAAGGTGGTGCTCTTGCCGCTCCCCGTGGGCCCCGTGACCAGGACGAGGCCCCTTGGGCTCATGGCGATCTCGGCGATGTTCTTGGGGAGGCCGAGCTCCTCAAAGCTCTTCACAGCGCTCGGCACCACCCGTAAGACCCCGCCCACGCTTCCCCGTTGCAGGAAGACGTTCACCCGGAAGCGCCCCTTGCCCGGGAGGCTGAAGGAGAAGTCTAGTTCTTTCTCCTCCTCAAAGATCCGCTGTTGCTTCTCGTCCATGAGGGCGTACATGAGGCGGTGGGTCTCCTGGGGGGTGAGGGGCTCGTACTCCGTGGGGTGGAACTCCCCGTCGATCTTCAGCATGGGGGGCAGGCCCACGGTGATCACCAGGTCGCTCGCCCCCCGCTCCACCGCGAGCGCCAAAAGGTCCACCACGTCTGGTCTGCGGCTCACGGCGTAATTCTACTCCCAGTCCTCCCACTCTTCCCCCTCTTCGTCTGGGAAGAAGAGCTCCATGGCCGCCCTGGTGAGGCGGACGCCGCCCCCGATCTCCTTGAGGACCCTGGGCACCTCGAGGAGGCCGAAAGACAGGCGCTTCCTCCCCGGAAGGCGGGGGACGGCCTGGAGCGTCAGGGAGACCTGGAGGGTGGCCAGGCGGAAGGCCTCGTACCACTCCCGCGCCCTCAGGATCTCGGCCAGGCGGACGACCTCGGCCTCCCGGTCCCGCGGGGGGCGGGCCTCGAGGTGGCCGAGGAGGAAGGCGAGGGGGACGAGCCCTGTGGCGTGAAGCAGGGTGCGCTCCGCCACGTAGAAGTAGACCTTGCCGCCCCCTTCCCGCTCCAGGACCGCGAGGCCCTCCCGCTCCCCGAGGGCGAGAAGGCCCCGGGCGAGGGGGTGGAGTCCCTCGAGGGAGGAGGGGGAGGCCCGGAGTCCCGGACGGCCCGGCCCGCGCTTTTCCACCATCTTCTTCTCCAGGATAGAAGGCCGTGTGAAAGCCGCGTGAAAGCCTCGCGGGGGGCCGCTCGCCGCCGCAGTCTGGCCCCTCTAAACGAAAAACCCGGGCTTCCGCCTGGGGGTCCCCCCTCCCGGGGGACGCCTCGAGGGCCCAGGGGAGGCCCTCGAGGGCCGAAGCCGCCCCCGGCGGCGGGACCGGGGGCCTCAACCTTTTACCTTCTTCTCTTTTCGTCGTCAAGCCAGGACCAGGGCCCGCGCCCTCTGGTCCTTGACGACGGGCCTTCGGTCAGCGCTCCTCTCCCGCCAGAACTTTTTCTACCTCCACGCTTCTCGTGTGGAGCGTCTTGGCCCAGTTTTCCTGGTCCCTGGCCTTGGCGAGGGCGTGGACGGCCACGGGGAGCCAGAAGAGGCCGTAGGGCGGGGTGAAGAACCCCGCCTTCACCACCTCAGGGCGAAGCCTCCCGAAGCGCCAGAGGGAGGCGAGCACCCCTGAGGCAAGGCCGTAGCCGAGGAAGGTCGCCGCGAAGTAGCTGAGCGAGTCTATCGGGGGCCTCGTGGCAAGGAAGAAGGAGAGGAGGCCGAGGGAGGCCAGGTAGCGGGCGGGGGCGAGGAGGTAGAGGAAGGTGTCCACGAGGACCAAGCGGTGAGCTCCCCTCTTTCGGAAGACCTCCCTCAGGACCAAGGGGGCCTTCTTGAAGAGGAGGTACCAGTGTCCCTGGTACCAGCGCACCCGCTGGCGGTAAGAGGCCCTCAGGGTCAGGGGTTTTTCGTCGTACACCCTGGCGGTCTCCAGGTAGCGCACCCTCTCTCCCTGAAGGACGAGGTCCACGTGGAGCTCGAGGTCCTCCGTGAGGCTTTCGGCCTTCCACCCGTGCTCCCTGAGGAGGGCGGTGGAGAGGACCATCCCCGTCCCCCCGAGGGTGACGGAGAGGCCGAGGACCTCGCGGGAGCGGAACCAGGCGAAGTTGGTGAGCCAGTAGGCCGTGGCGATGGCCTTGGTGATCCAGGTGTCGAAGGGGTTCTTGGTGTCGAGGTAGGTCTGGAGGGCTTTGGTATTCGGGTTCTCCTGCAGGAAGCGGTCTATCTCCTTCAGGAAGTCGGGGGCCACGAGGTTGTCCGCGTCCACGACCACCAGGTAGTCGTAGCTGGCGAGGGGGATCCTTTCTAAGGCGTAGCGCAGGTTCCACGTCTTCCCGCTCCGTCCCTCCCAGCGCTCGATCACCGTGGCCCCCTTGGAGCGGGCGACCTCGGCGGTGCGGTCCGTGCACCTGTCGGCGGCCACGTAGACGTGGAAGAGTTCCTTGGGGTACTCCTGCTTGGCGACGGAGTCCAAGAGGGGGCCGATCACCGCCTCTTCGTTGTGGGCGGGGACGAGGAAGGCGAAGCGGTGGCGGGGGTTCGGCGAGGTCGGGGTCTTTCTTCGCTTCCTCGCTTTTAGGAGGTGGAGGCCCAAGACCGCGGTGTCCCAGGTCCACCCGAGGGCCGCGAAGGCTACAAGTCCTAGGATCAAAAGGTCGGTCAAGGCCATGTCTGGTCCCATGGGTCTTCCCACTCCGAGTTCTCGGGAAAGAAGAGGCTGAGGGCCTCTGGCGTGATGCGCACGCCGCTAGCGATCTTCTTGAGCGCTTCGGGGATCGGAAGGGGGGCGAAAGCGAAGCGCTTCTTCCCCTCGAGGCGGGGCACGGCCTGGAGGGTCAAGGACACCTGGAGGGTGGCGAGCCGGAAGGCCTCGTACCACCCTCGAGAGGTCAGGATGTCGGCCAAGAGGAGCGCCTCCGCCTTCGGGTCTTTGGGCGGGGAGGCCTCGGGCTTTCCGAGAAGGAGGGCGAGGGGGACAAGGCCCCCCCGCCCCCGTGACCAGGAAAGCTTTGCCTTGGAGCATGCCTCATTCTACCGGGAGGAAGGCCAGGGCCTTGGGGGCGAGGCCCAAGGAGGGGGTGGCCACCCTTTGGGGCGGGTAGGGGACGAGGTCGTAGACGTAGAGGAGACTTCCGGAGGCCAGATACAGGTGCCCGTCCTGGCCTACGGCCCCTGCGGCGAAATCGGTGTAGGCCTCGAGGACCGGGGAGGCCCTGGGCTCCAGGACCTGAAAGCCCCGGCCGTAGACCGCAAGGCCCGCCACCGGGTCCAGGGCGAGCCGGGGGGTGCCGAAGAAGTCCCCGAGGACCCGTTGGCTCCCCAGGGCCTCGCCCTGGAGGGTGTAGAGGCGGGCCTCGAGACCCACCCTCCCCAGGCCAAGGAGCCTTCCCTTGGCGGCGTCCGCCCGGAGGTCAAAGGGGGCGGCGTCCAAGGGGGGGCTGAGGGGCCTTTCCAGGGAAGGGGTCCCCTGGGGGTCCTGGGCCGGGCGGTAGCCCAGGGCGCTTCCGGTCAGGTAGGCCAGGAGGTCCAGGCTCCCCTGGGGGAGGAGGGCGAGGCGGGCGGCGGGGTCCAGGTCCGTGAGGTCGGCCTCTTCCAGGCTCCCGCTCCCGTCCAGGCTCCAGAGGAAGGCCCGGGCCGCGCCGGGGCAGTGGAGGAGGAGGGCGTTTTGCCCGAGGCGGAGGTGCCCCCCCGTGCAGTCCACCCCTGCGGGCAAGCCCTGGGCCGCGGGGGCGCCCTTCGGGACGGAGGCTTCGCTGAAGCCCGTGGCGTCGTAGGCCTCCACCCGGTCGGGGAAGAGGAGGTAGAGCCTTTGGAAGGCGGGGCTGTAGGCCAGGTCTTGCAGGTCTGGGGTGGGCCAGCTGGCCACGGGGTCGGCGGCGTTTCTTTGCAGGTCCGAGGCCCGGTAGAAGCGCACCTCGTCCTGCCCCCCCGCCGCCAGGAGGGCGGGCAGGGGGGGCTCCTGGCTTCCCGTGCAGGCGGAAAGGGCGAGGAGCAAGAGGGGGTAAAGCTTTCTCATGGCAGACCTCCTAAGCGCACGCCCTCCTCGTCCATGAGCACCTCCGCCGCCTGGCCTCCGTAGAGGAAGGCCAGGCGCACCTCGTTCTTGGCGGCGTCCAGGGTGAAGCGCATGGCCCAGCAACACCGGTCCAGGGTGAGGAGAAACTTGGGCTTCAGGGGGGTTCCCGGGAGGTTCTGGGTGAGGAGGGCGGCGAGGTGGAGTTTGGTGTTCTCCCGGCCGAGGAAGGTGAGGGTGGGGCCGAAGTTCCTGAGGGCGAGGGCGTAGCCTTCGGGGCTTGTGGGCCTTCGGGTGTAGCTGAGGCTTCCCGAAAGGGAGAGACCAGGGAGGGCGTTTTCCTCCGAGGCGTCGAGGGGACGGGGTGGCCAAAGCTCCAGGCCGCCGCCGAAGGTGAGGTCCTTGAGGTAGGTGCCCCCGTCCTCCACCTCCGGCAGGTGGAGGTTGGCCGTGAGGCGGAAGGTCGCCTCGGGGAGGGCCTGGGTGAGGCCGAGGCGGAGGTTCGTCGCCCGGAAGCCCTCCCGGTACCGCCCGGAGAGGAGGAGGTCTAGAAGGGGCCCCGGGGCGCTTCCCGAGCGGAAGCCCGCCTGGTAGGCGAGGGCGGTGGGGTCCAGGGCGGTTTGCAGGGAGAGGCTTTGCGGGCCCAGGATGGCCTGCCCCGAGGCCTGGAGGGTGTCCTTGGGCCAGTCCCTCCGGGCCTGGAGGGTGTAGGCATTGGGGCCTTCCCGGTAGGCCAGGGTGAGGCTCGTCTCCAGGGCCCCCTCCCCGTTCAGGCCGTGGCGGTGGGCGAGGTTCAGGCTTCCCGCGGGGAGGGCGTAGGCCCCCTGGAGGAGGAGGGGGTCAAAGAGGGCCTTTTGGTGGTCGTAGCGGAGGCTTGCCCGTAAAGCGAAGGGGTAGGGGGTGAGGCTACCCTCCAGGCGGGTCTCCAGGGGGCCTTCCTCCAGATCCCGCTTGTGGTGGAGGAGGAGGCCGTACCCCCGGTCCTGGAGCCTGGCCTCGGCCTCCAAGGGGAGGTAGGCTTCCTTTTCTAGGTCCCACCCCCCCTTCAGGCTCAGGGCCAGGGGCCTTTCCTGGAAGCCTAGGCCTAAGGTGGCCTGGTGGGTCCTCCGCTGGGGCAAGGCGTCAAAGCGAAAGGGGCTTTCCCCTTCCTGGACGCTCCTCAGGTAGCCCGCCTCGAGGCTTACGCCCCCGAGGGCCTGGCGAAAGGCGAGGCGCGTGCTCCAGTCCACCTGGCGCTCGTGTTCCCCGTCGGGGTTCTGGGTGGTGTAGTAGAAGCCGCGAAAGCGGTTCTCCCCCCGCAGGGTGGCCCCGGGCCAGGGGGCGAGGACGAGGCTTTCGGCGTGGGCGAAAAGGGCCCTTCCCGCCTCGGCGTAGGGCCCCAGGGCGCGGGCGGAGCGGTTTAGGGGGTTGGTTTCCGCCAGGTAACGGCCCACCGTGAGGCCTGCCTGGAGGCTAAAGGGGCCTTCCCGGAAGGTGGGAGACTGGACCTCCAGCTCGGGGAGGCGTTGCAGGGTGCGGGGGGGTGGGGTGCTTTCGTCGTGGTCCAGGAAGCCCTCGAGCCGCAAGGCGTAGCGCCAGTCCTGGGGGGTGGGGGTGCCGGGGAGGAGGGCCTCGAGGCGGAAGCGGGTCAGTTTTTCCCGGGTATCGTCCCGCTCCACCAGGGCGCTGAGGGAAAACCCCTGCCGCTTTAGGGCGTACTCCCCCCGGTACTGGAAGGTGTCCGGGGGAGTGTGGAGGAAAAAGTAGCGCTCCCTGGCCTCTCCGGTGCCGTAGTGGTCAAAGCCGAAGCCGTAGCCCCGGCCCTGGTAGTAGGAGAGGAGGGTGAATCCCAGGCCGAAGTTGGCCACGTAAGGCAAAGCGGCCTTCAGGTAAAAGCCCCCTTCGTCCTGGCCCACCTCGAACCGGGGCCGGCGCTCGGAGAGGAAGAGGAGGAGGACGGGAAGCTCCAGAACCGGTTTCTCCTGCACCAGCACCACCACCCCCCGGGCCACCACCCGGTCCCCTGGGTACAGGACGATCTCCCGGGCGCGGAAGGCGTAGTCGGGAACCTCCTGGCCGCACGAGGCGCAAGGGGTGGCGTAGCCGTTTTCCAGGAGGATGGCCCCTGCCACCCGCTGGCAAAGGGGGCCGGTGAGCAGGAGGTCCTTGGCCTCGATGCGCACCTCGAGGGCGTCAAAGCTTTCGTCGGAGAGGTCTATCTGAAGTTCCTCCGCCTCCACAAGCCTTCCCTCCCGGTCCCGGTAGCGCACCCCTTCCGAGAGGAAAAGGAGCTTACGAGTGCGAAAGTAGGTGACCCTTCCCGCCTCGATGGCCTCCCCATCCCGCTCCAGGCGCACGGGGTTTCCCGTGAGCACGTAGACCTCCTCCCCTCCTTCCTGCCTTAGCTCCAGCTTTTCCGCCTCCAGGATCCTCAACACCTTCTCCTGGGCCAGGGCCAGGGAGAAGAGGAGCAGGACCGCGGCCAGCCCAAAAGTGGCTTTTCGGATAGCCCCAGGCCAGGGCCGGCTCACCTCCGCCCTCCCAGGAAGAGGAGGAGGCCCAGGATCCCGTAGAACAGGTTGGGCCCCCAGGCGGCCAAAATGGGATCCAAGGCGTTTTGCTCCCCCATGATCCGCCCCGCGCTCCAGGTGGCGTAGTAGAAGAAGGTGAGGACCGCCACCCCCACAAGCCCCAGGCTCCGGCTTCCCCCAAGGAGGTAGAAGGCGAGGCCCGTGGCGAAGAGGGCGAAGACCAGGCTGGCCGCCGGCTCGGCGTAGCGGCGGTAGTAGGTGGTGGCCTCGAGGCCCGCCTTCACCCCCGCCTGCCTAAGCCTCTCCACCTCCCTTTTAAGCTCCCATAGGGTCATGCGGTTGGCCGGGTTCTGCCAGGGCTCAAAGGTTAGGTCCTTGAGGACCAGCTCCCCGCTTTGGAAGCGGGTTACGGTCCTCGGCCTATCCCCTTCGTAGGTGATCCTTAGGCCCCTTTCCACCCGCAAGACCCCTCCTTGGAACCTTCCTTCCTCCGCCAGGACCACCTCCTCCTGCGAAAGGATTCTAAGCTTTCCGATCCTGTCCCGAGCCACCTCCCCCACGTAGACCACCCTGCCCCTGGCGTCCTGGAAGGTGGTGCCCGGGGTGAGAAGGCCCCTGGGCCGTTCCAGCACCTGCCTGCGAAGGAGGTCCTGCCCTTGGGCCAGGGCTTTGGGCACCAGGCTTTCCCCCAAAAGGAAGCCCAAAAGGGCCAGGAGCGCCCCGAGGCCCAAAAGGGGTAAAAGCACGCGTTCCCGCCTTATCCCCAGGGCCCTGGGCGCTCCTCAGCCGGGCGAGGTCTCTTTTGAGGGAAGCGGCTGGGCCTCGCATTCCCCGGTGGAGAGGATACCACCCTGGCGCGTCCGCCTGGTCGGAAGGCTTCCGGCCTTCCCTAGGCCCCGAGGTAGAGGGTGAAGATCTCGAGGGTCTCCCCTGAGCTGTCCCTGAGCTCCAGGTCCACCTTCCAGTAGGCCTCGGCCAAGGCCTCTTCGGCGATCTCGATGGCCTCCTCGAGGGAGTCCGTCTCTTCCAGAACCTCCGCGTTGTCTACCGCCACGGCGTAGTAGGCGGCCTCGGAGTGCTCGTCGTCGAGGTCGATCACCAGGGGCTCCCCGTGCCCCGGGAAGACCTGGACCACCGCCCCGCCCTCCACCAGGACCACGGGGCGGAGGAAGCGGAGGTCCCGCACGGGGACGAACTCCCCCCCGTCCTCCTTCTGCACGGGCCGGAGGGCCTCGAGGGGGCCCACGGCCAAGACGCGCCTCTCCCCGCTCTCCTCTTTCACCAAGGCGTAGAGCTCCATGGACTCCTCCTCTTTCCGGCTTCTTCTTTCCGGCTTCTTCGGGCGAGGGGCCGCCCGGGGCGGGAGCTCCCCCGAGGGCCTCGAAGGCTCCCGCCCTCTTCCTCCTTCGCTTCAGGCCGTTTCTTCCTTCGCCTCCTTCAGGAGGGCGAGGAAGGTTTCCAGGTCCCACTCCTTTACGGGGTCGCTCTTTTGCCGCCAGGCCTCGTACATGCGGGCGAGAAGGGGGAGGTTTTGGGGAATGAGCTCCACGCTCCCCTCCTTCGTCCCCGCCCACCCCGGGCCCCCGGAGTCCGGCCCCGCCTCCAGGACGAAGGCCTCGAGGATGGCCGCCAGGGCCCAGACCTCCTCCTCCCGGGGCTCGGCGAGCTTCAGGCAGAGGTATCCGTTCTCCAGGTAGACCTCGGCCCGCTCCGGGAGGTCGGGGATCTCCTCCAAAAGCTCCAGGACCTGCTCCCGCTCCAGGGCCTTTCTGTCCAAGACTGCGCACGCGTAGGCCGAGTAGTTCATCTCTCTCGCCCCCTTTCGCTTTCAAGTCCCGTGAAGGAAAAGGGAGCGCGGTCGGGACTGCTCCCTTCCCTTTTCCGGGCCCCTCTTCGCCGCCATCGCGCCTCCTTCACCTTCGTTCGTAAAAGCCCTCCTTGGCCCAGCGCCGGGGAAGCTCCTCCTGGGGGAGGTGGACTTCTCCCAGGACCCGGTACGGCCCCCGGAAGGGCCAAGGGAAGAGGCCCTCTCGGTCCATGCACTCCCGGGCCTGGAGCCAGTCGTCTAGCTCCCTGTCGTCCTCTTTCCACCGCTCCAGGAGGAAGCGGCGGCCTCGCTCTCCTCTTTCACCAAGGCGTAGAGCTCCACCTCAGGCCTCCTCTCCCGCCTCCAGGGGGCGCTCGAGCTCCCCGCGGAGGTAGAGCTCGTCCGCGAGCTCCAGCGCCCAGACGTGGGCCTCCGCGAGCGCTTCCTTCGCTTCGTCCGCCCGACCCTCCTCCAGAAGGGCCAGGGCCGCCGAGATCCTCTCCTCCAGGTTCCTCACAGCTTCCAGCACGGCTTCCTCCTCAGACCTCTTCGAAGAGGCGCCGCAGCGCCTCGGCCGAGTTGTCCTCGTAGGGGGCCTTGAGCCTGGCCTCGAGGGCGTAGAGCCGGGAGACCAGGTTCCTGAGCTCCCCCACCGCCTCCTCCACCTCCCGGGCCACCCTTTCCGCCTCCAGGGGGTGCTCGGAGAGGAAGGCGTGGAGGTCTTCGGCGTAGAGGGCGAGGGCCCGGGCCGCCTGGGCCATCTCCTCCAGGTGCTTCCGCGTCCTTCGCACTTTCCACCTCCCTCCCCCGGAGGGGGGAACCCCGGCCTCCGGGGCGAAGGCCTTCGTCCGGGTGAAAAAGAGAAACCCCCGCCGTTGGGCGGGGGTGACCTCCCCGTTGGGGGAGGCGCCCCTGGGCGCGAGAGGCCGGGCCTGGGACCCTGGTCCTCGTGACCCCCCTACCCTGGGGCTTCCCCTGGGCGCCCTCGCGCCCTTCGCCCTCCCGGGCTGTCGCTCCTCCTCCGGCCGGGGCCCAGCCGTGTAGGAGCCAAGGGGGTTTCTCCGCTAGGGCAGTGGCCGCTAACCCCCAACGGCCACCCCCTCCCCGTTTCCCCCAGGCGCCCTATGCCGCGTTAGGCCCACCGCGGTTTAGGCTGCCTGGGTCCCCTGGCGCGGGGCCGGATACTGGCGGGGCCAGGGATTTCCCACCCGTGCTTTCTCGGTAGGGGGCCGGGGTGGGCCGGTTCTCCCCCTTGCTACCTCAGCCGGTCTGCCTTAGCGCCACGGGGCCCGGCGACCTACCCCAACGGGGACTTTCTCCGTGGCCGCCCCCTGCCGCCACAAGGGGCCTTCGCTTCCTTATTACTCCGCCGGGGAAGTCCTGTCAAGGGGGTCAGCTCACCCTGAGGGGCATCACCGCCGCCCGGTAACCTCCCCCTTCGGCGGGCTCCACCAGGACCGGGGTCTGCGGTCCGGAGGCCCTGAGGCGGGCCCGGCCCTCCACGGGAGCCAGGGCCTCGAGGAGGTAGCGGGCGTTGAAGGCGAGGGCGAGGGCGGGGCCCCTCGTCTCCGCCTCCACCTCCTCCTCCCCCTGGCCCCAGAGGCCGTCGGCGCTGGCCTTGATCCGCCCCTCCTCGAAGAGGAGGTCGACCCGGCGGTTCTCCCCGTCGCTGAGGACGGCGAGGCGCTTCAGGGTCTCGGCGAGGGCCTCGGTTTCCACCTCAGCTTCCAGGGCGAACTCCTGGGGGATGACCCGCTCGTAGTCGGGGAACTCCCCCTCGAGGAGCCGGAGGGCCATCCGCGCCGTCACGCCCTCCCCCCGGAGGACCAGGCCCAAGGCCCCCTTCCGCGCCGCCAGGACCACCTCCTCGCCCTCGAGGGCGGAGAGGACCCTCGCGGCCTCCTCCCCGCCCCTGGCCGGGACCACGACCCGGGCGGAGAGCCCCAGGGAGGCGGGGAGGTCCTGCAGGGCGAGGCGGTAGCCGTCCGAGGCCACGAAGCGGAGCCCGTCCTCCCGGAGCTCTATCTGGACGCCGCAGAACACCCCGCGGTAGCTCTCCTTGGCCGCGGCGTAGCGCACCGCCGAGAAGCCCCTGAGGAAGAGGTCCTTGGCGAGCCTCCCCGCGACCCCGAACCCGCCCTCCCCCTCCTCCCCCGGCAGGGAGAGCTCGGGGTAGCCCTCCGCTTGGGCCAGGGAGAGGGAGGTCTGGAAGGAGCCGGAGCGGATCTCGAGGACCCTCCCCTCCCGGCGGAGCTCCGCCTCCTCCCCGGGGAGGGACCGGGCCAGGGTCAGGAAGGGGGCGCCGGGGATCAGGAAGGGCTCCCGCCCGAGCCCGTCCGCCTCGCCCTCGAGGCGGACCTCGAGGTCCACCTCCTCGTCCGTCCCCGCCAAGGCCAGACCCCCCTCCAAGGGCTCCGCCCTCACGTAGGTCGAGAGGGGGTTCGCCGCGCGGGGCTTGACCACCCGCTCCAGAGCCGACACCGCCTTGTTCAGCGTCTCCTTCGCGATCCTCACGTCCACCTCCTCCGCGCTCCGGCCCCTGGGGCCGGCCTCCACGCCCCGGGCGCCGAGCGACACGACCTTTTCACCCACATTCGCTTCGTTTCCCCACCCCCTCCTCCGCCCCGAAGCGCGCCGCCTCGCCCGCCTCCGAGGCCACCTTCCTCCACTAAGGGAGAAAGGGCTCCAGGACGTGGATTACGCGGGGAGTGAGGAGCGGAAATGCGGGGAGGGAGAGCGGGGGAAAGGGCGCGCGCGACCTCCCGGGGGCGGGGGCGGGTGTAATAGAGTGAGTGTGTATGGAAGAGGTACCTCTTTTTCCCCCGGAGGAGGAGTCCCTCTGGCTCCTCCCGGAGCGGCGCGGGAGCGCCGCGGCCTCGGCCCTCGCCGCTTGGGAGCGGGGGGAGTTCGGGCCTCTCCTCGAGGGCTTCTCCGTCTACCTGCGCCGCCTCGAGGGCAAGACGGACCTCACCGCCCTCACCCACGTCTCCCAGGCCCGGCGCTTCCTCCGCTTCCTCTCGGGCCTCTCCCGCAAGCCCCTCCGCTGGGAGCGGGGCGACTTCCTCCGCTTCCGCGACGAGCTCCGGGCCGAGGGGGCGGAGGACGCCACCCTCCTCCGCTACTTCTACGGGATGCGGGCCTTCCTCCGCTTCCTGGAGTGGGCGGGCCTCTCCCCCCCTCCCCTGGACCTGGACCGCCCCCTCGCCGTCCTCAGGCGGGCCAGGGTCCTCTCCCCCGAGGAGTACCGGGGGCTCGTCAAGGAGGCCGAGGGGCTCCCCTCCCGCTGGCGCTACACCTACCTCGCCCTCCTCGTCCTCCTCGGCGAGGCGGGCCTGCGCCTCTCCGAGGCGATGGCCCTCACCGTGGACGAAGTCCGCATCGAGGGCGGGCGGGCCCGCGTGCGCCTGCCCGGGGGCTTCGCCGACCTCTCCCCCACGGGCACGAAGGTCCTGGAGGCCTACCTCGCCTGGCGGAAGAAGGTCGCCCTGCCCGGCCTTCCGAACCTCCTCCTCTCCCCCAGGGGGAAGCCTCTCACCCCCGCGAACCTCCGCGACCTGCGCAGGGCGCTCCGGGAACACCTGGAGAGGGACCTCGACGCCCACTCCCTGCGCCTCACGGGCCAGGCCCGGCTGGTGCGGGAGCACGGCCCCAAGAGGGCCCGGGCGCTCCTCCGCCGGGCGGGGCTTTAGAAGCCGTCGGTCGCCTTCACGACTTCCTCTCATGTAAGGGGGCGGCTTGCCCCAAGGGAATTATACCGCCCCCGCTCCGCCCGCCGCGGGCGGCCTCCGCCGCCGGCCTCTCCCCGAGGAGGGCGAGGAGGGCCCGGGCGTACTCCAGGAGGTCCCGCAGGGCCTCCCTGGGCGAGCGGAGGAGCTCGTACCCCGTCCCGCACCTCTTGAGGAGGAGGAGGGGCGGGGCCTGGAGCAGGGGGAGGAGGGCGGAGGCCCCCGGCGCGGCCTCTTCGGCCTCCTCGAGGCCGATCCGGTCCCCCGGGCGCCGCTTTGAGAGGTGGAGGAGGAGGGCGGTGAGGGGGGCCTTGGCGGCGAGGGCGGCCTCCAAGGAGCGGGACATGGCGAGGACGTCTTCCCTCCTCAAGGGGAGGCCCTGGGCCAGGCGCTCGAGGAGCTGGTGGGGCCTCACCGGGGCCTCGCCGAGGGCCTCGAGGGCCTCAGGAGCGATCCGTGGACCGGCCCCCTCGCCCAGGTGGGCGTAGACCGCGCCCCGGGGAGGCGGGGAAGGAGGCTCGGCGTAGAGGATCAGGGGGCCGGCCTCCGAGACGAGGACGGCGAGGGCCTCCTCGCGGTGGACGGGGACGAAGCCGAGCCGCCCCAGCGCCTCGAGGGCTTGGGCGAGGCGGGGGGAGGCGGAAGGCCTCGGCCTCTCTCCCCTCTCCTCTATCACCTCTTCCCCGCCGCCCGGGAGGAAGCGCACCACCTTCCTCCGCCTGGGGTGGGGCTCCGGAGTAGGGGGCTTTTCAGGCCCCGCCTCCCGCGGCGGCGGGGCCGCGGCCTCCTCGCGCCGCGCTTTTGGCCGCGCTGGCCTGGGGACCGCCTCCACGAGGAGGCCCTCGGCGGTGGGCGTCAGGACCAAGGCGTCGTTGGCCCCCACGCGCAGGGCCTCGTAGACCGGACCGAGCCCCCGGACCAAGCCGGCCTCCCGGTCCACGACGACGGCGTGCCGCTGCCCCCCGACGAGCAGGACCGGAGGGGCTCCCCGCAGGACCCGCTCCACGGAGGGCGTGAGGGCCATGGTCCCGTCCCGCACGCAGAAGGAGGTCAGGGTGTAACGGCAGCTTCCGCTCACCTCGTGCTAAAGCTTATCCGGAGGGAGGCGGGCTCTCCCGCTGAACCGCGCGGAAGGCGTGGTGGCCTGAAAGGGCCTTGAAGGGCGCAGGGAAATGGAAATGGTATGCCGGGGTCGGGAGCCGGAAGGCTCCCGAACAGGCGTTGAGGCTGGCGAGGCGGGTGGCGGCCCGCCTCGCCGAACTGGGGTGGGGGCTCCGCACGGGCGGGGCCCCGGGGATGGACCGGGCTTTCGAAGAGGGGGCCCGGAAGGCCGGCGGGAGGGTCGAGGTCTTCCTCCCGTGGCCGGGGTACGAGGGCTACCGCGAGGACGATCCGGCCGTGGCCCTGATCCGCCCGACGGCCGAGGCGTACCGGGTCGCCGCGGAGCACCACCCCGCCTGGGAGAAACTCGGGCGGGGCGTGAGGGCCCTCATGGCCCGGAACTCCCACCAGGTGCTGGGCCCCGACCTGGGCGACCCCGTGGCCTTCCTCGTCTGCTGGACCCCGGACGGGGCCGAGGAGAAGACCGGCCCCGAGACCGGGGGGACGGGCCAGGCCATCCGCCTGGCCGTGGCCAAGGGGATCCCGGTCTTCAACCTGGCGCGAGAGGGAGCCCTCGAGCGCCTGGGGGAGTTCGTCCGCAGGCGGGGGGGATAGCCCCTCCGTCCCGTCCGAGGGGGGCCACCGCCCCCCTTTTTCGCTTCCCCCCTGCGCCGGACGGGCCTCCAGACGGCCTTCCTTCAGCCGAAGAGGCCGAGGGAGAGGAAGAGCTCCCTTGGGGAGAAGCCCCGCCAGTCGGGCGCCTCTCCCCTCAGGGCCCGCTCCGCCCGGGGGAGGGCCCAGCGCTCGAGCCACCACGAGGCGAGCTCCGCAAAGGGGAGGTCGCTCCAGCGGGGCTCCTCGAGGCCTTTCAGGGCCTCCCGGAAGTTCTCGGCGTGGGGGAAGACGTAGATCGGACGCCTGTGGTTGTGGAGGGCGACGTTCGGGAGGCCCAAGAGAGCGCAGGCCTTCTTGACGTGGAAGAGCTTCTGCGAGGGCCCTCCGCCGTAGCCCCGCTTGGCCTCGAACCCCTGGGAGGCGAGGAACTCTATCACGAGGTCGTAGGTCTCCTTGGGGATGTGAAAGACCCCCTCGCCCTTGGTCTCCCCTGCCCTGAAGACGAGAGGCCTCCCGGAGCGGTCCCTCAGGCGCTCGTAGATGGAGGCCTTGCCATAGGCCCCCGTGGTGTAGACGTAGACGAGGTCGGCGGGGAGCTTCCTACCCTCCATGAGGGAGAGCCTCCCTTCGTACTTCCGCTTGTAGTCCTCGCGCACCTCGCGGCTCGCGAGGGCCATGGCGGCGAGCTTCCCTCCGAGGAGGAGGTTGTAAGGGGGCAAGGCCCCCACCCTGTGGGCCTGGAGGCCGAGGTTCGCCGCCAAGGTGCGGTCCTCCTTGGCGATTCCGAGGAAGCGGTCCCGGGCCTCCATCCTCAGCACCGGGGACATGAGGGAGAGGAGGCCCATGACCTTCCCGTTGGTCCTGTCCTTGACGAGGTAGGCGAGGCGCCTCCCGTAGGCCCTGGTGTAGGGCATGGACCACCAGAGGAGGACCAGGGCCTTGAAGAGGCGCTTGTCCTCCTCCGTCTCCACGGGGTGGAGGACAGGCTCCACCCGCCGCGGGTCCACCTCCTCCCCCGAGGCCAGGGCCTCCTTGAGGAGGGGGAGGGCGGCCTGGAGGAAGGGGCGCTCGCGTTCGAGGGCCCGCCTCCGCACCTCCTCCGCCCACTCCCGGGCCTCCCCCCTCGGGACGAGTTCGAGGAGGGCCTCCTTCACCCTCTCCTCCAGAGGGGGCTTGGGGGGGTCTTCGAAGAGCTTGGGCTGGAACGCCATCTCCGCTGTCCGCTCTAGAGCCTGGCCAAGTCCTTCAGGGCCGCTTGCCTCTTGGCTTCCTCCCACACCTCGAGGAAGACCTCCTCGGGCCTCTCGGCCCTCCCCTCCAAAAGCCTCCGCAGGGGCCCCGGGCGCACCTCGAGGACCTTGGCCAGGCTGCGGGCGAGGCTTTCGGGCTTGACGTTCGTCTTCACGCTGTACGGGAGCTCCAGGGCCCGCTCCCCGTGAGAGATCCACTCGGCGGCCTCCGCGTCCTCCGTTTCGGCCCTCGTCCAGAGGACGAGGTGGCCGAAGGGACGGGCCACGGGGAAGAGCTCCCCCTTGGGGAGGTCCGCGCCGTACCTGGCGCGGTTCTCTCGGTCGAGCCTCCGGATCCTCTCCAGGAGGGAGGGCACCCGGAGCTTCCACCCCAGGGAGAAGGGCGAGAGGGTTCGGTAGACGGTCCAGAGGCTCCCGTCTGACCTCAGGCTGGGCCTGCGCCAGAAGGCCCAGAGGAGGCCCTCCGCCCAGTAGAGGAGGACGTAGGAGGTGGTCGCTCCCTGGCGGTGGAACTCCACGTACCTCTTCGTCACTTCGCCGCCGTTCAGCCTGACGACTCCCTCGGGGTTCTTGAGGACTTCCCCCGCTACCTCGTCCCACCGCCAGACCTCGTCCGCGAGGGTGCGGGCCCGGTAGCCCTTCTCCGCCGCTTTCACGAAGCCGATGAGGGCGGTCCTGAGGTCTTCTCGGGAGAGGTCTTCTAGCGAGAACTCTTCCCAGGTCCAGCCGTCCGCCTTCTTCACGCTCCCTCCTTCTTGAGGAACTCGGTGAGGTCCAGGCCCTCCTCGAAGAGGCGGGCCGCCGCCTGCCACAGGGGGGCCCACTCTGGCTGGGGGAAGGGCTCGACGATCTCCGTCCTCCAGAAGGGAAGGCGGGCCCAGGGCTTTCCCTCCCTCCAGACCACTCTGAGGCCAGCGGAGAGGACTGGGGAGAGGTCCACCACCCTCGCCCGAATCCTGCCCCTTCCTTTCAGCGCTCCCGCCGCCGCCGAGTGGACTCCTTCGCCGAAGAAGACAAGGCCCAGGGGACGGTAGATCTCGGCGCGGTGCTCCCTCGGGTCCTGCCGCCAAGGGTTTGAAGCGAGGGTGAGGAGGCCCTTGACGAGCTTGTCCTGGCGGTAGGGGAAGGAGACCGCTGGCGCGGCGGCGAAGTCCACCTCGAGCGTCTCTTCCGTGAGCTCGGACGAGACGTCTAAAGCGGAGAGCCCCCGTCGCACCTTCTCGGGGAGGTTGGCCACCATGCCGGAGACCCGGTCCTGCTTTTCCGCCCAGTTGAGGAACGCGACGGTCTTCAGGGGGAGGGCGGCGAGGCGCAGGGCGAGGAGGAGGGCCTCGGGAGGGGCGCCTCGGTCGAGGAGCTCCTCGAAGGGCCAGACGGCCGCCTCCAGGGGCTCCGGGGGCGAGAGGAGCTCGCGCGCCCGCCTCTTCCAGATCCTGGTCGCTCTGCTCCACTTCTTCGGCCACATCCGCCGCTTTTCCTCCTTTTCCGCTTTGGCTTTCCCGTCTCCAGGCGCCTCGGCGCGGCCTCGCTTCCAGTAGAAAGGCTGCGCCGCGCGAGAGGCGCGCCTTTTCGCCGGTCGAAGCGGCCGCCCCCGCGGTCGGAGCCGCCCCTTCTCCCGGAAGACCTCAGAGGGCGCTCAGGCCTCGAAGCGCGGCCACGCGGTCTACGGCCTCGGCGATCCGGGAGGGGTCCTCGAGGATCCGCCTCGCCTCTTCCTCCCCGAAGAGGGAGGCGAGGGCACGCGCGGCCCTCTCCCCTCCCGCGAGGAGGGCCGAGTAGGTCCTCTGGTCCACCTCGAGGTGCGCCTTCCCGCCCCGCCCCGCCACGAGGTAGACCTGGCCCCCCTTGCCCTCCGCCACGGTGAGGAAGAGGCCGTCCCTCTCGTCGGTGTCGGAGGGGAAGAGGTCTGGGGGAAGCGGGGGGAGGCCAGGCCTCGCCCGGAGGTAGGCCTCGCGCCACTCCCTCAGCCTGGCGGGGGCCTTCAAGAGCCTCTTCGCCAAGACCCGCAAGGCTTGGCCGCTGTAGAAGATTTCCTTTAGTCCCCGCTCCTCGTGAGGCGTGAGGTTCGGGGAGGCGTAGGCCTGGCGAGGGGTGAGGTGGAGCCCCGCGGGGAAGCCTGGGCTCCCGAGGACGGCGACGCTCAAGACGCAGACCTCGGGGCTTCCCCTCTCGTCGCTGACCTCGAGGATGAGGCCCGCCCTCAAGACCTCGCCCTCTTTGGGCCTGAGGCCCTTGAAGAGGGCCTCGAGGGCGGTCGCCTCGGGGGGGGTGAGGCGGTCCTTCAGAGCGCGTACGGGGCGCGACGGGTCCCTCTCCAGGTAGAAGGTCTCGGCGAGCGGCCTGGTGGACATCCTCGCTATTTTAGCGCGCACCGAATAGAAGAAGGGGGGCGCGTGAAGCCCCCCCTTTGCGGCCTTCTCGGCCTTATACCTCGAGGGCCTCCAGAAGGGCCTGGGCCAGGTCCTCCCGGTAGGGGCCCCGGTAGACCACCGGGGCTCCGAACCCGGCCCAGAATCCCCCCCAGCCGCCGTCCTCGCCCCAGCGGGTGAGGACGACGGCGTGGAGGCGCTTCCGGGGGAGGACCTCGAGGAGGGCTCTGTTCTCCTGGGAGGGGAGCCCTCCCAGGTCGATGATTAAAACCTCGGCGAAGGCCGCCAACCCCTGGAGCTGGCGGGCCTTCATCTCCACAAAGGTGGGGGAGAAGAACTTCCCCACCTCCTTGATTTTGCTTTTTATCCGCCGAGCCAGGGCCTCGGCGGACTCCCCGATGCCGAGGGCGTGGGCATCGTTTACCCACGCCCCCTCGGCATCGGGGGATGCAACTTCGATAAACCAGCGGGGGGACTTCTCCCCCCGCTTCCTGGCCTCCACCTCCCGCTCGCGCAGGAGGCGGTAGATTTCCCCCCGGAGGCGAGACTTGCCCGCCTTCGGGGGGCCAGACAAAACGATGACCATCTTCCCCCCTTTTCATACGCCCCCCGCGGTAGGGGGCGGCCGCGAACCTAGAGCGCCCCCGCCAGGCGCTCCTCCCCGGCCTTTACAGGCCTTTTTCCCCCGGGAGCGGGGGATCCTCTCCCAGAGGATAGCACGCTCCGGCCCCAGAACGTCTCTTGACGGGGCGGAACCTGTGAAGCTATGATGGTCCGCGTAAAGCCCCTGTCCCCCGGGGGTGGAAGGCCCGAGAGGGCCAGGGGGGAAGGAGGTAGGAGATGAAGGTGGTGCTCGTTGATGTTTTTGTCGTCAGGAACGGGGGCATCCTCGCCCCCGACGACCTCCCCGCCCTGGTCGGGGCGGTGGAGAAGGCCCTGGAGACCGCGGGGATCAACCCCCGCGGGGGGGCGGAGGTCATCGTCCTGAGCGGCCGCCTCCCGCTTTGGGCGGCGGCCGCTATCCTTCACGCGACCGGCCACGCCAGGCCGGCCGCCGCCCAATTTGACCCCCGCCTGCAAGCGGGGGTCATTGTAATGACCCACAGCCCCAGCCCCGAGCTGAAGCTCGGGGGCCTCGTCCCCCTGGAGGGGGATGAGGTGAAGGTTCAGGTAGAGTTTTAACCCCTAACCCCGAGGAGGGGGTTGGAGCCCCGGGCTGCCGCCCGGGGTTCTTTCTTTTTAGAGAAAAGAGGGGGTGTGGGGGAGCTATAATCCCCCGGTTTCCAAGATAGCCCTACGGGCTGACCAAACCGGGGATACATGGACTCCCCCACGTCCACCACAGGTGGACACGGATTTGGTACAATGTAGAAGAAGCCAGCCATGCGCAAAGCCTTCAAATACCGCCTTTACCCCACCAAGCCCCAGGTGAAAGACCTGGAGCGCACCCTCGAGCTTTGCCGTGAGCTGTACAACGCCGCCTTGCAGGAGCGTAGGGATGCTTACAAGAAGGCCGGGAAAAGTGTCGGCCTCTACCAACAGAAGAGGTACCTGCCCCAGATACGAGAGGAACTGCCCCAGTACAAAAGGGTCCACTCCCAGGTGCTCCAGGATGTTATTCACCGGGTGGACAAAGCCTTCCAGGGCTTCTTCCGGAGGCTCAAGGCCAAAAATGGTAAGGCAGGCTACCCCCGCTTCAAGGGGAAGGGACGCTACGACTCCTTTACCTTCCCTCAAGCCGGAACTACCGGAGTCAAGCTCCAGGAGGGCGGGAAACGGGTCTTCCTCTACGGGATTGGCTCCGTCAAGGTTAAGCTCCACCGCCCTTTGGAAGGGAAGATCAAGACGGCGACGGTTAAGCGGGAAGGCGAGCATTGGTACATCATCTTCATCACCGAGGTGGACCCCAAGCCTTTGCCTCCAAGCGAGGAGGCCATCGGCATAGACCTGGGCACCAACCCCCACTTCCTCGTTACCTCGGAGGGGGAGATGGTAGAGGCTCCCCGCCACTTCCAGAAAGCCGAGGAGAAGCTGGCCAAGGCCCAAAGGGAGCTTTCCCGGAAGAAGAAGGGAAGCAACCGCAGGAAGAAGGCCAGGCTCAAGGTAGCCAAGCTCCACCGCAAGATCGCCAACCAGCGCAGGGACTTCCACCACAAGGTAGCCAGGAAGCTGGTGAATCGCTACGGAACCATCGTCCACGAAGACCTGAACATCGCCGGTTTGGCCCGCTCCTATGTTGCGAAAGGAGTAATGGATGCGGGCTGGGCACAGTTTCTCCAAATCCTTGCCTACAAAGCGGCAGAGGCTGGTAGGCAGGTGATAAAGGTAGATCCAAAGTACACAAGCCAGGACTGCCCGGTGTGCGGGCACAGAGAAAAACGCCCCCTGTGGGTGCGGGTGTACACCTGTCCCCAGTGTGGGACGCTTCTCCACCGGGATGTGGCCGCTGCCCAAAACATCCTGGCAAAGGCCCGGACGGGGCCTTCGGGGGAAACCCCGAGAAGCCCCGGACTTTAGTCCGGGGAGTCGTCACTCCCTCAGACCTCGATCTCTATCTCGGGCGTGTGGACCGCCACCCGCCCGCCCCCGATCTTGTTCTTCTTGCGCACGCCCGCGCACCCGTCGTGCACGGGAACGTAGCGCCGCTGGCCGCTCGCGTCCACGTACCAGTAGAGCGAGGCCTCCCAAGACCGCTTGGGGTCCACCATCCGGCCACAGAGGGCGCACGGGCCCGCGTATTTCACCCCTTCGCGGTAGTATTTGGCCTTGACCTTCATCCCTTTCCTCCTTCGCTTCCTCGGCCGCCGCTTCCCCGCTGGGCTTCACTCCACGCGGGGGACAGGCCTTCCCAGGACCAAGAGCCCCGCCAGGACGCTCTCTATGGTCCCCGCCTCCACGGGGCGGTAGCCCTCCCCGGGCGGAGAGTCCACCCAGACGGCCTCTATCAGGTTCCCCGCCACGTGGGCCCGCCGCCCCTTAAGGGGCGGGAAGCCCGGGAGGGCGAGGCCCTCCTCCCAGCCCGAGCCCTCGAGGAGGCCGAGGCCGAGGAAGCGGGCCACGGCCGCCACCTCCTCCTCGGAGGCCTCGGCGACCCACCTCCTGATCCGCCTCGCCGCCTCCCGCTTGGTGAGGGGCGGCTCGGGCCAGAGCCTCTCCAGGACCCAGGCCGTGTGGGGGAGGCCTCCCGCCACCTGCTGGAGGAGGTAGAGAGGGCTGGCGATGAGCTCGGGGTCGGGGAGGACCCCCATGGCGGCGTAGAGGGGGTGGTAGCGGGCGTCCTCGCCGTAGTCGTAGAGCTCCTCCGGGGGAGCCTCGGAGGGCGGGGCCACCCGCTCCAGGGCCTCCTCCATGGAGAGGTCGGCGAGGGAGACGAGGTCCCGGGGCGGGAGGCCCGCCCTCAGGGCGTGGACCAGGACCTCCTCCAGGACCCGCACCCAGGGCTCGGGAAGCTCCGGGGCCGCGAGGTGTATGAGCTCGTGCAGGGCCACCCGTTCCGCCTCGTCCGGGGGGAGGCCCGGGCGGACGGCCACCCGGTAGTCCCCGGGGCTGAGGTTCCGCACGAAGCCCTGGACGCGCCCGTCCACGCCCTCCCAGACCTCCTCGGGGTGGAGCTCCAGGAGGTCTGTCGGCGGGAGGTCCTTGAGGTAGGGGCGGGCCTTTTCCGCGAGGGCCCGCAAGGTCTGTCTGTCCATGGTCTTCACTCCCTCCACCGCTCGCGCACCACGTCATTCACCACCACCTGGGTCACGAACTGGTCCTCGGAGAGGAGGTCGTTCAGGATGGTCTTCGTCAGTTCCTTCACGTCCCCCTCCGCCTCCAGGACCACGCTCCCGATGGGCGTGTGGAGCTCCACCACCACCCGGCCCGCCTCGGGGTAGGGGGTGCACTCCAGGCTGTGGGCCTCTAAGACCCTGAACCGCTCCTCGTCCTTGTAGCGGATGAGCACTAGCATCTTCGCTTCCGCCTCCTTCCGAAGGGGGCTAAAACCCCCATGCCTTAGGAGGAGGGGGTGGTTCACCTGGGCCACGCCTTGGGCCCTGAGCCTCTCCGTGAGCTCCTCCGCCGTCATTCGCTCTTTCCTTGGGGATCTCCTCCCGCGGCTATCCGTGGACCTTGACCACGAGCCTTACCTCGGCGGGGAGAGGCCCCCAGAAGTTTTCCCTCCACCCGCTCCAGGTCGCCAGAAGCTCCTCCTTCCCCTCCTCCCGGAGGAGCTTTCGGAAGGCCCTCAAGTCCACGGGAGAGAGGTAGACGGGGAAGACCTCCCCCGTGGGCTCCTTCTCGCACTTCAGAGCGGCGAGGTAGTCCTCAAGGGCCCTCGCCGCCCCCACGGGGCGGGGGAAGACCTTGACGAAGCTCATCCAGTCGTCCCCCGCTTGCCACACCTGGGCCTTGAGCTCCCTGACCCCGGGGCGGGCCCAGACGAGCCGTCCCTTGGGGCAGTCCCACACGAGGTCAGGCCCCGTGGGGAACCTGGCCTGGAATTCCTTTTCCTGGTCTTCTCGCGTCATGCTTCCCTCCAGCACCCCTCCCGGTGGCCCAGGGGGGGCCTCGAGGTCCAGGGCCAGTTGGCCCACGCCGAGGAGGGGGAGAGAATCCCCCCACAGATGGGGCAGACCTCCCCGAGGTCGCCGAAGTAGGTCCCCAGGCGGAAGCCCAAGGCCTCGAGCTCCGGGACCAGGGCACGGGGGACGAGGTAGAGGGGGTAGTCCTCCCCCACCTCCTCCGCCACCCAGTCGGGGGCCTCCATCACCTCTTCGTCCTCCCCCACCTCTTCCCCCGGCTCGTAGGGGTAGAGCCAGACAGCGGGGAGGCTGTCCTCTTTGTAGACCTCGATCTCCAAGCTATTCCGGTCCAGCACAAGCCTCATCGTCGTCCTCCTCATCCCTAGGTCCTCACCAGGAGGCCTAGGGCCTCGGCCACCAGACCCGCGAGCCGCCTGGCGGCGGCCTCCTCGTCCTCCCCGGTGGCCTCCAGGTGGACCACGCCTCCCCCTCCGAGGGGAAGGACTCTGGCCCAGGCCCGCTTTCCCTCCTGGAAGGCCACCCCCACGGGCACCTCCTCCCACCACAGGGAGACGCCCTCGGTGCCCGAGAGCACCTTGAGCCCTAGAGCTTTCATGGCCTCTTTCAGCGTCTCCACCTCCTTGATGTTAGTCGGCTGGGCGGGGGGTAGGGGTCTTACCCAGGAAGCGAGGGAGAGGAAAGCGCCCCCGGTTCCTGGGTAAGACACACCCCCGCCTCCCCTAGAAGGGGAGCTCCTCAAACCCCCACACCTCTCTCTCCGCCGCCTGCCGGGCCTCTTCGGGGGAGAGGCCCCTCCCCCTCGCCTCCCGGTAGGCCCGGACCCACTCCGCTGTCAGCGAAGCTACCTTGTGGAGCTCCGTTCCGCGCCCGTTCTGGGGCTCGGGGCCGGAGATTTCCTCCAGCACCTCCGGCACCCGGCCAATCCCCTCGCACTCGGGACACTCTGTCTCGCTTCCCGGCACGGGCCGGAAGGCGAACCACTCGGTGTAGACGAAACCCGTGCCCCCGCACAGGGGGCACTCTACTCTCCTCGTGCTCTTCACCCGCACCATCCCACCAACCTGGTCAACCAAAGTGCACATTAGCGCACTTCGGCCCTCCACCAGGAGGAGGACCTAAGCAACCCCTCCACCCCTCCCACGCTCCCCGGTGAAGGAAGACCTTCAGCGGGGAGAGGTCGCGGGGCACCTCGCGCCCGAGGAGGGGAAGGAAGGTGCCTACCCTCAGGACCCGCCAGGCGTTAGCGCCAGGACGTTTCCTTCCCTCGGTAAACCCGTCCTGGCTACCCGGCGAGCCCAGCGGGCTTGAGAGCAGGGACAGGGCTCCCTGAGCCTTTTTGAGCTCACGGGACAGCCTGTTCCTGCGGGAACGGTCACGCTCGTTTCTCTTCTGAGTGCGGAGCTCCTCGGCTCTGGCCCGGTAGAAGTCCCAGGCCTGGACCAGGAACGCCCCATCGCCGAGGAGTTTCTGGTAACCTTTGGGGAGCTTCTCCTTGAACCCTAAGGCTCTCCTTCCGATCACGTACGCGGCGGCCACGTCCTTGGACAGGGAAAGCTGCGGGGCGTACTTGAGCATCCCAATGGTGGAGGTGTCCTGGGGGTTCACCTCCACCACCTGGACCCCTCTCTTCCGGGCCAAGGAGTGGACCTTCCGGAGGAGGGAGGCGTAGGCGAAGCGGTGTTGCTTCCTGCGGAAAGCTCTTCCAGAGCCGTCCCCTCTCCTCCCCTTGGGGAGGTGCTTCAGGCGCTCGGTGGCGACGGCTACGCCGTGCTCCTCCGCTAGGGAGACCACCTGGTGGGCGATCTTCCACAGGAGAAGCTCCTTAGCTCCCCTGTTCGGAGCGCGGTCCACCTCCTCCAGGGAGAGGGTGAGGTGCCTCCTGAGGTTTCCATCAGGGGAAACGAGGGCTAGGGCCAGGTGGTAGGGGTCCGAGTTCACGTCCAGGGCGAGGACGCCGTTCTCCTTCGTGGCCACGAGGGGCGCGGGCTCCTCCTCCCAGGTGAAGGCGGCGTAGATCTTCCCATCCTTGAGGGAGAGTTCAACATTGTAGGGAAGAGAGGCGTGGACACGCTCCACCAGGGCGCTCAGGTTGGGGTGGCGCGTCTTCACGAGGGCGTGGACGTAGCTTCCGTCTCCGAGGTTGATCCGGAGCCACAGGGCTCCTTCCTTGACGAGGAGCTTCAGGTTGAGGTTGCCCCCCTTGGTCCTGTCCCCCCGGGAGTAGAGGAGGCCCTGACGCTTCTCCCTCCACTCCCGCTTGAGTCTCTTCAGGGGCTTACCGGAGAGGTGTCTGCGTTTGAGTTGATCGAAGAGGCCCCTCCCTCCGAACACCACTTTTCGGGGGTTCTCTCCTAGCTCCTTGGCCGAGTCCAAGGTGGCTTTGGCTTTCAAGACGGCGTCGTCGGCGTAGCGGGTGTTGAGGCCAAAGAAAGCGCAGAGGGGGCTGTCCTGACGTTTGAGCTCCTCCCTGGGCTGACCCTCAAGCAAGCGGTTGTAGGCGTAGCGCACCCCAGCGGAGAAGCGGCGCATGAGGTCCAGGGTGGCCTTGTGGTCTTCTCCGGAAGGGAAGACGAGGAGGGCGTGGACTCCGGTGAAGGCTTTCGCCCTCTTCTGCGAGGTACGCTTGCGCGCGGCTTTAGGCTTGGCCTTCACCTGGGGCCTCCTGTGGAGGAGTATAGCGCTTCGGGGCTTTTCGTATGTCGCGGGGGCTCGCTGGGGTGAGGTGGCGGGAAGTGAGAGCACGTGAGCGCTGGGGTGAAGTGGTGTGCGCTATTTCCCAACTGTTTGCACCTCCTTTTCCCACAGGGGATGCGCCGGGGCAGGGGGATGGCCTCCGCCAGGTCCAAAAAGGCCAGGAGGGCGGCCCTGTGCCGGTGGGCCAGGTGCTGGACCACGGGATTTTTCTCCCTCCTCGCCCGCCCTGGCGCAAGGGTCCAGGATGTGGGAAAGGGGGCCGCCGTCCAGGTACCTGAGGATTAGGTCCACTCCGCCCTCACCCCCCGCACCCGCAGTAGTAGGAGTGGACTACCACCCGCCAGGGGGCGGGGTCCGGCTCAAAGCCCACGGAGGCCAGGGGTTTCGCCCTTTCCAGGGTCCGCTGGTGGCCCTGGCGGATCCAGGCCTCCACCTCCCCCCGATCCACCCCTTCGGGGAGGCGGGCCACCGCTACCTGGCCGCACTCCCAGCACCTCCGGAGCACCACCAGGGGCCGGGGGTCAGGGTCAGCCTCCTTCTCCTTCTCGGCCTCCTCCTTCTTGAGAATCTCCTCCAGGGAGAGGCCCAAGGCCTCGAGGAGCTCCTCCAGGGGCACGATCCGCCCCATCCCTACCCTTGCGGGCTCCCCCAGGCGCAGGAGGGCGTACCGCTCCGCCCCCAGGCGGGCGATGCGCTCCTCGAGGGCCTGGGCGATCCGGTTCTCGGTCCCGAGGGGGAGGTTCTCCGGTCTGTCTACCCCGAAGGGGTAGACGTAGATGTGCCCGCTCTCGTCCCCCAAGACCAGGCGGAGGGCGGGGGGCACCGCCTCAACGTAGGCCTGCGCCGCTGCCGCCCTCTCCCTCAGCCCCTGCGACAGGATCTGGTCCAGGACGGCCTTGGCCTCCGGCGGGGGCTCCACCCCCGCCACCTCCCGCCCCCCCAGGAGCATCTTCGTGTAAAACCGGATCACCCGCCCCCTCCCGGGGACCTTCTCATACTCCCCGCGGAAGGGGAGCCCCGCGATCGTCCCCTCGAGGCGGAGCTTCCCGTACTTGTCCACCCCCTGGGGGACCACCTCTACCTCAAGCCCAGCTTTCTGGAAGCGTACCGGTACCGTCATTTTTCCCTCCCCTAGCAATGCGGAGGTTAGCGGTCTTTTTTCACCTTCCGGGCCACGGCGGGAAGGTCCTCCTCCGTGAGCCCCGCCTCGAGGAGCAGGTCCCGGTTCACGAGGACGGCGGGCACCCACCGGAGGACGGGGCGGGCCTTCGCGGGGTCCTTCCGGCTCCCCTCCCCCGTCCAGTAGAGGTGCCAGTGGGCCCGCCGCACGTGGGGGACCACCCGCTTCCCCGTGGGGGCGAAAGGAAGCTTCTCCCTCCTCTCCCGGGCGAGGCGGAGGGCCTTCCCCCACCGCCACCCCGTGGGGAGGACGAGGGGGCTGTCCGGGGGGAAGACCCGCTTCTCCCCTCCCTTCACCTTGACCAAGGGGGCCGGGGGCCTCGGGCTGAGGCCGCCCAGGTCCGGGGCCTCCTGGCAGAGGTAGAGGGCGAGGGAGAGGGCCTGGGCGAGGACGGCCCCGTACTCCCTCACGAGGAGGGGGCTGGCCTCCTGGAGGGTCTTGGCGGCGAGGCCGGGGGCGCCCTGGACTGAGCGGGCGAGGGTCTTCTCCACGGCCTCCCGCAGGTCCTCCGCGTCCAGGTCCAGGACCAGGGTGGCGGGGCGGTGCCCCTTCTCCCCTCGGATCCAGGCGAGGAAGCGGAGCTCCAGGTGGGGCCCGATCCCCGGCCTCCCTCCGGGGTCCCACTCCAGGTGGACGTGGAAGCCCTCCAGCTCGGGCCAGGCGGGAAGGCCCTCGGGAAGGAGGACCAGGGGGGCGGGCTCGGGGAGGCGGAAGAGGAGGTCCACGGGGAGCCTTCCCACCGGGGTCTTCGCCACCTCCCGGGCGAGGTCGGGGTCCACGAGGTAGGCTCCCTTGGCGAGCCTCCAGAGGCCCAGGGCGTGGAGGAGGGCCCCCAAGGTGGCGAAGTCGGCGGCGAAGGCGGGGGGCACCCCCTCCCGCCCCATGGCGGCGTAGACCGCGGTCAAGGGGACCACCTTCTCGGGCGCTCCCGGGAAGCCCTCGTGGTAGAGGCGGGCCACCTCCTGGAGGACCCTCCGCTCCCTGGGGTCGTTGTGGAGAAGGCGGAGGGCGGAGAGGGCCGCCCCGAGGACGGGGTGGGGCGGGTCTGGGCGATCCACGATCTTACCTCCCTTCTATCTTGACACGCACCCGGCGCCCCTCTTTCTCTCCCCTCTCCACGAGCCACCTTGCGATGACCTCTCCGTGGCACGGGAGGGGGGCGCAGTAGCACGAGAGGGTGAGGACGCCCTCCCGCTTTAGCCTCTCGTAGAGAGCTTCCAGGGTCTCGAGGAAGCGGGGGTCTTTCGTCCTCTCCTGAAACCAGGCCCGGTAGAGGCGCACGGCCTCTTCGTGGGAGCCCGTCTCTTCCACCCGGTAGGGGTTGCCGAGGCGGGAGGGCCGGCCTATGTAGACCGACCCTCTCGCGAAGCGGCCCCTGCGGGTGAGGCGTATCTCTAGGGGCCGCATCTTTCTACCAGGGCTCGACGGTGTAGGTGCCGGGGTCATAGGGGCGCTTCAGGCGCTTCACCCGGTAGCGCTCCTCCCCGTCCGTGTAGATCGGGCCGAGGACGTGGTGGAGCTTAGGTAGGTCGGCCAAGGACACCTTCCACCTCAAGTCCTTCCGAAGGGAGGCCAAGGCCTTCCTCGCCCGGCGCTCGGGAAGGAGCACCCTTTCTCTGGCCGCCGTGTATTCCGACAAGTCGTAGAGGACCTTGGGCCACCTCACCGCTTACCTCCTCTTTCATGGTAGAGCCGGGGGTTGAAGGCCCTCGAGGGCAGGGAGCTTTCCCGCTCCTCTCACGGTCCTTTTCGGAGAGGGGCGGGCGCGCGCGAGCTCGTTCACCACGGCTCTTCCCCCGGGAAGAAGGCGTAGACCCGGCCTTTTTCGAGGGCCTCGCCGAAGGTGGTGGGGCGGTCCTCGAGGAGCACGGCGAGGTAGAAGTTGTCGTCGTCGAAGACTTCGCCCCTCGCCTTGAGGGAGAGGCCAGAGGGGGGAGCGATGAGGACGAAGGAGGCGAGGGGGTGGATCTCCTCTCGGGCGGGGATGCGGACGTCCTCGAGCTCGGCGAGGGGGTCCTCCTCCTCGTCGGAGCAGACGAGGGAGTAGGGGCCGCCCGACCAGAAGCCTTCGAGCCTCTTCACGGTCTTTACGGTCTCCACGGTCTCCTCCTTTCCGGGGCGGGACTGCCCCGCCCCTGGTCGGCCTAGATGTCGCTTCTTTCTCCCTGGTCAGTCAGACTACGGAAGCGAAGGAAGCGGAGGCCTTACAGGGGGATCGCTTTCCCCCGTCCTCGGCTTCCTCCTCAGCGGAGCACCTCGTGGCAGGCCCGGCAACGGGCCTCGTAGCGTTCGCTCGCTCCCACCAGGACCACGGGGTCGTTGTACCGGGCGGGCCTCCCGTCCACTAAGCGCTGCGTGCGGGTGGCGGGCGCGCCGCACCGCACGCACACGGCGGCGAGCTTGGTCACCGACTCGGCCCGGGCGAGGAGCTCGGGCATCGGCCCGAAGGGCTCTCCCCGGAAGTCGAGGTCGAGTCCGGCGAGGATCACCTGGATGCCCCTGTCGGCGAGCTCCTCGGCCAAGGGGACGATCCCCGGGTCGAGGAACTGCACTTCGTCCACAGCCACGAGGTCGGGGAGGAGGGAGCCTAGGCGCTCCCGGATCTCCCTCGAGGACCGCACGGGCACGGCCTCCACCTGAGCCCCGTCGTGGCTCACCACATGGGCAGGGTGGTATCGGTCGTCCAGGTGCGACTTGAAGATCATCACCTTTTGCCTCGCGATGAGGGCCCGCTTGACCCGCCGGATGAGCTCCTCGCTCTTTCCGGCGAACATGGGCCCTGCGATCACCTCAATCCAGCCTCGCTTGGCGTTTTCCACAGCAGCGCTTCACCTCCTGCGTCCGGCGCCCCCGCGGGCCCGATTCGAGATTCAAGGCTACCCGAGCGGCGCGGGGCCGCGATGCGCTCTTGGAGCTTCGCCTCTCTAGGCCTTTTAGGCCGGCCTTGCCGAAGCTTCGGCCGCGTCCCAGCTCCGGGTTAGGGGCCTCGAGGCCTCGGGGCAGTTGCCCGTTCTACCCCTCGCACGGAGGCCTCCTGGATGGGACCTCCGGGACCGGAGCGCCTCCGCATGAGCGGCGCGGTTTCGCCCCCTGGAGAGCCGTCTCTCTTTAAAGGCGGCCTCAGAAGGTTTATACTTGCACCCGTAGCACGCCCGGCCCCGGGCGGAGGAGGCCGAAAAGGCCAGGGGCAAGGAGGAGAGGTATGAGGAAGCGGAAGCAGGAACAGGAGGGGAAGTTTGTCCAGACGGTCAACGACACCTTCGAGGCGCTCGTTGACCTGGCTTTAGACCAGGAGAGCCGTGCGGTAGCGCGGCTTCTCCAAAAAATGGGTGCGGCCATCGAGACCCTTGGCCGCACCTTCAAGGAGGAGGATCCCGACGAGCTCCTCAGGGGGTTTATTCTCGGTATCACCTCCCCCTGGGGGATTAGCTTTGCCAGGGCCCTCCTCCGGTTGGCAGAGGAGGACCCGGGGGAGTTCCTCCTTCTCCTCCAAGACCTTAAAGGCCTAGCGAGAAGCTAGGCGAAACCCCTCCGCCAACGCGGAGGGGTTTCGCTTTTAGAACCGCGTGGACACAAGCCTCCAGGCCGAAGCGCCTTCGCTTCCAGGAGGGACTCCCTCTTCCGAAACTGCCCCGGACGGTGTATGCTCACGTCTGTAAACCGCCTGGCCCCGGGCGGAGGAGGCCGAAAAGGCCAGGGGCAAGGAGGAAGTATGAGCAGGGAAGTAGGGGAGTCCATCTTTCTGGGCCTCCTCAGCCGCGTTGAGGAGGCCGAGGAGAAGGCCAAGGTCTACAGGACCTTGGCCGAGATCCTCGTGGAGCGCCCGGACGACGTAGAGTTCATCGCCCGGGCAGTCAAGGACCCCGCCGTCGTCCGCGTGATCTCCGTCATCTACTCCCTCTACGAGGCGGGGCAGTTCGAGTTAGCCCGCGAGATTGAGAACTTCTTCGCCCTCCTCGCGGGCGCCAGTCGAGGAGACCGATAAGGTTGCTCTGCCCCCCGCTAACGCGGGGGGGTTTTCGCTTTGGGCGCTGCCTAGATACAAACCCTGAGAAGGGAGCGCCTTTGTATCTAGGCAGACCCCTACCCGGCCCTAGCCCTCCCCTGCCCCTAAGCCTTTTCGGCCCGTACTTCCCCGGTGAGCAGGGCCTCGTAGGCGGCCTCGAGGGCGGAAAGCCCCCGCAGGAAGGCCCCGACCTCGGGGATGACCGCCGGAGGGACCTCGTCCGCCTCGTAGCGCCTCTTGAGCTCCGCCGTGAGGTAGAGGAGGCGGCGGAGGAGCTCCTCGAGGCCTGGGCGGGCGAGGCGCTCCCGCTCCTCTTTGAGCCAGCGGAGGGCCTCCTTCAGGGGGATGCCCATGGCCTCGGCGGCGGCCACGGGGCTGCCGTAGAGCTTCCATTCGTTCAGGAAGAGCTCCCGTTCTCGCATTTTTCCGTCGGGGTCAGGTTTGGCCTCGCGCCTCGAGCTCCGCGCGCTTGGGAGGGCTTGGGGGCTCTCGCCGGGAAGCGCGGCTTCTTTCCTCGCGCGCCCCGAAGCCCCTTCAACACCTCGAGAGCGCCCGGAACGTCTTGGCCTTCTCCTTTAGCTTCAGGAACTTTCCGAGCGAGACCTCCACCTTGACGGCGGTGTCCCGCGCGGGCGTCCACTCCTCTTCCCGGTCGTCCCAGAGGAAGGTCTCGTACGCGAGCGCGATCCTTTCCCGGAAAAGGTCGAAGGTCACGGCCCCCACGTACGTGGCGTCCTCGTCAGGCGGGTCGAGCCCCCGCATGAACTCGTACATCTCTTCCTTAAAGGCCGCCAGCTCCTTGCTCAGGCCTTTGAGCCTTCTCTCGCTCAGCCTGGGGGCTGTCTTTAGGAGCGTCGGGTCGTTCACGGCCACGTCGAGGATGTCGAAGTGGAACGTGAGCCGCCTCACGCCCCGCGCTTTCAGGCGTTCCACCACCCCTCGGTCGACCCCCTTGGTCTCCTTCGTCTCGTACTCGGCGTACGAGAGCTTTGCCTTGGGTAGGAAGGGGAGGAGGTAGACCGCGAGGGGCGAGCTGCCCTTCATGATTTCTCTCTCCATTTCCGCTTCCGCTTTCGGGTCCACGGCGCGCCTCCTTTCGTCACAGGGTCATCAGGTCGAGCATCACGGAAGGGAGCTCCCCCCTCAGGACCTCGAGGACCGTCTCCGGCGGGAGCCCCTTGGCCTCGAGGAACGAGGGAAGGGCTTCCCAAACCTTGGAGGGGTCGTCCAGGCGGGCGAAGGCGAAGATCACGCCCTCTCCTTGGAAGGCGAGGACGTGGTGGGGAGAGGCGAGGACGAGGACCCCTTCCGGGGGAATGACTTTATCCGTGAGCCCCACCATCAGGACCAGGTTCCCCTCCCCCCGGTAAGGTCCCGCGATGTTCACCACGGGGACGGGAAAGGGGTTTGGGGGAAAGCGGAGGCCCGCGTCTTCCGCCCAGGCGCAGAAGGCCCGGGCGAGGCGGGGGAGAACCTCCTCTCGGGGGAAGCGCCCGAGGCTCGCCCAGCCTCGGTGGGGCGCGTGGTCCTCGGAGAGGCGGCTTGTTCTGGGTCTGAAGGCCTCGAGGACCGGGTGGAGGGTCCACGCGTCCTCGGGGACACCTTCCCTAGGGAGCTCAACTCGTCCCACGGCTCCGATACCGCCGAGGCGCGCGATCCGGACGTGGCGGTCCACGAGCACCGTCTCGGCGTGGACGCAGGGGGTGTCCGGGAGATCCCGAAGGACGCGTTCCGGGTAGGAGAGGTCGAGCTTCTTCAAGACCCCCTCCACCACCGCCTTCCGGCGCTCCGGGAAGGCGTCTCCGAAGGCTTCCTGGAGGTAGGGCTCAATTTCTTCGGGCGGGACGGAGACGAAGGACCCCGGCACGGCCCTCACCTCTCTTCGGGAGAGGGAGCCTCGTAGTCCAGGACCACGAAGGCCCCCGGAGGGGGGTTCTCCCTTTCGGCGGCCTTCAGGAGGGCCTCGAGGCGCTCCACCACCTCGGGGGCGAAGCCGACCTCGCTTCCCCCCTCCCACTCCACCGTCACCGCGGGCACGTTCTTAATCACGACCCTCGCGCTGTTCGCCAGGGTGTGGACGTAGGTTATCTTCGGCATCGGACCTCCCCTTTTCGGTAGACTTTCTCCTTTTTCCGTCCCGCGTCAAGGGGAGCTTCAGGGCCTCGAGGGCTGGGGGCCGCCTCTCGGCCCCAGGATCACGCCCCTCTCCCAGAGGAGCCTCGCCGCCGCCCAGAGGGGGGCGTACTCCTGCACTGGGAAGGGCTCACGCACCTCCCTCCACCCCGGGACGGGGAGGACCGCCTCGGCCACCCCGTCCTCCCGCCACTCCACCCTGAGGCCCGCCTCCAGGGCGGGGGCGAGGTCCACCACCTGGGCCTCGAGGGTCCCCTGCCGGGCGAGGACGCCTATAGCCCCCGAGTGGAGGCCGTTCTGGAAGAGGACGACTCCCAAGGGGAGGTAGAGGACGGCCCGGTGGTTCTCTGGGTCCCACCGCCACCGCCTCACCGTGAGGAAGGCGTCGAGCGTCCTCCCCGGGTGCCAGGGGAAGGAGACGGCGGCGTCCCGGGCCAGGCTCACCTTCGCGCGCCCCGCCTCCCTCGGGCGGGCCCGGAGGGCCCAGATCCACCGCGAGATCTCCCTGGGGAGGGCGTCCTCCATCCTCCTCGGGATCTGGGCCTCCCCGAAGCCCAGGAGCCCCCGGGTGAGGAGGGGGAGGGCGGCGAGCCGCACCGCCCTCCTCAAGGCCTCCTCGTCCCCGCCGTTCTCCAGGGCGTGGGCGAGGGGGAGGACGGCCTTTTTCAAGGCTTGTACTCCTTCCCCCAGCTCAGGGACGTGAGGAGCCGCCCCTTGGCCTGGAGCTCGAGGGCGAGGGACTCCAGGGCCTTCCTCGCGCTCGCCTCGTCGGGGAACTCCACGACGGAGGTCCTGGAGGCCCCTCGGAAGTAGACGAGGTTCCCGTTCGCCTGGACCTCTTCCACCGCGTCCATGTTCACGAGCCTTTCGCCTAACTTCACGAACACGCTTCCACCTCCTCGCGCCTTACTCCTTCGCGATCCCGGCCTCTTTTTCCTCTCCGTCCTGGCCCGAGAGGGCGGCCTCGAGGAGCTCGGGCCTCGGCTCGTAGCGGAACCTCCGGGGGAGGGAGGGGTCGTAGAACTGCTCCTCGAGGGCCTCGGGCTCCTCGTCCGGGAAGAAGGAGAGGTGCTTCCTGACCACGGCCACGGGCTCCGCGCCCTCGTCCGCGTCGAAGGAGTGGACTTTGCCGCTTTTGAACTTGAGCACGAACCTGCGCGTCATCTTCTCACCCCACGCTCTCGAGGCCTTTAGCCGCCTGCCAGGCGAGGAAGTCCCCCCCTGGCCAGGCCTCCGCCTCCTCGCGGAGCTTCTCGAGGCCCCTCTCCAGGAGGGCGGCGAGCTCGCGTCCGAAGGCCTCCAGGGCTTTTGGGAGCTCGTCGAGGAACCTCCTCACCATCTCCCTGCCTTCCGGGGTCTCGGCGGCCTCGCAGGGGGAGAGGGGCTCTTGCTCCGCCCTCCCGAACCCGACCCTGGCGCTGAACCAGGGCTTCTCTTTCCGGGGCACCTTCGCCTCGGCCTCGAGTTCCCACCCGTCTCCCCGCAGCTTGACCCCCAAGATCTCGCAGGGCTTGGCGTCCTGCTCCCGCACGTAGAAGCGGAACCGGGCCTCGACCCCTCCGTCTAAGGAGAAGCGGACGGCGAAGCTCTTCGGGGCCTCGACGCCTTCCGCCCCCTGCAGGAGGCAGAAGAGGCCCCGGCGGCTCTTCCCCCACGCCCACTCCGAGAGGAAGTCCTCGAGGGCCGCGAAGACCCTCTCCGTCTGCTCGCTCACCCGCGCTTTGAGGAAGCTCGCCAGGTCCTCCACCAAGGCCGTTCCCTCGGCGACGACCCTTCCCGCCTTCTTCCAGCTCCCGCTCTCCTTCACCGCGCCCTCCGCCTCGGGAGGGAGGGTCTTCCCTCCCTCCTCCTGGCTCACTCCCCTTCCCTGAGGAGGGCCGCGAGGGCCCTCAGGGCCTCCTTCTCCAAGGCCCAAGCCGCCCGGGCCATCTCCAGGCCGGCCTCGGCCATGCGGTACAAGCTACGGGCGCTCCTGTAGGCCTCCTCCTGCTCCCGGACCTTCTCCAGGAGCTCCGCTCGGCGCTCCGCCTCGTCGAGGCCCTCGAGGCCTTCCCGGATGGCCCGGGCGCGGGCGTCCTCCAGGTCGTCCCGGGCCGCCTCGAGGGCCAGCCTGGCCTCGGCGTGGGCGGCGATGGCGACGATGAGGGCCCGGGTCCGGTCCCTCAAGGCCTCCAGGGTGTTCTCCACCTGGGCCCTAAGCTCTCCGGGCGCGCTTCCTTCGTGCCCGCGCTCTGCCTTTTTGGCTTCCTTGGTCTTCTTGGCCATCCCCTCCCTCCTTCTCGTTCGCGCTTCCTCCGCGGGTCCCCCCCGGCCCCAAGAGCTCGCGCAGGCGCTCCAGGCCCTTCTCCACGAGCTGGCGCGCCCGCTCGGCGCTCACCCCGAGGGCCGCGCCCACCTCCTTCAGGAGGCGCTCCCGGCCGTCCTCGAGGCCGAAGCGGAGGGCTACCGCTTGGGCCTGCCGCTCGGGGAGCTGGGCTAGGGCCCGGAAGAGGCGCTCCCTCTCCCAGGCCCGGAGGGCGGCCTCCTCCGGGCCCTCGCCGGGCGCGGGGAGGAGGTCGCCGAAGATCCCGTCTTTCTCCTCTCCGACCGGCGCGTCCAGGGAGGTCACCGGCTCCGCGAGCTCCGCGAAGAACCGCACCTTCTCCGGGGTCCAGCCTTCTCCCAGCGCCCGCGCGAGCTCCTCCTCCGTGGGCGGCCGCCCGAGCTCCGCCTCCAACCGGGCCCGCGTCCCCATGAGCTTGCGCAGGTCGCCGTGCTTGTTGTGGGGGAGGCGCAGGGAGCGGGCCCCGACCGTCGCCCGGAACTGGTACTGGCGGACCCAGTGGGCGGCGTAAGTGGAGAAGCGCACGCCCCGGCTCGGGTCGAAGCGCTCCGCCGCGGCCATCAGGCCGCGGTTCCCCTCCTGGAGGAGGTCCTCGAGGTCCAGGCCCTCCCCCGTCCTCTCCCCGGAGAAGTGGGCGGCGAGGCGGAGGTTCCTCTCCACGAGGGCGGCCCAGGCTTCGGCGCCCTCCGTGGCCAGGCTCGCGAGCCTGCGCCCCTCCTGTCCGAGGGCGGAGATGGCCTCCCGGAAGCGGGCGTCTTCCTCGGAGCCCCCCGGCAGGTCGGCGGCCCGCCTGCGGAAGTAGGCGAGGAGCTCCTCCTCGGGGAGCCCCGTCATCCGAGCCAGGGCGGCGACGGCCCGCCGCCCCTCCTGCGCCTTCGCCGCCAAGCCGGCCTCCTCCTCGAGGGTGAGGAGGGCCTTTCGGCCGGCCTCGTCCAGGAACCACTTCGCGGTCCGCTCTTCACGGGGTTCGGTCGCCGCGTTCACGTACACCTCCTTTCGGGAGCCTCCGCTCCCGCTCGCTCCAAAAAGGCCCGCGGGGGGGCTCCCCCGCGGGCGGCCTACTCCTCGAGGAGGTCGAGGAAGTCGCGAAGCTCTGGGGCGTGGTACTTGAGCTTGCGGAGCGCCCGTCCCTCAAGCTGGCGGACGCGCTCCCTGGTGACCCCCAGGTAGGACCCTATGTCGTGGAGGGTCATGGGGGGGTGGCCGTCGAGCCCGTACCGGAGCTTCAGCACCATGGCCTCCCGCGGGTCCAGGCAGGCGAGGGCCGCTCCCAGCTTCTCCCTGGCGACCGCTTCCTCCGCCGCCCTCACCGGGGAGAGGCGTTCGGTCCCGATCACGTCCTGGAAGAAGGTGTCCGGCTCCGCCTCCTTCTCGTCGCCCACGGGGGCGTCCAAAGAGGCGGCGTCGCTGAGGTAGCCGAGGAGCTCGGAGACCTTCTCCGCCGTCCACCCTCCCCCCAAGAACTGGGCCACCTCCTCCTCCGTGGGCTCGCGGCCGAGCGTTTGGGCGAGCTCGGCCCTCGCCCTCTGGATCTTGCCCAGCCCCTCGCTCGCGTGCACGGGGAGGCGGATGAGGCGGTTCTGGTCGTGGAGCGCTCTGGTCACGGCCTGCTGAATCCACCAGGTGGCGTAGGTCGAGAACTTGTTCCGGGTCTTCCAGTCAAACAGGGCGGTTGCGCGAAGGAGGCCGGCGTTTCCCTCCTGTATGAGGTCCAGGAAGTGCATCCCCCGGGCGCGGTGAGCGTAGCGCTTGGCCACGGAGACCACCAGGCGGAGGTTGGCGAGGATCATGCGCCGCCTGGCCTCCTCGCCCTCGCGCACGAAGAGGTAGAGGCGGCGGGCCTCGGGGGAGGAGCGCGCCTTCGCCTCCACCTCCTCCACCGTCTTCGGGGAGAGGGCCTCGAGGCGGGCGTAGGCCGGGGTCTCGCGGCGGTCGTTCACCCGGGCCCGGGCCACGGCGAGGACGAGGACGAGGTCCGGGTCGAGGCCGAGGAGCTCGCCGAGGCGCTTCGCCGCCTCCTGGCCCTCTTGGATCTTCCTGGAGAGCTCCACCTCCTCCTCCAGGGTGAGGAGCGGGTAGCTGCCGATCTCGTTGAGGTAGCGGCGCACCGCGTCCCCTCCCGCCCCTTCAGGGGGAGGCTCGGGCGGGTCCTCGAGGGGGGCGTCCTCCTCGAAGGGGTCGAAGGACGAGGGCGCCTCCGGCTCGAAGTCCTCCTCCTCTGGAACCAAAAGACGCGCGTAGAGGTCCACGCTCGCTTCTTCCGCGGGCATGACCAAAGAGATTTTACCCGCGCCTTGGCTTCCTCTCCCGGGGGCTTGCCGGAAGCGCCCGGCCGAGGTAGCCTGAGGTCAGGCAAGCGCCTGGCCCCAGGCGCGAAAGGTCCGCTCGCAAGGGCGGCTAGGGGCGGGGGTTCGCGCCACCCTCGAGGCTCCTCCTCGGGGGGCGCGGGCCCTCGAGGAGGAAGGACTCTCCCCGCGTGGCGCGCGCGGGGGCGTATGAGGAGGGGGCATGATGGTGCAACTGGACCGCGCCCTCGGGGGCGCGGTGATTGTTTCTGTCCCCGCCCGGGTGTACCCCCGGGTGGCGGACACCCTCTATCGGTCTGGAGCCGATATCGTCCTCGTGGGGAGGGAGTACAGCCTGACCCACGGGGGGGACTGGGCCCGGGCCCGGCGGGTCGCGGAGGTCCTGGAGGGCTTCCGCAAGGCCCGCAAGGGCCGCAAGGCCCGGTAGGGGGCCGGGGGCCGCCCCCCGGGTTTTTTGGGAAGAGGCGGTCCCGGGGAGGCGGCGCCCCGGGACGAGCTCGGCCCCCTCCCGCCCGCGCCGGGAGGGGTGGCCCCGGGAAGGGGCCAGCGCTCCGGGCCACCGCCCGGAGCCTTTCGCTTTTCAGAGCATCCTCGGGGTCACTCCCCTGAGGCGCTTGAGCGCGGCCTCCCGCCAGAAGGGGTCCCGCTCCGCGCCGAGGAAGCGCCTTCCGAGTTCGAGGGCCGCCACCCCGAAGGTGCCTGATCCCGCGTAGGGGTCCACTACCAGGCCCCCGGGCTCCGAGTAGGTCTCCACCAGGTAGCGCCCGAGGGCCAGGGGCTTCTGCGTGGGGTGGCCCGCGCGCTCCTCGGGGGTGAGGGCGAAGGGCGGGAGGACGGAGAGGGGGAGCCTCGTGCCGTCGTCCTCGTAAGGGACGGCCTCGGCCCTTCCCCAGTGGGCCCCGTTCGCCCGTCTCCGCACCGTCCCCTTCCGCTCGGGCGCGGCCCAGCGCTGCGGCCTGTAGACGCTCTTTCCCCAGGTCTTCGGGGCCACGATCACCCACTCGTGGGCCCGGAGCGGCCTGCGGCTCGCGTCGTAGAAGCCGGTGGGAGCCCTCTTGGGCCAGACGAGCTCGTACCAGGGCCAAGAGAGCTCCTCCAGGGCCTGGAGGACCCGGTAAACCGCGCGCCCCGAGGCGAAGAGGACCAGGTTTCCCCTCTCGGAGAGGGCCTCCCGGGCCAGCGAGAGGAACCTCTTCCAGTCGGGCTCCTCGTCCCAGGGAAGGCGGGTGGTGCCGTAAGGAGGGTCGGTGAGGACGAGGTCCGCGTCCTCGACCCGCTCCAGCAGGTCGAAGGCGTCTTCCAGCAAGAGGGACGAAGCCGTCGTCATCTTCCTCCGCTTCCTCTTCTGACGAGCAGGGCCTCGATAAGCTCGCTCGCTTCCTTGAGGGTCTTGGGCGGGGGCCCCTCGTAGCCGAGGGCTTTCAAGAAGGCGGTCTGCTTCTCCGTGGGCGGGAGCCCTTCCCAGACCTTCTCCCGGTCCCTTGATTTGAGGAGCTCGCGGGCCCGTCCGTCCAAGCGGCTCACCGCCTCGAGGAGTGGTCCGGGGTCCTTCGGCAGGGCCTCGAGGAGGAGCCTCCGGGTCGCGGAGCTCCCTTCCCTCAACCACTCGGGGAACCGCGAGGGGGGAAGACCTTCCCGGAGGAAGCGCTCCATGAGGGAGAGGGCGCTCATGCGGTAGCGCTCGGGGAGCCTCTCCAGAAAGGCCGCGAGCCTGGCGCTGTCCCGCTTGGCCCGCTCCCGCTCCTCCCGGGCCCAGCTGGCGCTCACGTGGGCCTCCTCCACCTTCTTGCGGGGCACCCGCCGCACCTCCACCTTGAGGCCGAGGCCCCTCGCCAAGGCCTTGAGGAGGGGGACGAGGCCCCAGGGGTCGGGGGCTTCCCGGTCCCAGAAGACGGGGAGGTCCGTACGGTCGGTTTCGATCCTGAGCCTGCTGCCCCTGGGCGCCATGGCGAGCGCGAGGAGGAAGCCCCTGAGCTCGGCCTCGGCCACGTCCTTCGCCTTGGGAAAGGAGAGGCGGGCCGAGCCCGCCACGCGGCCTTCCGGGGTCGTCAGGACGGCGGCCGCGTACCCCACGCCGTCCTTCAGCCCCCCGTCGGTCCGAGCGAGGTAGGCGGAGCCTTCCTCCTCCAGAGCGCGGAGCTTCCCCTGGGCCTTGGCCTTTTCGAAGTAGGCCTCGGCCTCTTCCCGGGTGGCGAAGCTCTTCATCGCGGAGCCGGAGACGCCCTCGACCTGGGCCCTCGCCCGCTTCGGGTCGCGGTAGATCCCGGGCCTCAGGCCTCTGACCACGACGTACCACTTCACGGAGGTTCACCCCCTTCGGAAGAACCGGGAGAGGAGGCCTCTTTCCTTCCGCGGAGGACGGAAGGCCACGAAGCCCGCCCCCGCGAGGGAGGAGAGGGCGCTCCCCACGGCGCTCGGAGGCCCCCCGTAGAGGAGGAGGACCTCGGCGAGAGGCCTGCCCCGGGCCCGCTCGAGGAGCTCCGCGAGGGGGCCGAGCCTCTTCTCCGGAAAGACCGCGAGCCCCCAGTCCTGGGGCAGTCTCTCCGCGCGGGCCCACACCTTCGCCCTCTCCGCCACGAAGGCGAAGTCCAGCAGGTCCCCGGCCAAGGTGGGAGGGCGGGAGAGGCCCGCTTGGGTGAGGTAGGCCTCTCCCCGCTTGAGACCCAGGAGGTAGTCGAGGGCCCTGTAACCAGAGGCCCTCTTGGGGTAGAGGACGCGGGCGTCGTAGAGCCTTCCTCCCTCGAGGAGCACCTCGCCCGCCGCGGCCTCGTCCTCCACGACGAGGAGACCAGAGGCCTCGGAGCGCACGAGGAGCTCGAGGACCGCCTCGAGGGAGAGGTCGGAGAGGCTCACCTGAAAAGCTCCTCCCTTGGCGGAGGCCGCCGCCGCTCCTATTCTACCCGCGAGGCCCGGAGCTCCGCCGCCATTACCAGCAGCCTCGCGGCTTCGTTCCGCAGGGCGGAGACGAGCCTTTCCACCTCTCCCGGAGAGGGGAGCAGGCCCTCGTGAAGTTCTTTCGCCGGGAAGAACTTGAAGACGGCCCAGGAGGTCCGGGTCTTCTCGGGCCCCAGAAGTCGGAGAGAGAGGTCGCGGACGGCCCCGTCGGGGTCGAGCGCGAAGAGGTCGCGCGCCTCTTCCTCGGAGAGGCCCGCTAAGGCCTTGGCGGGCACCAGGGCCGCCACCACGAGGCCCTGCTCCGCCCGCTCGGCCACCAAGAAGGGCGGGAAGTAGGGGACGAGGTCTCCCGCGCCCTGGGCCCAGAGCAGGAGGCCGCGGAGGCCGCTTTCGTCCCCGAACAACAGGGCCTATCTTGCAGAGGCCTGCCCTCGTCAGCGAGGCTACCTTGCGGACCCGCCAGGGATTGGCGCCAGGGGAGTTCCTTCCGTCGGTGACCTCCCTCTGGCTCCCCGGTGAGCCCTGAAGGCTTGAAAGCAAGGAGAGGTGGCGCTTCGCCCTCCCGATCTCCCGGGAAAGCCTGCGCCTCAGGTAGGGGTTGGGCTCCGCGCTTCTCTTCGCGCGGAGTTCCCGGACTCTGAAGGCGTAGAAGCCCTGGACGTGGTCCCTGAAGCTTAGGTTCTGGAGAAGCTTCCCGTAGAGCGCGACCGAGGGGTCCCCCGCCCCTTCTCTCCGGCTTGCGCTACGTCGTCCCGAGCCGCGCGAGCGCGATCTCCTTCAAGGTCTCCTCCGCTCCTCTCTCCCTGAGGGCCCGGTCCACGTCCTCGAGGGCCTCTGGGGGCAGGTCCTTCAGGAAGCCCGCGAGGAGGTCCTTGGGGTAGAGGCCCTTGGACGCGAAGAGGGGGACGGGGCGCGCCGACCACTTAAAGGGGGAGGAGGCGATCCAGAGGACCTCCGGGATGAGGAGGCTCTCGCGGGGCCCCTTTCCCGGGACCACCTCGCCCTTCAGCCTCGTCCCCGGCCTCCCGGGAAGGGGGCCTTCCCAAGGTCCGCCCTCGGGCAGGCGCTCGAGGGGTCCGGGGAAGAAGTGGAGCTTGCGGTTCCAGACCGCGAGCTCCCCGCCCCAGGCGAGGACCCTGAAGGGGCCTCTCGGGGCGAGGGCCTTCAGGGCGAGCGCGAGCTCGGAGAGGGCCTCGCCCGCCCGCCCCACGACCCTCCCCGTGAGGCTCTTTCCCAGGCCTTCCTCCACGGTCCTCAGGGCCTCGAGGAGGGTCTCGGCGGAGGAGGCGAGGCCCTCCGCCTCTTCCTCGGGGAGGAGAAAGAAGGGGTCGAGGCCCTCGAGGTCCACCCCGGGCGCGGCGGAGAGGGTGAGCTTCCCCGCGACGAGGGACTCCTGGTAGAGGTCGGCCCTCCAGCGCCGCGTCCCCGAGGGGCCCTCGAAGAAGAGGAAGGAGAGCTCGGCGCGAGGGGTCCTCTTCAGGCCGCCTCCTCCCGCGCGGAGGACCTCCCCTCCCGAGAAGTGGGCCCAGGCGAGGACGGTCCCTTCCTTCACCGTGAGGTCCAGGAGCTGGAGGGAGAGGCCTCCCCGCTCCAGGGCCTGGACCTCTCGGGCGAGCTCCTCGAGGCCCCTCACGGCTAGGCGGTCAGGTGGCCCCAGCGCTCGGCCACCTCCTCCGACGCGGCCTCGAGGACCGCCCCTTCCACCAGGGGGTGGACCACCTTCCCCGCTGGAGTGAGGTGCTGAGAAGCGGAAGCGTTTGAGCGTCAGGGTGAAGTAGGGTGCGTTATTTTTCAACTGTTTGCACCTCCTCGAGGTCGGGCGAGAGGAGCCTCAGGAAGCCCTCCTCGTCTACGGCGGCGTAGTCCGTAAGGAAGGCCTTCACCACGCGCTCGGGCACAGGGAGCTCCCCGCCCCTCACGGCGTAGCCCAGGGTGCGGAGGCTCCCCGCCACCACGGCGGCGAGGTGCCGCTCCACCGGGACCTTCGCCGCGGGGAGCAGGATCCTGACCTTCGAGGCCAGCCCCACCCGCACCACCCGGCCCAGGATCTGGTCGAGCTGGCTCCCCGTCCACGGCAGGGTGAGGACGATCTGGGCCGTGGGCCGGTCTCCCCGGGTGTCGTGGAGAGAGAGGCCGGTGCCCCCCTTGCCCGCCGTGGCCACGAGGAGCCTGACCTCCCCCGCGCCCCACCGCTCCTTGGCGCGCCGCAACGCCCCCGTCCCCTCGCGCCCCGTGTAGAAGGCCAAGGCGTCCCCGAGGCGGCCGAAGCGGGCCTCCACCATCTCCAGAGGAGAGGGGAGCCGGAGGGAGAGGCCCTTTAGGGCGTGGGCCACGAAGCGGTGGAGCTCCTTGAGCCCCCGCTCCTCGGCCTCGTCCAGGTAGCGGGCCAGGGCCTCCGGCGAGGAGAGGTCGAGCTCCTTCTCCCCACGGTACTGCAGAAAGAGGGCCACGTGCCAGCCCTCCTCGAGGAGGGACTCCACGAGGGGGAAGGCGGCCTTCAGCTTGAACCGCTCCAGGAGGGCCCGGGAGAGCATCGTCCTTTGGGCCATGACGAGGCCGCGCTTCTCGGGAGGAGCGCCGAGCGCGGCCTCTTTGAGCCTCCGCCGGACCAGGCCGAGGAGCTCTCGCTCCTCGGCGGGCAGGGAGAGGAGGGGGACCTCGTGCTCCACCATCCCCTCGGGGGGGCGGAAGAGCCTCCGGGTCATGAAGCCTCGCTCCCTCAGGGACTCGTGGAAGCGGAGAAGGTCCTCGGGGCCGCCGGCGAAGTAGTACTCCAGTCCCCCGCCGAAGCCCTCCCGGGTGTAGACCTTGAACTCCCGCATGTAGGAGGCGAAGTCTTCGTACCCCCAGCGCTCGAGGGCCCCCGTGGGGACGAGCAAGTACTCGGACTCCCAAGGCCGGTCGAAGGGGGTGGCCGTGGAGAAGAGGGCGAAGGCGGCCCGCCTCACGGCCTTCCAGGTCCTCGCCCCCCGGTCGGAGCGGAAGCCCCGCTTGGCCAGGTGGGCCTCGTCCAGCACGAGGACCCGACCCCGGGCCTCGTCGGGGTCCAGCCTGCCGTAGGTGGTGAGCTCGGCCTCCGCCCCCAGGGCCTCGAGGACCTCACGGGTCTGGCGGGCGAGGTCCTCGTTGGGCACCACGACGACGGGCCTCTCCCCGAGGGCGTTCGCTCCCCGGACGAAGGCTCCGTAGACGTAGGTCTTCCCCGTCCCCGTGCCGTTGGCGAGGAGGAAGCCTTTGGGGCCTCCCTCGAAGGCCGAGAGGAAGGCGGCGAAGGCGAGGAGGGCGTCCCGCCGCTGCTCCTCGGTCGCGAGGGGCGCGGACTCCACCGCCTCGCGGGCGGCCTCGAGGGCCGCCTGGGCCTCCTCGCCTGCCTTCTGGGCCTCCTCGAGGCCGAGGTCCTTCAGGGTCTCGGCCAAGGAGGGCGCGGCGGGAATGGGCACCTCCCAGACCCGCGCCTCCTTCCGCCACACCCCGCCGGCCTTCCGGAAGAGGGGCGGGGCCTCGGGGTGGTACCGGGTCTTTATCGCCAAAGTCCTCATCTCTGTGGCCTCAGCGCTCGCACCCTATCCCGTCCCCGTCCCGGTCGAAGCGGTGCGGGTCCGGGGGCAGGACCTTGAAGCGCCTGTAGGGGATGTCCTTGCAGTCCAGGTCCGGGGGCGGCGGGGGGACGCACACCGTCGGGTAGGCGGGGTCGCACCGCCCTTCCTTCTTCGCCCCGGCGTAGCTCCCCGCCGAGGGCGGGGCCTTGGGGTTCCTCCGGTGCTCCCACGGGGGGACGAAGCTCCCCTGCCATATGCCCCGCTTCGCCGCCTGGGCCTTCCGCTGGGCATCGAGGTAGACGGCCCCGCCGTACTCCAGGTAGGCGAGCGCCCACCCCTCCTCCACGAGCCAGCGGTTGATCTCGATTCCCCGGACGGTGCAGACCGCGACCACCCTTCCGTAGCGGTCGGCGTCCTTCGGGGCGCAGGCCACGGGGCTTCGCCCGATGAAGTCGGCGAGGGCGAAGGCCGCCCGCCTGCCGCAGGGCCAGGGCTTCCCCTGGGGGTCTAGGCAGGTCTGGCTCGACTCCACGGCGTCTATCCCCCAGAGGCGGATCCTCTGCCCGTGGATTTCCAGGGTGTCCCCGTCCACCACGCTCGCCCGCCCCACGAGGCTCTGGCCGAAGGCGGGAAGGAAGAGGACGAGGAGGGAGAGGAGGCCGAGGAGCGCCCGCTTGGCCTCTTCCTTTCGCCGCCGGATTTCCTCGAGGGCCTCACGGCGCCTCCTCTCCCGCCTCCCGTCGAGGAGGAAGAGGAGGGCGAGGAGCAAGGTCCCGAGAAGGAGCTCCAGCATGGTTCGTCCTCCTTTCATCTTAGCGCTGGGTTTCCTTAAAGCCCTTGGCTCTTCAGGTAGGCCACCGCCTCCTCCAGGCCGAGGTCCCTGAGGAGGCGGGCGGTGTGGAGCTCGTACCAGAGCCACCCCCTTTCTCACTCCTTCGCCGTCCGAGGGGGTGGAAGCCCGGTCTCGCCTCGAGGCGCCGAGAGCGCCCTTTCTTTCCGCTTCACCGCCGCACCGGTTGTAATCGTCCGGCTTGCGTGTTAACGTGGGGTCAGCGACGCCCGAGGGGGGTGAGAGAGAAGTAGGACCGCGATTTGCGGGAGCGAAAAAGGCAAAAAGCCGGGGCCTGGCGACCCCGGATCCCGAGCAAACCCGCTACCCTAACACCGACCTAGTCTTAGGGTAGCGGGTTCCGGGGGAAAAGTCAACCTCTCTACGCCAGGCTCCACGGGCCCCAGGGCCGGGGGTAAGCGGCCCGTAAAGGACCGTGGGAGCTCAAGGGACGCAAACCGGCTGGACTCATCTGGAAGCGCCGAACGGATTCACCCTCATCCCCAACGCCCTTCTGAACAGGCTCTTCTCGGCTAAGCTGTCGGGCGCTGCCCACTCCGTCTTCCTCGCCCTCGCCACCCGCCGCAACCTCCGTTACAACAAGGCCTCCACGAAGGACCTGGCCCGCCTCCTCAAGCGGGACCGGCGCACCGTGGAGAAGGCCCTCCTCGCCCTCTGGGAGGCGGGCCTGGTGGAGCGGGACGCCACCGGGTGGTGGCTCTCCGATGCCCCGCCCGGGCAGGACCCAGGTCAGCGAAGCTACCTTGAGGCCCCCGTGCGCGCCGCGCAGACCCCCTTGCAAACTTTGCAAAGCCAAGGCGCGGAAAACGCCCTCCAGGACGGGCCTCTCTCGGCGCGGGAAATAAAGGAAAGAGAAGCAACCACTGAAGAAAAAAATCCTCCTCATCCTCACGCCCAAGCGGCGGAGGCGGAGGAGGTCGAAGAGGCGGAGGCTGACCGCAAAGCCCCGGAGGAGAGGGCGGTCTCCGCCTCTCTCCCAGAAGGAGGGAAGGCGACCTTCCCGGCTCCTTCGCCGCCCCCGGCTCCTTCTTCCTCTTCTGGATCTTCCCCGGCGCTCGTGAACGAAGGCACGAAGTACCGCCTCCAGGCCCGCCTCAAGGAGGCGGGGCTCTGGCAGGACTTCTACGGGGTCTTCCGCCCGGGCTTCGCCCACCAGGGCCTGTGGCGGGCCTACCTGGAGCGCCTGGAGCGGGAGGCCCTGCCCCTGGGGGAGGCCTTCCTCCAGGCTTTGGGGCGCACCCTCGAGGGGGCCCGCCTCGGCGTGGTCCGCTACCCCGCGGCCTACCTGGACCGTCTCCTCCAGGACCTCGCCCCGCCCGAGCGCTCCTCCCCTCCCCCGCCCCCGCCCGAAGAGGTGCCTAGGGACGCCCTCCTCCTTCTCCCGGACGGGAGGCGGGGGTACTTCGCCGGGTGGACCGGGGGCGGGGCCAAGGCCTTCGTGGAGGTGGACGGGGTGGCCTACCTGGTGGACCGGGAGAGCGTCCTCCGGGCCACCGTGGTGGGGTAGCGCCGGGCCTCAGGTCTGGACGAGGTCGTTGAGCAGGAGCCCGGCGCCGAGCTCCTTCAGGGGGATGGGTTTGGGCAAGCGGACTGCGTAAACGCTCACCACCCGGACCCTCTCCCTTGTGGCGTGGATGTAGTACTCCCCCGCCACGGCCGCCACCTCTTTCTCGGAGAGCCACACCCCCGGCGTGTACCAGTTCCGCAGGAGGTCTTCCAGAAAGCGTTCCACCCGCCTCCGCCGAACGCCCTCTTCGTCCTCCTCCGACGGGCTAAAGGGGTAGTCGTTTCTTATCGCCTCTTCGACTATCCTGTCCGCCACCTCCCGGGCTTCTTTAGCCCCCCAACCCGCTCTCCTCATGGCGAGGGCGAGGAACCTGGCGATGAGCTCCACCTTCCTGTTCAGGTTCGGTTGGGACTTGACGGCTTCCTTGAGGCGGAGCCACAGGCCCAGGGGAGAGCCGTCTAGGCGGCGCAGGGAGAAGTGGAGCTCTTCGCCCCCTTCGCCCGAGGGGGCCGCCCTCCAAGAGCGCACCACCATGCGTCCGGTGAACTTGCCCTCTCCGAAGCGCCCCACGAAGGCGACGCCCCGCCTGCCGTCCTCCATTTCGACGCGCACCCGGTACCGCCCCTCTAAGGACTCCGTCATCTCGCGCACCGCCTGCTTCAGGGCCACCACTTCGTCCGTGGTGAAACGCCCCGCGGGGTGGCGGAGGGCGGCCTCGAGGAGGGTCCAAGGCGGCGTAGGGCGGAGCACGGTGACGAACCCGTTGCTCCTCATGAAGAGCGCGTTTACCCGCGGCCTAGAAAGCATCTTCCACCCCCTGCGCCAACTCCTCGGGTAGGTGCCAAGGGCGCTTTTCCTTCAGGAAGTCGAGAAGCTCTTCCACCCCCTTGGTCTCCTTCCTTCCGCTCGTGAGGAGCGAGCGGCTCGGCCTCTCCGCCCAGAACCCCCTTTCCGCCGAGGCGAGCCACCCTCGGTTGAGCGTCACGTGAATGAAGACCAAGGGCGGGCGCTTCTTGTAGACGCTCACCCTCAGGGCGTCGGGGGACCAGCTCTTTGCCAAGGCCAGGCCCGAGGCCTCGGGAGGCGGGACCACGCCGAGGGCCAAAGCCGCGGTCCGCCAGCTCTCGAAGACGTACCGCGCCCTGTCTTCCATGTACTCCGGGGGCATGAGCTCGTTCGAGAGCATCTCCTGGAGCGACGGCGCGCTCCCCCTCTTCCTCTCCGCGTCGAGCTCCACCGCCCGGTCCAGTATCCCCAGGGCGTGGAACCCGTACTTCACCGCGAAGGCTCCCTGGTAGACGAAGCCGCGTTTGCTCCTTTCCACCAACACCGCCCCCCACCCGCCCACGGGAAGCCAGGCGGCCACCACGGCCTTCCCGAGGGAGCTCACCCAAGTCTTCGACAAGGTGAAGGCCGGGAGGGCCAAGGAAAAGGCGAGGCCGGTGCTCAGGGCCCCCTCGACCGCCCTCTCCACCTCCCAAGGAAGTCCTACATGAAAGGTTCGCGCGGCCAAGGCCTCCGTCAGGGCCGCCTTCAGTTCCTCCGGGGTCCTCACGATGGCCAACGCTTCTCCTTCTCCCTTGCGCCCTTTCGTCTTCACGCCGCTCCGGGGACGGTAGTCCCGGCCTCGAGGAGAGAACCCCACCAGGGGAAAGGCTGAGACGAACAGGACCTCGAGCAGAGGGAAGCGGGCTGACCCCCTCTTCGGGGGAAGGAGGCGGGGCTCCGTCCCCGCCCCCATGCTACCCGGTCGAAGCCCGGAACCTAGGCCCCGGTCTCCCTGGAGGGGGCGTGCGCCACCCCCCAGACCCACTCCCGCTCCCAGAGGGGGGCGTGCTCCCGCAGAGCTACCGGCTTCGGGAGGAAGGCCCCGGCTTCCTTGCCCTCCGGCGGCAAGAGGAAGACAGAGCCGGGCCCTCGCCTCAGGGGCAAGGGCGGGAGGTGGCCGGAGGGCCAGGTCTCGGGCACTTCCACCCGCGCCGCTCCCTCGGCGCGGCCCTCCTCCCACCAGGCGAGGACCTCCGGGTCCCCGTAGGGGTCGAGGAGGGCGAGGTCTTCCGGGACCCTCAGGACTTCCTTCCGCAGGACGGCGTAGGCGAAGAGGCGCGCGGGGAGGTGCCCCGGGGGCTCCCCGGGGAGGAGGCGCACCTCCTCGGCCTCGAGGAGGGCCTCCTTCAGGGCGAGGGGGGAGGGGGCCTCTAGGGCCTGGAGGGAGTAGGGAGCCCCCTCCCCTCCCCCGCTCCAGGTGGACACCAGGAGGTCGGCCTCCGCCCCTTCCCGGGCCCTCCTCTCCCCCAAGGGGAGGGAGCCGTGGAGGAGGAGGAGGGTCCTCCCGTCTTTAAGCCTCCGCCTGAGGTGGCCCGCGTCTTCCAGGGCGGCCCCCCTCGCCAAGGCTTCGTAGACCTCCTTGGCCCGCTTCCTGGTGGCGAAGAGGAGAGCCCCCCGCTCGGGGAGGCCCGCCTCCCCCACCCTCACCTCCCTCGAGGGGGGAGGGGGAGCGAGGACCTCCACCGCCCCCGCGAGTCGCTTGAGCGCCCCCTTGGGCTTGGGGACCTTTGGGAGGCCGAGGGCCTCGAGGAGCTCCGTCCAGAGCCTCCCGGGAAGCTCCGGGGAGAGGAGGAGGACGGGCGTTCCCAGGGACTTCGCCCAGCGGAGGAAGGCCACGAGGGCGGAGAAGAGCCGGGGGTCCTCCTCGGGGACGGGAAGGACGGGGACCTTGCGGAGGAGGAGGGCCATCCGGAGGAGGGCCTCCGCCGTGGGGAGGACCCCCCTCAGGGCGTGGTCCGCGGTCCCCGCGGCGAAGGGGGCCTGGAGGGCCTTCCCGGGGCCTTCGAGCCAGGAGTCCACCTCCTCGGGGAGGAAGGGGGTCTCCCCCGCCCGGGCGGCGAAGCCTCCCCAGCGCGCCTCGAGGAGGGGGAGGAGGCGGGCCGCCCCCGCCTGGGTCCTCGTCCCCAGGAAGACCCCCTCGAGGCCGTGGGCGTGCGCGAGGCCCTCGCCGAGGAGGAGGGCGAGGCGGTAGCGCTCCCGGAAGGGCAGGCCCTCCACTAAGAAGACCCCGCCCTCCTCCAAGGCGGCCCGGAAGGGAAGGGCCTCCTCGGGGAAGGCGGGCGGGGGCGAGGGAGGAGGGAGGCCCAGGGAGCCCAAGGCGAGGGCGAGCTCGGCGGGCGAGGCCTCCTCCAGGAGGGCCGCTCCGGGGCGCGCGGCCCGGAGGAGGGCCTCCCGCTCCTCCTCCTCCAGGGGGCGGCCGGCGCTCCGCCGCACCTCCTCTTCGGAGAGCGGTCCCCCGGGGGAGAGGAGGCGGGCGAGGAGGGAGGCCTTCTTCCGGGAGAGGCCCGCCTCGAGGAGGGCCCGGCGGGCGGCGTAGGCCACGCCGGGCCTCTCGGGCCAGGCCCCCGCCAAGGCCGAGAGGGCCTCCACGAGCGCTCTTCTCCGCTCAGCGGGCGAGGAGGGCCGCGCCACCCGCCCACCTCCTTTCCGCCCTCGCGGGGGCCAAGGAGAGGAGGCCTAGGCCGTAGGCCTTGCCGCGCCCGACCCCCTTCGCCACCACCTCGAAGAGGGCCTCCGGGTCCGTCACCTCCAGGACCCCCCTGGCCTCCACCACGTCCAGGGGGAAGGCGGGGCGCCCCGGCGGGGAGACCCAGAGAGGGGGCTTCCGCCTGACCTCGGCGAAGGCCGTCCTCGCCCCGGAGAGCTCCCGCTCCAGGCGGGCCCGCGCCTCCTCCAGGGGCAAGGGCCTCCGCTTCCCCTCGGGGTCGGTCCAGGTGAGGTTCGCCTGGAGGAAGAAGCGGTAGAGCCCCGGGCGGAGGGCCTCCTTGGGCAGCCGCTTCACCCCCACGAGGCGGAGAACCCCCTCGGGGAGGGCCGTGAGGTCGGGGTGGGAGGCGGTCTGGAGGAGGAGGGCGGGGGCGCCCCCTGCCGTCTCAAGGCGGAAGAGGTACCGCCCTTCCCTCCCCATGCCCCTCGCTAGGGCGTGAAGGTAGTAGCGGTCGGCGAGGGCCCTCATCCCCTCCGGGGTCTTCTCGAAGAGGAAGCGGGAGAGGTAGATCTCGTTCATCCTAGACCTCCTTCCGGAGTCCAGACCCCCCTCCGCACCCGCCTCGGGAGGAGGGCCCTTCTCACGAAGTCCACGGGCTGGTCGTGGACCACCTCCTCCTCCTCCCCCTCGAGGAGGAGCCTCACGGGGCGCCTGAGGCCCATCCGGGAGAGCTTCTCCCCCAAGGCCTCCTCCAGGGGGAGGGGGACGAGGCCGTCCGGCAGGTAGGGCGGGGGCGAGGGGAGGCACCCCCTCCTCCCTAGGTAGAGGGCCCGGGCGGGGTTTCTCAAGGCCTCGTGGAGCCCCTCGAGGAGGGAGGCGGGCCCCTCGAGGCCCACGAGGAAGGCCGCGTCCTGCAGGTACCGCCTCCAAGTCACCTTGTCCTTCCTCCCCCCGTCCACCCTCGCCACCCCCCGGACCGTCTGGAGGTCCAGGAGGGGCCTCCCCTCCCGGAGGACGGCCACCCCCATGCGCAGGGAGGCGAGGTCGGCCAGGTCCTCCGTCCGCCTCCGCCCGAGGGCGTTGGCGAGGAGGCCCACGACCCCGCTCTTCGTGGGGTAGGGGGCGGTCTCCCGCCAGTCGAGCCTCGGGCCCACCCCCCAGGACTGCAGGGGGCCCTCGAGGTGGAGGAGGAGGGTCAGAGGAGCCTCTCCGCCCATCCCAGAACCTCCTCCGTCAGGCGGTCGAACCCCTCGTAGAGGGGGACGGGGAGGGGCTCCTCGAAGAGGCTCACCGCCCCCAGGCCCTCGGAGCGGGGCTTGCCGTAGACCCGGTCCAGGCGGTCCATGTAGGCGAGGAGGCGCTTGGCGGAGGCGAGGGCGGGGTCTTCCCCGTTCGCCTCCACGGGCCTGGCGAAGGCCTTGGCGAGGTTCCGGGGGAGGCCCTCCCCCACCCGGACCAGGACGAACTCGGGCTCCCCGTAGTGGGCGAAGGCCCGCTTCGCCCCGCCCGGGAGGGCGAGGGGGAAGGCCTTGAGGAGGGCCTTCGCTCCGAGGAGGGCCCGCTCCTTCCCCACGAGGTCCGAGAGCTCCCCGAGGTCGAGGACGGCGTAGCGGTAGACGGTCCCCGCGGCGAAGCCCCTCGCCTCGATCATCCCCGCCGCCCCCTGGCCCCTCACCAGGTCGTCCACGGCCGTGAAGTAGTCCTCGTCCACGGGGTCGGCGGTCGTGCCCACGGCGTGGGCCACGGAGAGGGCCCCGTCCACGCCCTGGTCCTCGAGGTCGGCGATCATGCGACCGAAGAGGGCCACCTCCAGGCTCACCCCGAAGGCCCGCTTGAGGTCCTCGAGGGCCTCCTTGGGGAGCTCCCCGCTCCCCGCCTTGCGCTTCTTCTTCTCCTCCGCCTCCTCCCTCGCCTTGGCGAAGGCGAGGAGGGCCTCCTTGTGGCGGAGGGCGGCCTCGGCCAGGGCCCGGGCCTCCTTCTCGCCGAGGAAAAGCAGGTACTCGGAGAGGAGGACCCCCTTCTCCTCCTTGAGCTTCAGGCCCAGGGCCTGGAAGAGGGCCTTGAGGAGGGGCTTCCGCTCCTCCTCCTTAAGCCCCCCCAAGGCCCCCTCGAGGAGGGCTTCCGCCCGCCTCGTGCGCACCGCCCGCTCCTCCTCGGGCACCAGGGCGAGCTCCCGGAAGAGGAGCCTCGTGGCCCGCTTCTGGGCCTGGCTGGAGATCCTGACCCGCTCGACGCCGCCCCAGACCACCGCCTTCGGCCTGCCCGTGTCGTCCCGGTTCAGGGCCGAGGGGGGCAGGTTCTGGACCACGTGCACTTCTACGAACTTCATCTCCGTCGCTCCTTCCTTTCCTCTCAGCTCTCAGTCCTCTTCGGCTCCTTCGACCGCTTGGCCTCCGCCGGCGTAGACCTTCACCCACCTCAGCCGCTCCCCCTCGCCCCAGAGGGCGAGGGACCTCACCGCCTCCCCCAGGTGGACCTCGCCTCCCAGGTAGGAGGCCTGCCTGGCGAGGGCCAGGGCGAGGGCGAGCGGGGTCTTGGCCTGGACGGTCTTGTAGAACCTGCGCTCCCCCGAGGGGTCCCTCGGGAAGAGGCTCGCGGGGTGCCTACTTCCCATGCGGAAGCTCGCCGCCAGGATCCCCGCTCCCCTCAGGACCTCCTCGGGGAGGCCCTCGCCCAGGCGGAAGAGGTGGACCCAGGCCTCGGGAGGGTCCTCTCGCCTCAGCGCCCGCATGGCCCGCCTGAGCCCGGGCCTAGCCTCCAGGAGCCTCGCCAGGGCGAGGCCGAGCCTGTAGCCCTTTTCCGCTTCGCTCACGTCCCCACCTCCAGGATCTTCGCCGCCTTCCGCCACGCCCGCCTGTAGGCTTCGGCCACCGCCTTGGGGCGCTTCGCCGCCTTGGGGGCCAAGGCCTCCTCCAGGGAGCGGGCGAAGAGGGCTTTGAGCGTCCTCCTCCCCTCCTCCTCGCTTCCCGCCTCGAGGACCGCCCGCTCGGCCCCGAAGAGGAAGCCCGAGGGGGCGCCCTTCCCCCCACCCGCCTCCCGCGAGGCCTCCGCCAAAACCTCTCCGAGCTCCCAGGCGGTTTCCGCCAAGCGGAGCCTGAACCCCTCCCGCTCGAGGTTCAGGGCGGGGAAGGTGGCCTCGAGGAGGGCGGGAATGCGGGACTGGTCCTTCACCTGGGCCACGACCCGGACGGCGTAGGGGCCGAGGACCTCCTCCCGGTAGGCCGCCCGCTCCAGGACGAGGGGCGGGCGGCGCTCCCTAAACCTGGGCAAGACGGCCCCGAAGAGGTCCTCCCCCTCCCTAGGGGTGAGGGGGACGGGGGAGCCCCTCCGTTCGCCGTGGGCCATCATCGGGTCGGGCGCTTCCCTGAGGGGAGGAAGCCCGGGGTAGACCCGGACCGCGTCCACGAGCCCGTCCTCCCCCAAGCGGAGGGCGTACCGCCTCGAGGGGAAGAGGTAGAGGTCGAGGGGCTCCCTGGGGCGGTAGCCCTCCTCCCAAGGGGCGGTGAGGCGCCCGGGCACCACGAGGTTCAGGGCGAGGGTCGTGGGGAGGTCGCGCCCCAGGGCGTAGAAGACCGCTCCCTGCGAGAGGGGGGCCCCGGGCAGAGAGGTCAGGCCGAGCCTCTTGTAGAGGCCCCCGGGGGAGTAGGCCAAGGAGGCGAGGAGCGCCCGGACGGCCTCCGCTGGGGCGAGGCGCAAGGGGCCCGGGACGCCCCGGGGCCTCGCGAGGTAGGCGGGCTCCCCTCCCTTGGAGGGCCAGTCGGGGCGGAGGACCTCTAGGCCCTCCCAGGGCACCTCCCCCTCCCCCCGCAGGAAGAAGCCCTCGCCGAAGAGGTCGAAGGCCTCGAGGAAAGGCCTCGTCCTCTCCTCCGCCCGCTCCCGCCAGGCCTCGGGGGGAAGCTCGGCCACCTCCTCCTCGTCCTCCCCCTGGAAGGCCCAGGCCAAGAGGTAGAGGAGGAAGCGGAGGACGGGCGCCTCCTCGTAGGGGTGGGCCGCCAGGACCAGGCCCGGGGTCGAGAGGGCCTCGAGGGGGGAGGCCTCCCTGTACCGCCCCGCCTGGACCACGGGCACCCAGGGCTCGGCGATCAGGTTGAAGCCCAAGTCTTCTCCTCCTTTCCTCAGCAGCTTATCCGCGGGACGTGAGGTCACGTCCTCGCCAGCGCCTCCAGAAGGACGCGCCGCCGGTTCCTCTCCCGCCACTCGGGGTCGGGCGGGTACAGGAGGGAGAGGTCCTCCACCTCGTCTTCCTCGAGCCCCCGGCAGAGCCAGGTCACCCTGCTCCCCTTCGGCACCCCCAGGTAGGCGTACTCCGCCCCCAGAGCCAGGAACTCGCCCTCCAAGAAGAACAGGATCTCCTCCGGGCGGCGAAGCTCCACGGAGAAGGGCTTCGCCTCCGTGCCCTCCTCTCCCCTGTCCCGGCCGTAGAAGATCGACACCAAGGGGAGGGGGTTGTTGAAGCTGTGCGGGAGGCCGGGGAGGCCCGCGTCCTCCGGGGAGAGGAAGGGCTCCAGCGCGGAGAAGTCGCCCAAGGCGATCAAGGCCTCGGCGCGCTCCCGCTCGAAGTAGCAGGTGGAGAGGACCAGGCCCACCCCCTCGGGGTAGCCGTCCCAGTGGCCGTAGACCCACCGTCCTCCGAAGCGGTAGCCGTTCTTCGTCTTCCTCCTCCGCTCGAGGAGGACCACCACGCTTCGCGTCGCCATTTCAGCCTTCAGGGGGCCTCGGCCCCGGCCTCGCCGCCCGCGCGGGCTTAATGGGCGTTCTTGGAGAGGGCGGTGACCCGGATCTCCCCGGCGCTCGCTCCCCCGGCGAGCGCTTCGGCCAGCGAGGACGTGCCGCCTCCCGCCGCGACTCCCAGGGCGTAGGAGCTGGGGTTGGGGCGGATCCCGTACTTGAGCTCGGGCACCACCGGCAGGGGCCAGCCCGACCGCGGCCTGGTGAGGACCACCAGGGCGTGGACGGGCTCCCCCGTCTCCGTGTCCGTGAGCACATCGCCTTGGAGGAAGTAGACCTCGGCTCCCTGGGCCTCCTCGAAGGAGAGCCGGCCGCTCTGTGGGGAGTAGTCGGCCTGGGGGACGGGCAGGAAGTCCGCGAGCCAGTCCTCGCCGGAGAGACGCCGCCTCTCGAAGGCGAAGGCAGTGGCGCCCCCTTCCAGGTCTGCTCGACGCCAGGCCTCGCCCACGTACGTTCCCGGTTCGCCCGTCACCCCGTAGCGGTCCCCGTAGCCCACGAGGGTCCCGTGTCCCGCGCCCCCCTCCGGGTAGAACCGCACGGAGGCGCCCCAGGTCTCCCCGGCCTGCGTGGGGACCACGACCCCGGCCTGGGCGGCGAAGGGCCGCCAGTCCTCCGCGCTCACGGAGAAGGCGTCTTCGTCCGGGGAGGCGCGGTCGTGGACGGCGAAGCCCAAGGGGTCCAGGAAGGGACCCGGGCTTCCCTCGATGGGGCGGAGGAGGGCGAGGACGAGGCGGGTCGCCTCGCGGGGCACCGCCGAGTAGACCTGGGCGCTCCCCCTGGCCAAAGGCGCGGAGGCCTCTCCCAGATAGACCAGGTCGCTGTCGGCCACCGGGCGGCCGCCCAAGGAGTCCGGGGCGGAGACGGAGGCGGAGGCGGTCACCGCGGCTCCGCCGCCCGTCCCGCTCTCGCCGCACCGCAAGGGCACGAGGTTAACCTCGCTGGGGTGGGCCCTCAGGATCAGCGCCCCTCCTCTAGGGGCCAGGCACCGGGCGGCGAGCACGTACTCCCCTGGGGTCTGGAAGACGCCTTCGCCCTCCCCCGAAAGCTCGAGGGCCCGGAAGTTCGCCCCGTCCGTGGAGTAGTAGACCAAGACCGGGTCGCCCTGGGGCGCGTCCACCCTGACCGTCACCGCTTGGCCGCCGCCCCCGGACCACCCCTCGCTGGCGACGGTGAGGCTCAGGCGGACGGTCCGCACGACGCCGCCGCCTTCCACCCGCACCTTCACCAGGTGGGTGCCGACGGGAGCGGCGTCAGACGCGGCGAAGGTCAGCGGGACCTCGGTTCTCCCCTCCACCGCGGCCTCCCCCGGCGAAGCGGTCACGCCCGAAGGAAGGCCCTCGTAGGCCAGGCTCACCGCTCCGGAGAATCCGCCGGAGGGGTAGACGGTGAGCGTCGCGGAGGCTTGGGAAGACCGCGGCAGCGAGAGGGACTTGGGGCTGAGCTCCACCGCGAAGCCGGAAGACTCTGGGGCCGCGTTCTGACTGCACCCCACCGCGAGGGCGGCGAGGACGAGGACGAGAGCTTGCGCGCGCATGGCCGTACTTATCTTAGCGTCCCGCCACTCCCCCGCCGCCCCGGGAAGGTTTTCAACTTTCCCCCTAAAATATAGGGGGGTAGCCCCGACCCGCAATCGAGGAGGAAGCATGGGCAGAGGAGACATTATTCGCGTGGCGTTCTTCTACGACGGGTATTTCTTCTACAGGCTCTCGAACTACTTCCGCAACAACCACCCCGTGCGCCGGCGCATCAACCTGAGGGGCTTTCAGAACTACATCTTGGACGCCTTCGCCGCTCACGAGAAGATCCCCATCACGAACGTCCGCCTCGTGGGCGCCCACTACTTCTGGGGGCGTCCCAAGGCCAAGGACGAGAGGCCCGAGAACGTCTCCCGCCGCACCCGGTTCGAGGACGCCCTCATCATGTCCGGGGTGACGATCCACTCCAACCACCTGGCCGCCGGCGAGGGGGGGAGGCTCGGGGAGAAGGGGGTGGACATCGCCTTGACCGTCGAGGCCCTGGACTCGGCCTTCAACGACCGCTTCGACGCCATGGTCCTGGTCTCCGGCGACGGCGACTTCGTGCCCCTCCTCAGGCGGCTGGCCGTCTTCGGGATCATGACCGTCGTTCCCACGGTGGACGAGTCCTACGAGAGCCCTTCGGGCGTGGTCAAGGTCGTCAAGACGAGCGAGCAGCTGCAGCGCGAGGCCTACCTGGCCATCGACATCTCCGCGGAGGTGCGCAACAAGTACAAGGCTCAGGGGGACCGCATCCGGATGATATTCCTTTGGGACGACCGCGAGGACGAGGCCGAGGACGAGGCCGAGGAAGAGGAGGAGGCCGCGGCGCAAGGCCCGTCCCGTCCCCCCGCGCCCGCGCTCGAGCTCTTCCTCGCCCAAGACGAGTGGGTCCTCGGCGTGGTCAAGGCGGTCAAGGAGAACGACGCCGGTCCCTACGGGTTCATCGAGCCGGAGGAGAGGAAGGACGAGATCAAGGAGGACGTCTTCTTCACCGAAAGAAGCCTCGCCCCGGGGGTAGGCCTCAGAGACCTCCCCAGACGGCGCGTGCGCTTCAAGGTCAGGAAGAACCCCCACCCCCGCTACGAGGGTAGACCCATAGCGGTGGAGGTGACCCCGGTGGACTGAGGGCGAAAAGCCTTTGGGGGGCGGCCGCGCCGCCCCCCATAACCATTCCTCTCACCATATCTTCGCGGACCTGGTAATTATAGGCGCGTCGGCGAGACGGGGATTCGCTATATGAACCTCACCGACGCTAAGGCCAGGTCCGAGTCGCATTTTGACACGGCGGGGGCGCCCTGTCAACCCCGTCAAGAGGGACGGGGCGCCCCCGGACCGCTACCTCAAGGTGTAGCCGAGGACGAGGACGTGCTCCTGAGCGGGGAAGAAGAGGGCGTGGTAGACGACCTCGAAGCCCTGGTAGGCCGCGCGGACGGAGAAGCCCCGGCGCTCGGCCGCCGCCTGGGGTACGCCGTCGAAGAGCCCCGGGTACCAGGGGTCGAAGCTGCGGTCCTTCCCACCCGCGGGCCAGCCCTCCGCGCTCGTCTTCAGGCTCCCGTAGGCCGCCTCGAGGGTCCAGCCGTAGGCCTGGGCCTCGAGGGCCGCGCGGTAGAGCAGGGTGTCCTCGGGGAGGCCGCCCCCCCGGACCAGGCCGACGAAGCCCTTGGGGGCCAGGACCGCCACGCCGAGGGGGACCTTGTACCCGAGCTCGAGGGCCGCCTTGTAAAGCGGGGAGGGCACGGCGAAGGAGGTGGCGTGGAGCGCGCCCTTCACCTCGAGGCCGGCGAGGCCGCCTTGGTAGGAGGCGGCCACCGTGTACCCCGAGGAGCCAGGGCCCACCCGGTACTCCCCGTAGACGTAGAGGGGCCCGGCCTCCGCCCGCAGGAAGCCGCCGCCCCCGCCGCGGAAGCCGCCCTCGCGGGCCCAGGCCTCACCCGGGACCGGGACGACGTCCGCCCGCGTCTCGTTCACCTCGGCCACCTCGTAGAAGCCGCCCACCCGGACCCCGAAGAGGTCCGCCCCCGCCCGGACGCCGTAGGCGAGCACCCGGTCGCCGCCGACGTCGTACTCGTGGTAGCGCGCCCGGGCGCCGCCCAGGCCGGGGACCTCGGCCTCGAGGTCCAGGCCCCAGCCCTTCTGCCCTTGGTAGAAGGGCGCGAGCTCCTCGTGGCCCGAGGCGAGCTGAAGGGGGCTCGCGGCCGGGAGGTCCCGGTAGTTCGCGGCCGCCCGCACCGCCGCCGGCCCCACCGCCTGCCGCGCCTCCGCGAGGAGGTAGAGGAGGGGGACGCCGCCCCGGGCCAGACCCGCCTCCACGGAGAAGCGGTCGTCCCCCCCGGAGGCCACCAGGCCGTAGCTCGGCTCCCCGGCGCCCGGGTTCACGTAGAAGGCGGCGAGGGCGGGGAGGGCCGGGAGCTCGAGCCCGAGCCTGCCGCCCCGGGGACCGGCGGGGTCCACGAAGGCCTCCGCCCGGAGGGGCAGGTCCTTCCAAGAGGCGGAGAGGTGGAAGGCCCGGGACGGGTAGCCTTCAGGCTGGGCGGCGAAGTAGGGGGTCAGGCGGAAGGAGAGGTCCCTCCCGTAGGCGAGGGCGACTCCCTCCCGGGCCACCTCGAGGCGGCCCAGGTCGAGCCCGGCGTCGTAGTAGACCCGAAGGCCGAAGGTCGTGGGGGCCTCGAGGCCGAGGACGGCGCGCGCCCCGAACCAAGTGCCCGCCGTGACCTCGGCCTCCGTCGTCCCGTCCCCGATGCCGGTGAGGCGGTCGAAGTCGAGATCGAAGTCGAGAGCGGAAGAGCCCTGGGCGTGGCGCGCCTCTAAAGAGACCTCGCGAAGGAACGTGGCCCCCTCGGAGCGCTTGACCGCTTCCTCCACCGCCTTGAGCCGCTCTTCGCGGTCCTGGCCCGCCCGCCTCTCCTCGGCGAGGTCCGCCTCGAGGCGCTCCACCCGCTGGGCGAGGGCGGCCACTTGGCTCAAAACGGCTTCCGCCCGCTCCCTCCAAGAGGCGAACTCCGAGCGCGGCAGCGCGGTCTTCGCGGCCTCCTCCAAGGCGCGCACCCGCTGGGAGAGGTCCACGAGCTCGGCTCCTTGAACGACGATCAGCTCGCGGAAGTCCGCCTCCGCGCGGTAGCGGTCCTCGAGCTCCCGGAGGCGGGCCTCCAAGGCGGAGATCTCCTCCGCGAGCCCGGCGAGGCGCTCCGCGAGGGCCCCGGTCCGCTCCCGCTCCTCGGCCAAGCTCCGCTCGAGGCGCGCCACCTCTTCAAGTAAGGCGGACCGCTCCCCCGCGGGAGGAACGCTCGGGGCCGGGGAGGGGGCCTTCTCCAGGGCGGCGATGCCCTCTTCCAAGGCGGCGAGCCGCTCGGAGAGCTCCCTCGTCTCCCTGTGAAGCTCGTCCACGGCGCCGAGGAGGGCGATGATGTCCCCCACGCTCGCCGCGCCTCCTTCAGGGATCCGCCCGCCGAGCGCGCCCAAGGCGGACTGCAGCTTCGAGAAACGGGTGTCGATGTCTGCGAGGACGCGGTGAAGGAGCAGGGCGAGCTGGTAGCGGGTCACGGTCTCGCTCCCCCGGAAGCTCCCGTCAGGGAACCCCTGCAGGTAGCCCAGCTGGACCAGGTTCTGGACCGCGTCCGCCGCCCAGTGTCCCGGCGGGACGTCCCAGAACTGCGCCCTTGCGCCGTGCTCTAGACCCAGGACGAGGACGAAGGCTCCGAAAGCTGACAGCGCCTTCCACTTTGGCATCGACTACCTCCTTGCCCGTGGGGTCTTTGCCCCTGCGGGATTTTACCCGCCCAGGCCCTCAGCGTCCCCGGCGGGGCGCCACTCCAGGGCCACCACCATCTCGGGCGCGTGCCCCCCTTGAGGATCCCGACCGACGATGTGCCCAAAGCGAGCGCCGACCTCTTCCAGCACCGCGTCAAATCGCCGGTAACTCAAAACTTGCACTTATTCACCGCGGGCATGAGTATGCTTGGGGACCACTTGAAGAGGGCTACTGGTTTCCCCTCTTATGAGGGGTGCCATGAGACCAGTAGCCCTATCCCTACTTTGGACCATCCTGGCCCTCATGCCAACCCCCCACCTGCGGGAATCCTTGAAGGCCCTGTTGTTCCTTTTCCTCACCGGTCACGGCAAGGCTAGACCCCAGCACAGCAAGACCA
>Ga0207870_100173_pt1 | contig 63174 bp, 63 predicted proteins | sample CeladaPassage60B_FD_187477 | JGI IMG/M metagenome (GOLD analysis project Ga0207870, IMG submission 187477) | Cellulose-adapted microbial communities from the Joint BioEnergy Institute, USA - Passage3 60B (SPAdes) (version 2) | ecosystem: Engineered > Bioreactor > Continuous culture > Unclassified... | reverse complement strand
GTGGGCCATTCCGTGCTATACTGCTGCATAAGGGCTTCCCTCCTGGTGTGGATGGTTTTGCCGCCTATCACTTTACCAAGAAGGGAAGCCCTTGTCTACCCCTTTTCTTCCTCGCGTTCCTTGCTCTTAACCCTGCCCACGAATATTTTACTCATACATGCCGCCGTGGTGCGACGGCGGGGCGACGGAGGGGCAGGGCGATCGCATGAGGAAATTTTTTCCTTGAAAAGAACGTCTAACTTTTCAAACCACTCTTCTACAGAAGAGACGTTTCCGTGAACGATCGGTGGCTCCGTCTCATCGCCACGTTGTCGCCGGAGTCGTCCAGCAGGCGTTTATGGCCTGGACGCAAGACATTTTCCAACTGACGCATGGGGATTCAATCGCCATCGACGGCAAAACGCTTCGGCGCTCGCACGATCAGGCGAAACGGTCGAAAACCGCTGCATCCGCTTCAGGCGTGGGCGTCGAAAAACGGGATCATGCTGGCCCAGCGCAAACGGAGGGAGGCGGTTTCGGCCGTTTCCCGATTTATGATATGATAAAAAAAGATGTCGTGCGAACGGGAGTGACGGCATGCGCAAACTGATTCTGGTCGACGGAAACAGCGTCGCCAACCGGGCGTTTTACGCCGTCCGGCTGCTCAGCACGCGCGGCGGCCTGCACACAAACGCGGTGTACGGATTCGCCAACATGTTGCTCAAGCTGATCGAGGAGGAACGGCCGACGCATTTTCTCGTCGCGTTCGACGCGGGCAAGGCGACGTTCCGTCATCGCGAATACGAGGCCTACAAGGCGGGTCGCCTGCAGACGCCGCCCGAGCTGTCCGAGCAGTTTCCGTACATCCGGGAGCTCGTCCGGGCGTTCGGCGTCGCGTCCGGCGAGCTGGAGGAATACGAGGCGGACGACATGATCGGTACGCTGGCGAAACGGGCGGAGGCCGAGGGCGTCGACACGCTGATCGTCACCGGCGACCGCGATTTGCTCCAGCTCGTATCGGACCGCGTGACCGTCGCGCTGACGCGCAAGGGCATCACGGAAACGGAGCGGTACGACCCGGCGCGCATCCGCGAGGAATACGGCTTCGATCCCGACCGCATCCGCGACCTCAAAGGGCTGATGGGCGACGCGTCGGACAATCTTCCCGGCGTTCCCGGCGTCGGTGAGAAAACCGCACTGAAACTGCTCAGGCAGTACGGTTCGCTGGAGAGCGTCCTGGAACACGCGTCGGAAATCGCCGGAAAGCTCGGTGAAAATCTGCGGGCGCACGCCGACGCCGCCCGATTGAGCAAGCGGCTGGCGACGATCGATTGCGCGGTACCGCTGCAGTCGGGATGGGACTGGCTGCGCCTCGGCGAACCGGACCGCGCCGCGCTCGCCTCGCTGTTGCGGCAGCTCGAATTCAAGTCGCTGTTAAAACGGCTCGGACTCGACGGCACGTCCGCCGATGCCGGCGTCGACGGCGTCCGTTCCTCCGCGCGGCCGGCGGACGAGAAACGGCCGAGGGCCGTCGCCGTCGCTGAGGAGGGCGTCGACGTCCGCTGTCCGGATCGCCCGGAAGAAGTCGAAGAAGCGCTGTCGCGGCTGGAAGCCGCCCAGTCGGTCGTCGTCGAGGTGACGGGCGACAACCCGCACGACGGCGAAGTGCGCGGCGTCGCATGGTGGGACGGACATACGGCGTATTTCATTCCGTTTGAACGGCTGGTGCAGTCCGACATGCGGCCGCTGGCCGACTGGCTCGCCGACGCGCGTCGGCCGAAGCGTACGCACGACTCCCATCGCGCTGAAGTGGCGCTGTTCTGGCACGGCCTTGCGTTTCGCGGCACGTCGTTCTGCACGCATATCGCCGCTTATTTGCTCGACCCCACGGAATCGCGCCATACGCTGGCGGACCTGTCGCGCCGCTACGGTCTGCCGCCGGTACCGGAAGCCGAGGACGTTTACGGCAAGGGCGCGAAGTTCAAGGTTCCCGATCGCGACACGCTGGCGCGTTACGTCGGCCGCAAGGCCGCCCTAGTCGCGCGGCTCGTTCCGCTGCTCGAGGCGGATTTGGAGGCCTGCGGCATGCGTTCGCTTTTTTACGACCTGGAGCTGCCGCTTTCATCCGAACTCGCCGTCATGGAGACGGCCGGCGTCCGCGTCGACGCGGCGGCGCTCGCCGCCTACGGCGAGGAATTGCGCGAGGCGGCGGCGAAAGTCGAGCGGGAGATTTACGAGCTGGCCGGGACGACGTTCAACATCGGATCGACGAAACAGCTCGGCGAAATTTTGTTCGATAAGCTGGGGCTGCCCGTCGTCAAGAAAACGAAAACCGGCTATTCCACCGACGCAGACGTGCTGGAGGAACTGGCGCCGTACCATCCGATCGTCGAAAAGATTTTGCATTACCGCCAACTGACGAAATTGCAGTCGACCTACATCGAGGGGCTTTTGAAAGAAATCCGTCCGCAAACCGGTAAAATCCATACGTATTATCAGCAGACGATCGCGGCGACGGGGCGGCTGAGCAGTCAGTTTCCCAATCTTCAGAACATTCCGATCCGTCTCGAAGAGGGGCGGAAAATCCGCAAGGCGTTCGTTCCGTCAGAACCGGGATGGCTGATGCTCGCCGCCGACTATTCGCAGATCGAACTGCGCGTGCTCGCGCACGTTTCCGGCGACGAACGGCTGAAGGAAGCGTTTCGGACAGGCATGGACATCCACACGAAGACCGCGATGGACGTGTTCGGCGTTTCCGAAGACCGCGTCGACGCGCGCATGCGGCGGCAGGCGAAGGCGGTCAATTTCGGCATCATCTACGGCATCAGCGATTTCGGACTGGCGCAAAACCTGAACATTTCCCGCAAGGAGGCGGCGGAGTTCATCCGGCAATATTTCGCCGTCTTTTCGGGCGTCAAGGCGTACCGCGAGCGGATCGTCGAGCAGGCGCGCCGCGACGGCTACGTGACGACCTTGCTCGGCCGCAGGCGTTATTTGCCGGACATCAACGCGTCGAATTACAACCTCCGCTCGTTCGCGGAGCGGACGGCGATGAATACGCCGATCCAGGGCACGGCCGCCGACATCATCAAGACCGCGATGGTGCGTCTGACGCGGCGGATGCGCGACGTCGGACTGAAGAGCCGCATGCTGCTGCAGGTTCACGACGAGCTTGTGTTTGAAGTGCCGCCGGACGAGCTCGACGCGATGCGGGAGCTTGTGACGGACGTCATGGAGTCGGCGGTCCCGCTCGACGTGCCGCTGAAGGTCGACGTCAGCTGGGGCGCCGACTGGTACGCGGCGAAGTGAGGGAAGCGCGATGCCGGAACTGCCCGAAGTGGAAAACGTCCGCCGCACGCTGCAGGACATCGTCGGCGCGACGATCGCGCGCGTCGACGTCCGGCTGCCGCGTATCGTCCGCCGCCCCGCCGATCCCGCCGAATTCGCGGCGGCGCTCGCCGGGCGGACGGTGCTCGCCGTCGGCCGGCGCGGCAAGTTTTTGCGGATCGCAACCGACGGCCCGGTGCTCGTCGCCCACATGCGCATGGAAGGACGGTTCGCGGTATGCCGGGCGAAGGAACCGGAGGAGGCGCACACGCACGTCGTGTTCGCGCTTTCGGACGGTCGCGAACTTCGTTACCGCGACGTCCGCCAGTTCGGCACGATGGACCTGTTCGCGCCGGGCGAGGAATTTCGCCTTCCGCCGCTGGCCGCGCTCGGCGTCGAGCCGCTCGACCCGGCGTTTACGCCGGAGGCGCTGGCCGGTATGCTGCGGAAGACGACCGTCGCGGTCAAAAGTTTTTTGCTGAACCAGTCCTATGTTGCGGGCATCGGCAATATTTATGCGGATGAGTCGTTGTTCGCCGCCCGGTTGCATCCGCTTAGGCCCGCGAATTCTTTGGCGCCGGACGAGGTGCGTCGTCTGCACGCTGCGATCGTCGCGACGCTCGTCCGCGCGGTCGACGCCGGCGGTTCGACGGTTCGTTCGTATGTGGACGGTCGGGGGACGGCCGGATCGTATCAGCATCGGCTTTGCGTCTACGGACGAGAGGGATTGCCTTGCCCGGCGTGCGGCCGGCCGATCGAAAAATGCCGTGTCGGCGGCCGCGGTACGCACTTCTGTCCAGCCTGCCAGCCGTATTCCTGACGTTTTCGACGCGCACCGACGTTCTTCTCGCTCCATATGATGGGGATGAGTTTTCGAACCGAGCGGGGAGGGGTGCGCGACGTTGAAGCTATCGGTGGCGCTGTTGGCGTTGGCGGCGAGCCTGGACGGATTCGGCACCGGAATGGCCTACGGACTGCGCCGCATTCGCGTCTCGTGGGCGGCGCTCGCCCTGATCGCCGCGTGTTCGGGCGCGGCGGTGTGGGCCTCGATGACGCTCGGCGGGTTCGCGGTGCGGTTTTTTCCGCCGGAAGCGGCGCGGCGGGCGGGCGCGCTCATGTTGGTCGCGGTCGGCGGATGGGCGCTCGCCCACCAGATCGGCCGTGGGCGCCGTGCGGAGGAGCGGCCGACGGACGAAGCCGCTGGGCAGCGGGCCAAAGGCGTATCCCGGCTGCTGCGGATTTTGAAATCGCCGCCGCTTGCCGACTTCGACCGGTCGGGAGCGATTTCCGCCGGCGAGGCCGTGTGGCTCGGTTCCGCGCTGTCGCTCGACGCTTTCGGAGCGGGATTCGGCGCCGCATGGCTCGGGTTGCCGGCCGCACCGACCGCTCTTGCCTCGGCGGTCGCCAGTGCGGTGCTGCTTTTTGCCGGACTGAAAGCCGGCGGCGTATTGTCCGGCATCCGGTCCGTCCGCCGTTTGTCGGTTTTACCGGGCTGTCTGCTCGTGTTGATGGGCGTTTGGAAATGGTTTGGAGCGGGGTGATGCGGGGATGAGCAACGCCGGACGCATCGGTCTGACCGGCGGCATCGCCTGCGGAAAGTCGACCGTTGCGGCCATGCTGGCTGCGCGCGGCGCCCGGATCGTCGACGCGGACCGGATCGCCCGCGACGTGGTGGAACCGGGAAAACCCGCGTTCCGCCGCGTCGTCGAACGGTTCGGACAAGCCGTCGTCGGACCGGACGGCGTACTTGACCGCAAGGCGCTGGGCCGCATCGTTTTCGCAGACGAACAGAAAAGGAGAGAGTTGGAGTCTATTGTGCATCCTTTTATTTTACAGGAAATCGAATATCAATCTGAAATTGCACAAAGCGAAACGCCCGGCCTGCCGGTCATCGTCGACGTGCCGCTGCTGTTCGAGCTTGGAATGAAAGACCGGTTCGAAGAAGTCGTACTCGTCTATGCGCCCGAACATATCCAACTCCAACGGCTCATGCGCCGCGACGGCCTGGACGCCGAAGAGGCGCGCAGACGGCTGGCCGCCCAGTGGCCGATCGAGCGCAAGCGCCTGCTGGCCGACGTCGTCATCGATAATTCCGGGACGCTCACGGATACGGAGCGCCAAGTCGAGGCATACTGGCGCAAGAAGGGATGGACGCGATGAACGGGCGCGGACGCAGGCGGCTCGCGCCTGCCGCGGCCGCCCTGCTCGCACTGGCGGCGCTGTTCGCCGTTTTGTTCTTGCGGTCGGATTGGCTGAGCCGGTGGCTGTATCCGATCGAATACCGCGATGAAATCGCCCGCAGCGCGCGGCAGCACCGCATCGATCCATACCTCGTCGCCGCCGTCATCCGCGTCGAAAGCCGGTTTCGTCCCGACCTTCGCTCGCCGAAAGGCGCCGTCGGTCTGATGCAGGTCATGCCCGAGACTGCCGCCTGGGTGATCCGCAACCACCGGTTGCCCGACGAGCTGCTGGACAGACTCGACTGGCCGGACGTCAACATCGAACTTGGCGTCCGCTATCTCGCCCTGCTGATCGACCGGTTCGGCGGCAACCACACCGCCGCGCTCGCTGCCTATAACGCGGGTCCCGGACAGGTCGACGGCTGGCTGCGGCGCAGCGAATGGGACGGTCGGCTTGAGACGGCCGACCGCATCCCGTTCGGCGAAACCCGCCATTATGTACGCCGCGTTTATTTTTATTGGGAGAAGTACCATAGCGTTTACGGGAACGAACTGTATGAACGGCCGTACGAAGAACCGGCCCCATGACGGAGCCGGTTCCCCGCGGGCGAAAACGGACGTTTTATTGCTTCTGTCAGCGGACTTTCACTTGCCCGGCGAGTTGCTGTTCAGCGATCTGCACCAGACGACGGGTGATGTTCCCCCCGATCGCGCCGGTGTCCCGGGTGGCCATGAAGCCCCAGTAACCGTCTTGCGGGGTGGCGATCCCCAGTTCCTGGGCGACTTCGTACTTCAGCTGGTCCAGCGCCGCATCCGCCTGCGGGACGACCAGCTGATTGCTGGAACGGGATTGACCTCTGGCCATCGTGGTTCACCTCCTTGTCGATCGGTAGTCGTATTATGCGTCGCTTTTTTCGGGGGCATAAGCGGCAATGTCCGGAAACGGGAGGGACGAACGCCTTGATGAAATGTCCGTTTTGCGGCCACACCGGCACGCGCGTACTCGACTCGCGCCCGGCGAACGAAAACCGGTCGATTCGCCGCCGCCGCGAATGCGAACAGTGCCAGAAACGGTTCACGACGTTCGAGACGGTCGAGGAAACGCCGCTCATCGTCATCAAAAAGGACGGCCGCCGCGAAGAATTCAGCCGCGACAAAATGCTGCGCGGTCTCATGCGCGCTTGCGAGAAACGGCCGGTCTCCGTCGACCGGCTCGAGCAGCTCGTGTCCGACGTGGAAAAAGAGCTGCGCAGCAAGGCGACGACAGAAGTCCACAGCCGCGACATCGGCGAGCTCGTCATGCGGGAACTTTATAAGGTGGACGAAGTCGCGTACGTGCGGTTCGCCTCCGTCTACCGGCAATTCGGCGATCTGAACCGGTTCATGGAGGAGCTGAACGAACTGATCCGGCGGACGAGCGGCGGCCCGAAAGCAGATGTAAAAGCGGACGCCGAAAGGGACGGAGCTTCTTAAGAAAAGGGAATGCGCGTTTGCGCCGAACGTCCGTTTGCTGACCGACCCGCGTCGCGTTCGTGCGGTACAATCGACGGTGTCGTCGCGGATCGTCGCGGATCGGAGGCGAAACGCCGTGCCGTCGGAACGGAAGCGGGGCGAAAGGGGCGGGCGCGCAGATCGCGGTCTAGGCCCGATCGGCCGCCTTGTCGCCGAACATTGGCGGAAAACGAACCCGGAAACGTACGAACGCGCGCTCGCGTCCGGCGTCATCCACGAACTGCGGGATATAACGGAACGCGCGGTCGCCCGGCTGGAGGAGGAACTGCTGAAACTCGACCCGCCCCGGCCGGACATGAGCGACGAAGAGCGCATCCGGCACCTGAGGCGCATCCGGCGCATCGCGGTGGACATCGCCAAGGCGGTCGTTTTGGCGGAATTGCCGGATCCGACGCATACATCGCAACCGCCGGGTGTGTCGGATGCTTCAAAAACGCCGGGTGCGCCGGAGTGAACGCCGCCGTACAACCGCCGTAGTGTACAGTGTTGTCGGACAGGAAAATTTTGGGAGGGATCGGATCATGCGAGACGCCGTCGTCGTCGTGACGGGCGCCAGCTCGGGCATCGGCAAGGCGACGGCGCGTGCGCTCGCCGCGAAGGGCGTCCGCGTCGTGCTTGCTTGCCGCAATCCGGACAAGGCGGAAGCCGTCCGCCGGGACATCGTCGCAAGCACCGGCAACGAGCGCGTTGAGGCGATGCCGCTCGATCTCGCGTCGTTCGCGTCGATCCGGCGTTTCGCGGAATCATTCGCACGCCGGTACGACCGGCTCAACGTGCTCGTCAACAACGCCGGCCTGATGGCGAAAAAGCGGACCGTCACCGAAGACGGCCTGGAAACCGTAATGGGCGTCAACCATTTCGGCACGTTTCTGCTCACCGTCTCGCTGCTCGGCCCGCTGAAGGAAGCCGGTCGCGCCCGAATCGTCACGGTCAGCTCCGAAGCACACCGGATCGCCCGCATCCGTTTCGACGACCTGCAGAGCGAACGCGGCCGGTACCGGCCGTTTCAGGTTTACGCGCAATCGAAGCTGGCCAACATTCTGTTTACGTACGAACTGGCGCGGCGGTTGCACGGAACGGGCGTCACCGCGAATTGCCTGCATCCCGGCGTCGTGCGCAGTTCGTTTTTCCGTCCGTACGCCGGCCGGATGGAGCGACTGTTTTTGGCTGCGGCGGGATGGTGGATGGCGTCGCCGGAAAAGGGCGCCGAGACTTCCGTCTATCTCGCATCGTCGCCGGAGGTCGAGGGAGTAACCGGCAAATATTTTGTGCGCTGCCGGGAAAGGCGATCGTCTGCGGCGAGCTACGACGCCGCCGCCGCGGCGCGGTTGTGGGAGCTGAGCGAGCGGGTGACGGGGAAAACAAAGGAAACTAATCTGTATCTCGGTTGTCCAAGCATTTAAGATGGAATAGGAGGGCGTCAGCTTCTAAATTTTTTGGAGTAACTTCTTAACTTCTTTAGTCCGGAGGGGGAGATGTTCATCATTCAGACCTAGTTGGGAAGCATCAGTCGAAAACTGTTGGTTCAGCACATTCTCATGAACCGTTAAAGCATGCCGGACATGCGTCGTGCCTTGTATTCGCGGATGGTGCGCGACTGAAATCCTTGATTTTTCATGATGCGGGCACCGTTTTGCAGGAGACCCAAATGTCCTGGGTAACGCAGCGCTTTAGTGATCTTCGGGCTGCCGTACAATCGGCGCGACTGCCAAAACACCCGGGCGACCTCCTGAGTCAGCTACGTAGTAGACGCTCCTGGAGATGCCAAGATCTTGCACATCTTTGCAATCGGATAATTTCTATCCGGTCCTCTATGTCTTTTTTTCTCAGCTTTCAGGAGTGGAACGGCGTCGCCGAGAAACGGTTTGTCGATCTGGCCAACTACATCACCCTCCTGACGCAGGACACGCTTTTCTACAAATCGATCTGCAACACGATCCTGATCATGCTGATGTCCATCCCGGTGCTCATTCTGGGCGGCATGGGCATGGCGTATCTCATTTTCAACCTGGGCAGGAGCCGCTCGTTCTTCCAGACCGTCAACGTCCTGCCGTACATCACGACGCCGGTGGCCATCGGCTTCATTTTTTCGTTCATGTTTGACTGGCAGACCGGCATCATCAACGCCATTCTGATCCGGATCGGCGTCCTGGAGGAAGGCATCTACTGGCTGCAGGATCCTTGGATGTCGAGGATCATCATCGCCATCATGATCATCTGGCGAAATCTCGGGTATTTCCTGGCCGTTTATCTGGCCGGCATGACGACCATCCCGCAGGACATCTACGAAGCGGCGCGCGTCGACGGCTCCACGGGCCTGCACACGTTCGCCAGGATTACCCTTCCCATGCTGAAGAACATCACGGTTTTCTTGATCGTGACGTCCCTCATCGGCAGCCTGCAATTGTTTGACGAGCCGAAGCTGCTGTACGGGGGCTGGACGGCCAACCAGGTGGGCGGCCCGGACAATTCGGCCCTGACTGTCATCTGGAAATTCGTCAACGATTCCTTCTTCAACATCCGCTTCGGTTACGGAGCCGCCATCGCGTACGCGCTGTTTGTCCTGATTGTCGTATTCTCCATCGCGAGCTACAAACTGTCCAGGGGAAGAGGGGATCAGGATTGAAAGCCGTCAAATGGATCATGTTGTCGATCATCACCCTCGTGTCCCTGTTCCCTTTTTATGTCATGCTCATGATGTCCACGTACTATTCGGAAGACATTTTCAAGGGGCTGCCCCTTGTGCCCTCGGACTATTTGCTTGAAAACATGAAAACGGTGTTCAAATCGAATTTCGTCCGGGTGTACGCCAACAGCCTGATCGTGTCGCTTGCATCCGTGCTGACCGGCGTCCTGACGTCCGTGATGATCGGCTTCGCGGTGAGCAAATACCATTTCAGGTTGAAAAGGTTTCTCCATTACTTCATCATTGTGGTCATGATGGTGCCGTCCCAGGTCGGACTCATCGGCTACGTGATCGAAATGCGCGCCCTCGGATTCGGCAATACGCTGCTGACGATCATCCTGGTCTGGAGTGCCTGGCCGTTCGGCGCGTTTTTCATGGTCCAGTTCATCCGCGACGCGATCCCGAACGTGCTCATCGAATGCGCCCGCATGGACGGCGCTTCGGAACCGCGGATTCTGTTCCATATTGCGATGCCGATTCTCGTGCCGGGACTGGTCACCATGTCCATTTTGGCATTTCTCTGGTCTTGAAACAATTATCTGCTGCCGCTGGTGACGATCAACGATTCCAACAACTACACGATTCCACTGTTCATTTCGACGCTCGGTTTCGAGCACCGGACGGATTACGGGGCGCGCATGGGGGCGCTCGCACTGGCCACCATTCCCGTGCTGCTCCTCTTCCTGCTGGGCGGGGCGGCAGGACGTTCATCAAGGGCATTACGGCCGGCGCCGTCAAAGGTTGAGCTTCTGGCCGAACGATACTTGCAAAAACGGGAGGCGGATCAGGCGATGGCTGAAAGACCGCGACATCTGCCCGAAAAACTGACCATTACCCTTTGGGATTTTTCCTGGTATACGATGAGCATGCCGGGCGAACCGTTTTTTAATCTGGCCAAATGTTTCGGGGAAGCGGTTGAACGCGGCTACAACACGGTCCGGATTTGCGCCATGCCTTTCCTGCTGTTCGATCCCGAGAGCGGCCGCCGCCGGGGGCCGCTCAAGCTGGCCAATCTGGGGCGGGTCGGCATGCGGACCCGCTGGTACAATTGTCGGGGCGGCGCCGTCATGGACGGGCTTCGACCGCCTCCTGGCGCTGCTCAAGGAAGCCGAACGGCATCAATGTTTCGTGATTCTGTCTTCGTGGGAGTACCAGCAGAGCTTCAGTTTTTTGGGGACGCGGGAGCTGTACGACGAATTGATGGGCATTCCGCCGAAGGAACGCTTCATGGCGATCGCGAAATCCATGCATCACCTGATCTCGCGCGTCAAGGCGGGGGGTTACGGCGACCGCATCGCCTATGTCGAGTTGCACAATGAAATCGAATACGGCGGGCTCAACCGGGTCGCGCCGGAGGCCGAAATCCCCGACGGCAACATTCCGGCCGTCATCCGGACCGTGAAGCCTTATGCGGAAGAAGCGCTGGCCTGGCTGCGCGAACGCCACCCCGATCTCCTGTTCACGGGCTGCTTCACGCTGGGGGAGCCTTATCCAAAGGACTTGCTGCCTGGCAACATGCAGGTCGCCCATTTTCACATGTACATCAACGGCGTGCTGCAGCAATTAATGGACGAGACGGGAATCCGGAATCCGGACGCCGCATTCCCCAACACCCTGGTCGAATCGCTGCTCAGGGACGACGCCCCGCCGTTTGACGAATACCGGCTGCCGGAGGGCGAGGAATGGCGGCTCGAGGGGAATTCCATCGGGCTCAGGCTGCTCTATCTCCACGATTGGTGCGACCCGGTCAAATGGGATCTCTATCTCTACGAGCATTACGGTGCCCACAAACCGGCGATGAAGCAGGAAGGTGGACGACCGTTTCGCGGAAATCGCTGCCTGGGAGTCCGACCGGAACCTTCCGGTCGTCATCGGCGAAGGGTATGTGGGCTATACACCGCTTCTCGCCGGATTTGAAAAAGGCCCCGTCGGCAAAGATCTTGCGGAACACGCGATCCGGAAAGGCATGGAATACGGCTTCTGGGGCATGGTCCTTTGTTCCAACTGCGCGCCGCACCATCCGTTCTGGGCGGATATCGAATGGCAGAGAAAGTGGAACGATTACATCCGGCATGCCTGATGCCGGTTCATGCGGGAAAGGAGTTTTCACAAATGGCGGACAGGGCGAAGGCCATGCTGTCGATGCATCTCTGCCACGGGGACAAAACGGTCGGTTCCGGCAGGCTTGGCGCGCTGTGCGGGACGAATCCCCGCGGCGAAACGTACGGATTCACCAGCTATTACATGACCCAGAATGGAAAGCCGTGGATCCCCGTAGTGGGCGAATTCCACTATTCCAGATTTTCCTATCTTTACTAGGAAGAAGAGCTGCTGAAGATGAAGGCGGGCGGCGTTGACATCGTGGCGACGTACGTGTTCTGGAATCACCATGAAGAAGAGGAGGGCGTCTTCGACTGGAGCGGTGACCGGAATCTGCGGCATTTCGTCGATCTGTGCGAGAAGGTTGGTCTTCCCCTCATCGTGCGCATCGGGCCCTTCTGCTACGGCGAGGTTCGCAACGGCGGCATTCCGGACTGGGTGTTCGCAAAGCCCGTTGAGATCCGGTCCAACGACGAAGGCTATCTGGCGCTGGCCCGAAAGTTGTATGCCGAGATCACCCGGCAGATCCGGGGGAAGTTCTTCCCGGAAGGCGGTCCGATCATCGCCGTCCAGCTGGAAAACGAATACATGCATGCCGGGGCGCCGAACGACGCTTGGGGGTATGACCGGAAATTTCTACACCTACACCCCCTGGATTCCCGACCAGCCGCCGAGCCGCGAGTTTCTGTTCCGGGATCTGCATGTCCATCCGGCAGAGCCCGTCAACTACGACCCGCGGGAATACCCGGTGGCCTATTGCGAAATGGCCGGCGGCATGCAGGCGAGCTATTCGGCCCGGCCGTTCGTGCCCCCGGAGAGTGTCGAAGCCATGACGCTCGTCAAACTGGGCAGCGGCAGCAATCTCATCGGCTACTACATGTATCACGGAGGAACGAATCCGGTCGGCCGCCGGGGGTATCTGAACGAATCCGGATTGCCGAAGATGACCTACGATTACCAGGCGCCGCTGGGCGAATTCGGGAGAGTCGGCGATACCTATCACCGGATCCGGATGATTTCGCTGTTCCTTCACGCCTTCGGCGACATCCTCGCCCCGATGGGAGTGTGCCTGCCCGAAGGCCAGGACGCGCTGGAACAGGCCGATGCCGGCGCCGTCCGCTGGTGTGTCCGCCAGAAGGACGGGGCCGGGTTCGTCTTCCTGAACAACTTCCAGGATCACGTCGAGATGCCGGACAAGACCTTCCGGATCCGGATGGAAACCGCCAGGGGCCCCGTGTCGTTTCCGCGGGATGGGACCATGACGCTGAAGAGCGGGGCGGCTGCCGTCCTGCCGTTCCATCTGACGTTCGGGGAAATCGAGCTGGTCAGCGCCACGGCCCAGCCGCTAACGACCTTAAGCCACGGCGGGGATGACGTGGTCGTGTTCGCCGAGGTGGAAGGCAACCCGCCCGAACTGGTCTTCCGCGCCGATGCCGTCGCCGCCGTCGATCCCGGGCAGGGTACGGCGTCACGCGATGGCGGCCTGTGGGTGGTGAAGCCGGCGGTCGGTCTGGAACACGCGGCCGTCGTCACCACCTTCGCGAATCGCCGGATCCATTTCATCGTGCTGCGGCGCGAGGAAACGTTGCAAACCTACGAATTCGATCTGTGGGGCGCAAGAAGGCTGGCAGTCAGCAGGAGCCATCTTTATGCGGCCAAAGGCCAGCTTTACTGCACGTCCCCCGGAGAGCGCAACATCAAGGTTTCTCTGTTCCCGGCGCCCGAAAAGCACCTGCGGGCCTCGACCGGCACGGTGGAAATGAAGCGGGACGGGTTGTTCGTCACCTGCTCCGTGGAAGTGCCGCCGTACGAACCCGCCGTCCGCGTGACGCAGCCATTCGACCGGTCCGCCCTGCTGAACATCGATGCCGACTGGCCGGAGCATGTGTCCGATGTGTTCCTCACGGTGGAATACGACGGCGACGTCGCGGCCGCATGGATCGGAGGCCGGATGGTGACCGACCACATCCACTACGGAAAACCGTGGTTTATCGGACTCAAGCAGATCCGGCATGAGCTGGCCGGGGAGGCGCTCCATCTGGGCATTACGCCGCTACGCAGGGGCACCGTGCACACGTTCGTCAACCAGGCGTTCGTCGAACGGTTTGAAGGCGAAGTGGACCTCTGTCAATAGATTGGACAGCCAGAATCGAGAAAATTACACAGCGCGATCGTACATTTGTTCGTATTGGACGGGTGTAAGATACCCGATCGCCGAATGGACGCGTTTGTGATTGTAGAAAAACTCGATATATTCAAAGATCTTACTTTGCGCTTCCTTACGGGTCTTGAACTTTTCCAAATAAACGAGTTCCTTTTTGAGTACGCTGTGAAACGATTCGATGCAGGCGTTGTCGTAGCAGTTGCCCTTGCGGCTCATGCTGCCCTGCATCCCGTATTTTAGCAGCCGTTGTTGGTATTCATGGGAAGCGTATTGGCTGCCCCGATCGGAATGATGCAGAACCTTACCTTGGGGCCGCTGACGGCTGTAAGCCTGATCTAGAGCTTGCAAGACCAGTTCCTTGGTCATCCGCTCATCCGCGTGCCAGCCTACGATTTTGCGCGTGTACAAGTCCATGATGCTCGCGACATAGAGCCATCCTTCGTCGGTCGGAACGTACGTGATGTCGGCCATCCAGACTTGGTTGGGAGCTTGCGCTGTGAACTGCTGGTTCAGCACATTGTCATGTACCGGCAGGTTGTGGTTTGAGTTCGTCGTCGCCTTGTATTTTCGGACGGTGCGCGACTTGAGCCCCAACTCCTTCATGATGCGGGCGACCGTTTTCTCGGATACCCGAACACCTTGCTGGCGCAGGACCTGAGCGATCTTCGGGCTGCCGTACAAGCGACGCGAGTCCACAAAGAGACGGCTAATCCGTTGTTCCAGTTCTCTGCGACGTTTCTTTCGCTCGCTTTCCTGGCGCCTTGTCCATTGATAATAACCACTCCGGGATTGGACCTCTGTCAAGAGAGTAGACACATGAAGTCGAGAAAATTATGAAAGTTTTAACAAGTATATGTTTGTGTTCCAAAATGAATGCAAACATTGATGATTATAGAAAATCTCGATGTATTCAAACAGCTTGCGTTTCGCTTCTTCACGTGCCCTGAACTCCTCTTGGAACACTAACTCCTTTTTCGGGATTCTTTAAAATGGTTCCATGAAAGCATTGTCGTAACAATACAATTGCATTTGCGGCTCATACTGCTTTTCATCCCGTACTCGAGCAGGCGCTTTTGATACTCGTGTGAGGCGTACTGGCTGCCCCGGTCGGAATGGTGCAGCCCTTCACCCTTCGGCCGCTGATAAGCCTTCTCGAACATGTTGGCTGAAGAGATGGAAAACCGGGTAATTTTGCTTGACAAAAAACAGTATACCCGTCGAGCTTGTTGGGGGCGGAAAACAGAGGGCGTTCACACTGCGTTTGGCATCGTCCATGGAGCAGCGATTGTCTCTGAAACGACGATAGCCATCCTTGATCAAGACACTTTAGTCCCCAAAAGCCTGTCAAAATCCTGTCAGAGGGTTGTTTCAACAACGAATAAAAAACCGAAACCCTTGATTTCTCAAGGGTTTCGGCGATGGAGCGGAAGGGAGTCGAACCCTCGACTTCTACGCTGCCAGCGTAGCGTTCTCCCACTGAACTACCGCCCCGTTCGGTGAGAACGGCATTATCTTAGCACAGGCCGAGCGGCATTGTCAACCCGCTTGACCCCCCGAACATATGTTTGATATACTGAAAACATCCAAACGCTCGTTCGGGGGTGTCGGCCGTGATCGCCCGTCTGGTCGGTCGCTACGCCGAGATCGTTTATCAGGACGGACGGGGGAGGTTGTCCCAGCGCATCGTGTTCGTTCGCAGCGTGCGGGACGATGTCGTGCGGGCGTTTTGCACCGAACGCGGCGCGCCGCGGACGTTCAGCGCGCGCGGCATTCTCGCCTGCCGTCCCGTTTTCCCCGCCGGCAGGCGTGCGATGCCCGGCTGGTCCCCGTTCCTAGCGCGTCCGCCGGGCGGCGGGCGAACCGGCGCCTAACGCGTCGAGCACGTGATCGAGCGACTGCGGCGGCGTCGCGGCCAACAAGTCGCCCGTCCGCTCCAGCCGGTCGCGCGCGGTCCGCAGGTTGAATTCGCGCGGGTCGGCGCCGCGTTCGATTTCATCCCAGGTCAGCGGCATCGAGACGCCGGCGAACGGGGTGGCGCGCGGCGTGTAGGGCGCTGCCAACGTTTTGCCGCGCCAATGCTGAAGATAATCGATATAGATTCGGTTTCCGCGGTCGGCTTTCCGGCGCGCGACGGTGAACAGATCGGAATGCAGCCGGACGAGGTACTCGCCGACGAACCGGCCGACGCTTCGCAGCTGCTCGAACGTGTAGCCGCGCCGGATCGGGACCCAGATCTGGATTCCGCTCGCGCCGGATGTTTTCGGCACCGACCGGACGTTCATCCGGTCCAGCGTTTCGCCGACGAGAAGGGCCGCCCGCGCCAGGCGAGGTTCCCGGTCGCCCGGCGGATCGATATCGATGATCCATTCGGCCGGCAGTTCGTCGCCGACGCGATGGAACGACACGTGGAACTCGAGACACGCCAGATTGCCCAGCCAGAGCAGCGTCGGCAACGAGTCCGGCACGACGTATTCGACGTCGCCGCGTCGAGCCGTTCGGACGAACGGCGGCGCGGGGCGCGGGCAGTTTTTTTGGTAAAACGATTGGCCGCCGACGCCGTCCGGGCAGCGCACCGCCGTCAGGTATCGATCCCGGCAGTAACGCAGCAGATACGGCGCGAGTTCGGCCAGTCGGGTCAAATATTCCAGTTTGGTGATGCCCATCGCCGGCCAGAGCAATTTGGAGGGGCGGGTGATCGTCAGACGATGTCCGGCGATGTCGACGGTCGTTTGTTCGGTCACGGCTTCGATTCTCCTCCGTTCGCCGATTCCCCCGGGATCGGCGCGATGCCGATCAGTTTCGGATGCCGGAGCTGTCCGGAAGGGGTCAGCTCAAGGCCGGAGACGATCACCGCAAGCGGCCGGCTTAGTCGGACGACCCGCTCGCCGTCCGGTTCGGCCGGGCGTCCCGCCTCGTCCAGGCGGCCGGGTTCGTCTGTGCGGCCGCCGGTCGGCGGTTCCTCCAGGCGATGCGCGTCGGCGTACGCCGCAAGCGCCGCTTTTGTCCGTTCGTCGAGGCCGACGCCGACGCGGCCGAGCGGAAACCCCTGACGTTCGACGACCAGGCTGGCGACCCGGCCCGACCGGAACACGACGCCGACGACAGCGGCTTCCAGTATCACGGCGGCTTTTTTCTTGAACCAGTCGCGGTGGCGCTTGCCCTCCCGGTACGGCGAAGAGAGCCGTTTGCCGACGACGCCTTCCCAGCCGTGCTGTTCCACCCAGCGCCACAGCCGTTGTCCGTCCGGAAACAGTTCGACGGCGAGCAGCCGTTCCGTCGGACGCGGCAACAATTCCAGCAGCCGTTCGTGCCGTTCGCGGAGCGGCACGCCGCGCAGGTCGCGGCCGTCCAGATGGAGAAGGTCGAAAACGGCGTACGTGGCGGGGGCTTGTTCGGCAAGCGCGCGGACGCGGCCGGGCGTGGAGCCGACGGCCGTCCGCTCGCGCCGAAGAATGCGGTGGAAGTCCGGACGCATCCGGGCGGTGTCGAACACGACGGCTTCCCCGTCGAGCAACGCCGTATGCGGCAGGACGGAGAGCGCTTCGCGCAGCTCCGGGTAGACGTTCGTCTTGTCGTGGCCGCGGCGGGAAAACAGCCGCACCGCGCCGCCGCCGGTGACGGCGAGCAGGCGTACGCCGTCCCATTTGAGCTGATAAGCCCAGTCGGGACCGGACGGCAACTCGTCGCAAGGGATCGGCGCCATTGGTTCGCGGGGCGGGACGGGCGCGCGCGCGGGCGTGCCGGAAGCGCGGTCTTCCGGATCGTTTGTCCGGGCGGTCATGGCGGGGCTTTAGGTCGCGGGTTCTTTTGCGCGTTTCCGGCGGGCGCCTCCCGTCCGGCGTTTGTCCGCGTCCGCGCCTGCACCGGTGGCTGTACCGGCGGCCGTTCCCTCGGCTCGGCCTGCGGGACTGCCGGACGGGGCGCCGGCATTCTCGGCGGGGCCGGCCGGTTTGGCGACTGTCTGCCGTTGCCGGCCGCGCTGCCGGCCTATCGCCTCTAGGCTTGCTTCCAGCGCCGCCATCAAGTCGATGACGTTTTCGCGCTTCGGCTCCGGTGCAACGCGGATGTCTTGCCCCGCGCGCTTGCGGTCGATCAGCTCCGTCAGGCGCGCCCGATAGTCGTCCGTATATTTTTCCGGCTCGAACGGCGACGACAGCTGCTCGATCAGCATTTTCGCCATGACAAGCTCGCGTTCGTTCACTTCGGCCGGTTCGGGAAGGTTCGGGACCTGTGCGATCGGGCGGATCTCGTCGGGGAAATGCATCGTCTCCAGCGCCAGCCCGCGGCCGATCACGCGGATGGCGGCCAGGCTCGATTTCGTGCGGATCGACACTTTGGCGACGCCGATTTTGCCGCTGTCCGACATGGCTTTCGTCAGCAGGCGGTAGGCGGACGCGCCGGTCGGCCCGGGAGACAGGTAATACGTTTTCTGGAAATAAATCGGGTCGATTTCCGCCAGGTCGACGAAGTCCAGAATCCGGATTTCGCGGGAAGCTTCGGACAATTGTTCCAGCTCTTCGTTTTCCAAAAGCACGAAGCGCCCCGGTTCGTATTCGTAGCCTTTGACGATGTCGTCCGCGGGCACTTCGGCGTCGCAATGCCGGCATTTGCGCGCATAGTTGATCGGCGTTCCGCACGTCTTGTGAATCATGCGCAGCGGAACGTCCTTGTCTTCCGTCGCCGCAAACAGGTTGACCGGAATATTGACGAGCCCGAAGCTGATGGCGCCTTTCCAGATCGTGTGCATGGCGGCGGACTTACCGTCCTTTCCGTGCGAATCCGTGAGCACCGGTAACCTTATCTTATTCGCCGGGCGGTGAAAATATGTGGGCGCAACTTTTTCGCCGCCGGAACGTAGAAAAAAACTGGACCGGGCGAAAGATTTATGGTACATATGGACGTGTCGGTCTTCATTTTATGGGAGAAAAGGAGAATCGGTACCCATGAAAGAGTTCATGCTGGCATCCGTATCGCCGACCCGCGCGTTCCAGGCGGTGCGCGACCGCAAAGGCGGCTGGATTTGGCCGCTCGTCGTCACGATGGCGCTCATGTTGCTCGCTGTATGGCTGATGGAACCGGGGTTTCGCGCGATCAAGGAGGAAGCCTGGAAGGCGGCTTCGTCGCAGGGGGCTACCCGTGAGCAGTTTGAACTGATTTTTTCCCTGCAGCGGTATTTGATCCCTACGCTCGGCGTGATCATCGCCATCTTTTTCGGCGGTCTGATTCTGATGCTGGTCAATTGGGTCGTCCGGGGCGAAGCAAAGTACATGCAGCTGGTCAAAGTGTATTTGTATTCCTATTTGCCGGTGGTGATTGGGCAGCTTCTGGTCGGTATCCTCGTCCGGGCGACGGGGGCGGACGACGTGCGCGAGATGATGTTGAACGGCGCCGCGCTGCTGGACGAAAGCGCCGGTTTTCTCCGTCGGATTGCCGCGTTGGCGGATCCGTTTTACATTTGGAGTCTGGTGGTCGGGGTGTTCGGCGCCGCTGTGATGATGAGGCGTCCGCCTGCGCGTATCGCGATGTGGCTGGTGATCGTCTGGGTTTTGCTGACGTTGGCCGGCTTGAACGGTTGAAAAAAAGCGGGGGGTCTTGCCGCATGAAAAAAGGGATTTGGGCGGCAGCTCTCGTCGTTGCGGTGGTGTTGTTCGCCTCGATCGTCGTCGCGCGCACCGGGCGGCAGGCCGAGGTGACGCTCGTCGAAACGACGAAGGGCGCGATTCAGGAGTCGGTGTTCGCGAGCGGCACGTTGGAGCCCGCCGAGAGGTTCGAGCATTACGCGCCCGCCAATGCCGTCGTCGGCCGCGTTTATGTCCGCGAAGGCGACGCCGTGCGAGCCGGCGACAAGCTGTTCGAGCTCGATTTTTCCGAACTCGAGCGTCAGTTGAAGGCGGAAGAGACGAATCTTCAGCTGCTGATCCGCGAGCGCGACCAGGCCCGCGAACAAGCGATCGAGGCGATGCAGCGGGAACTGGAAGAAACCGGTACGGTCTCGGAGGCGACGAAGGCGAAGGCGGACGTTTCGTCGTACGACTTACGCGTGCGCAACCAACAAGATCTCGTCGCGTCGCTTCGCGAGAAACTTGCCAAACGGGAAGTCGTTGCCGCCGGCGACGGCGTCGTCGCACAGGTCGCCGTCCGCGAGGGACAGGCGGTGGCGCAAGGGGCTCCCGCCGTGACGGTGATCAGTGTCAAATCATTGGAAGTTCGTGCAAAAGTCGGTGAGCTCGATGCCGGCAAGCTGCGGCCGGGAATGGAGGCGATCGTGACGGGCGACGCTTTCTCGGGCTCATATTCGGCGAAACTGACGTATGTGGCGCCTTTCGCCAAACCGGCCGAAGGCGGTGCTGGCGCGGGCGGAGGCGACCCGGTCGTGGAGGTGCGCGCCCTGCTTTCGGCCGTCGGTGCCGATTTGCGCCCGGGCTATCGCGCGACGCTGGAAATCCGGCTGCCGGGCGAGGAGCGGGTGCTAGCACCGGTCGCCGCGGTACGCCGGGAAGGCGACAAGGCATTCGTGTTTCGTGTCGATAACGGCGTCGCTCGGCAGGTCGAGGTGAAGACCGGTAGGGAAGACGACCGGTATGTCGAGATTTTGGAAGGATTGACCGCCGGTGAGCGGATTGTCGCCGAGCCTTCGGCCGGCGTGCGCGACGGCCGGAAGGTGAAGGTGCGATGATCCGACTGGAAGGCGTGACAAAGACGTATCGCACGGGATCGGTCGAAGTGCAGGCGCTCAAGTCGATCGATCTAAGCGTGGAAAAAGGCGAGTTCGTCGCGATCATGGGCCCGTCCGGGTCGGGCAAGTCGACGTTGATGAACATTCTCGGCTGCCTCGATACGCCGACTTCGGGCGTTTACCTGCTGGACGGCCGGGAGGTGCACGGCTTGACCGAGGAGGAACTCGCCCGGGTTCGCAATCGGAAAATCGGGTTCGTTTTTCAGAACTTTAATCTTCTCCCCCGACAGACTGTGCTTCGCAATGTCGAGCTGCCGATGTTGTACGGCGGCGTCGGCCGCGCCGAACGGCGCGAGCGGGCGGCGGCGCTGCTGGCGAAAGTCGGGCTGTCCGACCGGATGCACCATCGGCCGAACGAGCTGTCCGGCGGGCAGAAGCAGCGCGTTGCGATCGCGCGCGCGCTCGCGATGAATCCGGCGATCGTGCTGGCCGACGAGCCGACGGGCAATCTTGACGCGCACACCTCGCGCGACATTATGGAGCTGTTTTGCCGGTTGAACGAGGAAGGGACGACTGTCATCCTCGTCACGCACGAGCCGGATATCGCCGCTTATGCCCGGCGCGTCTTGCGGTTCGGCGACGGCGTCATCCTGGAAGACATCCGCAAGGAGGGGGCGTGACTGCCGTGCCGATTTGGGAAAGTGTGCTGGTCGCGCTGGACAACATCCGCGCCCATAAGTTGCGGTCGTTTTTGACGATCATCGGCGTCGTCATCGGCGTGGCGGCGGTCATTACGGTCGTCAACATCGGTCAAGCCGGTAAGACGTTCATCGCCGGCGAACTGGAACGGTATGCGGACGGCGTTTTCATCGTCATGCCGAATCCGTCGGCGGCTTCGTCGGGTTCTATCGTGCCGGAGATCGACGTCGTGGATCTTGAACGCCTGCGGCGGTTGTCGGGGGTCCGGGCGGCGGCGGGGTTCCGGTCGTTTTCCGCGGAAACCCGCATCGGCAAGGAATCCGTCAGGTTTAACGTCACCGGCACGTCGGCCGAATTGGCGCGCCTGCAATCGATGGCGATGGAAGCCGGCCGGTTTTTTACGGCTTCCGAGGAACGGGCGGGGCAGCAGGTGCTCGTCGTCGAGTCCGATTTTGCCGAACGTTTGTCCGGTACTTCCGCCGCGGCGATCGGCAGGCGTCTGACGCTTGGAGGCAAGTCTTATCGGATCGTCGGCGTTTACCGGTCGGATCGTGCCCTTTTTTCGGTTGGGGAAAAAAAGGTGTTCGCCGCCTATGCGCCGCTTTCCGCAGTGCCGAAGCTGGAGGGCGAATCAGTGCTTCGGCTTGAGTCGGTATTGCTGCAGGCGTCTTCTGCCGACGAGGAGTTTTTGAAAAAGACGGCGGAGACGGTCCGCAAGGAGTTGGCGAAGCGCCATCGGACGGAAGAAAACCAATATTTCACCCAAACGACGAAAGAGGCCGAACGCCAGGTCAACACGGTGTTCGGAACGCTTCAGACGATCATCGGCTCGATCGCCGGCATTTCGCTGGCGGTGGGCGGCATCGGCGTCACGAACATCATGCTCGTGTCGGTGACCGAGCGCACGCGCGAGATCGGCATCCGCAAGGCGATCGGCGCGTCGCCGGGCGTCATTATGACAATGTTTCTCATCGAGGCGATTGTGTTGTGCCTGATCGGCGGTATACTAGGAATGGGGATCGGTCTGTTCGGCGCTTTTGTGTTTTCGCATTTTACAGGTTGGCCGTTCTCGATTTCGTGGTGGCCGATTTTGCTTTCGGTCGGTTTTTCGACCGGCGTCGGCGTCTTTTTCGGGCTGTACCCGGCCAACAAGGCGTCGCGACTTCAACCGATTGAATCGCTGCGCTATGAGTGAAAGGGGGATGCGCGATGAAGCTGGCGACGTTCGCCGGCGGATGTTTCTGGTGCATGGTGCCGCCGTTTGAGGATTTGCCCGGCGTACGCCGGGTGACGTGCGGGTATACCGGCGGGCATAAGCCGAATCCGACGTACGAGGAAGTCTGTTCCGGGACGACGGGGCACGTCGAAGCGGTCGAGATTGAGTACGATCCGGCCGTCATCGGTTACGACAAACTGCTCGACGTGTTCTGGCGGCAGATCGACCCGACCGATCCCGGCGGGCAGTTTTACGACCGCGGCGAGTCGTACAGGACGGCGATTTTCGTGCATGACGAGGAACAGCGCCGGCTGGCGGAAGCGTCGAAGGCGGCGCTGGAATCGAGCGGCCGGTTCGACAAGCCGATCGTCACCGAAATCCGGCCGGCCGGACCGTTTTACCCTGCCGAGGAGTACCACCAGAACTACCACCGCAAGCAGCCGTACCGATACAAGCAATACCGCGCGGCGTCGGGGCGCGACGAGTTTATTCGCCGGCACTGGACGTTGCGCAAGGACCCGGCGGAGCTGAAGGCCCGGCTGACGCCGATGCAGTATCACGTCACGCAGGAAAACGGCACGGAGCCGCCGTTTGCCAATGAATACTGGAACCACTGGGAAGAAGGGCTGTATGTCGACGTCGTGTCGGGCGAGCCGTTGTTTTGTTCGCGCGACAAGTTCGACGCCGGCTGCGGCTGGCCGAGTTTCACGAAGCCGGTCCGCCAGGACGCGGTCGTCGAGCGGCCGGATTTCAGCCATTTCATGGTGCGCACGGAGGTGCGCAGCCGTTGGGCCGATTCGCATCTCGGCCACGTGTTCGACGACGGCCCGCCGCCGACCGGACTCCGCTACTGCATCAATTCCGCCGCGCTGCGCTTTATCCCGAAAAGCGATCTCGAGAAGGAAGGCTACGGTGAATATTTGGCGTTGTTTGAGTCGCGGGACAGCCGGTGTTGAGTCGACTGCCATGTTGTTTTCTCGATTGTTTTTGAATTGTATCCCGTCGGATCAGGAAAGGCAGGTGAACCGTCCGGACGCTGTTTCCGTCTGAAAAGGACGACCGAACCGACGTCGCCTGATGCGTTTGTGGTAAGGTCGAAAGAGCTTGAAATGCGAACGTATGTTTGATATGATTGTTTTGCAAGGGGGTGTCGCCTATGAAGGATCTGATTGCTTTATTCAAGGCCGCCATGCCTGATGGGGCCGTCAAATCGGATGTAGCGGATTCTATCGGCGCCTTGAACAGCGAAGACGAATGCGCCGAACTTCTCGTTCGTCTTCGGTGGCCGGACGGATTTCGTTGTCGCCGTTGCGGTTGCGGGCATGCTTATCGAGTCGCGGGGCGGCGATTGCCGCTTTATGAGTGTGTCCGCTGCAAGTTCCAGACGTCGCCGATCGCCGGCACCGTGATGGAAGGCAGCCGTACCCCGCTTGTCAAATGGTTTTGCGCCGTCCGCTGCCTGGCGCAAGACGGCGGCATCACGGCGAAAGCGTTGGCCCGGCGTATCGGGGTGACCTACAAGACGGCTTGGACGATCCTGCACAAATTGCGCAGGGCGATCTGTGAAGACGACCGCAAGCGCAAGCTGACCGGCGCCGTCCGCATTTGCGACGGTGAATACCGTCCGTTAATGGGATATACCTCTTCGATTTGGCGCGATCCGAGGGAATTCCCGGTACTTATCGGTTTTTCCGAGACTTCAGACGGACGCCCCCTTGCCATCAAGCTGAAAGAAGTTGCAAAGCCGTCGTCCGATCGCTCGTGGACCAACAAGAACGATATATGGAATTTCGTTGAAGAACACTGCGAAGAAAACGCTCGCCCAGTGGAAATCAGCATCGGCCGATTCCGGGCGCCGAAATGGAAAAAAGCTCTTCCTTTCTTTCTTGAGGCTCGTCGATGGCTTCGTGAAAAGTTCGGCGGTATCAAGCGCAAACATCGCCAGGCGTATTGGGACGAATACGCTTTCCGACTGAATGCATTTTTCGGGGGCGATTGCGTGTTTTCTAGGTTGCTCGTTCTTTGCGCGCAAAGCCGTCGCACGACGTACCGGCAGCTCGTTTCTTAAAAAACGATACCGGTCTGCGACGGCGATTCTCTTTGCCCCTTTTCCTGAATCGATGGGATACAATTCAAAAAGAGATTTTGAAAAAATGCGTTCGTGATATAATTCGGAATATGAACCTGTTCGATATTGTTCCGGAAACGCTGTTTCAGCTTTTGGCCGGTCCGAACCGCCGGCTGTACGCGGAGGCGCTTCTGCTCCTATATGAACACGCTCGGCGGGAGCGCTTCGGCGTGCCGCTTCCGCTCATGCGCGACGTGTTTCAGGAGCTGATCGAGTCGTACCGGGAGCGGGGCGTGGAGTTCGCCGCCGAAGAGGAGGACGCCGCCGGCACGGAAGACACGGCGGACGAGGATAAGTCCCGCGCCCAGGCGAACGCGCTCATCCGGCGGCTCGTCGCGTTGAAATGGATCGACGTGGAAGTGCGCGACCGGTACGAGTCGTTTATCGTCCTGCCGCGGTATTCCAGCCGGTTGCTGGCGCTGTTTGCCGAGCTGTGCGAGGACCGTGCGGTCGAATATCAGCGGTTCGCGTTCGCCGCCTACCAGATGCTGCACGGAAAGGAAGCGGCCGAGCGGCCGTACGCCGCCGTGCGCGAGGCGCTCGACGTGTCCCGCCGGCTGGAGCACGAGCTAGTCGTTCTGTACAACAACATCAAGAACCATATGGAACAGGTGATCGCGAAGCAGTCGCTGGAAGACGTGCTGCACCACCATTTCGTCGAATACCAGAGCAACATCGTCGACCGCAGCTATCACCGGCTGAAAACGTCGGACCACGTCGCCCGTTACCGCGGCGCCATTCTCGACTGCGTCCGCGCGTGGCTGACCGACGCGCGGTTTCTGGCGGCGGCCGCGGAGGACGGCGTGCGCGGCGAATGGCACGCGACGCGCGAGGAGGCGGAAGCTGCCGTGCGCGAGGCGCTGCTTGAACTGGAGGCGATCTATACCGGTCTCGACGAGCTGTACCGGCAGATCGACTGGCGCCACAACCAGTATTTGCGCGCTTCGTACGAACGGGCGCGTTATTTGGGCGGCACCCGCCATCTCGGCATGGAGCGCAAAATCGCCGGGCTGCTCGAGCGGATCGGCCGTCTCGGCGATCGTCTGCCGGACGGGGCGGTCGGCGATGCCGCCGACGTCCGGCTGTCGCTCATCCGGCCGCTTTCCGACGCGTCGCTTTATGCGCCGAGGCGAAGACGCCCGCCGCATGAACCGCCGCCTCATGTCGTCGAGCCGGTGCCCGAAGCGTGGCGGGAGGCGGTGCTCGCCGCCGGCCGCGAGCGCGCGGCGAAGGCGGTCACGCGCGAGAAGGTCGAGCGGTTCGTTCTGGAGCGGATGGGCGACCGCGAGGCGATCGACATGGTCGAGCTGGCGCCGGCGGATGAGGAGGAGTTTTTGCTGTTTTCGTTTGTCTATCTTTACGGCTACGACCGCGGCTCGGCGTTCCGCATCGAGCGGGCGGAAGGGCGTCTGGCGCAGTTCGGGCCGTACCGCTTCCACAACCACCGACTCGTCCGCTCCGACAGGAAGGTGAAGCGGCCTTGATGCGCCTGGAGTTCGACGTCTCCGGTCCGGAACTCGACAAAATTCGGTCCGCCGTTTTGCGCCTTCTGGAAGTCAATCTGCTGACGCGCGAGCGGAGCCGGGAGGCTTACGCGGTCGTCCGGCGGCATCGCGAGGCGTTGGAGGCGTATTTTCGTTTTCTCGGATGGGAGCTCGTCGTCGACGAACGGCACGAATGCGTTTACCTGCACGTGCCGCAGGCGGCTCTCCGGCGTTCGCTTTCGCGCGAGGAGACCGTCTGGATGCTCGTGCTGCGGCTCATTTACCAGGAGAAGCGCCAGGCGCTGTCGCTCGCCGAGTATCCGTCGACGACGCTCTACGAGATTCGGTCGAAATACGAAGCGTTCCGCATTCCGTGGATCAACCGGTCGGCGCTCGACCGGCTCGTCCGGCTCTGTTCGCGGTACGAACTGATGGACGCGATCGACGACGACTGGCGGTCGGACGAATGCCGGTTCCGGCTTTATCATACATGGCTGTATGCGGTGCAGGCGGACGACGTCGACCGGATCGCGGAGCGGATTGCGCGCTTCGAAGCCGAGACAGAAGGAGGGGCGGCGGATGAAATGGCTGACGAGGCTGCGTTTGATTAATTGGCATTACTTCCAGGACGAGTCGCTGACGTTCGGCAAACAGACGCTTATCGTCGGCAAAAGCGGCGCCGGCAAGTCGACGATCATCGACGCGATGCAGGTGCTGTTCGTCGCCGACCAGCGGCAAATCCGGTTCAATTCCGCCGCCCACGAAAACGCCAAGCGCGACCTGCGCGGTTATCTGAAGGGCAAGATCGGCGACGACGAGCGGATGTACGTGCGCGACCAAACCGATTTTACGTCGTATTTGTTGGCCGAGTTCTGGGACGACGAGCAACAAGACGCGTTTGTCGTCGGATACGTCGCCGACGTGCATCGCGACGGCGACATCGCGGACTGTCATTTTATTCTGAACGGCATCCACCTGGATGCGCTCGAACTGGTCAAAAGCGACGGCAAACTGCGCAATCGCGACGAGTTTTGTCGGTTTTACGGCGAATTCGACCCCGGCGCGTCGGCTTCCTCTGCTCGGTATCGGCCGGTGTTCGAGCGCAACAAATCGCAGTTTCAGCGCGCGCTGCTCAATCGTTTCGGCCAGTTGCGAGACCGGTTTTTTTCCGTGTTCACGAAGGCCATCGCGTTTCGGCCGATTCAAAACGTGCGGCATTTCGTCGAGGAGTGTATTTTGGACGCGCGCGAGCTGGAGCTCGGCGTCATGCGGGAAAATTTCGAGTATCACGAAAAATACCGGCGCGAGCTGGAGGAGCTCGAGCGCCGGCGCGAGGACCTGCTGCGCATTCGCGAGGCGCACGCGCAATACGTGCAGCTGCGCGAGCTGACGGAGGAGCAGGAATACGTCGTGCTGCGGCTCATCCATCAGGAGGCCGTCGAGGCGTTTGAAGAGGCCGAGCGACGCCGTGAAGAGGCCGAGCAGGGGCTGGCGAGGTGGCGGGAGCGTCGCGAGTCGTTCGCTGCGCAGAAGCTTGAGGCCGAAGAACACCGCGACGCCGCCTACCGCGCCTGGCAGAACGACGACGGCGAGCGACGGCGGCAGACACTCGCCGAGCGGCTCGCCGGTCTGGAAGAAGAACGAAGCCGGCTCGAAGCGCACCGGACGGAATGTCTGAAAGAACTGCGCCGTTGGAAGCGCGTGTTGGCGGAGCTTGCCGTCGCCGGCGAAGCAGTCGGCGGCGACCATACCGTCGTCTCTGGCGGTCTGACTGCAGCGCCGATTCCGGCGGAAGCCGCAGCCGCTCTCGAAGCGGCCGCCGAAGCGGTCGAACGCGGCGAGAGTGACGCTGGCCGGCTGGACGGGCTGGGCGCGCGGTTGCGCGAGGCGGGCGGCCGCTTGGCCGCCTGGCGCGAGGTGCAGGCGAACGAGGTGGTGGCGCTCAGAGCCGAACTGGAACAGCTCGACGCGCGCATCGCCGAGCTGGACGCGATGATCGAGGGCTTGCGGCAAAAGCGGCGTCCGTACCGCAAGGAACTGCTCAATCTGAAGCGGCTGCTCGAAGAACGGCTCGGCCCCGGCGCCAAAGTGCGCGTTTTCTGCGAGGAGATGGAGATCGTCGATGAGACGTGGCGCGACGCCGTCGAAGGGTATTTGCACACGCAGCGGTTCGACCTGCTCGTCGACCCGGACCGGTTCGAGGAGGCGCTCGCGCTGTACGAACGGGAAAAACGCCGCGAGCGGCTCGACGGCGTCGGCCTCGTCGACACGGAAAAAGAGCGCGTTCGTCTCGGCCGAAGGGAGCCCGGGTCGCTCGCCGAGGCGGTGGCCGCCGACGATCCGGTCGTCCGCGCGCACGCCGACAACCTGCTGGGCCGCGTCATGAAGGCGAAAGACGAGCGAGAGCTGCGCCTGCATCACACCGCGGTGACCGCGACGTGCATGCTTTACCATCATTACGTCGCGCGCCAAATCCCGCGCGAGCGCTACGAGATTCCGTACATCGGCGCCAAGGCGATCGAACGCCAGCTGGAAATCAGGCTGGCGGAGCGGGAGGAGACCGCGCGCGCCCGCGACCGGCTTGCGCGCCGGCTGGAGGAAGCGGAGCGCAGGTTGCGTGCGGTCCCCGGTGAGCCGGTTTTTCTGTTCGAGCGCCTTGCGGAGCGGATCGGCGTGACGGCCGACATCGCGCGGCTCGACGAGCGGATCGCCGACGTCCGCCGCGAGCTCGGTTCGCTCGATCTGCGCCAGGCGGAGCGGTTGCGGGCGGAATACGAACGGTGGGTCCGGGAAGTGAAGCGGTGGGACGAACGGCTGGAAGAGGCGGCAAAAGAGATCGGTAGACACGAGATCGAACTTCGGAATGCCGAGACCGACGCGCAGCGGTTGGCCGACCGATGCGCGGACGCCGAGGCGGCCTGGCGGCAATGGACGGCCGTGCACGGCGAGGAGGCCGAGCGGCGCGCCCTCGTCCGTTGGGAAGACGCGCTGCGCCAGGACGGCCCGACGTCGCGCAAGCGGGAAAACTGGGACAACAACCGCAAGGGCAACGTTTCCCGAAGGGAAAAACAGTGGGAAATGCTCAAAGATTTGCGTCGTCGATTCAACATCGTCCATCATTTCGACGGGCCGGCGGAAGACGAGGACAACGCGCGTTACGACGAGCTTTTGCACAACATCGAACATCTCGACATTCCGAAATACCGCGACAAGGTGCGCGAGGCGCTGCGCGACGCGGAGGAGCAGTTCAAGTCGCAGTTCGTCTACAAGCTGCGCGAGGCGATCCACGACGCCAGGCGCGAATTCCGCGAGCTGAACGCGGCTCTGGAGCAGTTTTCGTTTTCGTCCGACCGCTACCGGTTTGAACTTGCGCCGAGCGAGCGCTACCGCAAGTTTTACGACGCCGTCATGGATCCGCGCGTCATGGAAGAAGGCTCGCTGTTCGACGTCGCGGGGGACGAGCGGCAGGCGGTACTGCAGGACTTGTTCGACCGGCTCATCCGCGGCGAGGCCGGCGACATGGAGGAATTTACCGATTACCGGCGGTATCTCGATTACGACATCGTCGTCACGAGCGGCGATGCGCGGTACCGGTTTTCCCAAGTGTTGCGGGAAAAATCGGGCGGCGAAACGCAGACGCCGTTTTATATCGCGATTTTGGCGTCGTTCCACCATCTGTACGCGTCGCCGCGCGCGATCCGGCTCGCGGTGTTCGACGAGGCGTTCAGCAAAATGGACGAAGACCGCATCCGCGCCTCGCTGCGGCTCATCCGCCGGATGAACCTCCAGCTCGTGCTGGCGGCGCCGGACGAGAAGCTGCAGATCATTTTGCCGGAAGTATCGACGGTCAACGTCGTGACGCGTATCGGACATCGTTGTTTCGTCGATCTGCTCGAACATTCGGCCGGCAAGCCGGAATTTGCGGATGAAGACGGCGGCGCGGTCGCCGGCGTAGGGAAGGAGGCCGCGTCCGGGCAGGGGACGCTGTTCTAGCGATGGCGGGAATCGAACCGGAGTTCAAGCGTTCGTTCGAGAGGACGCTTTTGCGGATCTTGCTTCACAAATACGAAAACAGCCGGGCGTTCCGGTCCGGATCGGAGCTTACGCGTCCGCCGCGCTGTTCGATGGCGGACGCGGCGTTTCGCAACGACTATTTCGACGAGATGGACTACCGGAAACGGCAGTGGATGAACGAAGTGCTGATCGATCTGGAAAAGGCGGGGGTCGTTCGCGTGCGGTGGGAGCGGTTCCGTGAAGGTGAGGCGGCGGAAACCGTGCTGCTTGCGCCTTCGGGCGTCGCGGCCGCCTACCGCCGCGCGGGGCTTCGGCCGAAATCGGAAAAGCTCGAACGACTGGAGGAGCTGCTCCGGCCGCTTTCCGACCATCCGTGGCCAGAGGTGCGCGCCTGGCGCGACGCGGCTTTACGGCGGATGGCGGAGTCGAAGACGGCGCCGCCGGAACTGGACGCCGACGATCCCGAGGCGGCGCGCGATCTTGTCGCCGCGCTGGCGGCGCTGCCGCAGGCGGAGGCGCGTCCGACGCTGAAACGGCTGTTCAGCCTGCATGTGTACCGCGATTCCAAACGGTTCGAGCAATCGGTGGAAGCGCGCCTGGCCGGCCTGTTGCGTCGGTTGCGCGGGCTGGACGACGTCAGCGACGAGGACGTGCTGGACAGTGTCGGCATCATGCGCGCGCCGAAGCCAGTGCTGCTGGCCGGACCGGTCCGCCTGCGGGCGGCCGGGCGGACGATCGACCTTGCCGGGTTTGCGGACGGAACGGCGCTGTTTCCGGAGACGGTGTTCGCGGTTGAGGCGGTTGAAGGCGACGTCGACCGAATCGTGACGATCGAAAACCTGACGTCGTATTATTTGTGGGTGCGCCATCGCGCGGGCGGTCCGGGCGGGGACGGTCCGGGCCGCCGGGAGCTCGCCGTCTATACCGGCGGGTTTCCCGGGCGGACGCTGCAGCGATTTTTCGACGCGCTCGCATCCTGGCGCGACGCGGCGGGGCTCCGGCGCCGGCCGGACGTGTGGCATTGGGGAGACATCGATCTCGGCGGCATCCGGATCGCGGCGTTTTTGCGCGAGCGGTGGTTTCCCGATCTCGTCGCAGTGAAAATGGACCGCGACACGCTGTTCGCCCACCGGACGGAAGCGACGCCGCTGTCGTCGGCTTACGCGCGCCGCGTCCGCGAGGCGCTGGACGCCGGGACGTTCGCCGGCTGGCGGGACGTGCTCGGAGCGATGCTGGAGCTGGGCGTCCGCCTCGAACAGGAAGTCGTCGAGGCATGGAATGAGATCTGATTCGGAGCAGGAATCGGTGAAGGAGGGATCTTGCCGTGCCTTACCGGGTCATCGACGGGGTGCGCGTCTGGGGCGAACCGGATATGGACGCCGTCCGGCAGGCGGTCGTCTGCAGCCGGACGGGCCGGGCGGTGCAGACGTTGCTCATGGCCGACCATCACAAGGGCTACAGCCAGCCGATCGGCGGCGTCGTCGTTTACGACGGCCAAATTTCGCCGTCCGGCGTCGGCTACGACATCGCCTGCGGCAACAAGGCGGTGCGGACGACGCTGCAAGCCGACGACATTCGTCCTTCACTGCCGCGCATCATGGACGACATTGCGGCCAACGTATCGTTCGGCATCGGCCGGAAAAACCGGAAACGCATCGACCATCCGCTGTTCGATGATCCCGACTGGGCGGTATACCGCGAAATCGGCAGGAACGTGCACGATGAGCTCAAGCGGTTGGCGCGCGAGCAGCTCGGCACGGTCGGCGGCGGCAATCATTTCGTCGACCTGTTCGAGGAAGTCGGAAGCGGCCGGCTTTGGATCGGCGTTCATTTCGGCAGCCGCGGCTTCGGGCACAAGACGGCGAGCGGGTTTTTGAACCTTGCGGCCGGACGTCCGTTTCTCGGCAAGGCGCCGGGCGAAAACATGGACCAGCCGCCGGTCGTGTTCGACATGCGGTCGGAGCTCGGCCAAATGTACTATCGCGCGATGCGGCTGGCCGGCCGTTACGCATACGCCGGCCGCGACGCCGTCGTCGAGCAGGTGTTGGCGATTTTGGGGGCGAAAGCGGATTTCGAAGTGCACAATCACCATAACTATGCCTGGGAAGAAGAGCACGGCGGCAAACGCTACATCGTCGTCCGTAAGGGGGCGACGCCGTCGGCGCCCGGACAGCTCGGGTTCATCGGCGGCAGCATGGGCGATATCTCGGTGATCGTCCGCGGCAAGGATACGCCGGAAAACCGCGATGCGTTCTACAGCACCGTTCACGGCGCCGGGCGCATCATGAGCCGCACGCAGGCGGCCGGCAAATGGAACCGGAAAACCCGCACGCGCACGGGCGGAGCGATCTCCGTCGAGCAGATGCTGGCGGCCGTCCGCGCGTTTGGCGTCGAGCTGCGCGGCGGCGACACGGACGAAAGCCCGTTCGTCTACCGGCGTCTGCAGGAAGTGCTGGACGCGCACGCCGAAACGATCGAGGTGCTGCACGTGCTCAAGCCGATCGGCGTCTGCATGGCGGGACCCCGCGACGTCGATCCGTATAAGGATTGACGCCGCGGGTTTCCTTTACTTTCGGGTGATGATGACCGTTGCCGACGATCCGTTCCACTCCACGGAAGCGCCGAGCTGTTCGGCGAGGAAGCGGGCCGGCATGTAAACGGAACCCTGAAACCGTACGGCCGGAACTCCCATCGCGACCGGACGTCCGTCAACGGTCGCCTCGCGGTCGCCGATCTTCATGCGGATCGTTTTGTCCGTCCATGGGTCGACGACGGTAACGGTGTCCGGAGGCTCCCACTGCACCTCGCAATCCAGTCTCTCGCCGACGTACCGAACGGGCAGCATGAGACGGCCTGTTTCCGGATCGATGAACGGCCGCGGTACCGCTCCCGGCGGGCCGGCCTCGAAGGAAGAGGTCCGAATCTCGATCTTTTTCCGCGACAGTTTGAAATCGTCGCGCAACATGGCGAACAGGTCGGAATCGCGGTCGACGAGCCGCAGCCAGTCGGCTGTCGTCGCCAGGTCGTCGGGGTCGACGGCCTTGGTCGTATCCGGGAAAGCCGTTGACCGTTTGAATGCGGTCGCCTTTCTTTGTTCCAGTTCGACCGAAAGGCGGAACGCCCCTTCCTCTTCTTGCGATGCTTCCAGCGAAGCCGACAGCTTGCGCAGATCGAGCGACGTGTCGACGTACAGGTCAAACGTCAGCCGGCCGTCGATCGGGCCGAACCATTCTTTGCGGACCGACGGTTCTTCCAATCTCGCCTTCAGTGAAGCGACGACAGCTTTGAACTCCACAAAAAATTTTTCCAGTTCCTCCTCCGTCGGCATCGCTTCTTCGGGCAGGCGTTCCGCGAGTTCTTCATGCTCCTGAGCGGTTTTGTAAACTTGTAAAACGAGGCTTTTGAATTCTTCGCGGTCCTGGATCAAGTTATCGAGAAACTCGACGAGAAGATCGGGGATTTCGTCGTCGGCGATCGATGCGCGGATGCGGTAAAGTTGCGTCGATTCGCCGAGAACGGTCTCGACGACGGGTGAGACGTCGAGTGATTTCGGGTTCGGAACGTTGCGGACCATAAACCGCCGCATTCGCTCGTATAGAGCGCGCAGGTCGGAATTCGCCCCGCTGTTCCATATTTCCGACATCGCCCGGACTTCTTCCTCGTCGAGTTGCCGGACGATCGGCTTGTTCAATCCTTTGGCTTCAAGCGCGATCTTTCCGCCGTCGGCGACGATTCGGAAAGGAACGGATCGCTCCGGCGAGCGGACGACCGCCTCCATCTCGTAATGCAGCGGGTCCGCGATGCGGTAGGAAGTCAGCTGAAGCTCGAACGATTGCCGTTCCGCAGTCGAGGCGTCGTAAGACTCCCATTTCAGGGTTGCCTCGCCCTCGACGGGCCACGGATCGTACATCTTCATCCAAACGTCGTCCAGCGAAACGCCGCCCGTGGGCCGGCAGCCAGCCAATGCGGCCGCAAGGGCGAGCACGAACAGGACGACGGTGATGGCGGGTTTTTTCATACGTTTCATTCGTTCCCCTCTCCCCGGTTAGATTTTCATAACATAATTCGATTATGCCTGATTGAATAGGTCGGACGCAACAGGTACGGAAGTATCAGATCGTTTGATGCATTCGGCTTTATGTGAAAATTTTGCTGTAGATTTTTTGCGGAAAATGTCGTATAATTCCTCATGTTTTCGAAACGACGCCTCCGATTTTTCATACCGACAAGGGGTCGCGCCCATGAATGAGTCCGGATTAATGCACCGGTTGAACGTGTTGAGGGAACGTTTGTCGAAACTGGTCGAAGAAACAGGAACCTTCACCCATCCCAAAGTGATCGCTCTGAGCCAAGAAATCGACGACCTCGTCGTCAAGCTTCAACGTCAACGTTTGAACGCCGTCAAACGTTGACGGGAAAAGGCGGGAGATCGTCATGCACGTCCGCTTACGGCTGTTCGTCGCGGGAAGGCTTGTCTGCGAAGATCGACTGGATATTGACTACAGGAAGATACAAAATTTATCAGAAGAGGAGATCGAATCCGCCATCGATGTCCTCGTCCGCGATTGGGCGGATCGCGTGATCCGGATCGAGTGGGAAACGGAAAACGAGGGGGAAGAGCAAGGCAGCACCTAAGGCCGACGCTCTTCCCTTTTTGTTCGGTTCGGGCTGCAGCAGTCGATCGGATGGCTGAGCGGTTCGCCGAGCATCATCTCGCGCAGAAGCCGGCCGGTCGCCGGCGCCAGCAGAATGCCGTTGCGGAAATGACCGGCGGCGACGAACAGTCCCGGCAGTTCCTCGATCGGGCCGATCCAAGGCAGGCCGTCGGGGGTTCCCGGACGCAGGCCCGCCCATGTGGCGACGAACCGCGCGCGCCGTATGACCGGCAACAACGCGGATGCGACCTGATGAAGCTCGGCGACGGCCGCGGCGGTCGGCGTCTTGTCGAAGCCGGCATATTCTTGGGTGGCGCCGATCCAGAGGCTGCCGTCGGCTTTCGGCACAATGTAGCACCCGCGGGTATAGACCGTTTTGCGGATGACGGGACGATCGGGCGACAGGGCGTAGCATTGCCCTTTGACTGGCTCGACGGGAAGCCGGACGCCGATCGTCTGAAGCAGGGCCGAGCTCCAGGCGCCTGCGGCGACGACGACCGCTTCGGCGAACACGTCTCCGTCGGTGGTCCTGAGGCCGACGGCACGCCCGTTTTCCGTCAAAATGCCGAGAACCGGCGTATGTTCCCGAAACCGTACGCCAAGGCCCGCGGATGCAAGCCGGAGCGCCTCGGCCAGTCGGACGGGATGTACCTGGTGGTCGTCCGCAAAAAAATAACCGCCGCGCACGTCGGGGGAAAGTTCCGGCTCGATCCGGCGCAACCCGTCGCCGTCCATCCAGACGGCGCCCGGAATTCGTTCCCCCCGCGCGCGCAGTTCTTGTTCTTCTTCTTCGTCGAGCGCCGCGCGGATGATGCCTTCAGCCCTATATTCGATCGACACGGACGAGCGGGCTTCCAGTTCCGCCGCCCAGGACCGGTATAAACTTCTGCTGAACAGGCAAAGCCTGAAAAAGTCGTCGCCCTGGTGCGCTTCCGCCTCGGCGCCGAGCATGCCGGCCGCCGCGGCGACGGCTTCTCCGTGCAGGGGGCCGCGCTCGACGATGACGACGGAACGGCCCGCTTTTACCAGTTCATAGGCGACGGCTAGTCCGATGACGCCTCCGCCCGCGACGGCGACGTCCCAGATCCGGTTCATGCCGCAAACGACCTCCTTCACTTCCGTTAAAGCGGCGGCGAGCCGGGATAAGCGTCGAGCGCCTCCCGAAACCGGCGCGCGGCCGATTCCGGATCGGGCGACTCCCAGATGCCGGACATGACCGCGATGCCCGCGCAACCGGTGGCCAACACTTCGGCGACGCGTTCCGGCGTAATGCCGCCGATCGCCAGAACCGGCACGGCGACGGCGGAAACGACGCGCGCCAATTCCGCCGTTCCGCGCGGAGCAAGCCCCGGCTTGGAAGCGGTCTCGTATACGTGGCCGAACAAAACGTAATCGGCACCGGCTGCCGCCGCGCGTCGGGCTTCCGCTTCCGAATGAACGGAACAGCCGAAACGAAGCGACGGCCATTGCCTGCGCACCGCATCCGGCGGCAGACTGTGCGAGGCGAGCTGGACGCTGCCGACGCCCGCCGCCAGCGCGACGTCGATCCGGTCGTTGACGACGATGCGGTCGGGGCCGAGCGTTTCGGCCAAAGCTATGGCCCACTCGAACAGTTCGCGGGCCGGGCGGTGTTTTTCCCGGATGTGGACCGCCTGCACGGCGTCACGGAATGCGGGCCCGGACGCGATGCGCAACACCTCGTCGAGCGACTGCCGTCCGGTCGTGATCGCGTGCAAAACGCGCGCATGCATAAGAGTCCGCCTTCCGTACTTCGAAATCCCCTTATGCTAAAAATATTAGTGAAGAAAAGAGGCCCCGGCAAGTCGTTCGCATCCGACTGGAACAAAAGTCATGGTGAAACTTATTTGGATTGTTAAAGTGTCATGATATATGGAAAACTATAACCAAGGAAGGAGACACGTCGATGAAGAAGATGAAGTTATTGCTCGTTTCTTTTATTTTGTCCGTTCCATTGTTTTGGAATGCAGCCCAAGCGGAGGATAAAAGCAAAATGACTTTAACGAATGAGCTTATTCAATTATCGGATGTAGTATCCCAAGAAGCGGCAAAATTAAAGTTTGTTCTAGATTCAAATAATATTCCAAATGGTGGTTTATATTTTGACGCTCAAACGGGAGAGGTATTCGTCTTTTTAATTAAAAGTGCCGACCAAAGCTCAATACACTATAGAAGAATTGGAATCTGTTAAAAGGGTTTTAAGAAACAATGCAGAACTTCTCAATCTTGGGGGATTGACGTATTACGAAACAGAGTAGTTGTGACTATGAAAGAGATAAACCAAAGAAACGTGGAAATATTGAATGGATTGGTAGATAAACGTTATCTCTTATTCGAGACAGGGATTCAGCCGTCTGTTTCCTCAGGGATGGTTGATGACTTCAAACTTCTTCTGTTTGGACGACGGAGTTAGCGACGGCCATTGCCTGCGCACCGCATCCGGCGGCGAGCTGTGCGAGGCGAGCTGGACGCCGCCGACACCCGCCGCCAGTGCGACGTCGATCCGCTCGTTGACAACGGAAATGTATCATCAAATCGAGGATCAGCCGAGCAATTGGCGCGCTAACCCGGGAACGTCGGTGACGATACCGTCCGCTCCGGCTTCCGCGGCTTGCAGAATCTCATCCGGTTTGTTCAGCGTCCAGACGATCACGCGCCATCCTTCTGCCTGAAACCGTGCGATCTCATCCCGGTTCGTCAGAGCGCCGCAGACCGACACCGCCTCGACTCTCTCGCCGAAATCGCGCACCAGTTTCACAGGATCGAGCAGCGCCGCCATGTAGACGAGGCCGATCCGCGCTTCCGGCGCAGTGCGTTTCAGACGGTACAGCATCCGGTGGTCGAAAGACGCAAACAGCACCGATCTCATCCGATCGCGATCGCGGACACACCGAAGCACGTGTTCCTCAAGCCGGCCGTTCCAACCGTGTTTCAGTTCGATGATGACTTCGATATGAGGCGGGATCAGCTCCAACGCCTCAACGAGCAAAGGTATACGTTCTCCGGCGAACTCGCGGCCGAACCGGACGCCGGCGTCGTACGCACGTAGTTCGGCGACCGTCATGTCGCGGATTGCGCCGCACCCGTCCGTCGTCCGGTCGATCGTCGCGTCGTGGCAAACGACGGGCACGCCGTCCCGCGACAGGTGAACGTCCAGCTCGATCATGTCGCATTGCCGTTCGACGGCACGACGGAACGAGGCGATCGTATTTTCAGGCGCCTCGCCGGCTGCGCCGCGATGCCCGATGACGAGCGGTTTTGACGCGAAATTCACGGCGCATACCCCCGGTTACCGCAGGAGTTTTTCCGCTTTCGCGGCCGCTTGGGCGACCGCCTGCTCGGCCGATATGTTTTTGTCGATGACCGCCCGCTGCAGTTCGGTCATGATCAGCTCCTGCATTTCCTTGTACGCGGGGATCATCGGCCGCGGCCGGGCGTAAGCCAGCTGATCCAGCGCAACTTGAAACTGCGGTATTTCTTTGAATCGTTGCTGCATCTCAGGCGTTTCGGCCGCCGATCGAGATGTCGGCAAATAGCCGGTCGACATGCTGCCGAACGCGGCCTGTTCCGTGGACGTCACCCAGCGGATAAACTTCCACGCCGCCTCTTTTTTCGTCGATTTCGACAATAGAACAATGTTGGCGCCTCCCGTCGGGACGGCATACTCTTTGTTTTTCGGCAAAAACGCCGTGCCGAGTTCGAATTTGCCTTTCGCCTGTTCCAGCCGTCCGGCGAGGCCGCCCGTCGACGAAAACATCATGCCGACCTGTTGGTTGAAAAAATCGGTGTCCGCGACCGTCCAGGCGTTGTACTTTTCGCCGGGCGGGAATTTCATAATGCCTTCTTCGATCATTTCTTTCCAGAAGCGGATCGGGGCGGCGCCTTCTGGTGAGTTGAACGCCACCTTCGTGCCGTCTTCTGAAAGGATGGATCCGCCGGATTGGAACACAAGCGATTCGTAAAACCAGATGTCGATCGGCGTCGTGAATCCCCAGCGTTTGTCTTTGATCGTCAGGGCACGGGCGTAGCGGCGCAGTTCTTCCCATGTCTTCGGTCCGGCCGGGTCGAGACCGGCTTCCTTCAGCATCGACACGTTCATGTACATGATCGGCGTGCTCCGGAAAAACGGAAGGGCGACCAGTTTGCCGTCCCAATACGAGTTCAGCATCAGGCCCGGCCAGAAATCGTTCAGGTCGACGCCGTCGCGTTCGACGTACGGTCCCAAATTTTCCAGAGTTCCCGGGCGCGCGAACGCGCCGACGGAGGCGATCTCGATAATCGTCACGTCGGGCGGTCGTCCGGCCGCGATCGCCGCCAGCACTTTTGCGTGGTTTTCGTAATAATCTCCCTGGTAAGAGGCTTTCACGACGATTTCGCTCTGGGACGCGTTAAAACGGCGTACCAGTTCCTCGACGGTTTTGCCGGCCATGCCGCTGTACGGGTACCAGAACTCGATTTCAGTCGCGGAGCTGGTTGTGCCGGACGGCTCGGCCTGGGCGCCGCCGGTCGCGGCGGTCGGTTGCGGATTGATCGGTCGTTCTTCCCGACCGCAGGCGGATACGGTTGCAAGCAAGGCGATGCCGAGCAAAACGTTCCAAACTTTCATGTTCGGATCTCCTCCTATTTCAGACCGGTGTACGTAAAAGCGCGCACAATATGGCGCCGGGCCGCAAAGAAGGCGGCGAGAATCGGCAAAACCAGCATGACATTGCCCGCCATGATCACTTGCCAGGCATTTCCCCCTTCGATGTCTTTGAGCCGCGCGATGCCGACCGCAAGCGTCCGAAGCCGGTCGGAATCGGTCATGACGAGCGGCCAGAAATAGTCGTTCCAATGGGCGATCAGGCTGAACAGCGCAAACGTGGCGAGCATGGGCTTGGCCATCGGAACGAAGATGCGCCACATCGTGGTCCATTCGCCGGCGTTGTCGAGCCTGGCCGCTTCTGCCGTTTCGTCCGGCACTTGCATGAATGCCTGCCGCATCAGAAAGATACCGAACGCACTAGCTGCAAACGGTACGACAAGTGGGACGAACGTGTCCATCAGTCCGAGACGACTCATCAGAACGTAAACCGGCACGAAAGTGATTTGCGACGGCATCATCAGCGACGCCAGAACCAGGCCGAACAGCGCCCGTTTGCCCGGAAACCGGAACCGCGCGAACGCATAGGCGGCTGGGATGATCGTGACGAGTTGCAGGAGCAGGACGGATACGGCGACCATGACGCTGTTGCGCAAGTAAGTCGGGAACGGGCCGGACTTCCACGCCTCTAAGAAATTTTCCCAGTGAAGCCGTTCGGGAATCCAGATCGGCGGAAACACGAGCGTTTCCTGAAGCGATTTCAGCGCGGTCGTCGCCATCCAAGCGAACGGAAAAACGAAGACGAGCGATACGAGCGACAAAAGGATGACGTCGAACGTTTTAGAAGCGGCGTTTCTCAAGGCGGATACGGTGATGACCGGCACAGTGTGCGAAGCGGATCGGGAAAGCGGGGCCGAAGCCGGCAGGCCGACCGGGCCGGTTCGCACGTTGAGACGGTTCATGAGCGAGAACCTCCTTTATCGATAATGAATTTTTTTAGATATAAACCCAAAGTAAAGGAAAGTCATGACGAAAACCAGAACGAGCAGAACGACGCCGGCGGCCGACGCATAGCCGATTTTGAAATATTCGAAGGCGTTCTCGTACACGTAATACACCAGCATGTTCGTGGCGTTGACGGGACCTCCCTGCGTCATGACGGCGATCGTGTCGAACACTTTGAACGAATCGATAGAATTGACGACGAGCAGGAAAAAGGCGGTTGGTGACAACAGCGGCAGCGTTACTCCGACGAATTTATGCCATGGCGAGGCGCGATCGAGTTCCGCCGCTTCGTGCAGTTCTTTTGGAATGTTTTGCAAGCCTGCGATTAGGACTAGCGCGTTGTAACCGGCATTTTTCCAAACCTGTACGAGCGCAAGGGACGCAAGCGCGGTGTCGGGATGCGTCAGCCAGGGAAACCGCCCCAGACCAAGGGATACGAGTAACGCGTTGAGCAGCCCGAATTGCGGGTCCATCATCCAGAGCCAAAGCAGAGAGACGGAAACGAGTGAGACAATGTGCGGGCTGAATACGGCCGCTTGGGCGAATCCCCGAAGCGCGCCGCCACGGTTCAGCCAAAGCGCGAGCGCCAAGCCGACCGTCAGCCCGGCTGCGACGCACAATCCCGTATACAGAAACGTATTGACCAGGACGCGCCGAAAATCGGGATCTGCGGCGAGTGAGAGGTAATGTTCAAACCCGACGAACGTTTTCACCGGATCGATCATGTTCCACGACGTCAGGCTGAGCCGGATCAGATCGACCGCGGGATAGACGGTGAACACGCCCAGCAGGGTGACGGCTGGGGCGATCATGACATATGGAGCGAGCCGGGCACGAACCATGGACATTCCTCCTTCCTAGATCAAATAAAAATACCCCCTTCTCCGGCCAACGCGAAAAACGGTATCCGGACTGGAAGCGACCGTCCGACCTGCGTTGCGCCGGCAAGGGGTTTTCTCCCTGACTCAACCCGCCTGCGGCTTTTTCAATCTCAGCATAATTTGGTTATGTCAGAGCAACATCAACACCAATTCAGGATTTCGTAAAAAAATTATAGGTTCCAAAAAGACGGATGGCCGATCGAGACGAAGTCGGCGCCGCTGGCGAGCGCCGCCTCGATCTCCTCCGGGCGGCGGATCAGTCCGCCGACGATGAGCGGCCTGCCGACGACAGACTTGGCCTCGCGAATGATGCGGGGCATCAATCCCGGCATCAGTTCGACTTCGTCGGGATCGGCGGTCTTGATCATGCGAAAAGCCGTCTGGAGGGCGGCCGTATCGATCGCAAAAATTCTCTGGATGCACGGCAGCCCGATTTGTTTGGCCGCAACGACCGCGTTCGATTTGGTCGTGACGATGCCGTCGACTCCGAACGTTTCCGCCAAATACGCGATTCCGCTGGCGTCGCGCCCAAGCCCGGCCACCATTTCGAGATGGACGAAGACTCGTTTTCCCGCGTCGTGCAGACGCTTGACGACCGACGCCAACCGGCCGATTTCCCCGGCCATGAGGTTGACGCGACTGACCGTGCCGGCGGCGGCGAGCGGAATTTGCTCTTCTCGCGTGACGGAAGCGATGATCGGCAACCTGTTCATTATGCCACCCCGGATCGTCCGGATCGAATCAGGTGTCGGCTTCTCTTCGATGATAACGTTGTTTTGTCATCGGAGTGTTAGTCTCGACGGCCGTTTTTGCATCCGGGGCTTGTCTCCCGATCACCGGCTTGGGTATGCTAAGAACGGGGTCATTCACGCCAGACCGCTGTCGTTTCGGGAGGAATCGCCTTTCCATGTTCAATCTTCTGGTCGCGCTCGACGCCAACTATCTCCCGGCTCTCCGGGTGATGCTGAAGTCGATGTTCGTCAACCATCCGGACGAGTCGTTCGCCGTCTATTTCATGCATTCCGGCATACCGGACAAGGATGTCGGCGAACTCCGGCGGTTCGTGGAAAGCGAAGGGCACCGGCTTTACCCCGTCGCGGTCGACGCCGGACTGTTCGCCGACGCGGTCGTATTCCGCCATTATACGAAAGAAATGTATTATCGCCTGGTCGCACATCGGTTTTTGCCGGAAAACGTCGATCGCGTGCTGTATCTCGACCCCGACATCGTGGCGATCAATTCGGCGACGGCGTTTTACCGGACCGATTTCGGCGACTGTTATTTCGTCGCGTCCGAACATACGCCGGCCGTCAAAATGACGGCGAAATTCAACCAGTTCCGGCTCGGCATTCCTCAGGCCAAAGGGTATTTCAACAGCGGCGTGCTGCTGATCAACGTCGAGCGTATGCGGAAGGAAGCCGACGTGGAAGACGTTTTCCGGTTTTTGAAGGAAAACCGCCATCGGCTCATTTTGCCGGATCAGGACGTCCTGAACGGGCTGTATTGGGATAAAATCAAGCCGGTCGACTGTCTCATTTACAATTTCGATGCGCGGTATTACGAATTTTTCAAACTGATTCCCCATCACAAAGTCAATTTAAAATGGATCGAGGAAAATACGGTTTTCATCCACTATTGCGGAAAGCGAAAACCGTGGCACCCCTCCTATAAAGACGAGCTCGGCCGTTTTTATTACCGCTATGAAAACATGTTGCGGGCGGCCGAAAGCGGAAGCGGCGCTAGCTGAGCGACGGCCGGGCGACGCGCGGCGAATGCGCGGCGCGGTGTTCGCGCCGCGGCCCGCGGCGTTCACGTTCGGATTCCGGGCGCATATCCTGTGGGTGTCGGAAAAACGCCCGCAGGAGGTGAACGTCCGTGCCGGTCGTTCGCGAATCGCACGTCGTTTATACGGTTCAGCCGGGAGATACGCTGTACTTGGTCGCGATACGCCTCGGCAGTTCGGTGGAAGCGATCCGGCGCGCCAATGCCGTTTATCCGCCGATGACCGATCCCGACCGAATCGAACCGGGATGGCTGCTCGTCGTGCCGACGCCGGCAATTCGCCCCCCGCGCGTGATTCACGTGGTGGCGCCCGGCGACACGCTGTACGGCATTGCCCGCCGTTACGACGCTCACGTCGACCTGCTGGCCGGCGTCAACCGCATCGCTTATCCCGACTGGCTCGCCGTCTCGCGGCTTTTGTGGGTGCCGGCGTTCGTCCATGAAATCGCACAGGGCGATACGTTGTGGCGGATTGCGCGGCATTACCGGATTTCGACGCACGACATCGTCGCCGCCAACGAGGGACGACCGGGCTTTTCGCCCGATTTGCTCTATCCCGGTTTCCGCCTGCTGCTTCCCTTGCCTTCGACGCGCAACATCGCGGTGACGCTTCCGTTGCCCGGCGATCTGGTGCAAAACGGGGACCGCGTCGAGGGATTCGCCCGCGCGTTCGAGGCCCACGTGCTCGTCCAGCTGCGCGACGACAACGGGGAAACGGTGTCCCGCGAACGCGCGATTACCGCTTGGGCCGGGGCTCCGGCATACGCTTATTTCACGGGGACGCTCGTTTTCGACCGGCAACCGACCGCCCGCGGCGGATTTCTGTGGGTCTATACGCGCAGTCCCCGCGACGGCCGTATCGCCGATCTGACGGAAGTGCGCATCGAGTTCGGACAGAGGCAGGATTGACCGGTTTTTTTCCCGCCGCGATCGTGGTATGATCGTCCGGGGGGAATCAAGGGGCATGTGGATGGCGCTGGCGTTGGGAGCTGCTGTCTGTTTCGGGCTGCGCGGCGTTTTGTACCGGAAGACTTCTCAGAAAACACAGGATTGGCAGCTTTTGTTGTGCGGCGGGTTTTTGACCGGGGCGATCGTCAGTTTGGCGCTCGCTCTGGCCGCGCGGCAGCGATGGACCGCAGACGTTTGGATCGGCGCGGTGATGGGGGTTCTGTCGTTTGCTGGAAACGCGAGCATGTATCGCGGCCTGGCCGTCGGCAAGACGTCGATCGTGGCGGTTTTGTCGGGGCTTCCGCCTGTGGTCGCGGCGGCGGCCGCTTATTTTTTTTGGGGGGAGCGGCTGAACGCCTTTCAGGCGACGTCGTTCGTCCTCATCATGGCGGCCGTCCCGCTGCTCAAGCACGGCGGCGGTTGGTCGGGATCCGGAGCGGTCTGGGGTCTTCTGACGATGCTGTTTTTCGGGCTGAACGACGCCGCAGGCAAGCAAAGCGCGCGCTTGGGAGCCGATATCTTCCCGGTCATGTTCGCCATGTTCGCGACGGGGACGAGCCTGTTCGCGCTGGCGCAGGCGTTCGGCCGGCGCCGCGGGGGCGGACGGCGAGGCGGCGGAGCAGGGGATCCGGACTCGGCCGGTCACGCGTCCTGGGGGCCGCTGGAGACGTTCGCGAAAGGGATGGCCGTCGGGCTGACCAATGTCGTCGGCCTGACGTTCATGCTGTCCGCCATGCGCACGGGGCCGACCGCGCTCGTGTCGGCGATCGCCGGCCTGAATGTGCTGCTCTTGCTGTTGTACGGGAGACTGGCGCTTCGCGAATCGTTCACGCGTCCCGAACTGGCGGGAATGGCGCTGGCGCTGTCCGGTGTCGTGCTGTTGCGCCTGTTCGGTTGATCAGTTAGTTGGTCGAGCGTTGGTCGAGCACTTGACAAGTGTCTTCCGATCGGCTACAATAGGCGCCAAAGAACGGAAGCACCGTTCGGTTGCGTGAGTGCCCTCATGCGCTCGCTTTGGCGCATGAAGCCGCACGCATCCGGCGGTGCTTTTCGTTTTTTTATGCTATAATCCGGAGAAAGGAGCCTTCCCATGTCCCGGCGCATCTCCCACGACCGGCTCTTCAAACAGCTCATCTCGACGTTCTTTGAAGACTTCATGACCTTGTTTTTTCCCGACGCCGCGCGCCATATCGACTTCTCCCACCTTTCGTTCCTGCGCCAGGAGCTGTTCACCAACGTCGCGCGCGGCGACGTGCGTTACGTCGACCTGCTCGTCGAGACGAAGCTCAAAGGCGAAGACGGCGTGATCGTCGTGCATGTGGAGACGCAGGCGTCGCGGCAGCGAGATTTTCACGAGCGGATGTTCGTGTATTTTGCGCGGCTGTACGAGAAGCTGCGCAAGCGGATCGTGCCGGTGGCGGTGTTTGCGTACCGGCGGGGGGAAGACGAGCCGGACGGGTTCGAGTTGGCGCTGCCGTTTTTGCTGGCGGGCGTATGCGGAGCTGGAGAATCCGGCGGCGGCGCTGCTTGCGAAGATGGGGTATGGGGAAGAAGAACGGGTGCAGGTGCGGCTTGCGTTTTTGCGGATGTTGGGGCGGCTGCAGGTGGACGAGGCGAAGAAGCGTTTGGTGGCGGGGTTTTTCGAGGCATACATGCCGATGGAGGAGGGGGAAGAGGCGATGTTGAGGAAGGAGCTGGAGGCGCTTCGTCCGGAGGAGCGGGAGCCGGTGTTCGAGGGGATGTTGTACTGGGAGAGGAAGGGTTGGGAGCGGGGCCGAGAAGAAGGCCGACAGGAAGGGCGAGAAGAAGGCCGGCGTGAGGAGCGTCGCGAGTTGGCGCGTCGGATGTTGGCGAAGGGGATGGCGGAGGCGGAGGTTGCCGAGCTGACGGGCCTTCCCGCAGAAGAGATCGCGCGGCTGCTCGGCGGGGGATGAAGCGACGTTGCTGCCGGTGGAAACGGTGTTGCCAGAACTGCGTCGGGCGCTCGCTTTGGCGGGCGCCGCGGTGCTCACGGCGCCGCCGGGCGCGGGGAAAACGACGCTTGTACCGCTTGCGCTGCTGGACGAGCCGTGGCTCGGCGGCCGCCGCGTGCTGATACTCGAACCGCGGCGTCTGGCCGCCCGCGCCGCCGCCCGGCGGATGGCGGACATGCTCGGCGAACGGACCGGCGACACGGTCGGCTACCGAATGCGGTCGGAGACGAAAGTCGGACCGCGCACGCGCGTCGAAGTCGTCACCGAAGGCGTATTAACCCGGCTTTTGCTGGCGGATCCGACGCTTGAGGGATACGGAATCGTCATTTTCGACGAATTTCACGAGCGCAGCCTGGAAGCGGACCTCGGCCTTGCGCTTTGTCTCGATATCCGTTCGAAGTTGCGCGACGACCTGCGGATTCTGGTCATGTCCGCGACGCTTCAGGGCGAGCCCGTGTCGGCGTTGCTAGGCGACGCGCCGGTCATCGTTTGCGAGGGGCGGTCGTACCCGGTGGAAACGTTTTATCTCGACCGTCCCGTAACCGCAGACGAGTTCGAAACGGCGGTGTCGCGCGCGATCGGCCGGGCATGGAACCTTCATGGCGGCGACATACTCGTGTTTCTTCCCGGCGCGCGCGAAATCCGGCGCGTCGGCGACCTGCTGCGGGAGGCGGACTGGTCGCGCGAGGCGCTGATCGTTCCGCTGCACGGATCGCTGCCGCAAAAGGATCAAGACGCGGCGCTCGCGCCGCCGCCGCCCGGCAAGCGCAAAATCGTGCTGGCGACGTCGGTCGCGGAGACGAGTATTACCGTCGAGGGAATCCGCGTCGTCGTCGACGGAGGACGGATGCGCGTGCCGCGGTTTTCGCCGCGCACCGGGCTGACGAGGCTGGAAACGGTACCGGTGTCCCGTGCGTCGGCTGAACAGCGGCGTGGTCGTGCCGGCCGTACGGCGCCGGGCGTCTGTTATCGGCTATGGACGCGGACGGAAGACGACATGCTTGCGCCGGACCGCGACCCGGAAATCGTTTCGTCCGATCTGGCTTCGCTAGCGCTGGAACTGGCGGCGTGGGGGGCGGCCGATCCGGCGGAATTGCGGTGGCTGGATCCGCCGCCGGACGCCGCGTTTCGTCAGGCGAGACGGCTGCTCCGGGAACTCGGGGCGATCGGTCCGGACGGCCTCCTAACGGAGCGCGGGCGAGCCATGGCCGAACTCGGCGTTCATCCGCGCCTTGCCCATATGATGTTGCGCGCGGTTCCGCTCGGCTTGGCGCGGACGGCGTGCGAACTGGCGGCGATGATAGAGGAGACCGGCGGATTCCGCAATGGGTCTCTCGACGGATTCCTCGGCGGGTCTCGATGGGGCGGCGGAGACGCTGCCGTCGACGTCTGTTCCCGGCTGGAAGCTTACCGCGCTGGTGGGTTCGATCCGGCGATTCGTAGGCGGATTGCGGAGCGGTCGGACCGGCTGTTGCAGCGGCTTTCGTTCGTGTCCAACGCGATCGGGAAAAATGCCGTCGGTGCCGTCGAAACGGCCGGCGCCGGGACGGACGCCTGCGGGCTTCTTTTGGCGTTCGCCTACCCGGACCGGATCGCCCGCCGCCGACAGGACGGCAAATTTTTGCTCGCTTCCGGCCGCGGGGCCGTGCTGTCGCGAACGGCGGACGACCCGCTCGCCCGTTCGGCATACATCGTGGCGGCGGAATTGGACGACGGCGGGGCGGACGCGCGCATCTTCGCCGCGGCGCCGCTGTCGGAGGACGACCTGTTGCGGCATTTCGGCGACCGGCTCGAGACCGAGCATGCCGTCGAGTGGGACCGGTCCTCGCGGTCTGTTCGGGCTCGGCGGCGCCTGCGTCTCGGAGAGATCGTCTTGCGCGAGGAACCGTTTGCCGATCCGGACCCCGGAGCCGTGCAGGAGGCGCTTACGCGCGGCATCCGCACGGAAGGGCTGGGAATTTTGCCGTGGACGAAGCAGGCGCTCCAATTGCGCGGTCGGATGGCGTTCATGCGACTGCACGAACCCGACTGGCCGGACGTATCGGACGACGCGCTGCTCGAACGGCTCGAGGCATGGCTTGGCCCGCATCTTGCCGGCATGCGCGGTGCGGACGACTTGCGTTGCCTGAACGTCGCCGCGGCTTTGTCGTCGATGCTTGCGCCGGAACAACGGCGCGAACTCGAAGCGTGCGCGCCGACGCACGTCGTCCTGCCAGACGGTTCTCGTGCGGCGATCGATTACGGCGACCCGTCGGCCCCCGCCCTGTTCGTCCGGGTGCAGCAGCTGTTCGGCCTCGCGGAAACGCCGCGTATCGCCCGCGGCCGGGTGCCGCTGACGTTGCACCTGTTGTCGCCGGCCGGCCGGCCGGTTCACGTAACGCGCGACCTCGCCGGATTTTGGCGCGGCGCCTATTTCGACGTGCGCAGGGAGCTGCGGGGACGCTATCCGAAACACGCGTGGCCGGACGATCCGGAGCGGGCGAAGCCCGCCGCCCGGCACGGCAGCCGTGTGTGAGCACGCGGCGACCGTGCCGTTCGGTGCCCGCATGCGTCACGGCAACTGAATGGTCTGAACGTGCTCCGCGTGCAGCAGCGACGCCTCCCCTTTGCCGCCGACCAGTTCGAGCATCGGATACTCCACCTTGCGCAAATACCCGCTTTTGTCCGGCTGTTCGCCGAGATTCAGAACGACGAATTGTCCTTCGCATTTTTTGATTTGCTGGTCGAACACCTTCGCCAAATTCACCGCCGGTGGCGGCGCCGACCGTTTTCGTCCCCGCCACGCGGAAACGGCGTAGGCGTCCGCGGCGGACGGCACTGCGAGATATTTCAAATGACGCATCGCGACGAACACTGTATTGTGGACTGGCGAGTCGAAAACGAAGTAATCGTTCAGGACGTTGACGACGTAACCGTACAACGGTTGGTTGCCCGTCACGTAAATTTCGCAAAAAACGCCGATCGCGTTCGTGAGCGCCTGCCGGCAGGACAACCCGTTTTCATGTTCCCGCGGCACGGCTTGCCGGTTTTCCTCCCCGGTATCGTCCCGCGTACGCCGAAACGCCCGAAGATGAACGAGCGGAACGTAGAAAAAATCCCTTTGGTCGAACAGCACGAGCAGATCGGAGCCGACGTCGACGAGCATGCCGGACAGCGGGATTTTCCGACCGGAAATGTCGATTTCGACGCATGTTTTCAGATAGGGAGCAAGCAATGCGTTCATGGTTTTCACGTTTTCCCTTCGTTTTCAGAAAGTCAATGAATCCAACTCGTCCATCCGTACAAGACGACCAATCCGACCATCAGCGACGACGGAACGACCGCCGAAGAAATCTTCATATAAGATTTCCACGAAAAAGGAATCCGATGACGCCGAAGCAAAAACATCCAGAGCATTGAGGCGAGCGTTCCGATCGGCGTCAGCAACGCGCCGACGTCGCTGCCGAGAATGTTCGCCAAGTACGCCACGCGCAGGATGTCGGGTTCCGGCGCCATTTCGGTCAAAAGCACCGTGCCCAGCATCACCGCGGGCAAATTGTTGAACAGATTCGACATGACGGTGAGCAGGACGCCCATCGTCGCGATCGCTTCCCATTCGCCTCGCGCGACGATCGGTCGGAGGGCGCGCACGAGACCGTCGGCCAGACCAATTCCGGCCAGCGCGGATACGATGACGTGCACGGAAAACGCGAATACGAAAATGTGCCACGGGGTTTTGGTCACCCAGTCCAGCGCGTCGGCGCGCGTGTAAAACTGTCGCACCGCGATCAGCCATCCCGCGCCGACGGCCGCCACCGCTTCGACCGGAACGCCGAATCGTTCCGCTTCAAACAGACCGACGCGGAACAGAACGACCGAAACCAGACAAATTCGGAACAGACGTCCATCGATGTCCGGTTCGGCATCCCCGTCCGTCCCCATCAGCGGATGGCGCAGTTTCTCCGGCGGAGCCTCCTTCAAGACGTCCGACGCGCGATACAGGGGGACGACGGCGATGCGGGTCGGAATCGATTTTCGGTAACGGAGAAAAATCAGCCCGACCATCCAAACAATAGCGGCCATCGAAGGAACGAACATCCAGGCAGCATACGTGTTCAAGTCCATGCCGACGATTTTGAGTGCAATCAGGTTGGCCAGGTTGCTGACGCCGATCGGCGCGCTGGACGCCGTCGCCGTCATTGCGCCCGCGACGAGATACGGAATTTTTTGGTGCGGTTTCAGATCGAGAATGTCGAGCATTTTCAGGATGATCGGCGTCGTAATCAAAATGCTGCCGTCGTTGTTGAAAAACATCGTCATCAGGAAACACAGCGTCACCGTCGCCGCGTAGAGGCGAATGCCGGATCCGCGCGCCAGCCGGACGACGTTGTAGGCCGCCCACCGGAAAAACCCGATGCTGTCCAGCACGATCGACATGACCATCGTGGACAAAATGGTGACCGACGCGCCGCCCACGTTCCGAATAATGGCGCGCAGGTCGTCGCCGCCGACGAGTCCGAGCGCCAGCAGGAGAAGGGCCCCCGCGGCGGCCGGGACCGATTCGTTCAGACCGCGGGGGCGCCAGACGGTGAGCACGACGGTCGCCGCGAACACGAAGACGGCGACGGATGCGGCGAAATCAAGCATGTTGGCCCGCCTCGACGCGCGGATCGACCGGATCCGGAGCGTTGGCGACCGGCGCCGCGGCGGCGGCCGTCCGGGCGGGGCGAAGGAATCGATAAAGCGGCAAAGCGGCCGCGATCAAGATCCATGCCACGGACATGCGTCTTCCCTCCTCGGCGTTCATGTCAGGCCGATGCCGGCGATCAGCGCAGCGTACAGACGTTTTTAACGTGAAACAGGGGGACGTGAATGTGCTCGTTGCCGCGGGCGAGCAGCAGCTGCCCGCCGCGCACGTCGAGAAGAAGGCCTTCCACTTTTTCCGGTCCGCGATTGACGCGGATGCGGGACCGCCGAAGTCGGAGCAAGAGCTCAAGGAACGTGGCGGCCGGAGGGACTCCCCTCCGGGGGACGGAAGCGCCGGTCGGGGCATTCGACGAAGCGCCGTCTGTTGCGGTAACGTTCTTGACGTGCCAGGCCGCGACATAGACGACGCCTTCCTCCGTGCCGACCGCCAAATAATCTTCGCCGACGCCGAGCAGCCGGCCGGCGACCGAGTCCGGGCCGGCGCGGTTGATGCGGACGTTTCGGCCGATCAGGCCGAACCACGTGTGGGGGACGAACACGGGATCACCTCCTTTCGGTCCGGTGGTACGGTAATGACGGTGTATCTTATGCAAAGCGTGGACAAGAGGATTGTTTGTCCGCCCTGGACGTGAGCAAGCATCCGCGCCGCGGAGGCGTTTCGCCTTGACGCCGCGCTTTTCTCCCGACTAAACTTGAGAAAAGGAGTGTGGACGCGCCCATGCAGCGGAACGACCGAATGCGCGTTGCGTTGACGATCGCCGGTTCCGACAGCGGCGGCGGCGCCGGCATTCAAGCCGACCTGAAAACGTTTCAAATGTTGGGTGTTTTCGGAACATCGGCTGTAACCGCCGTGACCGCGCAGAATACGCTGGGCGTCCGTGGCGTCTACCCCATTCCGCCGGAAGGCGTCGCCGCCCAGATCGACGCAGTGCTCGAAGATCTCGGCGCGGACGCGGCGAAAACCGGCATGCTCGTTCACGCGGAACTGATCGCCGTCGTGGCGGAGCGGATGCGGTATCACCGGCTGGACCGGCTCGTCGTCGACCCGGTCATGGTCGCCAAGGGCGGTACCCGCCTGCTCGAGCCTGACGCGGAGCGGGCGCTGCGCGACCTGTTGCTACCGCTTGCGTTCGTCGTTACACCGAACGCCCCCGAGGCGGAGGCGCTGACCGGATTGAGGGTGACCGACCGTCGCAGCCAGGAGCGGGCGGCGGAAATGCTCGTCCGCGAGCTCGGCGCCCGGGCGGCCGTCGTCAAGGGCGGCCATCTCGACGGACCGCCGGTCGACGTCCTGTTCGACGGCCGGGAGTGGACGTACCTGGAAGGCGAGCGGATCGCGACGCGGCATACGCACGGCACCGGCTGCACATTTTCGGCGGCACTCGCGGCGGAATTGGCGAAAGGCAGGCCGCTCGACGAGGCGGTGCGGACGGCGAAAGCGTTCGTGACGGCGGCCGTACGACGCGCCCCCGGTATCGGAGGCGGCCACGGGCCGATCAACCATTGGGCATATGCGGAAGATAAACGCTGAAGTCCTTGAACGAAAGAGGTCGACGGACGCGTGTACCGGATCGATCGGGAACGGCTGGAACGGCTGCTCGATTTTTTATCTGTCGTCGCTGAGGGTTGCCGCGCGCTGGCGGCGGAGGCGCCGCCGGCGGACGAAGCGCTCAGACTCATCCGTTCCTTGGCGCAGGAGCGGTTGCTCCATTTGGCGGCCGAAGCGGTCACCGACATCGGCGGCATCCTGATCGACGGTTTTTTGATGCGCGACGCTGCCGGTTACGAGGACATCGTCGAGGTTCTAAAAGGGGAAGGCGTCGTCGGGGAAGCGGAAGCCGCGTTCTGGATCGACTTGATCCGGCTGCGCCGGGAATTGGTCCGCGACTATGCCTCGATTGTGCGCGACGGCCGGCTTCATCCGCTCGTGTCGCGGCTGCCCGCCGAACTGGAGTCGTTTGCGGCCGACGTTCGCGCGTTTTTGCGGAAAGAGCTCGGCTGACCGTCACCCCGTGCGCCCCGCCGGCTTATAATAAAGTGTCGACTGGGCATTTGTCCCGGATGCGGGAAATTGGAGGCGGGCGCGATGTCGGAAGCGGTGTGGACGGCGGTTTTCGCCGTCGCAGCGGGCGCGTGGGCGATGGCGGCCGTTGCGGTGTTCCGGGCGGCGCGTTCGGTCGAGCGGCACGTGCGGCGGACGGCGGAACGGTTGGCGAAGTCTGAGCGGGCGCTGCGGAAGGCGGCGATGTCCGCGGACCGGCTCTTACGGGAAGCCGAGCGTGGGCTGCGCGATGTCCGACCGCTGTCGGAAGCGGCGGGGGAATTAGGGCGGTTCGCCGCCGGAGCGATTCGGTCGATTGGGCCGTGGAGCCGCAGATGCCGACCGGCCGAAACGGATCCGCATGTCCGGCGAAATCGGCCTGTCTGCCGATCCGGCGGAGCTGCTTCCTTTTCTGCGGACCGGGGCGAAAACGACCGGCAGGGAGCTGAAGCGCCATGAGAAAATCGTTCTGGGTCGGCACGGCGGTCGGCGGAATCGTCGGCGCGGCGTTGGGACTGATGTTTGCTCCGAAAACGGGCAAGGAGTTGCGGCGCGACGCCGCCGGAGCCGTCCGCAAGGCGGGAAACGGCGTGTGCAAGGCGGCCGGCAACGCCGCTGATTGGGCGGGCAGCGTCAAAAACCGCTGGATCGGCGTCCGGGGCGGCCGTCCGGCGCAAGGGGCGGACGGCGAAGCGGCCGGTTGAACGGGCGACGAATCGCCCGTCGGCGGAAGGCCGAAACTCGTTCGGCGGAAAGCGGCTGTGTGCGGTGTGCCGCCTTCCGCCGCCTTTTTGCAGGAAAGGAGGGAGATTCGGGATGAATCGGAAACCGTGGTGGACAGACCATGCGCTTCACTGGGCGTTCGTCGTCGCGCTCGTCGCCACGCTCGGCAGCCTCTATTTCAGCGAAGTGATGCGGTTTACGCCGTGTTCGCTGTGCTGGTTCCAGCGTATCCTGATGTATCCGCTCGTCGTGATCCTCGGCATCGCGGCGGCCCGCAACGACCGCGGCGTCGTCGTCTACGCGCTGCCGCTGGCGTCGATCGGGGCGATGTTTTCGCTGTACCACGTGCTGCTGCAGAAAATGCCGTGGCTCAAAAAGGCGGCGCCTTCCTGCGGGCAGGTGCCGTGCGAAACCGATTATCTCAACTGGTTCGGGTTCGTCACGATCCCGATGTTGGCGCTTACCGCGTTCATTCTAATTATTATCATTCTGGCGATGCTGGCGCGCGCCGAAAGGCGGCGATGAACGCCGCGTCAGACGAGCGACGGGATGGCGACGTTCGGGTCGACGTCGGCCTCATAGTCGACGCCGTCGGTCTCGAAGCCGAACAGCTGGAAAAATTCCCGCCGGTAGCCGTCCAGATCGGCGAGTTCGCGGATGTTGGCGGTCGTCACCGCTTCCCAGCGCGCAGCCACTTCCGCCTGCACGTCGTCGCGCAGTTCGAGATCGTCCAGCCGGATCCGGCCCTGTTCGTCGGTCGGCGGTTCGCTTCCGGTGTACAGCCGCTCCGCAAACAGCCGATACATCTGTTCAATGCAGCCTTCATGCAGGTTTTTGTCCTTCATGACGCGGTAAAGCAGCGAGATGTACAGCGGCACGACGGGAATCGCCGCGCTCGATTGCGTGACGAGCGCCTTGTTGACCGACACGAACGCCCGTCCGCCGAGCTTGCGGAGCCTCTCGTCGAGCCGGCGCGCGGTCGCCTCGAGATCGTCTTTCGCGCGGCCGATCGTGCCGTCGCGGTAGACGGGGTGCGTGACGGCGGGGCCGATGTACGAAAAGGCGACGGTGACGGCGCCTTCCGCCAGCACGCCGGCGTTTTCGAGCGCGTCGAGCCACATGTCCCAGTCTTCGCCGCCCATGACGGCGACCGTCTGGCGGATTTCATCCTCGGTCGCCGGCTCGATCGTCACCTGCGACACTTCGCCGGTATGGAAATTGACCGTTTTGTTCGTAAACGGCCGGCCGATCGGCTTAAGGACGGAGGAAAAAGTCTGGCCGGTCTTCGGATGCGTGCGCCGCGGCGCCGCGATGCTGTAGACGACGAGGTCGACGGCGCCGAACTCGCGGCGGATCAGATCGATCGTCTTCGCTTTGACTTCGTCCGAGAACGCGTCGCCGACGATGCTGAACGACTTGCATCCGGCGGTCGCCGCCTCGCGTTCGAACGCGGCGGAGTTGTACCAGCCCGCCGTCGCCGTTCGCGAACCTTCGGCGGGTTTTTCGAAGAAAACGCCGATTGTGTCCGCGCCGGCGCCGAAGGCGGCCGTGATGCGCGAAGCGAGGCCATAACCCGTCGACGCGCCGACGACGAGCACGCGTTTCGGCCCGCGGATCGGCGGCTTCGACCGGACGTAGGCGACCTGGCGCGCCACCTGGCGGGCGCAGCCTTCGGGATGGGCCGTCGTGCAAATAAAGCCTCGGGTTTTGGGAACGATGATCATACGTCTTCCAACCCTTTCCTGATCGTTTTCGGAAACGGACCGATTTCATTCTACCTTTTCCGGCCGTCAAAAAAAAGTGTGGCTTTGTCGCCGCCGTCCGACAGGATTCGCGCGGGCGCCGTCGAATGTTTGTAGGAGCGGAATCGAAACGGGGGCGTGATCGCCGATGCCGTGTCGGGGCAACCGAGAAGCGCGCTGCAAGAACCGCACGCCGGCGTTGCGGAAAGCCGTAACCGCGACGGTTGCGGCCGCGGCGTGCGCTCTGGCGTTTTCCGCCTGTGCGCCGCCGAACATTGCGGTCGTGCGGGAAACGCCGGCGAAGCGGTCGCCCGCCGTTTCTTCGACGCCTTCGCTTGCGCCTGCAGCCGGCGGGGCTCAGGAGACCGTACGCCCGTCGCCGACGTCCGGATCGTCGCCCGGATCGACCGTACCCGCGACGCCGGACGTCTCCGGCTCGCCGTCACCGTCGGCCGTGACGCCTGCGTCGTCCGCGACGGTCGGCTCCGCCGTTTACGGCGACAAGCGCGCGCTATCCTGGTATTACGTGCGCAAGGGCCGCGGCCTCGCACCCGCCTTTCCGGCCGATACGAAGCAGTTCGGGCCGGACCGCAAGGCGATCTGGATCGGCAAGGGCAAAACGGTTTACCTGACGATCGATAACGGCGGCGACATGAACGATCCCGACCGGTGGCTCGATGTTTTGCGCGAAAACGGCGTCAAGGCCAGTTTCTTTATCGCGGGTTACAACCTTAAAAAACATCCGGATTTTGTCCGTCGGCTCGTTGCGGAAGGCCATCTCGTCGCGAACCATTCGATGACGCACCGCGATTTCACGGCGATGACCGATGCGCAGGCGATCGCCGAAATCGAGGAATATGCCCGTCTGTACCGCGATATCACGGGACGGGCGATCGAGCCCTATTTTCGATTTCCGTACGGCAAGTACAGTCTGCATTTGCTAGACGTCGTATCCGGACTCGGCTACACGTCGGTGTTTTGGTCGCTCGCGATGCGCGACTGGGAGCCCCGCGCAGGCGGCTGGAAAGACGCCTACAATGATATTATGAGTCAGCTTCACGACGGCTGCGTGATTTTGATGCATCAGGGATCCAAAGACAACCTGGAGGCGCTTGACCGCGTGCTGAAGGACGTGCGGGCGGCGGGGTACACGTTCGGGCTCGTCAGCGACATCGGCGCGCCGTAAACGCGATGCCGACAGGATTTCGACAGAAGGAAGCGAAAACACGATGAATCAAGCTATCGCCGTTTTGGATTCGGGAGTGGGGGGGCTGACGGTCGTCGGCGAGATCATGCGGCAATTGCCGAGGGAATCCGTGCTCTATTTCGGCGACACCGCCCGGGCGCCCTACGGGCCGCGCGATCCCGCCGAAGTCCGGGAATTTACGGAGCAGATCGTATCGTTTCTGTTGCGTTTCGAGCCGAAAATGATCGTCATCGCCTGCAATACGGCGACAGCCGCGGCGCTGGAGCATATTCGCGGCCGCGTCGAAGTTCCCGTCCTCGGCGTTATTGAGCCCGGCGCGCGGGCTGCAATCAAGATGACGCGCACGAAAGTCGTCGGCGTCATCGGCACGGAAGGAACCATCCGCAGCGGCGCGTACCGGCGGGCGCTGGAGGCGATTTCGCCGGACATCCGGGTGCACAGCCTGGCCTGTCCGGAATTCGTGACGATCGTCGAACAGGGGCTGTACCGGTCGCCCGATATCGTGCCGACGGTCGAACGGACGCTCGCTCCGCTGAAGGCGGCGCCGATCGATTGTCTCATTCTCGGATGCACGCATTACCCGTTTTTGGCGGACGCCATCTCGGCCGTCATGGGCCCGAACGTCGCGCTGATCAGCTCGGCGGAAGAAACCGCGCGGGAAATCAGCGCCATTCTGCACCATCACGGCATGACCGAGCGTCGGGCGCGCGAACCAGTTCACCGGTTTTTCTGCAGCGGCAATCCCGAGACTTTCCGGGAAATCGCCTGCCAGTGGCTGGGATGGCGCATCCAGGCGACGCCGGTCATCTGGCAGGTGACGCACGTCGCCGATTAGCGCCGACGTTTTCATATTTTTATAGGCGGTTTTAATAGGCGCGCAGCCGTCTGGCGGCGAATGAGAACAACAGCCGCCAGGCGGAGGCGAACGCGGCGACGAAAACGAGCGACGCGACCGCAAACGTTGTAAACGGCGTCTTGCCGTACGCGAGCCACCGAAGGGCGAGCGCCAGTGGAACGGCTATCAGGGCGGCGAGGCAGGCGCGGCCGATCGCTTCGCCGTAACTGCGATTGAACGCCCGCGCTCGGTAGAGCCCCGTCGCGACGCCGGCGGGAATCCAGGCCGCCATGAACGGCCAGGCTGCAAGCCATGTTTCGCGGACGGAAAACGCCATGCCGTGCTCGGAACGGCCGACGGCGGCGAACAGGAACAGCGCCGCCATATCGCCGAGCAAAAGCAGCAACAATTGACCCAACGAGACCGATTGCGACCGCGACGTCATCGTATGGTTCTCCCCTCTTTGCCTGTCGAACGGCGGATTTGTCTTTATTTATTTTGACATTGCGCCGGGGCGATGGCAAGTGGCGGAATTTCGGAAAATGCTGCGTTGACACCGCTCCCCGAGGGCTTTAAAATGGACACGAGCCGCAATCGCGCGCGGTCGCGCGCCGGAGCGCTTCCCGGTTGGAAAGGCGGTGGAACGGATGATCGACCGGATGGAACAGGCCGTCGAAAAGCTGAAGAAAAGCGGCGTGCGTATGACTCCGCAGCGACACGCGATTCTCGAATATTTACTCGGCACGATGTCGCATCCGACGGCGGACGAAATTTACCGGGCACTGGAAAGCCGGTTTCCGAACATGAGCGTGGCGACCGTTTACAATAATCTGAAAGTGTTCATCGAGGCCGGGCTCGTGCGCGAACTGACGTTCGGCGACGACTCGAGTCGTTTCGACGCCGACATGTCCGATCATTACCATGCCATTTGTCGGAAGTGCGGAACGATCGTTGATTTCGAGCATCCGCCGCTTACGGAAATCGAGTCGGACGCCGCCGAACAGACCGGATTCCGCGTCGACGGTCACCGGTTGGAAGTGTACGGGCTTTGCCCGCACTGCGCGAAAACCGCGGCCGGTCCGGCGGCCGTCTGAAATTGGGTGCCGATGCGCACTCGTCGGAGATCGAAAGCGGCGCGGGCTTGGGCATTCCTGGCGACGACCGCCGTCATTTTCGCAATCGCGGCGACCGCCGCCGTTTTGTGGCGCGCTCATACGCCGCCGGTTTTCCGGGACCCGGAGTGGCTGGGCCGCCAACAGCCGGTCTTTTATCGCGGCGAACAGTGGGACTTGCCCGCTCGGGGGCAAGGCCCCGCTTTGCTCTTGCCACTGGAAGAATTGCAGCGGCGTCTTGCTCCGGACATCCGCTACGAGGCGCAAGACGGCACGATCGTCTTGACAACCGCCGGTAAAGTCGTCCGCATGCGGACCGACCGGCTGACGGCGACGGTCAACGAGCGGCCGTTCGAACTTCGCGTCGCTCCGATTGCCGTGGAAGGGAACATCTACATTCCCGCCGCGCCGGTCGCCGAACTGTATCGTCTGCGCATCGTCGAGTCCTCCGATACCGGCGCGGTCGTCCTGTTTCGGCAAGGCGACGTCTTGCAATGGGGTCGCGTCGGCGGCGATGATCCCGTACCGGGCGCGACCCGGCTTCTTCGTTGGGGACCGGACGCGAAGCAGCCCGCCGTTCAGGCGGTGGCGGAAGGGGAAGAAGTGCTGCTTTGGGGCGAAAGGGCCGGCTGGTACCGCGTTCAGCTCCAAAACGGCAAAACCGGTTACATGCGCAAGTCCGACGTCGTCTTGCTGCGCGCCGAAACGGTCGACGTCGCGCCGGAGGACCCGCCTTATCTGCCTTGGCGCCCGGTCGGTGGTCGTGTCGTCATGGTATGGGAACACGTGACGAACCGGAATCCCGATCCGCGATCGATCGGCGATATGCCTGCGCTGAACGTCGTTTCGCCGACGTGGTTTCATCTGGCGGACGGCGATGGTACGTTCATTAGCAGGGCCGATCCCGCCTATGTGGACTGGGCGCACAGCCGCGGCCTGCAGGTATGGGCGCTTGCCAGCAACAGCTTCGACCCGGATCTGACGGCGGCGGCTCTGGCGACGTACGACAAACGGATGCGCATCATCCGCCAGCTGCTGGCGTTCGCGCAGATGTACCGGTTGCAGGGCATCAACCTCGATTTCGAAAACGTCTATTTGAAAGACGGCCCCCTCTTTACCCAGTTCGTCCGTGAATTCGTTCCGCTGGCCCACGAACAGGGGTTGACGGTATCGGTCGACGTCACCGTCAAGGGTGGTTCAGAGACGTGGTCGCAGTTTTACGACAGGCCGGCGCTTGCGCGCGCCGCCGATTATTTGGTCGTCATGGCATACGACGAGCATTGGGCGTCAAGTCCGACGGCGGGGTCCGTTTCCTCGCTCGGCTGGACGGAGCAGAAAGCGATCCGGCAGTTGCTGGAAGAAGACCGGATTCCGCGTTCGAAGCTTGTGCTGGGCATTCCGTTTTATACACGCATTTGGGAGGAGCGCCTTACCGCCGACGGCAAGACGGAGCTGAAAAGCCGCGCAGTGGGCATGCAGACGGTCCGCGACCTGATCCGGGAGAAAAACTTGACGCCCGTTTTCTACCAAGACGCCGGCCAAAACTATGTCGAATACCGCGAGGCGGACACGACTTATAAAATTTGGATCGAGGACGAAACGTCGCTGCGCGCACGCCTCGAGCTCGTAAAAAAATACGACTTGGCCGGTATCGCCGCCTGGAGGCGCGGGTTCGAGACCGCCGACGTGTGGCCGATGATCCGCGACGTTTTGGAAAAGAAGCCGTGATCGCGGCGGCGATCTCGTGAAGATCATGGCTTGTCCGCACCGTTCGTCCGATCGTCTGCCGCGTCCTCCGTGCCGGCTTCGGAACGCCCGGCCAGCGCAGGATCGAAGGTTAAAATCGTCCGGCAATACATACACCGGTCGGTACGGCCGAGTATTTTGGTTGTCCGCCCGCATTCCGGGCAATCGAGGGTGACCGCGCTCGTCGACAGCATACCCGCCCAGAAATAGACAAGAACGCTGCCGAGCAGGCCGAGCAGGCCGAGCGCGGAGAGCAAAACCGCGATCCATCGTCCCACCGCGCCGCCGACGAATACGAGGCCCGCTGCGCCCGCGATCATCGCCGCCATTCCGGCGAGCGTCAGGAACAGCCCCCATGTACGGAACTCGTTTAATTTGCTGGTTTTAAAAAACATGGGAAATACCGCCTTTCTACAATGTTCAAACATCCGCAGCAGGAATTCGGCCGTGGATGGACGAAGTAGTAACCAATACGCATCTGCGCATTCGTAAACGGGGGGAACGACGATGACGGCGGCGATCGGCGGACGAATCAGGGCGATCGGCCGACTGCCCGGCGTTCGCGGCGTGCTGTCCGTGAAGAACGCGGCGGTCGCCGGGCCTGCGGCGGACGGATTCGACGAACTGCTGATCGTGTTCGGCAATGTGCCCGACGGCGCGTCCTCTATTCATCATTATATGGAGGGCGACCGGCGCGTACAAGAACGTTGGATGTTGCCGGAAACGGCCGAGCATGAGGCGGAAGCCGGCTCCGACCCGCATTTTGTCAAGTGGGTTTTGGATGGAGAAATCGTTGCGGACGCCGACGGTTTTTTGCCGCGTCTCCGCGAGCGGCTGGCGGCTGGCGTTCCCGCCCAACAGCGCGATCGGAAGCGGATGGAGTGCTATTCCTCTTTTCTGAAACATTATCTCGTCGCGCGGCTTCATTTGCGGGAAGGTCGATTGCTCGACGCCTATTCGCGGATTGTGGGGGCGCTGCACGACTGGGCGTGTGCGGTCGTCTACGAGTACGGACTCTGGCCCGAACCGGGACTGTGGGAACAGGTGCGGCGCCTGAACCCCGGCGTCTATAAATTGTACGAGGAATTGGCAAGAAGTCCGGAATCGCTGGAAGAACGGCTGCAGCTCGCGCTCTTGGCTTGCGAATTTTCGCTCGTATCGAAACTTGAGGCGTGTTGCAGGCCGATTTTGAACGTCATCCGGTCCCGCGAACGTCCGTGGCGGCTTCAGGAACTCGCTTCCCACCCGGACTTGGCGGGGGCGGACGTCGAATGGGCGCTCATCCTCGACCGGCTGGTGAAGAAGGGCCTGGTTCGTCTGATTCCGCCGGAAACGGATATAGAGAAAGAACCTATAGGATCCGGAGAGTGGAAATACGCCCGCGCCTAACACCGGGTCGACATTCGACGTTCGGGTCTGGTATAATTATTGTCGTAACGAGCGACGTCCGCTAGGGGAGCTGGGGTGAGCCCGGCTGAGAGGGGAATGGGTTCCCCGACCCTTGGAACCTGATCGTCCGGTTGCGTTGACATCGGTGCCCGCCGACGCGCGGCCGGCCTGGGTAATGCCAGCGGAGGGAAGTGGACGGTCGCGGGCGTTTCTTCGGGTGAAACGTTCGCTGCCAAGCCCGGCCTTCGTGGCCGGGCTTTTCGTCGTCGGACGTCTGTAGCAAGCGGAGGTGACCGCCGGTGAGACTCTGTATTAACGGTGAAGAGCGTACAGTTGAGGGCGTCCGGAACGTGGCCGAGTTGCTCGACAAATTCGGAATCGGCAACCGGATTTTAGTCGTTGAATTGAACCGGAATATCGTCGACCGCGCCCGCTATGCCGAAACCGAACTGGCGGACGGGGATCGGCTGGAAATCGTACATTTTGTGGGCGGAGGATGATCCGACATGTCGAACGCGACGGCGGCGGACGTGGCCGCGCAGGACGTGCTGACGATCGGGCCGTATACGTTTAGATCCAGACTCTTATTGGGAACCGGAAAATTTTCTGATCTCGACGTGCAGCAGCGCGCCGTCGAGGCGTCGGGGGCGGAAATTTTGACGTTTGCTGTCCGCCGGTTGCCGATCGACAACCCCGACGCGCCGAATTTTCTGGAACGGCTTGATCTGAAACGCTTCAAGCTATTGCCCAACACGGCAGGCGCGCGTACGGTCGAGGAATGTGTTCGGATCGCGCGTCTTGCGCGGGCAAGCGGGTTGTGCGACATGATCAAGGTCGAGGTGATCGGCGACCCGAAAACGCTGTTGCCCGACCCGGTCGCCACACTGGAAGCGACGAAGATTTTGGTGGAGGAAGGATTTATCGTTCTTCCCTATACCAATGACGATCCCATTCTTGCGCGCAAGCTGCAAGAAGCCGGCGCCGCCGCCGTCATGCCCGGTGCCGCACCGATCGGCTCCGGCCTCGGCATCGTCAATCCGTACAACTTGCGGCTGATCGTCGAGGAAGCCCGGGTTCCTGTCATCGTCGACGCCGGTATCGGCGCGCCTTCCGACGCCGCGCTCGCCATGGAGCTCGGTGCCGACGGCATTTTGCTCAACACCGCGGTATCCGGCGCGAAAGATCCGGTACGGATGGCCGAAGCGTTCCGATTGGCGGTGCAGGCGGGTCGTCTCGGTTACTTGGCCGGCCGCATTCCGAAAAAGCGCTACGCGACCGCGAGCAGCCCGATCGAGGGCATGATCGAATGAAGCGAAGGATTTTCAATAGATGACCCTCGGTATCGGCTATGACCTCCCGCGGGATTCCCGCGGGAGAGTTTCATTTAGCCACTGAATTTTTTCGATTTCATGGGCCTACTCTCTTGACGGAGGTCCAGCGTTTGCCGGCGTTGAGAGGGCGCATGCCTGTCGTGTTGAGATCCCCTTACCCCGAATATTTGCATCAAATCCATAAAATTCACGCTTGACTTTACGCGCGGGGATGTGCTATATTGAAAAACGCCGTCGCCGCGCGGGGGCGCGGGGCGGAGGGTACTGGCTCTTTGAAAACTGCAACGCGAACCGGGTGTGGGGCGATTCCGAGGAGGGTCGCTTGCGACCGGCGCTTTTGAAGAGACGGACAA
>Ga0207870_100172_pt1 | contig 63566 bp, 63 predicted proteins | sample CeladaPassage60B_FD_187477 | JGI IMG/M metagenome (GOLD analysis project Ga0207870, IMG submission 187477) | Cellulose-adapted microbial communities from the Joint BioEnergy Institute, USA - Passage3 60B (SPAdes) (version 2) | ecosystem: Engineered > Bioreactor > Continuous culture > Unclassified... | reverse complement strand
TCAGCTTGTCGACAAAGTCGACAAGCTGTTTTATTATGAAGGTAAGACGAGGGAGAAATGGAGGAAAGGAACGATGCTTCGGCCACACCAAGAAGATGGGCGCTATACCGAAACCACGGTGAAACTGGATGATCTGGTTCCAGAGGATCACTTGGTAAGAAAGCTGGATGCGGCCATTGATTTTTCTTTTATCTATGATGTGGTGAAAGATCTCTACTCTCCTGATCATGGACGTCCGAGCATTGATCCAGTGATGTTGTTTAAAATGTATTTGATTCAGTATGTATTTGGGATTCGCTCCATGCGTGAAACCGTCGAACAAATCCGAACCAACGTCGCCTACCGTTGGTTTTTAGGACTTAGTCTTCATGATCCCGTTCCTCATCACTCGACGCCAAGTAAAAACTATGCGCGTCGTTTCGCTGGAACGGATGTATTCCATCAAATTTTTTCACGGATTTTAAAAGAAGCCTTTGAACACGGATTGGTAGATTCGAGTGTCTTGTACGTAGACTCCACTCATGTCAAAGCAAGCGCCAATAAAAAGAAGTTTACAACGGAAATGGCAGAAGTCGAAGCCAAAGCCTACCAACAGGAACTCGAAAAAGAAATCGAACGGGATCGGATCGCTCATGGAAAATCGCCGTTGCCATCTGAGAAAAAAAAAACGGGAAGTAAAAGTAAGCAAAACGGATCCGGAGAGCGGACTGTTGGTGAAAAATGAACGGGAGCGAGTGTTTGCCTATTCGTATCATACAGCTTGTGATCGCAACGGATGGATTCTACAGACCTACGTGACGGCAGCCAACGTCCATGACAGTCAAGCGTTTTTTGTGCTGTTCGAACGAGTGAAACGGGAAATCCAATCATGTCCGGAAGCCGTGTGTGTAGACGCAGGATATAAAACTCCTGCCATTGCCAAGTATTTACTCGAACAAGGGGTAAAGCCGATTTGGCCGTACACTCGCCCGAAAACAAAAGATGGATTCTTTCGGAAATCAGATTTTGTGTATGACGAATATTTTGATTGTTATCTATGCCCCAATGATCAAGTTCTATCTTACTCTACTACGAATCGGGAAGGGTACCGGGAATACAAATCGGACCCGGCGGTGTGCCGAAGCTGTCCGTATCTTCATCAGTGCACGCAAAGCAAGAGCTACACCAAAGTAGTCACTCGCCACGTATGGCAGGACTACTATGAAGAAGCAGAGCATTTGCGGTATGTTCCGGAATACCGGGAACTCTATGCCCTCCGAAAAGAGACGATTGAACGGGATTTCGCCGATATGAAAGAGAAGCATGGTCTGCGCTGGACGCATTACCGGGGATTGGAAAAAAATGAGGCGCAGGCGATGCTTGTTTGTGCTGCCATGAATTTAAAAAAACTGGCGAATTACCTATGGAAGGCGAAGCACCGCCCTTTCTTTTCCTTTGCATGGCTTCCCATCCTACCCACTTTTTTTGAAAACATAGTCTATTTATGGAACAAAATGGGTTTCAGACATTCGTCTGAAACCCATTTTGTCAACAGTCTGAAGCGTCCTAATTAGGACGCTTTTGTACCAACTTCTGCGTACTTCTTCTCTGTTTCAGCAACGATTACGGCACAAGCGGCATCACCGGTAGTATTGACAGCAGTGCGGGCCATGTCTAAAAGCCGGTCGATGCCGATGATCAATGCGATCCCTTCGACAGGGAGGTTGACGGAATTCAGCACCATCGCCAGCATCACTAATCCGACACCGGGCACACCCGCCGTTCCAATGCTGGCCAATACAGCCGTTAATACAACCGTTGCTAATTGCGAGATAGTAAGGTCAATACCGTAAGCTTGAGCGATAAATATAGTGGCGACCCCTTGCATAATGGCCGTGCCATCCATATTGATGGTTGCTCCTAATGGCTGCACGAAACTGCTAATGTGTTTAGGCACACCGAGTTTTGTTTGGGCCACGTTCATTGAAATCGGCAGTGTCGCGTTACTGCTCGATGTGCTGAACGCCACTCCCATCGCCGGAGCGAACTGTTTGAAAAAGGAGAACGGATTGCGCTTGGCAAACAGGTAGAGCGATGAGCCGTATGTGAACAGCATATGAAGGATCAAACTGAAAAGAACGACAAACATGTACATTCCCATCGAGCGGATGGCGTCCATTCCTTGGCTGCCGACGGCGGAGGCGATTAAGCCGAATGCACCATACGGGGCAAACCGCATAATGACAGTGACTAAATACATCATCACTTCATTGCCTTGCTCCATGAGTTTGAACAAGCCAGCTGTTTTTTCTCGCAACATCGAAAGCGCAAACCCGACAAAGATGGAAAAAGCGATAATTTGCAGCATGTTTCCTTCTGCAAACGCTTGAACAGGGTTTTTTGGAATAATGTTTAATAAAGTTTCTGACACAGGTGGTGCCTCTTTTGGTTCAAATTGAGCCTGGCTGATGTTAAAGTCGCCGACGCTCCCAGGTTTGGTTACTAACGCTAATGAAATGCCGATAACAATGGCGATGGCTGTAGTGATGAGGAAATACGAAATGGTTTTGATTCCGATTCGTCCGAGTTTTTTTGGATCTCCTAGTCCGGCTGTCCCTAATACGATGGAAAAAAAGACGATAGGTACGACGATCATATTAATTAAATTTAAAAAGAGTTTACCGAGAGGCGTAAACACATATGTGTTGACTATATCAAATGATTGGGGGAAAAGAAGGTTGAAGGCCAGTCCGACGATGGATCCAAGTACGAGTGCGATAATGATTTTTAACGATAACTTCATACAATCCCTCCAATTCTTTTAACAAAATGTAATGTTATTGTATCTTACATTTCGTGCCTTAACAAGGTAGAAACAAAAAATTTTTTGTTTAGTTAGAATAATTTTTAAGGTGCAGGTGATCTAGACGCGGTCGAAAAATGATGTCAAATGAAAGAAGAGAGCGATTTTCCTTCCTCCCTAAACCATACTAGTATCGAATCTAGGGAGGATAGCATCGAAAGTTCTATGAAAGTTAGAAGACAACTTCCGATAAGCCAGGGGCTAGAGCGTATGCGCTTTTCCTTTGTAGTTTGACGTTCGAACTGCTTTTGAGCGGATAAAATTTGGTGTCATGTTGACTAACTTTGCCGTTCACGTATTCGATGACGATGTTCGTGTTGCATCAATCATTCGACAATCGTTCAAACATACGGCGATGGTCGGCCAGTTCGTCTTCGATTTTTTTGAAGTGGCTCCGCACCTCGATGATGAAATGATCCAGCTTGTCCTCACGATGGATTTGCCGTTCCCCGAGGCGGTCAACTCGTTTATGAATCGGTTGCCGTTTTTCCTTCAACACTGCACGAAGCGATCAATCAGCTCGCGAGACAGCGTAACTCTCTCTCGTCCGTTTAGTTTTTTTGCGGTTGCGCGCTTATCATGGTGTATCGCAAAGTCGGATAAATGCTTGAGAGGAAAACGAGTCGGTGGCAACGAAATAGTGAGCGAAAGGATCGAATTGGTTCGTTGGATTCCGATCGAGACGCAAAGAAGTTTGTGAAAGGTTGAAGAAACGAGGGGATCAACTTGAATTTCGCATGGATTGCCGAACGGTTTCGGCGTTTTGCCGTCCATGAATGCCGAGGATCTAGTCCGTTGTATGAACATCTCTCTTTTCACATCGCTGCAGATGAGAAGCTTCTCTGTCTTGCTTCGCACGCTCGCAGCGGCCAGCCAGTTCCCAACTTGTTGTTTGGGGCAGTACATGATTTGCTGTTGAAAGGGTATGAACATGAGTTGCGAGAGTTTTACGGAAGTATCGTTAAGAAGCCACGGCCGCCGGCAACTGCTTTTCCTTATTTCCGTGATTTTTGCCTTTGTTACTGGGAAGATCTGAAAGACATATTGGCTTATCGGCTCGTGCAAACAAATGAAGTCCGGCGCTGTTCGTATTTATATCCTGTTTTTTGCTGGATTTACGAACAAGTGAAAAAGCCTTTGTCACTCATTGAAATTGGCACAAGCGCCGGTTTGCAACTGGTGTGGGATCAGTACCGGTACAATTATGGACAGCAAGGTTCCTATGGAAATGTATATTCTGATGTTCTTATTACCTCAAACATTCATGGAGACAGGTCGCCTTTTTTATTACTGGAAAGCCCGCCGGTTGCCGAACGGATCGGTATCGATTTGCATGTGATTGACTTGAAAAAAGAGGATGATCGACGATGGATGGAGGCGCTCATTTGGCCTGAACATCATGATCGGCGCCAACTGTTTGCACAAGCGGCCCGTCGACTTGAACAAATGCCGGTGCGCCTGATCGAGGGGGACGGGGTCAAACTTCTTGCTGAGATCGTGGCACAAGTTCCGTCGGATACTGTTGTTTGCATTTTCCATACGCATGTCGCAAACCAAATGTCCGAGGAGGCAAAACATATGTTGATGGAACAGATTCACGAAATCGGCTGTCAGCGGGATTTGTTCCATGTGTATAACAACATGTGGGATCGGAAATTGCATCTGGATGGCATGATTGACGGCCGAGAATATCGGAAAATCGTGGCTGAAACCGATGGGCATGGTCGTTGGTTTCGCTGGGAGATGAACATATCAAATTGGGGGTAATGAGCCTTCCATGAAAAATGATGCCAAGCAAAAGAAGCACGCGATTTCCCTCCATCCTTGAATCATACTAACATCAAATACGGAGAACATGGAGGGAAATGAATGAAACCGTTTGTGCCCAAACTTGTGTATTTCGAGCCGGAGGCGTTGTCGTATCCGCTCGGGAAAGAACTGTATGAGAAATTTACGCAAATGGGAATTGAGATTCGGGAGACGACGTCACACAACCAAGTGCGCGGCATTCCTGGAGAGACGGAGCTGGCGCGGTATCGAAACGCGAAATCGACGCTCGTTGTTGGTGTACGGCGGACGCTGAAATTCGATTCCTCGAAGCCGTCCGCGGAGTATGCGATTCCATTGGCGACCGGATGCATGGGCCATTGTCATTATTGTTATTTGCAAACGACATTAGGAAGCAAGCCGTACATTCGCGTGTATGTCAATTTGGACGACATTTTCGCGCAGGCACAAAAATATATTAACGAGCGCGCGCCCGAGATCACCCGTTTCGAGGCGGCGTGCACGTCCGACATTGTCGGGATTGATCATTTGACCCATTCGCTGAAAAAAGCGATCGAGTTTATTGGCGCGACCGACTACGGCCGGCTCCGGTTTGTAACGAAATATGAGCATGTTGACCATTTATTGGATGCCCGGCATAACGGTAAGACGCGGTTTCGCTTCAGCATCAACTCCCGCTATGTCATCAACCATTTCGAGCCGGGAACGTCCTCCTTTGACGGGCGGCTTGTAGCGGCGCGCAAAGTGGCCGGCGCCGGCTATAAACTTGGCTTTGTCGTCGCGCCGATTTACCGGCATGAAGGTTGGGAACGAGGGTATTTCGAATTGTTTCAGGAGCTCGCTCGGCAATTGGAAGGGATGGACTTGTCGGATTTGACGTTTGAGCTTATTCAACACCGGTTTACCAAGCCGGCGAAACGAGTGATTGAGCAACGATATCCGAAAACGAGACTTGACCTTGATGAGACGAAGCGGAAGTACAAATGGGGGAGATATGGGATCGGCAAGTATGTGTATCGTGACGAGGAAGCGAAGGAGCTCGAAGACACAATGCGCCGCTATATTGAACAGTTTTTTCCGGGCGCTTATGTGCAATATTTTACGTAATCCCCTCTGTATGATATAATGGTATTGATTGCTATTTTTTTGCCTGTCAGGAAGTCCAGGGGATACGAATCGTCATGGATGGAATGGCTTCGTTATGCTATGGCAGGTGAACATGGCAGGAGGGGACAAACGTTGCCGACACCGAGCATGGAAGATTATATTGAACAAATTTATATTTTGATTGAAGAGAAGGGCTATGCCCGCGTCTCTGATATCGCGGAGGCGTTGTCCGTCCATCCCTCCTCGGTGACGAAAATGGTGCAAAAGCTCGATAAGGATGAATATTTAGTGTATGAAAAATACCGTGGTCTCGTTTTGACGCCGAAAGGGAAGAAAATTGGCCAGCGGCTCGTTTATCGTCATGAGCTGCTTGAGCAGTTTCTTCGTTTGATTGGTGTCAACGAGGAAAACATTTACCACGACGTGGAAGGGATTGAACATCATTTGAGCTGGAACGCCATCGACCGAATTGGCGATTTAGTGCAATATTTTCAAGAGGACGAACGCCGCATAGAAGCGCTTCGCAATATCCAAAAGCGCAATGAACAAGGAGAGTAAGCCGTTGCTTGCTCTTTTTTGTTTTCCGTACTAAACGCCTCTCCTTTTTCTTACATATTGTATAAAACGGTGAGAAGGGGGAGGCAGCAGTGGACATCGATATCGTTTTTTCTGGGGGTGGAGTGAAAGGATTTGCCTTGATTGGAGCGTATGAGGCCATTGAGGAAAAAGGGCTGCGCTGGAAACGGCTTGCCGGGACGAGTGCGGGGGCGATGTTGGCCGCGCTGCTAGCGGCAGGCTACAGTGCTCGCGAGATCGCGGACTTGCTTGGGGAGTTGGAACTTAAGCAGTTTTTGGATGAATCGGCGTCATGGCTTCCCTTTTCCATCTGGAAGTGGGTGCGTCTCTATTGGCATCTCGGTCTTTATGAAGGAAAAGTGCTTGAACAGTGGCTTGAGTCGGTGCTTGCCGCCCGTGGGGTGCGGACGTTTCAAGATGTGCCGGCCGGCAGTTTGTATATCGTCGCCTCTGATGTCACAAACGGTCGCATCGTCGTGCTGCCGGACGATTTAAACGAATATGGCATTGACCCGAGCTCGTTTTCCGTCGCCAAAGCGGTGCGGATGAGCGTTAGCATTCCTTATTTTTTCGAGCCGGTTCGCCTCCAAGGGAAAAACGGTACGGCTCTCATCGTCGATGGGGGGGTGTTGAGCAACTTTCCGCTTTTTCTCTTTGATGAGGAAAAGCGGACGAAAAAGCGACCGGTGCTTGGCATCCAGCTGAGCGCTAAGCCAGGCGAGCGACCAAGACAAAAAATCTCCAATGCTTTACATTTGTATGAGGCGCTGTTTGAAGCGATGAAAGAGGCGCATGACGCCCGCTACATTTCCCGCCGCCATGAAAAAAATATCGTCTTTTTACCGGTAAAAAACGTCATTTCGACCGAGTTTTCTGTCGATCCGGAGGTGCGGCGAAATCTTATCGATTACGGGCGCGAGCGGACGCGGCAATTTTTGCAGCAATGGGCATACTAGGTAAGGAACGGTGTGATTGCGACACCCTCGATGAAGAAAATCGGATAATCACGCGCCAAGGAGCATCACCCTTCTCTCGCGGACAGCGGTAGACAAAAAAAGAATCAAGCTAAAACGAAGCTCGATTCTTTTTTTTGCCTTTTTTTCCATCGATCACGGTTAAATGCGGGGTTGCTGTCCGCTTTTTCAGCGGCCGTTTCAGTTTCGCCGGCTTTGGCTGCTTGCGCCCGGAACGGGGATGGAGCTTTTTCGACTGCCGCACCGCTTTTAAATACGACAACCGTTCTTTATCGAATCGACGTTGATACACGAAACGATAAAAGAGATAAATTGCGGCTACAAACATTGCAACAAACAACAGCTGGCGGAACAGCACCGTCGGATGGGCAAAAAGGGTATAGACAATACCAAGCGTTCCAAGCAAGATCATGAGACCGACGAGTGGGTGAATGGCCCTGCGCCGCAATGAATCCACCCCCTTTAGTCAATTACTGTGCCGCTTTTTTCGCTTCAGCTTCCGCTTCCAACTGAAGAAGCTGCTGAAACGAGGCGATGGCCACTTCCACTTGAGCATCGTCTGGTTCTTTTGTCGTCAGCCGCTGCAGCCATAGCCCAGGGTAGCCGAGCCAACGCAGCAGCGGAACATCTCTCAATTTATTTGTAAACTGCAATACTTCAAACGAAACGCCAAGTACAACAGGAATTAAGGCAAGTCGGTTAACAATCCGCAGCCAAAGCGGATCGGTCGGCACGAACAAATAAAGGAATAAGCCGACGATGACCGTAAATAAAATAAAGTTGCTGCCGCACCGATAGTGAAGGCGCGATGCGCGCTGAACATGCTCAACGGTTAGCGGCCAGCCCGCTTCATAGGCGTTGATGACTTTATGTTCCGCGCCGTGGTATTGGAAGACGCGCTTCACAAGCGGCGTTAACGAAATAAAGTAAATATAGCCAAGCAGCAGAGCAAGTTTAAAAACCCCTTCAAGCAAAATCTGTCCTGTCTTCCCGGGGACAAGCGGTTTGAAAGAAGCAGCGGCGAGCGCCGGGATGAGTGTAAAAATCGTTTTGGCGAATAGAAACGACAGTACACCGATGGCCGCAGCGCCGAGAATGAGCGTCAGTTTGGAGCTGCTTTCCTCAACCGCCTCCTGTTCCTCCCCTGGAGCCACCTCATACCGCTCACTCGCAAACTGTAAATGTTTGGCTCCGTTCGCACTCGCTTCGATAATGGCGATGATGCCGCGAACGAACGGAATTTTCTTAAAGGCGGCCAGCGTCGGATTGGCGCGGCGCGGCAAGGAAAAGTATTCAATCGTTCCATCATTGCGGCGAACAGCGGTGACAGAGTGCGTTTTGCCGGCAAACATCACTCCTTCGATGACCGCTTGGCCGCCGTATAACGGTTTATCCATTTGTTTCATCAAGCAAACACCAACCTATTTTTATGTTTATTATTTTATTCTACAGGAAACGTTCGGAAACCTCTAGGTTGATGTTATTGTTATGATTGCCAAAAAATCCATTATTTACACAACGCCAATCATTTTTTTCGCTTGATTCATGGTGCGACAAGCTGTAGGTCATACTAACGGACAAGGAGGTGCAGCATGATGGCGGAACAACAAGGAAAGCTCGAGCAGGAGAAAACAGAGCGGCCCATGACACTCCTGCAAAAAACGATCATTATCGGATTTGTCGGCGGGGTGTTTTGGAGTCTAATCGGCTATTTAGCCCACTTTTTCAACTTTAGCGAAATCAGCCCAAACATGATTTTGACTCCTTGGGTCGCCGGTGAATGGAAACACGGAAAAGTGGGCAACTATGTGGCAATCGTGTTGATCGGTGTCATTTCCATTGCCGCGGCGCTTCTTTACTATGCGTTGCTGCGAAAAATTCGTGGTATGTGGCCAGGCATTTTATACGGTGCTGCGTTGTGGGTTGTGATCTTTTATTTATTCAATCCGTTATTTCCAAACGTCCAACCGGTCGCTGATTTGAACATGAATACAGTCATTACGACACTTTGTTTATACATTTTATACGGGGTGTTCGTCGGATATTCGATTTCCTTTGAGACACAGGAAATGAATCGGGGGTCTCAAAGCGCCGGGAAAGAGGCAGCGAAGGAAGGAAGTTGACGAAGAGCTCCTTCATTTAACTTAACAAAAATGATGCCCCTTCTGTAAAACCGATGTATAGCGGAAACTTCTCCTCTTATGGTAAAATAAAGAAGGTTTTCGTGCGATTTGGCATCGCGTTATAGCTGGTGACGAACGGTCGTGTCAAGCCGATGAATGGCGCCTCCTTTGGCATGATCGTAGCTGAAAAGCCCCCATTTCATGGTCTACTGACGCGTGGGGGAGAGGGCAAATTCACGGGAAGAGGAGAATGAAGGATGGAAAAGCTGGAAAAACTTCGGGCGCTTCTTGAGGAGCAGCATATTGATGGGCTTTTAGTGACAAACGGCTACAATCGACGTTACATCACTGGGTTCACCGGCACGGCCGGCGTCGCGATTGTCAGCCGTGAAGGGGCGGTTTTTATTACAGATTTCCGCTATGTCGAACAAGCATCCAAACAAGTCGAAGGCTTTGAGATTGTTCAACATAGCGGGCCGATCATTGAGGAAATTGCGAAGCAAGTAAAGCGGCTTGGTATCGGAAAGCTTGGCTTCGAGCAGGAACATGTAACGTATGCGGCATATAAAGCGTATGAGGAAGCGATCAGCGCCGAGCTTGTGCCCACGGCTCATGTAGTGGAAAAGTTGCGCTTGATTAAGTCGGAAGCAGAGATTAAGATATTAAAGGAAGCAGCGGAAATCGCCGATGCAGCATTTGCCCATATTTTGTCGTTCATCCGTCCGGGTGTCAAAGAAATCGAAGTAGCGAATGAGCTCGAGTTTTTTATGCGCAAGCAAGGAGCGTCTTCTTCTTCCTTTGAGACGATCGTCGCGTCCGGTTACCGTTCGGCGTTGCCGCACGGGGTGGCGTCAGAGAAAACGATTGAGCGCGGCGAGCTTGTCACGCTTGATTTCGGGGCTTACTACAAAGGATATTGTTCCGATATCACAAGGACGGTTGCCGTCGGCGAAATCAACGACGAACTGAAAACGATTTATGATATCGTCCTTGAGGCGCAGCGGCGCGGTATGGACGGTCTTAAGGCAGGCATGACCGGCAAAGAGGCTGATGCGTTAACGCGCGATTATATCCGCGAAAAAGGGTACGGCGACTATTTCGGCCATTCGACGGGCCATGGCATTGGTCTTGAGATTCACGAAGGGCCGACGCTTTCGTTCCGTTCTGATGTGGTGCTCGAGCCGGGCATGGTCGTCACCGTCGAGCCGGGCATTTATATCCCGGGACTTGGCGGGGTGCGCATTGAAGACGACACAGTCATTACTGGCGACGGGAACGAAGCGCTCACTCATTCGCCGAAAGAACTAATCATTTTATAACGGATTGCGTGAGGAGGAATTTCAGTCAATGATTTCAGTGAACGATTTTCGCACAGGGCTTACGATTGAGGTCGACGGCGAGATTTGGCGCGTCCTTGAGTTCCAGCATGTTAAGCCGGGCAAAGGGGCGGCGTTCGTCCGTTCGAAGCTGCGCAACTTGCGTACCGGCGCCATTCAAGAGCGGACGTTCCGCGCTGGCGAAAAAGTAAACCGGGCGCAAATTGATACGCGCAAAATGCAATATTTATACGCTAACGGCGACTTGCATGTCTTTATGGATATGGAAACATACGAACAAATCGAGCTGCCAGCGAAACAAATTGAGTATGAGCTGAAGTTCTTAAAAGAAAACATGGAAGTATTTATCATGATGTATCAAGGCGAAACGATCGGTGTTGAGCTGCCGAACACCGTCGAGTTGAAAGTCGTTGAAACAGAGCCGGGCATCAAAGGTGACACGGCTTCCGGCGGTTCGAAGCCGGCCAAGCTCGAAACCGGTCTTGTCGTTCAAGTGCCGTTTTTCGTCAATGAAGGCGACACGCTCATCATTAACACGGCTGACGGTACGTACGTTTCGCGGGCATAAGCAGCCAAAAAGGGACAGCACCAGTCCGGAAAATTCCGGACTGGTGCTGTTTTTTTATGCATGAAAGCAGATTGGCTGGTTTTCATGCCGCTTTGATGTTCATCTCTGTTTTCACCGCCAAAAACTTCTTCTGAAATGGCTTGTTCCCGCATACGTTTGTACTAATCAATCCCATTTTTCGAAACAGGAGGGGCCTATGAAACATTGGCTGCGATCGTTCGATCCGTCCGTGTTGGCGATGGCCAGTATGCGGATGTTATCGGCGTTCATTGAACTCTGCGCAGCGTTATTGATGTTGGCGTTCAACGATGTCAAAAAAGCGCTCGCCATCAACGCTGGACTCGCCGTCGTCGGCCCGACTGTGATGATCGTGACGATGACGATCGGGCTGCTTTCACTGGCGGACGAGCTTTCGTTTTCCCGTCTTGGACTTGTCGCGCTTGGGGTGGCACTCATTTTGTTTGCTATTTACAAGTAAGGAATAAACGGCATATTCCGCCCATACATATGAACTAGTCCACGAGAAAAGGAGGAGGGCCATGGAAGCGGTATGGGGAATTTTGCCGAAAACGATCGCTATGGCGGTGCAGCAGCTCCCTTCATGGCGTGACGGAATTGAAGAAATCCGTATCCGCGTCTCCCGGCCGCTTGAGGTGATTGCCAACGGAACGGCCCGCTTATTGCCATATGAGGTAACGAAAGAGGATGGCGTGCAGTTACTGAACAAATTGAGCCGTTATTCAATTTATGCTGTCGAAGAAGAGCTAAAGCGCGGGTTTATGACGATCGAAGGGGGGCATCGCGTCGGGCTCGCCGGCAAGGTCATCACAGAAGGCGGCAAGGTGAAGGCCATTCGTGACGTTGCCTCTTTTAATATCCGCATCGCCAAAGAACAAGTCGGCATCGCCGATCCACTGATTCCGTATGTGTATGATGGACGTTGGTGCCACACGATGATCATCGGTTCACCGCAAACTGGAAAAACGACGTTGTTGCGCGACGTAGCGCGCCTTATCAGCAGCGGAACAGAGCGCATCCCAGCGCAAAAGGTGGCGATCGTTGATGAGCGCTCGGAAATCGCCGGCTGTGTGAAAGGGATTCCGCAATTTTCTTTCGGCCCGCGTCTCGATGTGTTGGATGCCTGTCCGAAAGCGGAAGGAATGATGATGATGATCCGCTCGATGAGCCCGGATGTCATTATCGTCGATGAAATTGGGCGTGAGGAAGATAGTGAAGCGGTGCTCGAGGCAGCGAACGCCGGCGTCTCTGTATGGACGACCGTGCATGGTCGCAGCATCAAAGACGTTCAACAGCGGCCGACGCTAGGTTCGGTGATGGAGCAAAAGGTATTTGAACGGTTTATTGAACTGACGAACATCCCCCATCCTGGCGCGATCCGGCGCATTCTCGATGCCAGTGGGACGGTGTTGTATGAACAACGGACGGTGGTAAGCCGATGAAATGGTTTGGTGCATTGCTCATCATTGCCGCATCGACATGGCTAGGATTCGCGGCCGCCCATGCTTTGTATGAGAGACCGCGCCAGCTCCGCCAACTGAAAGCAGCGCTCAGGGCGCTTGAGGCTGAAGTGATGTACGGGCATACGCCGCTCGCTGAAGCGTCTGCCCATATCGCTCGGCAAACGGCTACCCCAGTATGCGAGTTGTTTTTTCGGTTTGCCGAGACGTTGCGCAACGAAGAGACGAGCGTGGTGGAGGCATGGGAGAAAAGTTTACAAGCCTCATGGGGGAAAACAGCGCTGAAACAAGGGGAATTGGAAGTGATGAAGCAATTTGGTGCCACGCTCGGCCAGTATGACCGGCTGACGCAGCAAAAGCAAATCGCGTTGGCGCTCGCCCATTTAGAGCGGGAGGAAGAGGAAGCGATCGACAATCAAGCTCGCTATGCCAAAATGGCGAAAAGTTTAGGTGTGTTGGCCGGGCTGCTGCTCGTTATTTTACTCATGTAGACAGGAGGCAGGAATGAATGGGCATCGATGTCGATATCATTTTAAAAATCGCCGGCGTCGGCATCGTCATCGCGTTTTTGCATACGGTGCTCGATCAGATGGGACGGAAAGAATACGCCCAATGGGTGACGCTGCTCGGCTTTATTTATATTTTGTTTATGGTCGCCTCGATTGTGAGCGATTTGTTCCAAAAAATTAAAGACGTCTTTTTGTTTCACGGGTAGGGGGGGATTGGCCATTGATATTTTGCAAATTGTCAGCCTCGGGTTGATTGCGACGTTTTTAGTTGCATTGTTAAAGGAACAAAAATCAAACCTCGCCTTTTTATTAACGGTTTTTGTTGGCTGCACGATTTTCTTGCTGCTTGTTGACCAAATTAGTGAAATTTTGCTGATGCTGCGGGAAATGGCGGAGGGCGCCCATATCCAAATGGTGTACTTAGAAACGATGTTGAAGATTATCGGCATTGCCTACATTGCCGAATTTGCCGCACAAATTTCCAAGGACGCTGGTCAAGGGGCGATTGCCGCCAAAATTGAGCTCGGCGGCAAAATTGTCATTTTGGCGCTTGCTGTTCCGATTTTGACCGCCATTATTGAAGCGGTCGTTAGCCTCATTCCGACGGCACGATAAGGAGGGAACGAATTGAAACGGACAGCGTTCCTTATGGCCGGACTGCTTTTTCTCTTTTTTTGTCCGCTAGTTGTACAAGCTGAAAGCAACGAGCCGTCTATCAGTGAGCAGCTCGCCCGGCTTGATGTGAGCGATATTCGCCGCTATTGGGAAACGATCGTCAACGAATACGGCGGCTTTTTGCCGGAAAGCGAAAAAGGATCACTTGCCGATTTTTTAAGCGGTGAGCGGCAATGGTCGCCTGCTGAATGGCTGAAAGCGCTCACCCGTTACTTATTTTACGAATTGCAAGTAAACGGGAAGTTGCTCGGCACGCTCATTTTGCTCGCTGTATTCAGCACGGTGCTGCAATCATTGCAAAACGCGTTCGCTCAGCAGGAGGTGAGCAAAATTGCCCAAGCGGTCATCTATATGGTGCTGTTGCTGATTGCTCTAAATAGCTTTCGCCTCGCTGCTGACTATGCACTTGGGGCAGTGCAGACGATGAGCCATTTCATCATCGCTCTCATCCCGCTGCTGCTCGCGCTGCTTGCTTCTTCTGGCGGGGTTGTATCGGCAGCGTTTTTTCACCCGATCATTTTGTTTTTGATGAACACAACAGGGACGGTCGTTGAATATGTCACATTGCCCCTTTTGTTGCTGGCGGCGCTACTTGCTATTGTCAGCACGCTCAGCGACCGGTATAAGGCGACCCAGCTTGCCGATTTGTTGAACAAAGTCGCCCTCGGTTTGCTCGGCATCATTTTAACGGTTTTTCTTGGGGTGATGTCAGTGCGTGGGGCAACAACGGCGGTGGCGGATGGCGTCGCTTTAAGGGCGGCGAAGTTTGTCACCGGCAACTTCATTCCAGTCGTCGGCAAACTGTTTACTGATGCCGCCGATACAGTTGTCGCTGCTTCCATGCTGCTGAAAAACGCTGTTGGGTTAGTTGGGGTAGCGATTTTATTAATGATCGCTCTCTTTCCAGCGGTGAAAATTTTCGCGATTGTCATCGTCTACAAACTATCAGCCGCCTTATTGCAGCCGCTCGGCGGCGGGCCGGTGCTTTCATGCCTCAACATCATCAGCAAAAGCATCGGCTATGTGTTAGCGGCGCTGCTCATCGTATCGCTGATGTTTTTCCTCAGTCTTACGGTTATGGTTATGGCAGGGAACATTACGATGATGGTCCGCTAGGAGGAACGGTATGCAGTTTGTCATTGAATGGGTTACGAACATCATTTTGTTTTTGCTGTTTGCCATCGTCATCGACTTTTTGCTGCCGTCCGGAACGATGCAAAAATATGTCAAAATGGCCATCGGACTCATGCTGTTGCTCGTGATGCTCAGGCCCGTGCTCCAGCTCACCTCGATTGATCCGGAACAGCTAGTCGCTTCGGCAATCGCCCGTTTTTCCGACGGCCAAACGAGCGATGAAACGATAAAAAATCAAATCGAGCAAAAGAAAAAAGAAATACAAGCTTCACAACGCGCATATATTTTAGAACAAATGGCTGTCCAGTTGGAAAACGACGTAAATGAGGAGTTGATGGAAAAGTATGGATTGAAGGCTGATGTCAACATTTACGCTGATGACAAAGAAAGTTGGCGCATGCCGGATGACATCGAGAGGATCGAAGTCGTACTTTCTAAACAACAACCTGCCGGGACGGTGGAGCCGGTCATCATCGATACGACGAAACCACCGGCTTCGCTTGAGGGCGATGCATCGCTGGCCGAAGAGGTGCGCACCTTTCTCGCCGGCAAGTGGGAAGTCGATAAAAATAAAATTGCCGTACAAATTAGGGGGAGGGAATAGGGGGGATGCTCCAGTTTATAAAACGGCTCTTCTCCTCGCCGCCGAAAGAAGGGGACGGGGATGGAGTCCGAAAAAAAATGCCGTTTTCCTATGTTGTGGCCCTGTTGTTGGCCGGCGTTGCGCTTATGGTAGTGAGCCACTTTACGAAAAGTGGGGAAGATGTTCCGGCAACGCCTTCCGCTGAGCAATCAGATGCTCCATCCGAGCCGGCGTTTTTGTCAAGCAAAGAGACGAAAGAGAAAGTGATTGCCGCCTATGAGGAAAGGTATGAAAAAGAATTAAAAGCCGCACTCGAAGCCATTGAAGGAGTGGAGGATGTCACCGTAGTTGTCAACCTTGATTCGACAGAGTTGAAATTATTTGAGAAAAAACGATCGACCCAGAAGCAAACAACGAAGGAAGGCGACAAGGAAGGCGGAAAACGGACGATTGAAAACGAGTCAACCAATGAAGAAGTGATCATTATCCGCAACGGCGAAGAAGAAACGCCGCTTGTTGTCGCCACGAAAAAGCCTGACATTCGTGGCGTGCTTGTCGTCGCTAAAGGAGCGGACAACTTGCAAATTAAAAAATGGATTGTCGAGGCTGTGACGCGAGTGTTAAACGTTCCAAGCTATCGCGTCGCTGTCTTGCCGAAAAAATGACCGGGTAAGGGGAGGAGATCGGCATGTTGAAAAAACAAACCGTGTGGCTGTTGACGATGTTAAGCTTAGTGGTTGTGCTATCGGTCTATTACGTGACGGCGCCAAAAGAGATGGGGGACAGCACAGCGTTTACCACCAATGGCAAAGCAGATAAAACAAAAGAACAGCCAAGTGTCTCCATTGAAGAAACGGGGGCGAAAGACAATCCATCAAAAGCTGACAAAACAGACGATGATTTGTTTATGGCGCTGCGCATGAAAATTGAAGATGAACGAAGCCGGCTGCGCGATGAGCTGAACGCCATCGTCGCTTCGGCGAACGCGACGGCGGAAGAGAAAAATGAGGCGTTGGATAAAATTGAACAGCTGCAAGCTCTGTCTGAAAAAGAAGCGACATTGGAGACACTTATTAAATCAAAAGGCGGTTATGAAGATGTGTTCGTGCGCGCTGATGACGACCAAGTGCGCGTGACGATTAAAGCGAAAGAAAGCTCAGCCAAATCGGCCAACGAAGTGATCCATATGGTGAAAAAGGAAATTCCGGACGCCGAATATGTGACCGTTGAGTTCCAGCCGGCGGGATGAACGTGCTGCTCGATATAGGAGCAGCTTCTTTTTTGCACAAAAAACCTTTTGTTTGTCCTATGGTTGTGTGTATAATCGTTATGAGCGCGTTTTATTACCTTCTGCTAAGAATGGACTTCTTGACAATGGAAGAAAGGTGTGAGGTCGATGAAAATTCAAGAAATCCGTGAATTGATTCGGTTGGTTGACCAATCTTCGATCGACGAATTTGTATACGAACAAGGTGAAACGAAAGTACATATGAAAAAAGCCGCGACGGCTGTTGCAGCCGAGCCGACGGTAGCCGTACAGGCGACGCCTGCTGCTCCGGTCGTTGTTGAACCGGCTCCGACAGCTCCTCCGATTCAAACAGCCGCTCCGGAAGCGCCGGCTCCAGAAGCGGAAAAACCAGCTGCTCCGGAAGTCAAGCAAGCGCCAGAGGGCAACTTCCACCAAATTACGTCGCCGATGGTCGGCACGTTTTACGCTGCTCCGGCGCCAGATAAGCCGCCTTATGTGAAGCCGGGCGATAAAGTGAAAAAAGATACGGTTGTTTGCATTATTGAAGCGATGAAGCTGTTTAATGAAATTGAAGCGGAAGTCGACGGCGAAATTGTCGAGGTGCTCGTGCAAAACGGCCAGCTCGTCGAATACGGCCAGCCGTTATTTTTGGTCAAGCCTGAATAAGGGAGAGAACGGAGAATGATCAAAAAAGTGTTAGTGGCAAACCGCGGGGAAATCGCTGTCCGCATCATCCGCGCTTGCCGCGAGCTCGGCATTGAGACGGTCGCCGTGTTTTCGGAAGCTGATCGCGACGCCCTGCATGTGCAGCTCGCGGATGAGGCGTACTGCATCGGACCGACCGCTTCAAAAGACAGTTATTTAAATTTCACGAACATCATGAGCGTCGCCACGCTAACCGGTTGTGACGCCATTCACCCGGGTTACGGATTTTTGGCGGAGAATGAGGCGTTTGCCGAGCTGTGCCGTGAGTGCAATGTTACGTTTATCGGTCCGAGTCCGGAAGCGATTACAAAAATGGGCATTAAAGATATCGCTCGCGAGACGATGCGTGAAGCCGGCGTGCCGATCGTGCCCGGATCGCGCGGAGTGATTGAAAGCATTGATGAAGCGCGGGCCATCGCCGCAGAGATCGGCTACCCGGTCATCATTAAAGCGACGGCCGGCGGCGGCGGAAAAGGGATTCGCGTCGCCCGCAACGAAGAGGAGCTCATCAAAGGGATTAACATCACTCAGCAAGAAGCGGCAACTGCATTCGGCAATCCAGGCGTGTATATTGAAAAGTATATTGAAGATTTTCGCCATGTTGAGATTCAAGTGCTGGCCGATTCGTACGGCAATACGATCCATCTCGGCGAGCGCGACTGCACGATTCAGCGCCGGCTGCAAAAGCTTGTTGAAGAAGCTCCATCGCCAGCGCTCGATGATGAGATTCGCCAAAAAATGGGCGAAGCGGCGGTCAAGGCGGCAAAAGCGGTCAATTACACCGGCGCCGGCACGGTTGAATTTATTTTCGACCACCGGAACAACGAGTTTTATTTCATGGAGATGAATACGCGCATTCAAGTCGAGCATCCAGTCACCGAGTTGATCACTGGCGTCGATTTAGTGAAAGAGCAAATCCGCATCGCATCCGGTGAAAAGCTGTCCCTCACCCAAGAGGACGTCGTCTTTAACGGTTGGGCGATTGAATGCCGCATCAACGCGGAAAATCCGGCGAAAAACTTCATGCCGTCGCCGGGGAAAATCGCCATGTACTTGCCGCCAGGTGGGCCGGGTGTGCGCGTCGATTCCGCTGCTTATCCAGGTTATGCGATTCCGCCGTATTACGACTCGATGATCGCTAAATTGATCGTCCATGCACCGACGCGCGAGGAAGCGATCGCCCGCATGAGACGAGCGCTTGGCGAGTTTATCATCGAAGGCATTCATACGACGATTCCGTTCCACATAAAATTAATGGAGCATGAGAAATTTCAAAGCGGCGAGTTTAATACAAAGTTTTTGGAGTTATATGATATTATGAAGGCGGAATAGGAGGTGCCTTATGTCTGAACATGTGTTTGAACCCAGTCAGGAGTATGCTGGGCTTGGCAAAGTGGAAATCGCACCGGAGGTCATTGAAGTGATCGCCGGCATCGCGGCGAGCGAAGTTGACGGCATCGCGCAAATGCGCGGCAATTTCGCCGCCGGCGTCGCGGAACGGTTCGGCAAAAAATATCATGGCAAAGGTGTGAAAGTCGACTTGCGCGACGACGGCGTCGTGATCGATCTGTACTGTCTTGTTCAATTCGGCGCATCGATTCCAAACGTGGCGAAAAAAGTGCAAGAAAATGTGCGCCAAGCGCTTTGGAACATGACTGGCTTGGAAACGAGCGAAGTAAACGTCCACATTGTCGGCATCCAGTTTGAGACCGGAAAGCCGGAGCAAGATGCGGTCGAACAACGGTAACGCAACAAAAGGCAGCTGCTTTCGAAGCAGCCGCCTTTTGTTTTTTTCGCCAAAGTTTGTTATTGTAATGAACGGGGCCGTTAGCACGGCTAGCGGTAGCAAACCGGTATCGCTAATGATTTGTGGGAAAGGGCTGGCTTTTTCCGAAAAATATGATATGATTTCAATATAAATGTTCGTGTTTAGGGAGGAGGAAGGTAATGAAGCGGCATGAAGCACGCGAAAAGGCGTTACAGGCGCTATTCCAAATCGATGTTGGTCACATTCCTCCTGATGAGGCGATCGGCAATGTGACAGGAAGCGGCGAAGTGGATCCGTTTTTGCGCCAGCTCGTATTCGGTGTTATTGAGCACCGGGCGGAAATTGACGAGCTGTTGCGCTCGAATTTGGAAAAATGGAAGCTCGAGCGGGTCGCCAATGTTGACCGGGTTATTTTACGAATGGCGACGTATGAAATGAAATATGTCGATGACGTGCCAGTGAGTGTCAGCCTCGATGAGGCGGTTGAACTAGCGAAAAAATTTGGCGATTGGAAATCCGGAAGCTTTGTCAACGGCGTGCTTTCAAAAGTGAAAGCGGCGTTGCAAAAGTAACAACCGCAAGCAGCAAACGAAGTTTCGATTTACCTAGGTGTAGGCGGACTCATATTGACCAATGAATGAGGAGAGGGGAAGCGAGACACAATGACAGCACAAATCATTAGCGGAACGGAATTGGCAAAAACGATTCGCGCCGAATTGGCGGATGAAGTAGCAAAGTTAAAGGCAAACGGCATCGAACCGGGACTGGCCGTCATTCTTGTTGGCGACGACCCCGCATCGCATTCCTATGTGAAAGGAAAACAAAAAGCGTGTGCCGAAGTCGGCATTCGTTCACTCCTTTACACATTTCCGGCCACGATCAGCGAAGAAGAGTTGCTCGCCAAAATTCAAGAGCTGAACGCTGATCCGACAGTGCACGGCATTTTAGTGCAGCTGCCGCTACCTGCTCATATTCGTGAGTGGTCGGTGATTGAAACAATCGCTCCAGAAAAAGATGTCGACGGGTTTCATCCGATTAATGTTGGAAAAATGATGATCGGCCAGCCGGCGTTTCTTCCGTGCACCCCGCACGGCGTACTGATGATGGTCAAATCGGCCGGCATCGACATCGCCGGAAAGCATGTTGTCGTCGTCGGACGCAGCAATATCGTCGGCAAGCCGGTCGGCCAGCTGTTTTTGCGTGAACATGCGACCGTCACCTACGCTCACTCGAAAACACCGGATTTGGCCGCCATCACCCGCCAGGCTGACATTTTAATCGTTGCTGTCGGCAAGGCACGCCTTATCGGCCCGGAACATGTGAAGCCGGGAGCGGTCGTCATTGACGTCGGCGTCAACCGACTGGAGAGCGGCAAATTGTGCGGTGATGTCGATTTCGACGCCGTCAAAGAAGTGGCCAGCTATGTGACGCCGGTGCCGGGAGGGGTCGGGCCGATGACGATTACGATGCTGTTGCACAATACGATGGAAGCAGCACGGCAGCTCGCTGCGAAGTGAGGGCGTTTTTTGTGGAAGTAAAATACGTGACCGTCGGAGCGCTGACAAAATACATCAAGCGCAAATTCGACGTTGATCCCCATTTGCGCGATTTATGGATAAAAGGTGAGATTTCAAACTTTAAACAGCATTCGCGCGGCCATATGTACTTTACATTAAAAGATAGCGAGGCGCGCATCGCCGCGGTCATGTTCGCCGGCTACAATCAGCATTTGCCGTTCCGCCCCGAAGACGGAATGAACGTGCTCGTACGCGGGGAAATTTCCGTCTATGAACCGAACGGCAACTATCAACTATATGTGAAAGAAATGCAGCCGGAAGGCATCGGCCGCCTATATTTAGCGTACGAACAGCTGAAACAGCGGCTTGAAGCGGAAGGGCTGTTTTCGTCGGCTCATAAAAAGCCGCTGCCAGCGTTTCCGCGCTGTGTCGGCGTCGTCACGTCACCGACCGGGGCGGCGGTGCGGGATATTATGACGACGATTCGTCGTCGCTATCCGCTCGCGAAAGTCATTTTATTTCCAGCGCTCGTGCAAGGGGAAGGGGCAGCGCCGTCGATCGTGCGCGCTATCGAGCGGGCGAATGATTTTAGCGAGGTTGACGTGCTTATCGTCGGCCGCGGGGGCGGCTCGATTGAAGAGCTATGGGCGTTTAACGAAGAAATCGTCGCCCGCGCCATTTTCGCTTCCCGCGTGCCGGTCATTTCCGCCGTCGGCCACGAGACGGATTTTACCATCGCCGATTTTGTCGCGGATTTGCGGGCGCCAACGCCGACGGCAGCGGCTGAGCTGGCAGTGCCGCACATCGGGGAGTTGGCTGAGCGGATCGCCGAGCGGAAATGGCGGCTCATCCGTGCCATGAAAGAGCGGCTGGCCGCCAACCAGGAGCGGCTCGCTCGACTACAGGCGTCGTACGCATTCCGCTATCCGAAGCGTCTTTATGAACAAAAAGAGCAGCAGCTCGACGCGTTGCTTGAACGACTCGCCCGCCAACGCGAACGGCTGGTGGATAAAAAACGCCAGCGGCTGCGCGAATTGCACCTGAGACTGTGGCGCCATCACCCGGAGGCGGAGCTTGAGCGGATGAAAGAGCGGCAAAAAGCGACCGCCGTCGCGCTTGAAAAAGCGATGCGCACCGCCTTGGAGCGCCATGCGTTCCGCTTTCGTTCCCATGTCGCTCGGCTGGAAGCGCTCAGCCCGCTCCGCATCATGGAACGCGGCTATAGTTTGGTGTACAATGAGCGGCACGAGCTTGTGAAACGGATCGGTCAACTCCAGGTCGGTGAGCGCCTGTCCATCCGGGTTCAAGACGGACAAGTCGATTGCCAAGTGATGGGAGTGGAGGAAAAAACGACATGAGCGAAGAAAAAGAAATGACGTTTGAAGAAGCAATGAAACAGCTGGAATCGATCGTTGAAAAATTGGAAGAGGGAAACGTGCCGCTTGAAGATGCCATTGCCTTTTTTCAAGAAGGCATGAAACTGTCGAAACTTTGCCATGATAAATTGCAGCACGTTGAAAAACAGCTCGAGTATATGTTGCGCGAAGACGGCGAGCTCGTTCCTTTTTCGCCAGAGGAGGCATGACAGGTGGCGTCGCTTGAGATTGAACAATTTTTAAACGAGCAAAAACAGGCTGTTGAGGCGGCATTGTCTCGCTACATTGCTCAGCTTCATGGCCCGGAGACGCTGAAAAAAGCGATGGCTTACTCGCTTGAAGCAGGCGGCAAGCGCATTCGCCCGCTCTTGTTGTTGTCAACGATTCAAGCGCTCGGCCAAAATCCGTCGCTCGGCCTGCCGGTGGCTTGCGCGATTGAAATGATCCATACGTATTCGCTTATCCATGACGATTTGCCGAGCATGGACAATGACGATTTACGGCGCGGCAAGCCGACAAACCATAAAGTGTTTGGTGAGGCGATGGCCATTTTGGCGGGAGATGGGCTGTTGACGTACGCGTTTCAATTGATCGCCGAGATCCATGATGAACGTGTGCCTGTTGATGTCCGGCTGCAGTTGATCGCAGAGCTGGCGAAAGCGGCTGGCCCGGAAGGGATGGTGGCCGGGCAAGTCGCTGATATGGAAGGAGAAGGAAAAACACTGGCGCTCGCCGAACTGGAATACATCCACCGTCACAAAACCGGAAAAATGCTGCAATATAGTGTGCATGCCGGGGCGCTACTCGGTGGCGCCGATGCCCGGCAAATGCGCGAGCTTAACGAATTTGCCGCTCATTTAGGTCTCGCCTTTCAAATTCGTGACGATATTCTTGACATTGAAGGAACGGAAGAGAAAATTGGAAAACGGGTCGGCAGCGACCGTGAAAATCATAAGGCCACCTACCCGGCGCTGCTGTCGCTTGCCGGTGCAAAAGAAAAACTGGCGTTTCATATTGATGCGGCGAAGCGTCATTTACAGCAAGCTGATGTTGATGGTGCCACGCTCGCCTATATTTGCGAACTTGTCGCTGTCCGCGACCACTAATCATGAGACAGCCGCCTTCGCTCCGCGTTTGTTTTGATTCGGAACCGAAGGCGGCTGTTTTTTGTTCTCCGTTCGACAAGTAGGTGCCACAACTCCCCGCCCGATTCTTTCTGCATTTCTTTTGTGCTATACTCACAGAACGGACGGCATGGCCTTGCTTCATCGGCAAAAGTCGATTTTTCGTGCCGAATCATGTATAATAATACTACCTGTATCATGGGAGAACCGGCTCGGAGAACGACCAAATGAAAGCGAGTGATCTTGTTGGACTTAACGAAAATTGAACATCCGCGCGTGGTAAAAACCATGTCGATTCCCCAGCTGAAACAGTTAAGCGCCGATATCCGGCGATTTTTAATTGAAAAGCTGTCGAAAACAGGCGGACATATCGGTCCAAATTTAGGGGTCGTCGAGCTGACGATCGCCCTCCATCGGGAGTTTGACAGCCCGAAAGATAAGCTCATTTGGGACGTCGGCCATCAGTCGTACGTGCATAAAATTTTGACCGGGCGCGCCGCCGAGTTTGATACGCTTCGGCAATATAAAGGGCTGTCGGGGTTTCCGAAGCGGAGCGAAAGCGAGCATGATGTCTGGGAAACCGGTCATAGCTCGACATCGCTGTCGGCAGCGATGGGAATGGCGATCGCCCGCGATTTGAAAGGGACGGATGAATACATTGTGCCGATTATCGGCGATGGAGCGTTGACCGGTGGGATGGCGCTTGAGGCGCTCAACCATATCGGTCATGAAAAAACGGATATGATCGTGATCTTAAACGATAATGAAATGTCCATCGCCCCGAACGTCGGAGCGTTGCACAACATTCTTGGCCGACTGCGCACCGCCGGCAAATACCAATGGGTCAAGGACGAGCTCGAACTGTTGCTCAAACGCATTCCGGCGGTCGGTGGCAAGTTGGCGGCGACCGCTGAGCGGTTGAAGGACAGTTTAAAGTACTTGCTCGTTTCCGGCGTGTTTTTTGAGGAGCTTGGGTTTACGTATTTAGGTCCGGTTGACGGCCACGATTTTGAGGATTTGCTTGAAAACTTGCGCTATGCGAAGAAGGTGAAAGGCCCGGTTCTTGTGCACGTGATCACGAAAAAAGGGAAAGGCTACAGCCCGGCAGAAAATGACAAAGTCGGCACGTGGCACGGCACAGGGCCATACAAAATCGAAACTGGTACCTTTGTCAAGACAAAAGAAGGGGGACCGTCATGGAGCGGGCTGGTCAGTGAAACAGTACGCCGGATTGCCCGCACTGACCCGCGCATTGTCGCCATTACACCGGCGATGCCGGTTGGTTCGAAGCTTGAAGGGTTTGCGAGCGAATTTCCGGATCGGATGTTTGATGTCGGCATCGCCGAACAGCATGCGACGACGCTTGCGGCCGGACTGGCGACGCAAGGGATGAAACCGTTTTTGGCCATTTACTCGACGTTTTTGCAGCGGGCATATGATCAAGTGGTTCATGACGTATGCCGGCAAAATTTAAACGTCTTTTTCGCCATTGACCGCGCCGGACTTGTCGGTGCTGACGGCGAAACACATCAAGGGGTGTTTGACATCGCCTTTTTGCGCCATGTGCCGAACCTTGTTTTGATGATGCCAAAGGATGAAAACGAAGGCCAGCATATGGTGTACACTGCCCTCCGCTATGATGACGGGCCGATCGCCATGCGTTTTCCGCGCGGTAACGGACTTGGGGTTCCGCTTGATGAGGAACTGAAAGAAATTCCGATCGGCACATGGGAGGTGCTGCGCGACGGCAGCGATGCGGTGATTTTAACGTTTGGGACGACGATTTCGATGGCGCTTGAGGCGGCTGAACAGTTGGCAAGAGACGGCGTATCGGTGAAAGTCGTCAATGCCCGCTTTCTGAAGCCGATGGATGAAGCGATGCTTCACGAATTGCTCGAGAGCCGTCTGCCGATATTAACGATTGAAGAGGCGGTCTTGCAAGGCGGTTTTGGCAGTTCCGTGCTTGAATTTGCCCATGACCATGGCTACCACCAGGCGGTCATTGAACGGATGGGCATTCCTGATCGCTTTATCGAGCATGGAAGTGTCAGCGAGCTGCTGGACGAAATCGGGCTGACGGCAGCCCATGTCGCTGATCGCATCAAAACGATTATGCCAAGAAAACAGAAAAGGGCTTGAGAAAGATGAAAGGAAAGAAAGAACGGCTCGATGTGTTGCTTGTTGAACGCGGGTTGGTAGAAACGCGGGAAAAGGCGAAGCGGGCCATCATGGCCGGGCTTGTCTATTCAAACGATGTCCGGCTCGAGAAACCCGGAGAAAAAGTGCCGGCTGACATCCCGCTTGAGGTGAAAGGCAATCCGCTTCCATACGTCAGCCGCGGCGGCTTAAAATTGGAAAAAGCGTTGCGTGAGTTTCAGATCAGCGTTGAAAATAAAATTGTGCTCGATATCGGCGCGTCGACTGGCGGATTTACTGATTGTGCTTTACAACACGGGGCGAAGTTATCGTACGCCGTTGACGTCGGCTATAACCAGCTCGCGTGGAAGCTTCGTCAGGACGAGCGTGTCGTTGTCATGGAGCGAACGAACTTCCGTTACGTGACGCCGGATTTGTTTACAAAAGGGATGCCGGAAGTAGCGGTTATTGACGTATCATTCATTTCGCTTCGACTCATTTTGCCTGTCGTTAAGACGGTTATTGTGCCGGGCGGTGATGTGATCGCCCTCGTCAAGCCGCAGTTTGAAGCCGGCAAGGAAAACGTCGGCAAAAAAGGGATCGTCCGCGATCCGGATGTCCATCGGGAAGTGCTTGAGTCGATCGTTCAATTTGCCTGTGCCGAAGGGTTCGATATCCTCCATTTGTCTTATTCGCCGATCACCGGCGGCGACGGCAACATTGAGTTTTTGCTTCATGTCGTCTATTCTGGGGGAGAGAAAGGCGAAAATCGTCTTTCGGCGCCGATCGCCCATATCGTGAACGAGGCGCACGATCGCTTGCGGACCGGACAACGAGAATCAGATGCTAAATAAGCGTCTTCTGTGAAAAAGGTGGGCCCCTGCAGGGCGGAACGGGCAGAAAACCTGCATCTTTGAACATAAGGAGGTGGCTCGATTTGAACAAAGGGCAACGGCATATAAAAATTCGCGAAATTATTATGAACAGCGACATCGAAACGCAAGACGAGCTCGTCGACCGGCTGAAAGAAGCGGGCTTTAACGTTACTCAAGCGACCGTATCGCGCGATATTAAAGAGATGCAGCTCGTCAAAGTGCCGATGGCTAACGGCCGCTATAAATACAGCCTTCCGTCCGATCAGCGCTTCAATCCGTTGCAGAAGCTGAAACGGGCGCTTGTCGACGTGTTCATTAAGCTAGATGGAACCGGCAACTTGCTCGTGCTGCGGACGTTGCCGGGCAACGCTCACGCCATCGGTGTCTTGCTCGACAATTTGGATTGGGGTGAAATCGTCGGCACGATTTGCGGTGACGATACGTGCCTCATTATTTGCCGGACGCCGAAAGATGCAAAAAAAGTGTCCAACCAGCTGCTGTCAATGCTCTGACCGAGGACCGGCCCGACGTTCCCCCCGTGCTAGGGAGAAGGAAAACGGGAACGGTCCTCAATTATGAACGTGAACACATGTTCGATAACAAGAATGAAGATGGACAACATACGCGCCATTCGAACGTTCAAGGGGTGATGGGATGCTCGCCGAGCTGTCGATTAAAAATTTCGCGATCATTGAATCGCTATCTTTGTCCTTTGACAAAGGACTGACAGTGTTAACCGGCGAAACAGGGGCTGGTAAATCGATCATCATTGATGCGATTCATCTATTGATCGGCGGGCGCGGTTCCGCCGAATTTGTCCGTTTCGGCGCGGAAAAGGCAGAAATCGAAGGGCTGTTTTTGCTTGATGATGACCGCCACCCATGTTGCCAAAAGTGCGCTGAGGTCGGCATCGATGTGAGCGAAGGAATGGTCGTTTTGCGCCGCGACATTTTGGCTAACGGCAAAAGCGTCTGCCGCATTAACGGCAAGCTGGTGACAACCGCCATATTGCGGGAAGTTGGAGCGACGCTTGTCGATATTCACGGTCAGCATGAACATCAAGAGCTGATGGATCCATCGCGTCATTTACCGCTTCTTGATGAATTCGGCGGTGCGGAGATGGCGGAGGCGCTCGCACGCTACCGCGCTGTCTATGAACAGCATGAAGCGTTGGTGAAAAAATTAAAAAAGCTGAGTGAAAATGAACAGCAAATGGCGCATCGACTTGATTTATTGACATTTCAGCTGCGCGAAATCGAACAGGCCACACTCGAGCTCGGAGAAGACGAACGGCTGATGGAAGAAAAAGTGCGCATTGTCAACTTTCAAAAGATATACAGTGCCATCCAAAAAAGCTATGAAGCGCTCTCCGGTGAAGGACGCGGCCTTGATTCGATCGGGGAAGCGATGGGCCACCTCGATGATGTCGCCGCGATGGATGCTGCGCTGAAGGAGGCGTACGAAACAGTTGCCAACAGCTACTACTTGCTTGAAGAAGTGATGTACAAGCTGCGCGACCAGCTCGAGGAGCTTGAGTATGACCCGGCGCGGCTTGACGCCATCGAAAGCCGCCTCGCTGAAATCCAGCAGTTAAAACGAAAATACGGCGCAACGATCGCTGATATTTTGCAATATGCTGAGGCGATTGCTGAGGAAATCGAGACGATTGAAAACCGTGAGACCCATGTGCATGAACTTGAGCGGCAGCTCGCAGCAGTGACAAGCGATTTGCTGATGGAGGCGGAAAACGTGACCAACGTTCGCCGCACTTACGCCCGGGAGCTGATTGAACGCATTCACCAAGAGTTAAAAGATTTGTACATGGAGAAGACGCAGTTTGACATCATCTTTGCGAAACGTGAAGGACCACTCGATGCTCCATTGGTTGATGGCGTGCCGGTTAAGTTTCACGAAGATGGCATCGACGTCGTTGAGTTTTACATTTCGACGAACGTCGGCGAGCCGTTGAAACCGCTCGCTAAAGTTGCTTCGGGCGGTGAATTGTCACGGATTATGTTAGCGTTGAAAACGATTTTTTCCAAACATCAAGGGGTGACGTCGATTATTTTCGACGAGGTGGATACAGGCGTCAGCGGTCGTGTTGCCCAAGCGATCGCCGAAAAAATTTACCGCATTGCCAGCGGTTCACAAGTGCTTTGCATTTCTCACCTGCCGCAAGTGGCTGCCATGGCGGACACGCATTTATTCATCGCCAAAGAAACGGACGGAACGCGGACGAAAACAGTGGTGAAAAAGTTGGATGAGGAGGAGAAGGTGAAAGAAATCGGGCGAATGATTTCCGGCGTCGAAATGACGGAGTTGACAAAACAGCATGCCAAAGAACTGTTAGAACTGGCGGCCAAAATGAAACAATAACATTTACTTCCAGACCGTGTACGGTTGCTTGATTTGTGCTGAGTCTTTCCCTCACCAAGCCGTCTGATTTGACGGCAGGCGTTTGATGTGCTGCTGGGGATGTAATGCTATCCATCCTAGGCAGCTTTTTTTATTCGTGCCGCGATTATATTTTCCCCTGTTCAGGCAAAATTAAAACTGTAACCGTTTTTGTATGGTGTAGGCGGGAGCGAGGAGAGTGAACGACATTGAATAGAGAAACGGCGCGAAAAATGATAGGAGTGCTTCTCCTTGGGATATTGATGGTCATCGGTTTTTCCAAGCCAATGAAAGAATATTGGCAAATTCCGAAACAGCTTGTGCTGTTTGAAGGAGACGCGGTCAAGTTTGAAGCCGCCTCTCTTCCGGTGCAAGCAACCGCCAATGACCGAAACGCTCCCGAAACGCTCGAAGTTGAGCGAAAAAACGGTTCGTTGTCTGTAAAAGCGAAACAAAGCGGACAGGAAACAATGGTTTTGCAAGTTGCAGGGATGCCGGTTAAGCAAGTGGATGTCAACGTGTTGCCAACGCTGAAAGTCGTTCCCGGCGGGCAATCGATCGGTGTGAAACTCAATACGGTCGGTGTTCTTGTCGTTGGTTACCATCTCGTGGAAACCGAAAACGGAAAAAAATCGCCGGGGGAAGCGGCTGGTATTCAAGTTGGCGATATCATTACCGGCATTAATGGTAAAAAAATTGAAAACATGAGTGACCTCTCCCCTTTCATTGAGGAAGCTGGCAAAACAGGAAAACCGCTTCATCTGCAAATTCTGCGCGACCAGCATTCCATGACAACGAAGCTCGTTCCACTGAAAGATAAGCATGACGACGTGTACCGCATCGGTTTATACATCCGCGATTCTGCCGCTGGCATCGGGACGATGACATTTTATGACCCGAAATCGAAAAAATATGGCGCACTCGGCCATGTCATTTCCGATATGGATACGAAAAAACCGATTGTTGTCCAAGACGGACAAATTATGCGCTCGACCGTTACGTCTATTGAAAAGGGGACGAGCGGCAATCCAGGGGAAAAATTAGCTCGCTTCTCCGATGGCGGGGAAGTCATTGGTACCATTACGAATAACAGTCCGTTTGGCATTTTTGGCAAACTGACAAAATCGTTGCCAGATGGCCCGATTACGAATCCGATTCCGGTCGCATTGGCGAGTCAGGTGAAAGAAGGGCCGGCGAAAATGTTGACGGTGGTGGAGAATGACAAAGTCGAACAATTTGATGTGGAAATTGTTAACACCATTCCGCAAAAATTCCCGGCGACAAAAGGGCTTGTCATTCGCGTCACCGACCCGCGGCTGTTGAAGAAAACGGGCGGTATCGTCCAAGGGATGAGCGGCAGTCCAATTATTCAAGATGGAAAGCTCGTTGGTGCAGTGACGCATGTTTTTGTCAACGATCCGACATCGGGCTATGGTGTCCATATCGAATGGATGTTGCAGGAAGCAGGAATCGATTTATATGGCAAACAAAGAAAAGCGAGCTGACCGAGTCGGCTCGCTTTTTTGGTCGTTGCAAAATTTTTTTCAAAAAAGGCGGCAAAATTTTTGCTGATTTGGCATAGATATTTGGTGAAACATCCGTTAAAATGAAACGTGTAAAGATTTTTCGACAAATAAGCATTTTTTGGAAGCGAACGTTGTCTAATAGGCTCGCTTTTTGTTATAATTTTTATTTTTTGCTAATTGATGAAAAATAAAAGGATTTTTTGCCACTGTTGTCGAATGTACGTTAACGGAATATTACATAGCAAGAAAAAATGGGGGAGGACGATTGGTTTGAGCATTAAAGTGTGCATTGCCGACGATAACCGTGAATTGGTGACGTTGCTTGATGAATATATTTCGAATCAGTCGGACATGGAAGTGATTGGTACAGCATATAACGGCCAAGACTGCTTGCATATGCTTGAAGAGAAGCAGCCGGACATTTTGATTTTGGATATCATTATGCCACATTTGGACGGGTTGGCCGTGCTTGAGAAAGTTCGTACTAGCTTTGAGCACCAGCCGAACGTTATCATGTTGACGGCGTTTGGTCAGGAAGATGTGACGAAAAAAGCGGTCGAACTCGGCGCTTCCTATTTTATTTTAAAACCGTTTGATATGGAAAATTTAGTTCATCATATCCGACAAATTTACGGAAAAACCGCACCGGCTGCTAAAAAAGTAGCCCCGGCGTATCAAGCGCGCGACAATAAGCCGAAAAACTTGGATGCGAGCATTACGAGCATCATCCATGAAATCGGCGTTCCTGCCCATATTAAAGGGTATTTGTATTTGCGCGAGGCGATCGCCATGGTGTATCACGACATCGAATTGCTCGGTTCGATCACCAAAGTGCTATATCCTGATATCGCTAAAAAATACAACACGACCGCCAGCCGCGTCGAGCGAGCCATCCGTCATGCGATTGAAGTTGCATGGAGCCGAGGCAACCTCGAATCGATTTCCTCGCTGTTCGGCTACACTGTCAGCGTCTCGAAAGCGAAGCCGACGAATTCCGAATTTATCGCGATGGTAGCCGACAAGCTAAGATTGGAGCATAAGGCGTCGTAACGATGAGAGAAAATCATGGCATGACGTCAGGTGTCCCATGGATGGGACACCTTTTCCTGTTGATGATGCACAATGCGGTTCAAGGCCGGTGATTCGCCTAGTGTGCCAAAGGCGTTTCGTTTTGCCTTCTCTTATTTGTATTTATACCAAGCGATCCAGCCCTTTTCTTGATGTTTGGCTACAAATATGACTCCTTCCGACAAACTTGCACTAGGCAGCAATTTAGGGAAACGGAGTTTGACGACCCATGAATGTTGGGTGATTGGTTTGCCGCATAACGATTCGGCCATTTGAACATAAGGGGTTTTTGATTCAGCGAGCATCAGCGCTTCTTCCACTTCCCATTCACTGTACTCTTCCCCCGGATAAAGCGAAGGGATTATCGTTTTTAATGCGTGAAGAAGTTCCGGTTTGTCTGCCGAAGAAACGGGCGCGAGTTCCGAAGCATTGGGACACTGTTCGCCTGCATAGGAGTGCGTCGGATAGGCATAGAACAAAATTGAAACAAACGACAATATCAAAAAATAAACCATGAGAAGATGTTTTTTCATCTATCATCACCCCATGGTTTATATTCCCCAAATATGTAAAGAGCATAACTGTTCCATCACGCTGTTCATCAGAAAAGAGTGGAAAAGTTTAAACACAACGGTGATGGCACTCGAGTTTTTCGCATTGGGATGCCAAATGGTTAGGATGGGTCATGTTCGTTTTCCTTTTTCTCGAGCTCGAGCAGTTTTTGCATTAAAATGTGCGGGGGCATATGCATCACCCGTTCAATCGGGATTCCGAGCGCTTTAGCTAGTTTTTGCGCCGTTTCCAATGAAATTTTCAGCGGTTGCATCATGTTCACCTCATTTCATCATACATTAGTTTTAGTATAACGAATGATCGTCGGCGTCGGCTAGTCCTGTTGGCCGAACGGTCATTATACACGAAAGGGAGAAGACGAATGACACTGATTTTTGCCCATCGTGGCGCGGCCGGAACTCACCCGGAAAACACGATGGTGGCGTTTCGCGAAGCGGAAAGAGTAGGGGCTGACGGCATTGAATTGGATGTACAGCTCACCAAAGACGGTGAAATCGTCGTTATTCATGACGAGACAGTCGATCGGACGACCGACGGAAGTGGCTGGGTGCATGACATGACGTACCGCGATTTGCGCAAGTTGAACGCAGCGGCGAAATGGGGAGGCCGATACGGACATTGCCCAATTCCTCATTTGGAAGAAGTGCTCGCTTGGCTCGAACCGACAAAGCTTTTCATTAACATTGAGTTGAAAAATAACCGCATTCCCTATGAAATGCTCGAACAAAAAACGATCGCCCTTGTTCGCCGCTATGGGCTTGAGAAACGGACAATTTTTTCATCGTTCAACCATAACAGCATGCGTTTTTGCCGAATGGTTGCGCCGGAGATCGAAACAGCGCTTCTTTATATGGAGCCGCTCTACGACCCGTGGACGTATGTCAAGGTGATGAAAGCAGACGGGTTGCATCCGTACTATCGGACAGTGACGGCTACATTTGTTGCGAATGCGCAACGTCGCGGGCTGGCTGTTCGGCCGTTTACGATCAATAAGCCGGAAGCGATGAAAACAATGTTTGCCTACGGGGTTGATGCTATTTTTACCGACCATCCTCGCCGTGCGAAAGAATGGAAGGAAAAACGCCTTAACGAATGACCGTTAAGGCGTTTTTCGTTTGCGTTGAAAACGAGCTTGCACTTTGTTTCGTTTCCGGTCACGGTGCAACAAAAAACCGCCGATAAATGCCAAACCGGCAGCAAACAGCGCAAGCCCGGCGAGAAATTGCAGCCATAAGGCGGCAAACGGCGGCTGTATCACGCCAAATAGCGCATCGCGCATCCATTTAATGCCGAGCGCTGCCGCCAAGCCGGGGACAACTAAAATCAACAGCGCAATCATTCGCTCCATCGCAATCGTGTTCCTTTCCAAAAAGAAGTCGCTTCATCGACTATCATAGCGGTTATCGACTGTTTGTCAAGGAAAGAAAAAACAAGTATGATAAAAATGCCTGCAAAATTTGGCATGAAATAAAGAGTGGTGAACCGTGATGAAAAAAGTGATCATTATTGGTGCCGATGCGCGGGGGACGTCATTGCTGAAACTGCTTCATGAAGCCTCGGGATTTGCCGTCATGGCGGTGATTGATGTCGATGACAATGCCCCAGGGCTGCAGCTGGCGCGGAAGTGGGGCATCGTTGCCGCCAATGACTGGCGTCCGTGGATGGATAAACCACTTGACTTGATTATTGAAACAACCGGCAGGGCGGACGTCCTTGAAGAGATCCGCCAGTTGGCGCCCAAAGGGGCGAACATCGTTCCAAGTGCGGTTGCGAGAATGATGGCCGAGCTCGTCGAAGAAAAGGAAGCACTGATTGCTGAACTGAAAAGCGAGGCGACTCGGCGTGCACTCATTTTTCACTCGTCCCACGATGGCATGATAGTCGTTGATGAATATGCTTACATTACCGATATGAATGAAAGCGCTGCTGAGCTGCTTGAGGTGGATAAAGACAAAGTCATTGGCGAGCACATTTTATCGGTCTTGCCATCAAGCGGTTTACCGCGTGTGCTGAAAACGAGGCAGACGGAGTTTCACCAAGAAGTGGAGTTGGCTAATGGAAAAAAATTGATTACCACCCGCATCCCGATTATCGACGAGAGCGGGAAGTTGTTTGGAGCGCTTGCCGTATTCAAAGATATTACTGAACTGGTCGCTTTAGCCGAAGAAATCACGGACTTAAAAGAAATGCGCATGATGCTTGAAGCGATTATTCATTCGTCGGAAGAAGCGATCTCAGTCGTTGATGAAAACGGGAATGGCATTTTGATCAACCCAGCGTATACTCGTCTCACCGGCTTGACGAAAGAGGAAGTGATCGGAAAGCCGGCGACCGCCGACATCGCCGAAGGAGAAAGCATGCATATGCAAGTGTTGAAAACGCGCCGGCCAGTGCGCGGAGTGCGCATGAAAGTCGGCCCTAAAAACCGCGACGTTGTCGTTAATGTTGCCCCGATCATTGTTGATGGCGTATTAAAAGGGAGTGTCGGCGTCATTCATGACGTGTCGGAAATCCAGCGGCTAACGGCTGAACTGAACCGGGCGCGGCAAATTATTCGCACGCTCGAGGCGAAATATTCGTTTGCCGATATTATCGGTGAAGCCGACGAGATGAAAGTGGCGATTGAGCAGGCGAAACTGGCAGCGAAAACGCCTGTGACGATTTTGCTGCGCGGCGAATCGGGGACAGGTAAAGAGCTGTTTGCCCATGCCATTCATAATGCCAGCGATCGGAAGTATAACAAGTTTATCCGTGTCAATTGTGCAGCCATTCCGGAAACATTATTAGAGAGCGAACTATTTGGCTATGAAGAAGGGGCGTTTTCCGGCGCGAGGCGCGGCGGAAAGCGCGGGTTGTTTGAAGAAGCAAACAACGGAAGTATTTTTCTCGATGAAATTGGTGAATTGTCAGCGAGCACGCAAGCGAAGCTACTTCGCGTCTTGCAAGAGAGAGAAATTGTTCGCGTTGGCGGAACGAAGCCGATTCCGATCAATGTTCGCGTCATTGCCGCGACGAATGTCAATTTAGAAAAAGCGATTGCCGACGGCACATTTCGCGAAGACTTATATTACCGGCTCAATCGGATGCCCATTTATATCCCGCCGCTGCGTGCCCGCAAAGAAGACATTCCGGCTCTTTGCCGACACTTGATCCAAAAGCTGAACCAAGATTACGGCCGCAACGTCGAAGGGGTGACGAACGAAGCGATGGCACGGCTTTTGGCCTATGATTGGCCAGGGAACGTCCGCGAACTTGAAAATGTGCTCGGACGGGCGATGATTTTCATGAAGTTTCACGAGGTGATGATCGATGTTGAGCATTTGCCGCCCCTTGCCACACCATCGCCGACGACAGTGTCCCGCGTCGAAGCGGAAGAACCGCTTCGGCCGCTTGATGAGATGGTCGGTGAGTACGAGGCGCGTTTGTTAGAGCGGGCGCTCCGACGTTATCATGGCAATAAAACAGCGACTGCCCGGGCACTCGGCATTTCAGTGCGCAACTTGTACTATAAATTAGAAAAATACGGACTTGACAAAAAAAGCATGCAGTAATTTTCATACAATGAAAAAAGTTGCATAATTTCATTCTCATGCAATTGTTATTTTTAAGCGCTTTCACACTTTTGTAATTGGCACGGTTTTTGCATATAAAAAAGTGCCGCACGATTTGCAGAAAAGGTTGGTGCAGACGATGAAGTTGAGATCATTAATCGAAGAGGCAAGCCAATGCCAAGGCCAGACGGTGGCGGTGGCAGCGGCGGAAGATGAAGAAGTCATCGAAGCGGTGGCGATGGCGCTTGAACATCGCCTCGGTCGGTTCGTGTTGTACGGTGACCGTGAGCGGATCGGCCGCTTGCTGAAAGAAAAGGGATGCACGCGCTCTTCCGATGTCGAGATTGTCCACGCGAATTCAATCGGTCAAGCGGCGGAGCTTGCCGTGCGCGCCGTTCATTTGAACGAGGCCGACGCATTGATGAAAGGGCACGTGCCGACAGCGACGCTCCTGAAGGCGGTGCTCAATAAAGAGTACGGGCTACGCACTGGGAGAGTTCTTTCTCATGTCGCTGTCTTTGACGTACCGGCGGCAGATCGGCCCATCATCGTGACGGATGCGGCCATGAACATCGCGCCCGATTTGGAGCAAAAAGTGCAAATTGTGAATAACGCTGTCAGCGTGGCACGGTCGATCGGCATTGAGAAGCCGAAAGTGGCGGCCTTGGCGGCGGTGGAAACAGTCAATCCGGCCATGCCGGCAACGCTTGATGCCGCTGCGCTTGCTATGATGCAAAAGCGAGGACAAATCAGCGATTGCTTGATTGATGGACCGCTTGCATTAGACAACGCTGTGTCCATGACGGCAGCGAAGCATAAGCGGATTGAGAGCGATGTGGCTGGACAGGCTGACATTTTGCTTGTTCCTGACATTGAATCCGGCAATATGTTGTATAAGTCGCTGATCTATTTTGCAAACGCACAGGTTGGAGCGGTCATCGCTGGAGCGAAGGCGCCAATCGTTTTGACGTCGCGTGCCGACTCGGCGGAAAGCAAATTATATTCGCTCGCTCTTGCGATCTGTTCGGCAACAAAATGAATGGAGGAGGCCATCAAAGATGGAATTGTTTAAATATATGGAAACGTATGATTACGAACAAGTGCTGTTTTGTCAAGATAAAGAATCGGGGTTGAAAGCGATCATTGCTATTCACGATACGACACTTGGCCCGGCATTGGGTGGTACGCGCATGTGGATGTACAATTCGGAAGAGGAAGCGCTCGAAGATGCGTTGCGCCTCGCCCGCGGCATGACGTACAAAAACGCGGCAGCCGGTCTTAACTTAGGCGGCGGCAAAACGGTCATCATCGGCGATCCACGTAAAGATAAAAATGAAGCGATGTTCCGTGCGTTCGGCCGTTTCATTCAAGGATTGAATGGTCGCTATATCACGGCTGAAGACGTCGGTACGACGGTTGCCGATATGGATATCATCTATCAAGAGACAGATTACGTCACTGGCATTTCACCGGAGTTCGGTTCATCTGGCAACCCATCGCCAATGACGGCTTACGGTGTTTATCGTGGAATGAAGGCGGCGGTAAAAGAAGCGTTCGGCAGTGATTCGCTCGAAGGAAAAGTTGTTGCCGTCCAAGGGGTTGGCAATGTCGCCTACCACTTGTGCCGTCATTTGCATGAAGAAGGCGCTCAACTTATCGTTACTGACATTAACAAAGAAGCGGTGGCCCGTGCCGTTGAGGAATTTGGTGCGAAAGCGGTCGACCCGAATGACATTTATGGTGTGGAGTGCGACATTTTTGCTCCGTGCGCACTTGGCGGTATCATCAATGATCAAACGATTCCGCAACTGAAAGCGAAAGTGATTGCTGGATCGGCGAACAACCAACTGCGCGAGGCGCGGCATGGCGATATCATCCATGAAATGGGCATCGTTTATGCTCCGGACTATGTGATCAACGCCGGCGGCGTCATTAATGTCGCTGATGAGCTTTACGGCTACAATCGCGAACGGGCGATGAAAAAAGTGGAACAAATTTACGATAACATTGAAAAAGTGTTTGCGATCGCTAAGCGTGATAACATTCCGACTTATGTTGCGGCCGATCGGATGGCTGAAGAACGGATCGAAACGATGCGCAAGTCGCGCAGCCAATTTTTACAAAACGGCCATCATATTTTAAGCCGCCGCAGCCGTTAACAGCGGCAAGGGGCGGTTCCCTGCCCCGCTGGCGGCAAACGGAGGGACAAACAACGATGCAAGAGCAGAAGTTCCGTATTTTAACAATCAATCCAGGTTCGACCTCAACGAAAATAGGGGTATTTGAAAATGAACGGCCGCTATTGGAAAAAACGATCCGCCACGATGCGGAGACGCTTCGGCAATATAAGACCATCATCGATCAGTATGAGTTTCGTAAGCAAACGATTTTAGCCGCTTTAGATGAAGAAGGGATCAACTTATCGAAATTAAGCGCCGTCTGCGGCCGTGGAGGGCTTCTCCGTCCGATTGAAGGCGGAACGTACCGTGTCAATGAGGCCATGCTTGAAGATTTGCGCCGCGGTTACTCCGGACAGCATGCGTCCAACCTCGGCGGCATTTTGGCGCATGAGATTGCCTCGGCGTTAAACATTCCGGCGTTTATCGTTGACCCGGTTGTCGTCGATGAGCTTGAGCCGATCGCCCGGGTCAGCGGCTTTCCACTCATTGAGCGGCGCAGCATTTTCCATGCTTTAAACCAAAAGGCCGTCGCGCGCCGTGTTGCCCGGCAGCTTGGCAAGCGGTATGATGAGTTGAACTTGATCGTCGCCCATATGGGCGGCGGCATTACGGTAGGCGCTCATAAGCAGGGACGGGTTGTCGACGTCAATAACGGTCTCGACGGGGAAGGGCCGTTCAGTCCGGAACGCGCTGGAACGGTGCCGGCTGGTGATTTGGTCGCTCTATGTTTTTCAGGTGAATATTACCGCGATGAGATCATGAGCATGCTTGTCGGCCGTGGCGGTCTTGTCGGCCATCTTGGCACGAACGATGCGGTGAAAGTCGAAAAAATGATTGAAGCCGGGGACGAGCAGGCGAAACTGGTGTATGAGGCGATGGCGTACCAAGTGGCAAAAGAAATCGGCGCGGCAAGCGCGGTGCTAGCTGGCAAAGTTGACGCCATTGTTTTGACCGGTGGACTAGCATACGGCAAATCGTTCGTCGAACAAATTACCCGCCGTGTCCAATGGATCGCTGATGTTATCGTCCACCCGGGTGAAAATGAACTGCAGGCGCTCGCTGAAGGCGCATTACGCGTCTTGTGTGGCGAGGAGGAGGAAAAAACGTATCTAGGTGAAGCGGCTTCGCCGGTTTTAGCCCGGCGTTGATGCGGCAACGGACAGAAAGGGGAAGGCAAGATGGCAAAAGAATACGATGTTGTCATTCTCGGCGGAGGCACGGGCGGCTATGTGGCGGCCATTCGCGCATCGCAGCTCGGTTTGAAAACGGCAGTCGTCGAAAAAGGAAAGCTCGGTGGCACGTGTCTGCACGCCGGTTGCATTCCATCGAAAGCGCTGCTCCGAAGCGCCGAAGTGTACGCACAAACGAAACAAGGTGAGACGTTCGGCGTCATCGCTGGTGATGTGCGCCTCGATTTTGCCAAAGTGCAGGCGCGCAAAGCGGCCATTGTTGACCAACTCCATAAAGGCGTTCAGCACTTAATGAAAAAAGGAAAGATCGATGTGTATGCTGGGACGGGCCGTCTGCTAGGTCCATCGATCTTTTCGCCGCTGCCGGGAACGGTGTCGGTGGAAATGAACGACGGCAGCGAAAACGAAATGCTTGTCCCGAAATTCGTCGTTATCGCCACCGGCTCGCGGCCGCGCACGCTGCCGGGGTTGGAGGTGGACGGCGAACTTGTCATAACGTCCGACGAGGCGCTGCAAATGGAGACGCTCCCGTCGTCCATTTTAATCGTTGGCGGCGGGGTGATCGGCATGGAATGGGCGTCGATGTTGAATGACTTTGGGGTTGACGTCACGGTGTTAGAGTATGCAGACCGCATTTTGCCGACGGAAGATGAAGATGTGTCAAAAGAAATGGAAAAACTGCTCCGCCGCCGTGGCGTTACGATTGTCACCGGGGCGAAAGTGCTGCCGGAAACATTGGAAAAAGGAAACGGCGTGACCATTCAGGCGGAACATAACGGCGAACGGAAAACATTCACGGCCGACAAGATGCTTGTTTCCGTCGGGCGGCAAGCAAACATTGAAGGAATCGGCCTCGAAAACACCGACATCGTCATTGAAAATGGCTATATTCAAACGAATGAGTTTGGTCAAACGAAAGAGGCGCATATTTACGCGATTGGCGATGTTATCGGTGGCTTGCAGCTCGCCCATGTCGCCGCTCATGAAGGCATCGTTGCTATCGAACATTTGGCAGGGCACAATCCGGCGCCGATCGATTACGCGATGGTGCCACGCTGCATTTACACTCGGCCGGAAGCCGCGGCAGTTGGTTTGACGGAACAAGAAGCGAAAGCGAAAGGCTATGACGTCAAAGTCGGCAAGTTTCCGTTTAAAGCGATTGGCAAGGCGCTTGTGTTCGGGGAAGCAGAGGGATTCGTCAAATTCATCGCCGACCGGAATACGGACGACTTGCTTGGCGTTCATATGGTTGGGCCACATGTGACCGACTTGATTTCCGAAGCGGGACTCGCCCGTGTGCTTGATGCTGCTCCGTGGGAAGTGGCGCATGCGATCCATCCGCACCCGACACTCTCCGAAGCATTGGCAGAAGCTGCGCTTGCCGTCGATGGCCGAGCCATTCACTTTTAATTTTGCCGCATGAGGACGAAAGATTGGCAACAGGCAGCTTACATAATGAGCTGCAATGGATTTTTAATTAAGGGAGGTTGTTCCGATGGCGCAAAACCGTCACCAAGCGCTCGGATTAAGCGATGACACTGTGTTGCAAATGTACGAAACGATGCTTCTCGCCCGCAAGCTCGATGAGCGGATGTGGCTGTTAAACCGCGCTGGGAAAATTCCGTTTGTCATCTCGTGCCAAGGGCAAGAAGCAGCGCAAGTCGGCGCGGCGTTTGCTCTTGACCGGACGAAAGACTACATCTTGCCATATTATCGCGATATGGGCGTTGTCTTGACGTTCGGTATGACGCCGACGGAATTGATGCTTGCCGCGTTTGCTAAAGCGGAAGACCCGAACTCCGGTGGCCGACAAATGCCGGGCCATTTCGGGCAAAAGAAAAACCGAATCGTCACCGGTTCCTCGCCTGTGACGACACAAGTGCCACATGCAGTTGGTTTTGCTTTGGCGGCGAAAATGGAAAAGAAAGATTTTGTCGCCTTCGTCACGTTCGGGGAAGGATCGTCGAACCAAGGCGACTTCCATGAAGGAGCAAACTTTGCCGGCGTTCATAAACTCCCTGTCATCTTTATGTGCGAAAACAACAAGTACGCCATTTCCGTGCCGATTTCGAAACAATTGGCGTGCGAAAAAGTATCCGACCGCGCCATTGGCTATGGCATGCCGGGCTATACGGTCGATGGCACGGACCCGCTTGAAGTGTACCGCGTCGTCAAGGAAGCGGCTGACCGCGCTCGCCGCGGTGAAGGGCCGACGCTCATTGAGGCGGTGACATACCGATTGACGTCGCACTCGTCCGATGACGATCACCGCGTCTACCGGACTGAGGAAGAATTGGCTGAAGCACGCGCCAAAGATCCGATCGTCTCGTTTGCCAATTACTTAAAAGAAGTCGGTGTCTTAACTGATGCGCTTGATGAAGACATTCAAGCACGTGTCATGAAACAAGTGAACGAAGCGACTGACTATGCGGAAAAAGCACCGTACGCCGAGCCGGAACATGCGCTTCGCTACGTGTATGCCGAGGAGTAAGGGGGAATTAGACGATGCCTGTTATTTCATATATTGATGCGGTCACGATGGCTATTCGCGAAGAGATGGAACGCGATTCGCGCGTGTTTGTATTAGGGGAAGACGTCGGGCGAAAAGGCGGGGTGTTTAAAGCGACGCAAGGATTGTATGAGCAATTTGGCGAAGAGCGCGTCATCGACACGCCGCTTGCCGAATCGGCGATTGTCGGTGTCGGCATCGGTGCGGCGATGTATGGCTTGCGCCCGATTGCCGAAATTCAGTTTGCGGATTTCATCATGCCTGCAGTTAACCAAATTATTTCTGAAGCGGCGCGCATCCGTTATCGTTCCAACAATGACTGGAACTGCCCGATTGTCATCCGTGCCCCGTACGGCGGTGGGGTACATGGCGCTTTGTACCATTCACAGTCGGTAGAAGCGGTGTTCGCCAACCAGCCAGGGCTGAAAATCGTCATGCCGTCGACGCCATACGATGTGAAAGGGTTGCTGAAAGCAGCAATTCGCGATGAAGATCCAGTGATCTTTTTTGAGCATAAGCGCGCTTATCGTCTCATTAAAGGGGAAGTGCCGGAAGACGACTATGTATTGCCGATCGGCAAAGCCGATGTCAAACGCGAAGGCGATGACATCACGGTGATCACATATGGGCTTTGTGTTCACTTCGCCTTGCAGGCAGCTGAACGCGTCGCCCAAGACGGCATTTCGGTCCATCTGTTGGATTTGCGCACCGTTTACCCGTTAGATAAAGAAGCGATTATCGAAGCAGCAAGTAAAACCGGGAAAGTGCTGCTCATTACGGAAGACAATAAAGAAGGCAGCGTCATGAGTGAAGTCGCCGCCATCATCGCTGAACATTGCTTGTTTGATCTCGATGCGCCGATTATGCGCCTTGCCGGTCCAGATGTTCCGGCGATGCCGTATGCGCCGACGATGGAAAAATTCTTTATGGTCAACCCGGAAAAAGTGGAAAAAGCGATGCGCGAATTAGCGGCATTTTAATGCGTGAATAAAAGACGTCTCCCGCTTCGAAGAAATCGCAAAGTGGGGAATGTTGGTTCGGTGCCGCCTGACATTGTGGAACAGAAGGAAATCCATGGAGGAATCCCATCCCGTGAAGAGGTTCCCCCCCTGCCCAAAGCGGATGTGGCGGGGGATGTCACGGCAAAGACATTGCAACAGAGATAGGAGGGTATCGATGTGGCCATCGAACAATTGACGATGCCTCAGCTCGGGGAAAGTGTTACGGAAGGCACAATCAGTAAATGGCTCGTTTCCCCGGGCGACAAAGTGAACAAATACGATCCGGTTGCCGAAGTGATGACTGATAAAGTGAGCGCGGAAATTCCGTCGTCATTTGCCGGCGTCATCCGCGAGTTGATCGCCAAAGAAGGAGAAACGTTGCCGGTCGGCGCCCCGATTTGCACAATCGAAGTCGAAGGCGCTGCACCAGCTCCGGAAGCGAAGCCGACGGAAGAGACAGCAGGAACGAAAACGGAAAATGAAAACAAAGCTCCCGCGGCTAAACAGGCTGGCAAGGCCAACAACGGCCGTTACTCCCCGGCTGTGCTCCGTTTGGCCCAAGAACATGGAATTGACCTTGAACAAGTCAAAGGCACTGGTCTTGGCGGGCGAGTGACGCGCAAAGATTTGCTTAAGTTGATCGAGTCCGGCCAAATTCCGAAAGCGGAAGCGGCAGAACAGGCGGCACCAAAGGTCGAGACGACAGCTCCGGACGTCGCTCCATCTCAGCCGGCTGCTGCACAAACCGCGCCGGTGACGACGTCGACGAAGCCAGCGGCGCCAACGATCGAAGTAGGAGCAGGCGATATCGAAATTCCGGTCACCCCGGTGCGCAAAGCGATCGCCGCGAACATGCTCCGAAGCAAGCACGAAGCGCCGCACGCATGGACGATGGTCGAAGTCGACGTGACGAACCTTGTCGCTTATCGCGATGCCATCAAAGACGAGTTCAAGCGGCGTGAAGGCTTCAACTTGACGTACTTTGCCTTTTTCGTCAAAGCGGTCGCTCAAGCGTTGAAAGAATTCCCGCAGCTGAATTCGGTGTGGGCCGGCGATAAAATCATCCAGCGCAAGGACATCAACATCTCGATTGCCGTCGCGACCGATGATGCGTTGTTCGTTCCGGTCATCAAGCACGCCGATGAGAAAACGATCAAGGGGATTGCCCGCGAAATCGCCGAACTGGCAGCGAAAACGCGCGCCGGCAAACTCCGTCCGGAAGATATGCAAGGCGGCACGTTCACCGTCAACAACACTGGCGCGTTTGGCTCGGTGCAGTCAATGGGTATTATTAACTACCCGCAAGCTGCCATTTTGCAAGTGGAAACAATCGTCAAACGCCCGGTCGTGAAAGACGGCATGATTGCCATCCGCGACATGGTCAACTTGTGCCTGTCGCTTGACCACCGCGTCCTAGACGGTCTCGTTTGCGGCCGCTTCCTCGCCCGTGTCAAAGCGATTTTGGAAAACATGAACAAAGACAATACACCGGTTTATTAACGGTTCCCCCATCGCCATCGGTGGCGATGGGGGTTTTTGCATGGTACGATTTCAAACTTCTTTCACAAATGTCATGTATAATGGAAACAGAAGTCCATGTACGAAGGGGAAGCCATAGATGAAACGAGCGAGCGTGTGGGTGCTTTGTATATGCTTATGGGTCATCAGTGGTTGTGCCAAACCATCGTTTCCACCGATAGACAACTCGCTTTCTGTCGTTATCAGCCTTGATGTGAAAGGGGAAACGGTCACCTTTTTGAATGCGAAAAACGGGAGAGTCATCGCTCGTTGGGAAATCAACAAACCGTTCCGCGGCGGCGCGCTAAGCCCGGACAGGCGGACGCTTCTGTTGTACGGCCCTGATTTGGATCGGGTCTATCGCTACAATCTTGCCACCGGGAAGCAGCTTGACGAGTGGAAAACGGGGAGCGGCATCATCAGTGCCACCGCTACGCCGGATGGCAGCACATGGTTTTTTGGCGACAACCAACACCATGCGGTTCGTGTATGGAGCGAGAATGGCAAGGAACTCACCCGCCTGCGCGTCGGCCATTCTCCACTCACCCTTCTTATTAATGACGCTGGAACGGAGCTGTACGCCATCGATTTTCAAGCTGGCCGCACCTTTGTCATTGATGCAGTCCACCATCGCCTCATTCGTTCGTTCGCTGTGCCGAAGATGGCGCTGGGCGGACTCGTGCGCGAGCAGCAAGGGGAGCTTTGGGTTGGCGGGCACGGCAGCGGAAGTCGTGTGGAAACGAACATCCATGTCTATTCGCTGCCAGACGGCCGGTTGCGGCAGATGATCGCCGCCCCGGTCATGCCGATTGATTTTATCGAAACAGACCGCGGTGTGTTTGTATTAAGCCACGGCTCCAACACCATGCACCGATTTGCGCCGGACGGAAACCGGCTTGCTTCCATGTCCGTCGGCGCCAACCCGTTTGCCATGGAAGCGGCAGGAGGCCGTTTGTATATTGCGAGTTATGACAGCGATGAAATCATCGTGGTCGACGAGGCGACGTTGCGGCCGCTCGCTCGTTGGAAAACAGGGGATGGACCGCTGCAACTGCTGATTCGGGAGGGACGAACGTGAGTGAACGGACCGTTTTAATCGTGGATGACGAAGAGGAGATGCGGCTGTTAGTCAGCATGTATTTGGAAAACGCCGGCTTTTGCTGTTTGGAAGCCGGAGACGGTGACGAAGCGTTGACGGTGTTGGCGCGTCGTTCGGTTGATGCGATTTTGCTTGATGTGATGATGCCAAACCAAGACGGCTTTTCCGTCTGTGCCCGCATTCGCGAGCAGTCGGATGTGCCGATTTTGTTTTTGACCGCCCTCGGCGAAGAGTGGGATAAAGTGAAAGGATTCAAGCTCGGCGGCGATGATTATATCGTCAAGCCGTTCAGCCCGGGTGAGCTCATTGCCCGCCTTGAGGCGGTGCTGCGCCGGACGTGGCGCGGTCGCGAGCGCGATGGACAGCTACAATTTGGCAACCTTGCGATCGATGAAAAAGGGCGGAAGGTGACCGTTGGGAGCGAGCCGGTGAGGTTGACGTTAAAAGAGTTTGAACTGTTGCTGTTTTTGGCCAAGCACCACGGTCAAGTGTTCAGCCGCGACGATTTGCTCGTCAACGTGTGGGGATATGATTACACAGGAAATGCCCGCACGGTCGATACGCACGTGAAGACGCTGCGCATGAAACTGAAAGACGCTGGCCGCTATATTCAAACGGTATGGGGCATCGGCTACAAATTTGAGGGATGAGTGATGAAACGGCTTCGTTTAGGGCAAAAAGTATGGCTGTCGATCGGAGCGGCGATCTTCGTGACGCTGGCGTTTTCATTTTTGCTGTTAAATTACTTTTACCGAACGGTGTACGTGAAAGAAGTCGAACGAATGTTGATTGCTGAAGGGACAAGCCTAGCTCATGATTATCGAGGAGGGACGGTCACCGAGGCCTATCGGCGTCAAATCGAATGGTATGACGAAAAATCAACGGCAACGATCTTGTTGATTGACAATCCGCGCGAATTGAGCGCTTGTTGGCCGTTTCCGGTCCATTATGACGCGTTAGTCAGCGGTCGCGATCGGGAAACGCTGCTGCACGGCAAGCCGGTGATCAAAACGGGGTATGAAAAGCGCTTCGACCGCCGTGTGATGGCGGTTGTCGTCCCTCTTCTTGATGAGAAGCGACTTGAGGGAGCGATTTATTTGTATATGCCCCTCGCCGACGTTCAAGAAGCAACCAAACGGGCAGCCGCTGCGTTTTGGCCGTTTGCTGCCTTGTTCGCTGCCGCGTTGTTGTTCGTTGGCAAGCGAATGGTGCGCCAAATGACCGAGCCGCTCCAAGCGATGGAAAAAGCGGCTGGACGTATGGCGAAAGGGGATTATGGCGCAGCCATTTCAGTGCGTACGGACGATGAGATCGGCCGTCTCGCTCAAGCGTTTAACCAAATGGCGGACGCCATCGCCAAAGAAGACGAGCGAAAGCGTGAATTTTTAGCGAACGTCTCGCACGAATTACGCACGCCGTTAAGCTATATAAAAGGCTACAGTGAAGCGCTCCTCTCCGGTCTAGCGAGAACGAAGGAAGAAGAACAGTCGCACCTTCGCCTCATCCACCGTGAAACGGAACGGATGGAGCGGCTCGTCCGCGACTTGCTCGATTTGGCTCAACTTGAAGGGCAAAGCGTGCCGCTCGAGCGCGCTCCAGTGGCGTTCGCCCAAGTGATCGAGGATGTCATGGACATGTATCGCCCAATCATAACCCAAAAACGGCTGACACTCACGTGCGACCTCGACTATGAGCTTATCGTTGACGGCGATGCCGATCGGCTCGAACAAGTCGTGCGCAATTTACTCGACAACGCCATCCGCTACACCCCGGAAGGCGGCGCGGTGACGGTGCGGCTTTCCCGTTTTTCAGACACAGAAGGCGAACTCGTGATCCGAGATACGGGCAAAGGCATCCCGAAAGACCAGCTTCCGCTTCTTGGCCAGCGCTTTTTCCGCGTCGACCGCGCCCGCACCCGCAAAGAAGGAGGCACTGGCTTAGGGCTTGCCATCGTCAAACAAATTGTCGCCCTTCATGGCGGTGCGATTCAGTTCGACAGCGACCTCGGCCAAGGAACGACCGTATCTGTCCGCCTGCCGCTCGTTCAAGAAGAGGAATAAGGGTTCTAAACGTGGAAGTTTCAATGTGTCTCATCCATGACCTGGTGGATCAAGTAGTGGAAGTTGATTTATGTGAGAAAATAGAGGGCGTTGGAGTTTTGTGGAATTTACAAATCGGGACGATATCTTTTCCATTTGTTGAAGGACTTTGTGATCGATTGACGAAACGTTTTCTGGAATAGAAGGTAGGTGAAAATCAGCCGTTTGCCTTCCAGCAATCTTGGGGAAAAGAAACATGAGGGCATGTAGTTTCTTAAATTGAAAAACTAAATGAACTTATCCTCATTTTCCGTTAAGTAACCAGTTTCCTAGGGTGTCTCGAAAGCAATGAGACACCTTTTTTACATGGAAGACTGGTAAAACTCAACTTTTTGACCATACCAATGGAACAGAACCAGCCAAGTTTCTCGAATTGAGAAATAAAAAAAGCGATTCCTCATTCGGCAACAGGGATGAGGTTATAAGATCGCTGACTATATCAATTCAAAAATGGTTCACTAACCTTTTTTGGTTCACATACGTTCTTAGTGAAGCAAAAAAGTTCCCACAAAGTCTTGTCTCACTCTTCGCCTTTTTGTTCATTGCCCAAAATCAGCCTATGTACTACAATAAACATAGAACCCGTTTTTTCCCACGGAAGCGCATCTGCTCGTTTGGTATGAGACATCTCCGGACGTTAACGGCTTCAGGAGGGTAAAAGGCGGCGAAAAACGAAAGCGGTTTCTTTTTTGAAGAAAGACGCGAAAGGGGATGGGGAAATGAGTGATGTCGCGAAGATGAAAGAAGCGGCGTTTTCAGCTCCGACGGTTGAGGAGTGGGAGCGGGAAGCGGAAAGATCGCTGAAAGGAAAGCCGCTCGAGCGGCTTCATTCGATGACGTACGAAAACATAGCGGTCAAGCCGCTTTATACACGCCGAGATGTAGAGGCGCTCGGCTCGCTTGAGCAGTACCCGGGCTTTGGCCAGTACGTGCGCGGGACGCGGCCGGAAGGATATCGAAACGAGCCATGGAAGGTGAGCCAGGAAATTTCGGCAATGAGCCCCTCTGAATGGAACGAGGCGGTCAAGCACGACTTGCAAAAGGGACAGACGGAAATCCATCTTTCCCTTGAACGGCTGCCGTTTGCTGTTCAGTCGGTCGATGATGTGGCTGCAATGTTTGCTGGCGTGCCGCTCGATCGCTATTCGCTCCGTGTGGACGCGGGGGCGCAGTCGCTTCCGTTTTTAGCGTTGCTGGCTGCGTATTTGCAAGAACAAGGAATATCACTCTCAGTCGTGCGCGGCGCGATCGGTATGGATCCGCTTGGAGTGTGGGCAGAAGGCGGGGCGCTGCCGAGGTCGCTCGATGGGTTGTATGATGAAATGGCGGAAGCGGTGAAGTGGGCGAAGGAACAAATGCCTTCCGTTCGCACGATTTTCGTGCGTGGAGAGCCGTATCATAACGGCGGAGCGAATGCTGTGCAGGAGCTCGCGTTTTCGTTGGCGACGGCGGTCGAGTACATCCGTGCAGGGCTGGATCGTGGTCTGACTATCGATGACATCGCTACGCGGATGCAAGTGTCGTTGTCGGTCGGAGCTGACTTTTTCATGGAAATTGCCAAGTTGCGGGCAGCGCGGCGGTTGTTTGCGCAAGTGATCGGAGCGTTTGGCGGCGGTGAATCAGCAAGACGGATCGAACTGCATGTGCGCACATCGCGCTTTACCAAAACCGTGTACGACCCGTATGTGAACATGCTTCGCGCGGGAGCAGAAGCGTTTGCGGCCGTTGTTGGCGGTGCTGATGGCGTGCATGTGTCACCGTTTGACGAAGCGATCGGACTCGCTGATGAGTTTTCACGGCGCATCGCTCGCAACACGCAGCTTATTTTGCTTGAAGAGGCACATCTCGCCCATGTCATCGATCCGGCGGGCGGCTCGTATTATGTTGAGACATTGACGGCTAAACTCGCTGAAGAAGCATGGAAGCTGTTCCAACAAGTTGAAGAAAAAGGCGGTATGAAACAAGCGCTTCAAGACGGCTTCGTGCAGGCAGAAGTAGCGACAGTGGCCGAGCAGCGGCTTGAGCGCGTCAAACAGCGGAAAGAAAAAATCGTCGGCACGAATGTGTATGCGAACTTGGCGGAAACGCCGATTCAAAAGCCGGAACAAGCTGAAGTGAATGAGGTGCTCCCGGTAGAGGAAACGCGGGTGTCGGATCTTCGCGCTACGCTTGCGAATGGAAAATGGATGGAAGCGATGATTCGTGCGGCTCGTTGTCGAGCAACCGCTCGGGAAATGGTGGCAGCGCTCGCAGATGGAAAGGCACCTGTACGCATTACGCCCATTTCGCCATGGCGTTTAGCCGAGCCGTTTGAGCAGTTGCGACAGGCGGCGGAAAAGCATGCGGAACGCACCGGAGAGAAGCTCACCGTTCATTTGATTGCGCTCGGACCGCTTGTTCGCCATCAGGCGCGTACCGATTTCATTGCCGGGCTGTTTGCAGCCGGTGGGGTGACGGCCGAGCGGAGCAACGGCTTCGCATCGGTTGAGGAAGTGGTCGAATGGGTGCGGAACACGAACGGGACGCATTACGTCATCTGCGGCGCCGACGCTGATTATCCATCGTTCGTTCCCGCGTTGGCCGAGGCGTTTAAGCAGGCAAAGCCGAATGCGAAGCTGTATCTTGCTGGAAAACCGCCGGAAGAGCTCGAAAAAACGTATGCTGCTGCTGGCGTAGATGGGTCGATTCATCTCGGTTCGAACGCTTACGATGTCATTGTGGCGTTTCTCACGGAAAGAGGGGTGGCGTTTGATGGCGAAGTACGTTGACTTTACAAATATGACGCTCTCCACGGCAGCGGCCGATGTGGATGAGAAACAGTGGAGAGACGCGGTGGAGCGGCGCGTGCAAGCGTCGATCGATGAACTGTTGTTCCAGACGAATGAGCACATTGCGGTGAAGCCGCTTTATACAAAGAAAGACATCGATGGGCTCGATTTCCTTGATTATATGCCCGGCTTGCCGCCGTATTTGCGCGGGCCGTATCCGACGATGTATGTCGCACGGCCGTGGACGATCCGCCAATACGCCGGCTTTTCGACGGCTGAGGAAAGCAATGCATTTTATCGGCGCAATTTGGCGATGGGGCAAAAAGGGCTGTCGGTCGCTTTTGACCTTGCCACCCATCGTGGCTATGACTCCGACCATCCACGCGTCGTCGGCGATGTCGGCAAAGCAGGGGTCGCCATTGATTCGGTGCTCGATATGAAAATTTTGTTTGACGGCATTCCGCTCGATCAAATGTCGGTGTCGATGACGATGAACGGAGCGGTGCTCCCGATCATGGCGTTTTACATCGTCACTGCTGAAGAACAAGGAGTGACGCAAGACAAGCTGTCGGGAACGATTCAAAACGATATTTTGAAAGAATACATGGTGCGTAACACGTACATTTATCCGCCGGAAATGTCCATGCGCATCATTGCTGATATTTTCGCCTATACGGCCAAATACATGCCGAAATTCAACAGCATCAGCATTTCTGGCTATCATATGCAGGAAGCTGGGGCGCCGGCCGACTTGGAGCTGGCATACACGCTTGCCGATGGGCTCGAATATGTGCGCACCGGTCTGAAAGCGGGGATTGACATCGATTCATTCGCTCCAAGGCTGTCGTTTTTCTGGGCGATCGGCATGAACTATTTTATGGAAGTGGCGAAAATGCGGGCGGCGCGTCTCATGTGGGCGAAAATGATGAAAACGTTCAATCCGAAAAATCCGAAATCGCTCGCATTAAGGACGCATTCGCAAACATCGGGATGGAGTTTGACCGAGCAAGATCCGTTCAACAATGTTGTGCGTACGCTCATTGAAGCGCATGCGGCAGCGATGGGGCATACGCAGTCGCTTCATACGAACGCCCTTGACGAAGCGATTGCCTTGCCGACCGACTTCTCGGCACGCATCGCCCGTAATACGCAGCTGTACTTGCAGGAAGAGACGGGCATTTGTCGGACGATCGACCCGTGGGCCGGCTCGTATTACGTCGAGACGTTGACAAACGAATTGATGAAGCGGGCGTGGGCGCATATTGAAGAAATCGAAAGCTTAGGTGGAATGGCGAAAGCGATCGAAACTGGCATTCCGAAAATGCGTATCGAAGAAGCGGCAGCTCGGCGTCAAGCGCGCATCGATTCAGGAGCAGAAACGATTATTGGTGTCAATCAATACCGTCCGGAAAAAGAAGAGCCAATCGACATTTTGGAAGTTGACAACACTGCTGTGCGCGAGCGGCAAATCGAACGACTGAACGAGCTAAAGGCGACGCGCGATAACGAGCAAGTCGAAGCAGCACTTGCTGCGATTACGAAAGCGGCGGAAACGGGCGAAGGAAATTTGCTTGAGCTCGCCGTCCAAGCAGCGCGCGTTCGTGCAACACTCGGGGAAATTTCGTACGCCATTGAAAAAGTGGCGAAGCGTCATCGCGCTACGATTCGTTCGATCAGCGGCGTTTACAGCTCGGAGTATAAAAATGAAGCGCAGCTTGAACGGGTGAAAGCGAAAGTGGCGCAGTTCGCGGAACTAGAAGGGCGGCGTCCGCGCCTGTTGGTCGCAAAAATGGGACAGGATGGCCATGACCGTGGGGCGAAAGTGATCGCCACCGCGTTTGCTGATTTAGGGTTTGACGTTGATATCGGACCGCTGTTTCAAACACCGGAAGAAACAGCGCGCCAAGCGGTCGAAAACGATGTACACGCCGTCGGCATCAGTTCGCTCGCCGGTGGACATAAGACGCTCGTGCCCCAGCTCGTTGCGGAGCTCGAAAAACTTGGCCGCGACGATATTTTAGTTATCGTCGGCGGCGTCATTCCGCCGCAAGATTACGCGTTTTTATATGAGCACGGAGCCGCTGCCGTCTTCGGGCCGGGCACGGTGATTCCGGAAGCGGCAGAAACCGTATTAGACGAAATTTATGCTCGACTCGGCTATGAGGAAGTGAGCGAATGAACGGTGAAGAGAAACAACAAGAACGAGCAGGCGGCGAAGGTGCGGTAGACGGTCAAGGGAAGCGTCCCGAATGGGCGGACGGCGAGAGCGCGTCATCGTACGTGCAAGCTAAGCGCCCGTCGGCGCCCAAGCGGCTTGTGAAACGAAAAGAACGGTCGGTCGCTGATTACGTCCAAGGAGTGCTGGCCGGCGACCGCACCCTTTTAGCCCAGGCGATTACGCTTGTTGAAAGCAATGCGGCGAGGCATTTAGAGCTTGCCCAACAAGTGTTGAATGAATTGTTGCCGCATGTCGGCCGTTCGATTCGCATCGGCGTTACTGGCGTGCCGGGAGCGGGGAAAAGCACGTTCATTGAAGCGTTCGGTACGTTTTTATGCGAACAGGGGCATCGCGTCGCCGTCCTAGCCGTCGATCCGACGAGCTCGTTGACCGGCGGCAGCATCCTCGGCGATAAAACACGGATGGAGACGCTCGCCCGGAATCCGCGCGCTTTCATCCGTCCGTCTCCATCAGGCGGGGCGCTTGGTGGCGTGCACCGGAAAACGCGGGAGACGATGATGCTTTGCGAGGCGGCCGGTTATGACATTATCCTCGTTGAGACGGTCGGCGTCGGGCAAAGCGAGTTTGTCGTCCGTGGGATGGTTGACTTTTTCCTTCTTTTGGCGTTAACTGGCGCCGGCGACGAACTGCAAGGGATGAAGCGCGGCATTATGGAGCTGGTCGATGCCATCGTCATCAATAAGGCGGACGGTGACAATAAAGAAAAAGCGCGGGCCGCGCAAAAAGAGTACAATCAGTTTCTTCACTACTTGCGCCCGGCCACGCCCGGCTGGCAGACAAAAGCGTACACATGCTCCGCCTTGTTGGGAGAAGGAATCGCCGACATTTGGCAAGTCATTGAAACGTTTGTCAAAACGACAAAGCAATCCGGCGTGTTTGATGACCGCCGCCGCCAGCAACAAAAAGACTGGATGCATGCGATGATCAAAGAATATGTAGAAACGCGCTTTTTCGCCGATCCGATCGTGAAAGAAAAGCTCCCGGCGCTTGAGAACAGCGTTATTTCCGGCTCGAAACCGGTCACTGCCGCTGTCAGGGAGCTGATCGAAGCGTATGAACGGGGGATTGGCGGTCAAATATGATATGATAAAACGTAAGGAGGTGTCATGATGTTCCAATTTCAATTTCCGCTCTACAATGATTTTGTAGAACAATCCCGCCGCGAAGCGGTCGAAGCCGGATTTGAAGAGCTGCGCACGCCAGAAGACGTCGACGCTGCATTTCGTCGTCCAGGCACGACGCTCGTACTCATTAACTCCGTGTGTGGATGCGCCGGCGGCATCGCTCGTCCCGCTGCGGCCCATGCGGTTCATTATGACAAGCGGCCCGACCATTTGGTGACCGTCTTTGCCGGCCAAGATAAAGAGGCGACCGCCCGGGCTCGTGAATACTTTGTCGGTGAGCCGCCGTCCTCGCCGTCATTCGCCCTGCTTAAAGACGGCAAACTGTGCGCCATGATTCATCGCCACGACATCGAAGGGCATGAGCCGGTCGCTGTCGTGCAAAAGCTGCAGGCGCTGTTTGATGAATATTGTGAGGAAGTGTGAACAGGAGAAACCCGGAGTGAGAAAAATTCAACCTCCGGGTTTTTTGTGTCGTTGCTACCTATTCTCCGTAGGCTGGGATTGGCTTCCGGGCATCATCCATCCCTATTGAAAGAGATGTGTTTTAGGTGATTGAAGGAAATAAACAACCACTTCCCCAGCCTTTTATCGCACCAGTCATGTGTTTCGGCTGTTCCCCCATTTGAAAAAAATATTATTGCCACCTCTGTGCATCGATGACACCGGCAAGCAAAAGCAGAAAATCCAAGAGGGTATGGACGACATCATCAGCCTCTACTTGTTTGACAAGGTCTTCTCTTTGATTCGCTGAACGAAGCCATTAAGCACGAAATTGATCGCGATGGGAAAACGATTGATAAAACACTCATGGTAAGTTTAGGAGGCCTGTCCTGCGTGTTTAGTAGGCGGCCGCTTTTTTTACTTGTCCGCGGCCGGGTCGAGTAGGTTTTTGGTGACGGATGTGCGGGACAAGGGCTGCCTATTTTTTCTTGCATCGAAAGCGCCGTCATCGGTACAATGAAGTCGGCAAACATGGGTAAAGGAGACAGCACGATGAAAATCGGCTATCGGACGTTAAAAACGGCGGTGGGGGCAGCGCTGGCGATCGCCATCGCTCAGCTGATTGGCCTCCATAATTTTGCTTCCGCCGGCATTATCGTCATTTTGTGCGTCCAAGTGACGAAAAAACGGTCGCTTGAGGCCGCGCGGGCCCGTTTTACCGCATGCGTTGTCGCGATTGGGTTTGCAGCGCTGTTTTTTACCGTTTTCGGCTACCATCCGTGGACGATTGGGTTGCTATTGCTTTTGTTCATTCCAGTGACCGTTCGGCTGAAAGTGAATGAGGGGATCGCGACGAGCTCGGTTATTATTTTGCATTTGTATGCGGCTAAAGAACTGACATGGGCGCTCATCGTCAACGAGCTGCTGTTGGTCATCGTCGGCATCGGCGTCGCCCTGCTTGTCAACATGTACATGCCGAGCGCCGAAAAACAGCTCAAGGAGTATCGGCGCATCGTGGAAGATTTGTTCCGCATTATTTTAAAAGAAGTCGTCCGCTACTTGCGCACAAATGAACTCGACTGGGATGGTAAAGAGCTGCCGCTGACGGCTGATATGCTTGAACAAGCAAAAAAACTTGCCATCCGCCACGCCGACAACCAACTATGGCGCAACGAAGATGAGTATGTCCGCTATTTCCGGATGCGTGAACGTCAGCTCGAGATTATTGAGCGGATGTTGCCGCTAGTGACATCGCTTACTTATACGGTCGAACAGCGGATCATGGTTGCCGATTTTATCGATGAACTGAGCGACGCTATTCATCCAGGTAATACAGCCGACCGCTTTTTGCGGCGTCTGGCGGCAATGCGCGAGGAATTTAAAGAGATGCCGCTTCCGAAAACGCGCGAACAGTTTGAAGAGCGGGCGGCGTTGTTTCATTTAGTGCGCGAATTGGAGCAATATTTGATTATTAAAAGCCAATTCCATCCCGGAAATGAAGCAGAAAAGAGGCGTCGTTTGTTGCCGTTTGGCTGAACGAAGTGATGTGCATACCCCCATCTTGGTTAGCGCACACTAAAGCTAAACGTCAGCAAAGGGTGGGGGCTTGATATGCGTAAATCGTTAGCGCTCTGCCTGCTGCTTAGTGCGCTGTTGGTCGTGCCGTTTCAGACGGCGGCGGAGATGAAGCCGCTGGTGATTGTGAACAAAGCGATCAATAAGCTTGCACTCATTCGTGATGGGCGCATTGAAGCAGTTTATCCGGTGGCGACGGGGATGAATGCTGGACTGACACCGGAAGGAATGTTTACGGTGACGGTGAAGGCGGAAAATCCGTACTATCGGAAAAAGGGCATTCCAGGCGGAGCACCGAACAACCCGCTCGGCACGAGATGGATCGGTTTTAATGCGCGGGGGACGGATGGGCGCATCTATGGCGTCCACGGGACAAACAACCCCGCATCGATTGGAGGTTATGTTTCGCAAGGCTGTGTGCGCATGCATAACCGCGATGTTGAGCATTTGTACGAACGGGTACCGATCGGCGCCCGTGTGCTCATTCTTCGCAGCAACGAGTCATTTTACGCCATTGCCAAACGATACGGCGCTGTCCAATGAAAAACGCAAGCTTCCCTATTTTGGAGCTTGCGTTTTTTGCTGAGTGCGGCTAAAACCACATGCTGATGCCGGCAAGGAGCGTCGTCAGCAGCATGCAAATGAGCATCAAGTAAACAACGAATTTTTGCGTTTTGCGCGACAACGGTTTTTCCTCCTCCCCGTCCGCTGTTCTGTTTTTATTGTAACCGCACGCGGCGGAGCGGACAAGGAAAAACAAAAAGAAGGATTTTTTGTCGAAATGGCGAATATACATTACGATTCAGAATTATTTCGCAGCAAAGGGGACGAAATCATGCATGTAAAAAAAGTCGATCATATTGGCATTGCCGTCCGCTCAATCGAGAAAGCGCTTCCGTTTTATACGGATGTGCTCAGGCTGCCGTTTCTCGGCATTGAAGAAGTCGAATCGGAGCAGGTGAAAGTAGCGTTTTTGCAGGCTGGGGAAGCGAAAATTGAACTGCTTGAGCCGCTGTCGCCAGAGAGCGTGATAGCGAAATTTATCGAAAAGAGAGGGGAAGGCATCCATCACGTGGCGCTTGGTGTCGATGACATCACTGAGCGCATCCGTGAGCTGAAGGAGCATGGCATCCGTATGATTCAAGAAATGCCAAAACGCGGCGCCGGCGGGGCATGGGTGGCGTTTATGCATCCGAAGTCGACTGGCGGCGTTTTATACGAACTTTGCGAACGGTCGAACATGGAGGGACAACAATGAGCGACATGTATGACAAAATTAATGAGTTGTACGACCGCCGCCGTGAAATCGAGCTGGGCGGCGGCGATAAGAAAATTGAACAGCAGCACGCGAAAGGGAAGCTGACGGCGCGTGAGCGGATTGACTTGCTTTTAGACGAGGGGACGTTTGTCGAACTCAATCCGTTCATCGAGCATCGCTGCACTGATTTTGGTCTTGGCGAAAAAAAGGGGCCGGGGGATGGGGTCGTTACCGGCTACGGGAAGATCAACGGACGCACCGTCTTTGTATTCTCACAAGATTTCACGGTCTTTGGCGGCGCACTCGGGGAAATGCACGCGAAAAAAATTACGAACATTATGGATTTGGCGGCGAAAACCGGAGCCCCGGTCATCGGCTTGAACGATTCGGGCGGTGCCCGCATTCAAGAAGGGGTGTTGTCGCTTGATGGATACGGGCATATTTTTTATCGCAACGCCATCTATTCTGGGGTGATCCCGCAAATCTCCGTTATTATGGGGCCGTGCGCAGGCGGGGCTGTCTATTCGCCGGCCATCACCGATTTTGTGTTCATGGTCGAAAAAACGAGCCAAATGTTCATCACCGGGCCGAAGGTGATTGAGGCAGTGACCGGTGAGAAAATCAGCGCTGAAGATTTAGGGGGTGCACGCGTTCATAATACGATTAGCGGCAACGCCCATTTTGCGGCGGCGAGTGAAGAAGAAGCGCTCGCTAACGTGCGGCTGTTGCTCAGTTATTTGCCGTCAAATAATAACGAAAAACCGCCGCTTGGCCCTGTTCCCGACGGGGATGACTACCGTCCTGATTTGGCTGACGTCGTGCCGATTGACGCCGTCCGTCCGTACGATGTGCGCCACGTCATTGCTCAAGTCGTCGATGACGGATCGTTTATGGAAGTGCAAAAAGATTTCGCTAAAAACATTGTCATCGGCTTTGCCCGCATTAAAGGGGAAGTCGTTGGGCTTGTGTGCAACCAACCGAAATTTATGGCGGGTGGACTTGACATCGATTCGTCAGATAAAGCCGCGCGTTTTATCCGCTTTTGCGATTCATTCAACATCCCGATCATTACATTTGAGGACGTCACCGGATTTTTCCCGGGCGTCAAGCAAGAGCACGGCGGCATCATCCGCCATGGGGCGAAAATTTTGTACGCCTACTCGGAGGCGACAGTGCCCAAAATTACTGTCATTTTGCGTAAAGCTTACGGTGGTGCGTACGTCGCCTTAAACAGCAAGTCGATTGGAGCCGATGTCGTTTATGCATGGCCGAACGCTGAAGTGGCGGTCATGGGGCCGCAAGGGGCGGCGAACATCATTTTCGCAAGCGAAATTGCAAACAGCCCAAATCCGGAAGAAACGCGGGCGCAAAAAATTGAAGAATATCGTGAAAAATTCGCCAACCCGTACGTCGCCGCCAAATACGGCATGATCGATGACGTCATTGACCCGCGTGACACTCGAATAAAACTTATTCAAGCGCTCGAAATGCTCCGCTATAAACACGAAGAGCGGCCGAAGAAAAAACATGGCAACATTCCGTTGTAAGCGATAGAAGGCGCCTAACAAGCAATGGGCGCCTTTTTCGCAGCAAATAATCATTGAGACGGGAGTCGTGTTGCTCGGCCTTTCATCACGCCAAGGTGTGAGAACGTGGACAAACCTAGGTTTTGTCTCTGACAGTTGAATAAACAGACAAGTAACGTTTGGTCAAAGCTATGTTAAACGTTTTTATTTGGAAGATATTTGCTCAATCGACAGCCACCAATCGTTTACTCACACTGTTTCAGCGTCTAGTTTGGCGTTGAGTGGAAACTTCCGGTATACTTAAATTGGAATCCATACATAGGAGGAAGAAACAGATGGTCAATGAAAAGCGTCTCGTTGACGAGTTTTTAGAGCTCGTACAAATCGATTCGGAAACGAAGCATGAAGGCGACATCGCCAAGGTGCTGAAACAAAAGTTTGAGGCGCTCGGCCTTGAGGTCATCGAAGACGATGCCGCCGCAAAAACAGGGCACGGGGCCGGCAACTTAATTTGCACGCTCGCAGCGACAAAAGACGGGGTGGATCCGATTTACTTTACTTCTCACATGGATACGGTCGTGCCTGGTAAAGGGGTGAAGCCATCGATCCGTGATGGCTATGTCGTCACCGATGGGACGACGATTTTAGGTGCGGACGACAAAGCCGGCTTGGCGGCAATGTTGGAAGCGATTCGGGTGTTGAAAGAACAAAACATCGCCCATGGTACGATTCAGTTTATCATCACCGTCGGGGAAGAATCGGGGCTCGTTGGAGCGAAGGCGCTCGATCCGTCGCTCATTCAAGCGAAATACGGCTATGCGTTAGACAGTGACGGCAAAGTCGGTAACATTGTCGTCGCCGCACCAACGCAGGCGAAGCTGAAAATCGTTGTGCACGGCAAAACGGCCCATGCCGGTGTCGCTCCGGAAAAAGGGGTTTCGGCGATTACGCTGGCCGCCAAAGCGATCGCAAAAATGCCGCTCGGCCGTATTGATGAGGAGACGACGGCGAACATCGGCCGCTTTGAAGGCGGTATGCAAACGAACATCGTCTGCGACCGCGTCGATATTTTGGCCGAAGCCCGTTCGCTCGTCCCGGAAAAAATGGAAGCGCAAGTGGCGAAGATGAAAGAGGCGTTTGAAACGGTTGCTGCGGAAATGGGCGGCCGCGCTGAAGTTGAGGTCGAAGTGATGTACCCAGGTTTCAAATTCAGCGACGGCGATCATGTCGTTGAGGTCGCCAAACGAGCAGCGGCGAGCATCGGCCGGCCGTGCGAGCTGCAGCAAAGCGGTGGTGGCAGCGATGCTAACATCATCGCCGGTTTCGGCATCCCGACTGTCAATCTCGCTGTCGGCTATGAAGAAATTCATACAACAAATGAACGGATGCCGATTGAAGAGTTGGTGAAACTGACGGAAATGGTCGTCGCCATTATCGAAGAAGTGGCCAAAGGTTAACGAGCATCCTGCAAACGGATGCTCTTTTTTCTTCGGACGCTGAAAATTCGGCGAACATCGGCCGATAAAAAAAGTAGGCAAGATTTGTGAATCACAGGAGAGGTGGCGGGGGAATGGACAAATATGTTGTCTTTCGCGTCGAGCGGGAACAATACGTCATTTCGATTGCTTATGTCGTCTCGATTGAAAAAATGACCGCGCCAACTGCCGTTCCGCACATGCCGGATTACATGGCCGGTGTCGTGCGCATTCGCGGCGAGCTCGTTCCAGTATTGGACATGCGGAAGCTGCTGTATGGCCGCGCCATCGAGGAAACGGATCAAACACGCCTCATCGTCGCCGCGGTGGACGATTTGTCAGTCGCCTTTATCGTTGATGAGGCGAAGGAGATCGCTGATATTGGACAGGACGCCATTCAGCCGCTCCAGCTGATGTCTGCGGAGCGGACGCCGTATTTAGTTGGGATGGCAACGTTGCCAGACCGACTGTTGACCGTGCTCGATCCACGCGTTTTGTTCAACCATTTGGAGGAAGCGGAAGAGATTAGAGAGCAAGTGGCTGCTGTTCAATCCGATGAACCGGTATAGGTGTTTGCCTATACCGTTTTGTTTTCCGCGCATATCCTAACCATGGAAGCAAGTTGATACACAAAAAAGGAGGGTGCTCCATGGTTCGACCGTTCGGCCCGTATATGGGCGGCTATTACCCGCCGTACTTCGGCGGCTATGGCTACCACCATTATCCTTATGGGTACGGAGGATATGGCGGTTACCATCACTTCCCGTATGGCATGCATTACGGCCATTATCCATTTTCACCTTACGGTTTCCCGCATCACGGAGGTTATTAAGCACGGAGGAGGGGCGTCATTCCCCTCCTTTTGCATACCGTAAGAGCTGTTTATAAGGCGTTCATAAATCGGTTTAGAAAAACTTGCAGGCAAGCGTCAAATTATGATATGTTGTTTGGTGAATGAACAAAAACAGAAAGGAACGTTGGCAATGGCGAAACAGCAAATTGGTGTCATCGGACTGGCGGTCATGGGGAAAAATTTGGCGCTGAACATTGAAAGCAGAGGCTATTCGGTGGCGGTGTACAACCGTTCACGCGAAAAAACGGATGAATTTTTGGAAGAAGCGAAAGGAAAAAACATTGTCGGTACATACAGCATCGAAGAATTCGTCAACGCCTTAGAAAAACCGCGGAAAATTTTGTTGATGGTGAAAGCGGGCGCGCCGACGGATGCAACGATTGAACAGCTGAAGCCGTATTTGGAAAAAGGCGATATTTTGATCGATGGCGGCAACACGTATTTTAAAGATACTCAGCGCCGCAACGAAGAGCTGGCCAAACTCGGCATCCACTTTATCGGCACTGGCGTCTCCGGCGGTGAGGAAGGGGCGCTGAAAGGTCCATCGATCATGCCAGGAGGCCAAAAAGAAGCGCATGAACTCGTGCGTCCGATTTTCGAAGCGATCGCTGCCAAAGTCGACGGCGAGCCATGTACGACATATATCGGTCCAGACGGTGCCGGTCATTATGTGAAAATGGTGCATAACGGCATTGAATACGGCGACATGCAATTGATTGCTGAAGCGTATTTCTTGCTGAAACATGTGCTTGGCATGGATGCCGCTGAGCTGCACGAAGTGTTTGCCGACTGGAACAAAGGGGAACTGAACAGCTACTTAATCGAAATTACAGCCGATATTTTCACGAAAATCGACGATGAAACCGGCAAGCCGTTGGTCGACGTCATTTTGGATAAAGCCGGACAAAAAGGGACGGGCAAATGGACAAGCCAAAACGCCCTTGATTTAGGTGTGCCGCTGCCAATTATCACCGAGTCGGTATTCGCCCGCTTTATCTCGGCGATGAAAGACGAGCGCGTCAAAGCTAGCAAACTGTTGTCTGGCCCGGCGGTGAAGCCGTTTGAAGGCGATCGAGATCACTTCATTGAAGCGGTGCGCCGCGCTTTGTACATGAGCAAGATTTGCTCGTACGCCCAAGGATTCGCGCAAATGAAAGCTGCATCCGATGAGTATAATTGGAACTTGCGTTACGGCGATATCGCCATGATTTTCCGAGGCGGCTGCATCATCCGCGCGCAATTTTTGCAAAAAATTAAAGAGGCGTACGACCGCGATCCAGCGCTTCCGAACTTGTTGTTGGATCCATACTTCAAAAACATCGTCGAAAGCTACCAAGATTCGCTCCGTGAAATCGTCGCTACTGCCGCAATGCGCGGCATCCCAGTGCCGGCGTTCGCAAGTGCTCTCGCGTACTATGACAGCTACCGCAACGAAGTATTGCCGGCCAACTTAATCCAAGCACAACGCGATTATTTCGGCGCTCACACATATGAACGCGTTGACAAGGAAGGCATTTTCCATACGGAATGGCTTGCGAAATAAGCAAGATCCATGGCAGCCCCAACCGGGTAAACTGGTTGGGGTTGTTTTTTTGTTTTCTGGCCATTCATAAAAAAGCCCTCTTGAAGTGCTTTCTAGCCGAGGCGATCGAAAAGGTTGAGGTCATCGAATGTTTGTTTCGTTTTTAAATATGTCTAAAATGTACAAAAAGTTCAGATAAAAATCTAACAGCATGTAGAATGATCGTTTTGTTTTCGTATCGTATGATTTTTATAAACAGTCCCTGCTCTTTCCTAGCTTTTCAACGTCTAGGATGGCTGAGCTGCCTAACAGACTCAGTAAAAATAGCGAGGTGGTTGAATCATGTTACCGTTTGAGAAAACGGAGTATCAACATCGTGAAAAAAGGATAAAAAAGAGCATGGAAGCGCAAGGAATCGAAGTATTATTCGTTACAGATCCAGCGAATATGAACTATATAACAGGATACGATGCTCTGTCTTATTATGTGCCTCAAGGGGTAATCGTCTCATCTTATTTGAAAGAACCTATATGCATCATACGGCAGCAAGATGTATACTGTGCGCTCCACACCACTTGGATGTCAAAAGAAAGCATCATACCGTATCCTGACAAATATTTGTGGGAACCGAAAGTGCTTCATGTCATGGATTTTGTAGGAGATGTGTTGAGGGAAAAGGGACTCCATAATAAAAGAATCGGGGTCGAGCTCGATAGTTATTACTTTAATGCTCATTGGTATCACAGACTAGAAAAAAGTTTGCCAGATGCAGAATTGGTAGATGCGACATCACTTGTAAACTGGATAAGGGGGCAAAAATCAACAAAAGAATTAGAATACATGCAAATAGCTGCAAGAATTGTAGAAAAAGCAATGTACAACGCCATAGAAAACATCGATGTTGGCGTAAGGGAATGCCGCGTTGCGGCAGGAATTTATAGTGACTTATTGAATGGGACAGGGGTATATGGCGGCGAATATCCATCACTTTCACCGATAATGCCTGCAGGAGAAAGAACCGCAGGGGCGCATTTTTCATGGACAACAGAAGGCAAATATCAAAAAGATCAGTTAGTATATATGGAATTGTCGGGAAGCTATAAGCGCTACCACGCTCCTTTAACAAGAACGGTCTTTATTGGGAAACCGCCTGAGAAAGTACGCGAAACGGCAAAAATAGTAATAGAAGGCCTAAATGTGGCATTATCCACGATAAAACCAGGAGTGACATGTGAAGAAGTCGAGCAAGCATGGCAAACAACGATCAATCAATATGGGCTGGAAAAAGAGTCTAGAATGGGATATACAGTTGGTCTAAGCTATCCGCCTGTATGGACAGAAAACACAGCGTATTTTAAACCCGGAGAGAAGACGGTACTAAAACCGAACATGACTTTTCATATCATGCCCGGAATGTGGCTTGACGGTTATGGAGTCGCAATAACCGAAACCATAAGAGTGACTGAAAACGGTTGTGAAACAATCACAAAATTTCCAAGGGAATTATTCATTAAATAGAAAGTATACCCGTGGTGCTAGTTGAACTTTAACGCTCAACTAGCCCAAGAATGACGAGTGAATAAGCGAGTAAAATGCCATCCAAAGATGATTCAAATCCAGAAACAGAGTTGGA
>Ga0207870_100171_pt1 | contig 63630 bp, 61 predicted proteins | sample CeladaPassage60B_FD_187477 | JGI IMG/M metagenome (GOLD analysis project Ga0207870, IMG submission 187477) | Cellulose-adapted microbial communities from the Joint BioEnergy Institute, USA - Passage3 60B (SPAdes) (version 2) | ecosystem: Engineered > Bioreactor > Continuous culture > Unclassified... | reverse complement strand
CCACGCGTTGGGTGTTCGTGGCCATCTACCCGGAGAAGACAGCCGCCAACGCCCGGCGCTTTCTGAGCTCGCTCATCGAGGCGGCCCCCTTTCGTCTGCACACGATCCTCACCGACAACGGCAAGGAGTTCACCGACCGCTTCATCACCCGCGGCGAGCGTACTCCTACGGGAACGCATGCCTTCGATGAACTGTGCCAGGCGCTCGACATCGAGCATCGGCTGACCAAACCGCGCCGTCCGCAGACGAACGGCATGGTCGAGCGCTTCAATGGGCGCATCAGCGAGGTACTCGCCACCCATCGCTTCGACAGCCGCGAAGCGCTGGAGGCAACGATTCATCGCTACGTCTGGCTGTACAATCACCACATTCCCCAGAAAGCCCTGGGGCATGTCCCGCCCATCGAGGCCATGAAAAGATGGTACAAAGAAAAACCGGAACTTTTCATAAAAATTCCACGCAATCGTCCGGGACCTGACAACTAGCAACCATTCACAATTGAGCCATTCGCTCATTGAAGAACTGCCCACAGGAGAAGTCGCACGTTTCTGCCCAAGGAGCCTCTGCTGCATCGACTGCACTCCAACGCACGATTCAACGGTACGATCCTGCACCTCTGTTCCAACTTCGATCCAGCGATCATCTACTGTTCGGCGCCCCCTGATCCACTGTGCCGCATCATGATGGCATACTCTTTATTGTTAGTGTCAATATTATAGATAATGAGAATTGTTATCGTCAACACGAAAGGGGTTATGTCTCCTCTTTTGTTTCCACACAACAGCACCGCAAGCAACCGCGCCAACTGCCAAACTTCCCAGCAGAATACTGACATCTACCCAAAGCGGATCAGTCTCCTGGGGTATGCGCTTTCATTACGGAATAGCGTCACTTCGCGAAGTATGGCTGCCAATTCAACTACGACTTCATTGCGAAGACGCGGCCACAACGAGTCATGGTCAAAGCTGTTTTGCCGCGCGTACCGGTACCGTTCGTCCGCCTGAGAGAGCGAACTGTTCTTCTCGAGCATCTTCCCCCTTGGCCGACCATGTACGTTCCGATCACTTTGAGCTGTTGGGCAGCAGCGTTTGCATCCACGAGCGGCATCGCTCATCAGTACGATTTACCACCATATCCGTGATTGTACCAAAAATTACATTGCGAATGAGATCGATTGTATTTTACACACTTTCTGTGACGCAGCATCATTCCCCAGCACGTCGGGAACAGGTGAAGTCGAGTTCACCAAGGATCAAGGTTGTTGAGTCGGGGTTTTTTCCAGCACGGCATTTAGATACCGAACCACCGCCGCAAGCGCATGCTCGACTTCGGCAAGCGCTCCGCACCAGCTCGCCAGTTGCTCACTCACCGCCTCATCCGCCAGTGCGCTGAGCCCGAGCAATTGTCGCACCTCGTCATGCGACCTGCCCTCCCCCAAAAGCAGCCGCCGGATGCGCCGCAACAAGAGGATTTCGCTGCGGCGAAAAAAACGCCGCGTCCGCCCGCGCGGGTGGTCCACTGCAAACTCCCGTTCCCACTGCCGTAAGAGCCGCTCCGGTACGCCGACGAGCTCGGCTGCCTCTTGCCGCGTGAAAAACGGTTTGGCGGGCACTTCCGGCAAATCAGACCACTGCGGGTTCACGTTCCGGGTTTCGTTCGACGAGGTCATGGTGGGCGACTGCCTCTTTGAGTTTGTTGCTGGCGTGAAAGGTTACCACACGCCTCGGTTCGATCGGAACGACCTCTCCCGTTCGCGGGTTACGCCCCGGGCGCTGCGGCTTGTCCCGAACCTCGAAAACGCCAAACCCGGAAAGTTTCACCGTTTCCCCGGCAACCAGCCGTTCGGTGATCGTCTCGAAAAAACACTCGACCAATTGTTTGGCCTCGGCACGGGGAATCCCCACCTGCTCGACCAGTACCTCGGTCAGTTCTGCTTTCGTCAATTCTGCTGCCATCGTATCCTCTGTCGCTCCAACGCATTCGCGATCACTGACGCAGGGTTGCGGCACATTGGGCGGCAAGCGCGTCGACGATCTGCACCACCGCTTCGTCGATCTCGGCGTCGGTAAGTGTTCGCTCCGGATGCTGCCAGCGGAATCGCAACGCCACGCTCTTCATCCCTTCCGGCAACCCTTTTCCTTGGTAGACGTCAAACACCCAGACCGATTGCAGCGCTTGCGGCGCAGCGGCACGCGCCACGGCGATCAGTTCGGCGGCAGAGCGCCCTTCGGGCACCAAGAACGCCAGATCGCGTGTCACCATCGGTTGCTTCGAGAGCGGTTGGTATTCGGGTTTGCGGCGCGCGAGCGCCCATTCCAGCTCGATCTCGAAAACCACCGGCGCCGGTTTCAGCTCCCAGTGGCGTGCCCATTTCGGGTGGAGCTCTCCGATCACCCCGATCTGGGTTCGCTCCTTGCCCTGAACCAACCAAACCGACGCCGAACGCCCCGGATGGAGCGCCGGGTGTTCGACCCGTTCGAACGCGAGCGTTTCCGGTGTGAAGAGCGCTTCGAGATCCCCTTTGAGATCGAAGAAGTCGACCGCACGGTGCCCCGCCTCCGTCCACCCCGGCTCCGCGGTTCCCCAAGCGATCGCCGCCAATTTCAGCGGCTGGTGATGGGCGAGCGCGGCATCGAGCGCGTCTTGGGTCACCGCAGTAATCGGCTCTGCCGAAAGAAAGCAGCGTCCGATTTCGAAGAGCCGCACGCTTTCGACTTGCCGTTTGCGGTTTGCCGCAACCGCCTCCACCAACCCGGGAATGAGGGAAGAGCGCATCACCGCAAGCGGCGCAGCGATGGGGTTCGCCAACGCGATCGGCTGTGCGTTGCCCAGCACCTCGGTCTCCCAACGCTTCTCGACGAACGCGTAGGTGATCGCTTCACTGTAGCCACGCGTGCACAAGAAATGGCGGACCGCATGGCGCGCACGGCGGGTTTCGGGCGATTGCCCCATCACTGCGGAGATCTCCGGCATTTGCGCTGGGATCGCGTCATAGCCGATCAACCGCGCCACCTCTTCGGCCAAATCTTCCGGAATCGCCAGATCGAAGCGCCAGCTTGGTGGCACCGCGGTGATCGTCTCACCGACCACCTGAGTGGCCACCCCTTCGCGTTCGAGCCACCGCGCGGCATCGTCTGCGTTCACGGGAACCCCCAAGTGGGCGGCAAGCCGCGACGCGGTGACGGTGATCGCCGACCGCACCGGTAAATGAGCGGGCGATTCGGCAACGACCACTTCGCTCGCTTCGCCCCCAGCAATCTCAAGGATCAACGCGGTTGCCCGTTCCAGCGCACGGCGGCACCCTTCTGGATCGACACCGCGTTCGAAGCGGTGCGCCGCGTCCGAATTCAGCCCGTAACGTCGGGCGCGCCCAGCGATTGCGCTGGGAGTGAAATGGGCACTTTCCAGAAAAATCTCGGTCGTCGTCGTGCGCACGCCACTTTCGAGCCCGCCCATCAGACCGGCCAACGCCACCGGGCCTTGGGCGTCGGCGATCACGAGGGTCGCGGCGTCGAGCGTCACCTCGTCACCGGTCAGCACCGTCAGTCGCTCGCCGTCTCGAGCCCAGCGCACGGTGATGTCGCCTGCCAACTGCTGCGCGTCGAACGCGTGCAGTGGCTGGCCCAATTCGAGCATCACGTAGTTGGTGACATCGACCAGAAAATGGATTGGGCGCAAACCCGCAGCGCGCAGACGCCGTTCGATCCATTCGGGCGTTGGCCGCGTGGGGTCGACGCCGCGGATCCAGCGCCCGAGATAACGGGGACACGCTTCTGGCGCGTCGAGACGCACCGCTCGCCCGGCGGTAAAGCCTGCAGACGGCACGAGTGGTGCTTGCGGCGACAAGGGATGGTCGCGCTCGGTTACCGTGCCCGGCGCCCACGGCGGGGTCACAGACGTATTCGAAAGTGCCGCCACTTCGCGCGCAACGCCCAAGACACTGAGGCAATCGGCGCGGTTTGGGGTCATCTTGAGCTCGATTACCGCATCGTCGAGTTGCAGGTAGCGGCGAATATCGGCACCAACCGGCGCGTCGGCAGGGAGTTCCATCAACCCGGCGTGGTCGTCGGAAATGCCCAACTCCCGCGCCGAGCAGAGCATCCCGAACGACGCCACCCCGCGCAATTTGGCTTGGCGAATGGTCAAGCCGCCCGGCAGCTGCGCACCGACGAGCGCGCACGGCGCTTTGAGCCCCACGCGAGCGTTCGGTGCGCCGCAAACGATCGCAAGCGGCTCGCCTTGCCCGACATCGACGGTACAGAGACGCAGCTTGTCCGCGTTGGGATGCGGCGCCACTTCGACAATCTCGCCGACAACCACGCCAGTGAAGGGCGGTGCAACCGGCTCGACACTTTCTACTTCGAGCCCTGCCATCGTCAACCGCTCCGCAAGCGTCGCCACGTGGAGCGGCGCGGCGTCCTTCACCCACGATTCCAGCCAACTCACCAGAATTTTCATCGTCGATTCCCTACGCGAACTGCGCCAAGAAGCGCACGTCGTTCTCGAAGAAGAGCCTGAGGTCGTTGATCCCGTACTGCAACATCGCCAACCGGTCGAGGCCGAAACCGAACGCAAAACCACGGACCTGTTCGGGATCGAAGCCACCGTTGGCAAGCACCGTAGGATGAACCATGCCGCAGCCAGCGATCTCCAACCACTTCCCTTTGAGCGCGCCGCTCATGAACCGGACGTCGATCTCAGCCGACGGTTCGGTGAATGGGAAGAACGACGGCCGAAAACGCACTTCGAGCGCGTCGGTTTCGAAAAAGGCGTGCAGAAACGCTTGCACGACCCCTTTGAGGTGGGTAAAGGCGATGGTCGGCCCAACCCAGAGCCCTTCCAACTGATGGAACATCGGCGAATGGGTCGCGTCCGAATCGACGCGATAGACCCGCCCCGGCGCGATGATACGCAACTCCGACGCGGCACCATGCGCAGCGACATGGGCGCGCATCGCCCGGATCTGAACGGGACTGGTATGCGTGCGAAGCACCACGTCCGAGCGCCCTTCGAGGTAAAACGTGTCGTGCATCGAGCGCGCGGGGTGATCTTCCGGCGTATTGAGCGCGGTGAAATTGTGCCAGTCGTCTTCGATTTCAGGACCGTCGGCCACCGAAAACCCCAACGACGCAAACAAAGCCTCGACCCGCTCGAGCGTGCGCCAAACCGGGTGGGGCGCACCGACCGAACGGTGGCGTCCCGGCAACGTGACGTCGATTGCTTGCGCGGCAAGTGACCGTGCCAACTGCTCCGCTTCCAGACGCGCCCGCGCGGCTTCGAGCAACGCTTCGATGCGCGCTTTGGCCGCATTGATCGCCGCCCCTTGCGCTTTGCGCTTCTCTGGCGGGAGCTTACCCAAGCCTTTCAACGCATTCGTGATGACGCCGTTTTTCCCTAGAAAACGCGCTTTGGCGTCTTCCAGCGCCGCGACTGTCGTCGCCGCAGCAAATGCGGCTTCTGCCTCCCGAACCCATTCGCTACCCATCTTCGTTCCTCACCAACAAAAAAAGGGAGGCGCGCCTCCCTTTTTCGTTTCGCGCCACCGCAGTCGCTAGCGACTTGCGCGTCCTCCGATGGCGCAACACAATCAAGCAGTCAGGTGCGCGCGCGCTTTTTCCACCAACGCACCAAACGCGGGTTTGTCGAAGACGGCAAGATCGGCCAACACTTTACGGTCGACGTCCACTTGCGCTTTCTTCAAACCGTTGATGAATTCGCTGTAGGTCATGCCGTGTTCGCGCGCAGCCGCGTTGATCCGAGTGATCCAGAGCGCACGGAACTGGCGTTTGCGCTGACGGCGGTCACGGTAGGCGTATTGCAACGCCTTCATCACCGCCTGTTTGGCTACCCGATAGACGTTCTTGCGGCGACCGCGGTACCCTTTCGCGAGCTTCAGAACTTTTTTGTGGCGAGCGCGCGCCGTTACCCCACGTTTTACCCGAGGCATCTTGCTTCTCCCTTATGCGTACGGCAACATCTGTTTGACCAAGCCCATGTCACTGGGATGAACCTCGACCATCCCACGCAACCGCCGCTTGCGGTCCGGACTTTTCTTGGTCAGGATGTGGCGCTTGAACGCTTGGGAACGCTTGATGCTACCGCTACCCCGCACTTTGAAGCGCTTCGCGGCTCCTTTTTTCGTCTTCATTTTGGGCATTGTTTCTGCTCCTTTCCGATGTGGCACCAGGCGCATCGCACCGGATGCTTGAGAGCCCGACGGCCACTTGTTCAACGAATCGCTTGCCCGCGCAAGGGGCAAGACCCGCTATTTTACCTTTTTTTTGATCGGTGCGATCACCATCACCATTTGCCGGCCTTCGAGCTTGGGCATCTGTTCGACGACGCCGATATCCGCCAAATCTTGTTGGATCCGTTCCAACTGGCGTAGCCCAAGCTCTTGGTGGGCCATCTCCCGTCCGCGGAACCGCAAGGTCACCTTGGCTTTGTCCCCGTCGGTCAAAAAACGGCGCAAATTGCGCAATTTGATTTGGTAGTCGTTTTCGTCGGTACCCGGACGGATTTTGATCTCTTTGACCTGGATCTGTTTTTGTTTGGCGCGCGCTTCCTGCGCCTTTTTCTGTTCCTGGTATTTGTATTTTCCGTAATCCATGATCTTGCAGACCGGCGGATTGGCCATCGGCGCGATCTCCACCAGATCCAACCCCGCTTCGTCCGCTGCAGCAAACGCTTCGCGCAACGAAACGATCCCGACCTGCTGCCCATCCGGGCCGATCAATCGTACCTGCGGCGCGTCGATCTCGTCATTGACGCGCACCTTCTTTTCCTGAGCGATGGCTGTCTTCTCCCTATGAAAACCTCAACATTCGGTGCTGCGACTGGCTATCCGTTCCTGGGCGCGCGCTAGGAACGCCGCCACCGGCATCGCTCCGAGGTCGACACCGCCGCGGGCCCGCACCGCAACCTGACCACTGGCTGCTTCTTGGTCCCCCACTACCAACAGGTAAGGGACCTTTTGCAGACTGTGCTCGCGAATTTTATAGGTAATTTTTTCATTGCGCAAATCGGTTTCGCACCAAAGCCCTGCAGCACGCAGCTGCTTCTGCACCGAGACGGCGTAGTCGGCATGCCGTTCGCTGATCGGCAACACCACCGCTTGCACGGGGGCGAGCCAGAGCGGCAACGCCCCGGCGTAGTGTTCGATGAGAATCCCCAAGAAGCGCTCGAGCGAACCAAAGAGCGCCCGGTGCAGCATCACCGGACGGCGACGCGAATTGTCTTCGGCGACGTACTCGATATCGAAGCGCTCCGGCAGGTTCATATCGACCTGTAGCGTCCCACACTGCCAGTCCCGACCGATCGCATCGCGCAGGACAAACTCGAGCTTGGGTCCGTAGAACGCCCCTTCGCCTGGGAAGAGCTCGTATTCCAGTCCGAGCCCGGTCACCGCGTCGGCAAGCGCCGCTTCGAGTTGGTTCCAAACCGCATCGCTGCCGATCCGGTTTTCCGGGCGTGTCGAGAGCTTGATGCGCACCTGCTCGAATCCGAATTCACGATAAATGTCGAGGATCAACCGCACGACTTCGGCACATTCGGCCGTCATCTGCTCCGGCGTACAGAAGATATGCGCGTCGTCCTGCGTAAAGTGGCGCACCCGCAATAGGCCGTGCAACGCCCCCGAAGGTTCGTACCGATGCACCTTGCCGAACTCGGCGACGCGAAGCGGCAAATCCCGATAGCTGTGCAACCCATGTTTGTACCAGGTGCACGCGCCGGGACAGTTCATCGGCTTCAGCGCGAAGACCCGCTCATCCTCGGTTTGGGTCACGAACATGTGATCGTGGTAGTTCTGCCAATGGCCGGAACGTTCCCACAGCGAACGGTCCATCACGTCCGGCGTGTTGATCTCGATATAGCCCGCTTCGAGCTGCCGCTCGCGCATATAGCTGATGAGCTTCTGGAAGATGCGCCACCCTTTCGGATGCCAGAAGACCGAGCCGGGCGCCACGTCCTCGAAATGGAAGAGGTCGAGCTGAACCCCCAAGCGGCGATGATCGCGCTTCTCTGCCTCTTCCAATTGTTTGAGGTACGCATTGAGCGCTTTTTTGTCGGGCCACGCCGTTCCGTAGATGCGCTGCAACTGTTCGTTGCGTGCATCGCCACGCCAATATGCCCCAGCTACCTTGGTCAATTTGAACGCTTTGAGTTTTCCGGTATCGGGAACGTGCGGCCCGCGACACAAATCGATGAAATTGCCTTGCCGGTAGAGGGAGATGGTCTCCCCTTCCGGGATCGACGCGATGATTTCCGCCTTGTAGTATTCGCCTTGATCACGGAAAAAGCGAATCGCCTCGTCTCGATCCCACTCTTCGCGCACCACTGGGATCTGTTGCGCCGCGAGCGCCTTCATCCGCTCCTCGATGCGTTCCAGATCCTCGGGCGTAAATGGGCGCGGAAAGGCAAAGTCGTAATAGAACCCGTTCTCGATCACGGGGCCGATGGTCACCTGCGCTTCCGGGTAGAGCTCCTTCACGGCGTGCGCCAATAGGTGCGCGGTCGAATGGCGGATTACCTCCAGCCCTTCCGGGTCGCGCTCGGTGACGATCGCGACGTTGGCATCTTCGGTGATCGGATAGGTCAGATCGACCAAACGGCCATTGACCTTCGCGGCCACCGCGGCTTTTGCCAACCCCGGACCGATCGCCTCTGCGACTTGAAGCGGGGTGACAACCCCTTCGAACGCTTTCACCGAGCCATCCGGCAAAGTCACTGCAACCATCGTACCCCCCAAACAAAAAATGCGGCCCATGGGCCGCATTTCATCGAATCCTGGTAGGCGCGATTGGACTCGAACCAACGACCCCCACCATGTCAAGGTGGTGCTCTAACCAACTGAGCTACGCGCCTGTGGAGTGCGAATTATACGAAGTTCTGCGCCGCAAGGCAATACCTTCTGAACAAAAAGTGCGATTGCCGGATGCACTCGCGATTCACCCGCTTTTGCGCTATATTGGAATGGATCCCACTATGTGACGCGAAGGAGCAGACAATGGACCCCAAACAACTGGCGCGACGTGAGATCACCTTGCCATCGGGCAAACGGTTTCGCATTTTCGACCTTTCCGCACTGGAAAAAGCGGGCATCGGCCCGATCAGCCAACTGCCCGTCTCGATCCGCGTGGTTCTGGAAGCACTGGTGCGCCATTGCGACGGCATGCGTGTCACCCCAGAACAGGTCACGGCGCTCGCCAATTGGCAACCCAACGCCGAACGCACAAGCGAGATCCCATTCGTCGTCGCACGGGTCGTCTTACAAGATTTCACCGGCGTACCGCTTCTGTGCGATTTGGCCGCGATGCGCAGCGCCGCAGCTCGGTTACAGAAATCGCCCCAAGCGATCGAACCGATCGTGCCGGTCGACCTGGTCGTCGACCATTCGGTACAAGTCGATACCTTCGGTAGCCCCGCTGCGCTGCGTAAAAACATGGAGCTGGAATTCGCGCGCAACCGTGAGCGCTACCAGTTCATCAAGTGGGGCATGCAAGCGTTCGACACGTTCGGCGTTGTCCCACCCGGCATCGGGATCGTCCACCAGGTCAATCTGGAGTATCTGTTCCGCGGCGTGCGCCGGGGTCAAGACACGGATGGCACCCCCACGCTCTTTCCCGATACGCTGGTGGGAACCGACAGCCACACGACGATGATCAACGGGGTCGGCGTCGTGGGTTGGGGTGTCGGTGGCATCGAAGCGGAAGCGGCGATGCTCGGGCAACCGGTCTATTTCCTCACCCCCGACGTGATCGGTGTCGAACTCACGGGGCAGTTGCCCGAAGGGGTCACCGCAACCGATTTGGTGCTCACGATCACCGAGATGCTGCGCCGGGAAAAGGTGGTCGGCAAATTCGTCGAATTTTTCGGCGATGGGGCAGCCACGCTCTCGGTTCCCGACCGGGCGACCATCGCCAATATGGCACCCGAATACGGCGCAACGATGGGGTACTTCCCCGTCGACGACAAGACGGTCGAATACCTGGCGCGCACCGGGCGCACCGCCGAGGAGGTCGAAGCGTTCGCCGAATATTTCAAAGCGCAAGGGCTCTTCGGCATGCCACGTGCGGGCGAAATCGCCTATACCCGCACACTCCAGCTCGACTTGCGCACGGTCGAGCCGTCGCTTGCCGGTCCAAAACGGCCGCAAGACCGGATCGCGCTCAAGGCGATGAAAGCGCAGTTCGAATCGCTCCTTGCGGCGCCCCGCGAGCAAAACGGGTATGGCCTCGACGCGCAAGCGCGCGCCAAACGGGTTCCGGTGACGCTGCCGCTCGCGCATGCGGGACGACTCGAAGGCGACGCCCCGAGCGACAAAACCCTTGAAACCACGGTCGGTCACGGGGATGTGCTGATCGCCGCGATCACCTCCTGCACCAACACCAGCAACCCCGCCGTTTTGATCGCTGCGGGCCTGGTCGCGAAGAAAGCAGTCGAACGGGGCTTGACCGTGTCGCCCAAGGTCAAAACGTCGCTTGCGCCCGGATCGCGTGTCGTCACCGAATACCTGGAGAAAGCGGGACTTCTGGCGCCGCTTGCGCAACTTGGGTTCGCGGTGGTGGGTTACGGTTGCACCACCTGTATCGGGAACGCAGGAGACTTGGCCCCGGAACTCAACGAAGCGATCCAGAAAGAAAACTTGGTGGTCGCTGCGGTGCTCTCTGGCAACCGCAATTTCGAAGCGCGCATCCACCCCAACATTCGGGCCAACTTCCTGGCTTCACCGCCCCTCGTGGTTGCGTTTGCGCTTGCCGGGCGCGTCGACATCGACCTCACCAGCGAGCCGATTGGCACGGATCGCGCCGGGCAACCGGTCTTTCTGCGCGACCTCTGGCCGACGAGCGAAGAGATCCACGCAGCGCTTCCCTTCGCGCTCGACCCCGAGGTCTTCCAACGCCTCTACCAAGATTTCACCGCGCACCACGACCTCTGGAACGCCGTCGAAGCGGCGAGCGGCGACGTCTACGACTGGCCGCCATCGACCTACATTGCCGAACCGCCGTTCTTCAGTAATTTCTCCCTCACCCCGGCGCCGGTGCCTCCGATCACGAACGCTCGGGCGCTGCTCCTCTTGGGCGATTCGGTCACGACCGACCACATCTCACCCGCTGGGTCGATCCCCGAGTCGTCTCCGGCCGGGCAGTGGCTCCTTGCGCACGGCGTCCCGAAAGCGGAGTTCAACAGCTACGGCGCGCGGCGCGGTCATCATGAGGTGATGATCCGTGGCACCTTTGCCAACGTTCGCATCAAGAACTTGATGATCCCGCCTCGCCCGGACGGAAGCCGCGTCGAAGGGGGGTACACCCTCCTGAACGGTGAAATCGTCCCCGTTTACGACGCTGCGATGCATTACCAGCGCCAAGGGATCCCTACCCTGGTTTTCGCGGGCGAAGAGTACGGCACCGGCTCGTCGCGCGACTGGGCAGCCAAAGGAACTGCGCTCCTTGGGGTACGCGCGGTGGTGGCGCGCAGTTTCGAACGGATCCATCGTGCCAACCTCGTCGGAATGGGCGTCTTGCCGCTACAGTTCCTCGGTGACGACTCTTGGGAAAAACTGGAGATTACCGGCGACGAAACCTTCACGATCGAAGGCATGGAGACGATTTCGCCGCAGCAACAGCTGACTCTGACGATCACCCGCGCAAACGGCGAGGTGGTCCGCGTACCGGTACGCTCGCGGATCGACACCGCGATCGAGGTCGAGTACTATCGCCACGGCGGGATTCTTCCCTACGTGCTGCGGCAAATCCTCGCAAAGGTCTAATAGATGGCGCGCGTCGGTTTACCGGTCTGGCGCGCCCTTTTTTGGGGCGCGCTCATCGCGGTTTTCGGTCTGGCACTCCTGCCGCTTGCCGAACTCCCTCCGCTTGCCTTTTCGCTCTCAGATAAAGCCCAACATGCGCTTGTCTTCACCGCACTTTGGTGTCTGGGCGCGACGGCGTACCCCGACACTCGGGGGCTGCTTGCAGTGGCGCTTTTGGGGTACGGCGGCGCGATCGAAACGGCACAAGCGCTGACCCCCACGCGCCAAGCGGAGTGGGCCGACTGGCTCGCCGACGCAATCGGCATCGCATTGGGGTGGTGGGCGATGTCCTGGGCGGTCAGGCTGCGGCAGGCGGTTCCGTAGGCGGTTCGGTTGGCGCGCCATCGGGGTCGTTTGCGGGCGCTATCGGCAATTCCGGTAGCGGCGGCAACCCCACCTGGGCACGCAATTCGTTGCATTTGGGATTTGGACGCCCGTCTTCGAGATAGACTGGAAATTCGCGACAGGGCGACGGGCGCTGGGAATAGATCGCACACCGCACCGCTTGCCCGACCGTTCCGGTAAGCGCAATGCAGCGTCGCGTTTTCCCGTTCGTCCCTTTCATGCAACGCAGCCACGGATTGAGCGGTTCGGTGAGCGACGCGGGAACCCAGCCGCTCGGCGCGTCGTCCGCCTCTGCCCAGTAGAAAGAGATGCGAAAATGGGTACAACAGACACCGCAGTGCATGCAGGGATTGTTGGCGTCCGTGGCAAATTCGAGAATCGGGGTGCTCATGGTTCCTTGCTCATCGTCGTCAAAGGGGGTAATCCGTGACGGCGGCGCGCACGGGCACACGCCTCGTCGCCGATGCCAAGCGGCGCCAGCGGCGCGAATTCCCGACACGGCGACGGACGGTGCTCGTACACGGCACACCGCACCGCGGTGCCAATTTCGCCGATGAGCGCAGCGCACCGCGGTGGCGCCGCATCAGTACCGCGCATCCGGACGAGCCGCTTCGTCACCGGCACGATCCATTCGCTCAGTGTTGCCGCTTCGCTCACGTGAAAATCGACACGAAACGCGGCGCAGCACGCACCACACCGCGTACAGGCATTCTGGTCCTCGGCTTGTTTGCGCCCGGGCAATGACTTCTTTGCCGTCATCATGCGTTCCGGGGTTCCGTTGCTCCGGGTTGGCCACGCACGGGGTCTGGCGACCACCTTGTGAGATCGGCCGTAACCCGGTAGAGCGTTTGCCCCGAATCGTGGTATTTGCGCTCGAATGGGGTCATCGGCTCACCATCTGGCACCCATACGCTTTTCTGCGCCGCGATACTGCTACGCGCGAACGCGACGACCAGTTCTTCGGCGAAAATCGCCCAGTTGGTTCGGCATTCGAAGCGCCCGCCAAGTGTGAGCACCGTTGGCCAAACAGGGTGGGCATACCAGCGACGTTTCAAATGACCGATCTTGGGCCACGGGTTGGGATAGAGCCACCAATGCGCCGCGACGCGAACGCCGTGCGCCGCCAACAAGCGCCAGAAGTCGATCACGTCGGCACGCAAAAAGAGGAGATTCTCTGGCCAGAGCGCGGGTGGCAACGGTTTGCGGCGCATGAGGCGCACCTCTGATTGGTCGATGCCGACCACCAGCGCCTTCGGGTGCGATTGCGCAAGGCGCAGCGTCGACCACCCAACCCCACACCCCGAATCGAGGATCACCGGTTGCGCCCCGTCCCAACGGGCGCAAAACTGCTCGAAAGCCGCTTGGTTGTAGGGCGCAATGGGCTTTCGGAACGGGGATGCGAGATGGCGATCGACCACCGCCACCAGGTGCTCATGAACCCCCTGTTGGGCGCTCTGTGGAATACGTGATGTGCCATAACTCATGGGGCGCGATTTTATTGCTTTTTTTCCGTTTTTTGGTGATAATTCCGGTTTTCCATCATCAAACGGCGGCCACAATCGCCGTCGGCCTATTGCGAGGTAACCCCATGAAAGAAGGTATCCACCCTGACTATCACGAAGTCACCGTCACCTGCTCGTGCGGCAACACCTTTGTCACCCGTTCCACATACGGGAAACCCACGCTGCACGTCGAAGTCTGTTCGAACTGCCACCCGTTCTACACCGGCAAACAGAAGATCGTCGACACCGCCGGGCGCGTTGAACGGTTCCGTCAGAAATACGGGCAAATGGCACGGTAACCGTTTTTTCTGCACGTCACACGCTGGGCAGCTCCGCTTCGGCTGCCCAGTTGCTTTCTCCACCCATGTTTTTCGACCCGCCCCCATATCGCGAACCTGCGCTCTGGGTGCGGCACCTTTTCGGCACCGCCGGCATCGTCCTGCTGATCACGGTCTATCTGCTCTTGGGCCAATTCCATGCCCCTTGGCTCGGAGAAGATCTGCGCCATTTTCTCCCTACATGGATGGTATTCCAAGGGCAGATCGTCCCAGCGTCCCTTTCCCATCCTGATCTGACCCCTTGGGGTCCGCTCTACGCCTGGAGCGCCGCGATACTGGGCAGTGTCGCCCAAGCACTTGGCTTGCCGTTCCATGACGGCAGCCGTCTGGCCACGCCGCTGTGGTTGGCACTTCAGACCGGATTACTCGCGAACGCCGTGATACGGCTACAAGGCAAATCCGGCGCAATCGTCGCCGCGATCGCAGCACTTTCGCCTTTGGGTTGGTTGGTTTTCGCCCACGTCCACACGAGCGTTGCCGCAGCGAGCGCCTCCGTCGCTGTGCTCCTTTGGGCTACTACCGTATGCGCACCACGGCGCGACCGTTTGACGGGTTGGGCCGTCGGCACACTCTTGCTTTTTTGGAGCAGTGGACTGCCTGGTGTCGTCTTGGCGCTCGGCGCACTGCCGCTGGCGTACTCGCGCGGCACCACCGAACAGCGCGAGGCATGGACTTTCCTTTTCGCTCCACCCGACGCAGCACCGAGCCACACCGCGCCACGTTCCGCTCCCTTGGGGGCGCTGTTTCGCTTCTGGACGGGTGCCGCACTCCTTGCTGGAATCGCCACCGTTGGAATCTTCCTTTGGAACCCTTCGGTTCAGGCGTGGGCACGAACCACGCTGCAGTCATTTTCCACTACCCCAGAATTTGAGGGACTGTTCAGCCGAGGCGGGTGGACGCTATGGCCCTTGTGGCTGGTAGCGTTTTGGCCCATTCGCTGCTACGAATTGTGGCGCGTCCCCAAAATTCGTCCAGTCTTCCTTTGGCTCCTCTGGATGATTGCGGTGACGCTCACCTGCTTTCCGGTGGGCGAAAGCACGTTCCTGGTTTTGTCTCCGCCGCTGGCGTACGTGGCCACGTTGCGCCTGCTGCGCTTTGGACCGAGTACCACCGCCGCGTTCGCGTGGTTCACGCTCACGATGACCGTCGTGCTCGTTGTACTGGTTGCAGCGATGCTCAGCGCCCAGCTCTTCTCTTGGCCTCCTGGGTTGGCGCGCCACATCGCCCGTGCCACGCCCGAATTCGCTCTGGACGCGGCGCCAATTCGTCTGGCCACCGCCGCATTCGGACTGCTCCTTTGGGCCGTACTCGTCTGGCGACTCCCGCGCCAGGCCGTGCGCGCCGCAGCGCATTGGCTGTTGAGCGTCGTGCTCCTCTGGTGGCTCACCGTTTCGCTTCTCTATCCCTGGCTCGACGCCGCCCGCAATCTCGTACCAGCCGTGCGCACGCTATGGCACAACCCCGTGGTGGCCGCGCACCGCTGTCTGGCGCCCGGCCCGCGCATGGGCGCCGATCTCGTCGCCGCACTCCAATACACGGCTCCACCCACGGCAACGGTTGCACCAGATTGTCCGTTGGTCGCCCTTCGCTTGCGGGTTCGGGAACACACCCCGCAGGCGTTGGCCGAATGGCGGCGGTGGGTGCTCGCGGATGCGACGCGCGGTCGCGGTAAACTCGCCGAATGGTGGGTGGTGGTGCCGCGCGGCGCCCCGCCCTTGGCCACCCTGAGTGATCAATAAAAGAAGGAGAAGCGCACCATGGCGACACAACGCGCGCAAGCATTACCGTTCGCTTTGGGTTGGCAACCCATAGAACAGACCGCGGCGCACGGCACGTTGCGCGAACACGCGACCCGCTGGCGTGCATTTCCGATCCGCGAGCAACTCCAACACGACCGGCAGCGCGTCTCGGCGTTGACCTGGAACGTCGGCGACTGGCATCTCGACCTCAGTAAGCAGGCATGGGACGTCTCTGTCTTGCAGGCATTACTGGACCTCACACACGCCACCGCGCTTCCCCAAGCGATCGCGGCACTCTTTGCGGGGGAGCCTGTGAACCTCACCGAACGGCGCGCCGCATTGCACATGGCGTACCGGGGAAGCGCGCAACCCCCAGCCGCGCAGCGCGACCGTTTTGTCAGCGAGGAAACGCGCCTTGCTGCTTTCGTTGCGACGTACCGTAGTGGTGCGCTCGAAGGGTTCAGCGGCGCCCCCCTCGACACCGTGGTCAATATCGGCATCGGTGGCTCCGACCTTGGGCCGCGCCTCGTCTGCGAGGCGTTCGCCCATTGGGGCATCGCGCGCCACGGCACGGTCCGCTTCGTCGCGAACCTCGACCCGAGCGATTTCGTAACGACCACTGCGGAGCTCGATCCGGCGCGTACGCTCTTTCTCGTCACCTCGAAGAGCTTTTCCACGGCGGAGACCTTGTCGAACACGCGTCTGGCGCGATTGTGGCTCGCGCGCCATTTCGGCGTCACGCCGGACGATCCGCGTCTCAACGGCCACTTCGTCGCGGTGACGAACGCGGTCGAGAAGGCCGAAGCACACGGGTTCGATTCCAACCGGATTTTTTGGCTCCCCGAATGGGTCGGCGGGCGCTACTCACTCTGGTCGGCGGTGGGGTTACCGATCGCGCTGGCGTACGGGTGGGAAACTTTTGCGGCGCTGCGCTCGGGCGCAGCCGAGATCGACCGCCATTTTCAGAGTGCACCGCTCGAGGCGAACGTACCGGTGCTCCTCGGGCTCCTGAGCGTCTGGCTCGCCACCTACCTGGCGCAGCAACAGATGGCCATGCTCCCCTACGCCCACGGGCTGCAACTGCTCCCAGCCTGGTACCAACAACTCGAAATGGAGAGCAACGGCAAACGGGTGCGTTTCGACGGTTCCACCGCACCCTATCCCACCGCGATGGCCGTCTGGGGAATGGCCGGCACACTGGGCCAGCACGCTTTCCATCAGTGGTTCTACCAGGGAACGCAACCCATTCCTATCGAGTTCGTCGCGTTTGCACCCGAACCTGCTGCAGCAGACGACGATCCGTTGCTCCGTGCCCGAGCCGATGCCGAAGCGGCGCTGGCAGCCAACGCGGTTGCGCAAGCCGAAGCGCTGCTGCTCGGCCGCAGCGAAGCCGAAGCGTTCGCGCACCTCTGCGCTCAGGGGCACTCTGAAGCTGACGCGCGTGCGCTTGCGCCCTTTCTGGCGATCTTGGGTAACCGCCCCAGCTCCTTTCTACTGGCGTCCCGCCAGAGACCCGAGACGCTCGGGCAGCTGCTCGCGCTCTATGAGCACGCGACCTTCGTTCGCGGTTGGCTTTGGGGCGTCAACCCGTTCGATCAGTTCGGCGTCGAATTGGGCAAACAGATGGCGCGCCAAATCGAAACACGGTGCGACGCGCCACACGATCCTTCGACCGCTCAGCTCCTCGCCTGGCTGAAAAAGGCCGCGCGATAGCGGCGCAACTCCTCGATCGACTCCATGATGTCGGCCAGCGCCGTGTGCGCACTCTCTTTCTCGTACCCTTCGAGCACTTCTGGCGCCCACCGTTTGGCCAACTCTTTGATCGTAGAGACATCGAGGTTGCGGTAGTGGAAATAGTGCTCCGCTTTCGGCATGTAGCGGTAGAGAAAGCGGCGGTCTTGGCAGATCGAGTTGCCGCACATCGGGCTTTGTCGCGGTTGAACATACTGCGCCATGAACGCAACGAGCTGCGCTTCGGCTTCTGCTTCGGTGACGGTAGAAGCGCGCACCCGTTCGATCAACCCCGACGCGCCGTGGGTCTTCTGGCACCACGCATCCATCGCGGCCAACACCGCGTCGGACTGATGCACCGCGATTGGCTCCAAAACGCCCACGACGTTCAAATCGTTGTCGGTGGCCACCAGCGCCACTTCCAATATCCGGTCTGTGTCGGGATCGAGCCCTGTCATCTCCATGTCGATCCAGATGAGATAGGGACTCACCGTTTCTTGCTTACCCATCCTGTATCCTTTCTTGCTGTCCTACAGGCGACACGCTAAGATAAAATCATCGCCCACCCAAAGGAGCTCGCAAGATGAACCGTTCCGCTGCCGCGTGCGCCATTGCCATGAGCGTTCTGGGGAGTTTCGCCACCGTCCCCGCAGCGTTCGCCAACCCTTTCCCGGATGCCGATCTCGAACAAGGAAAAGCTTACCATGAGAAACTGTGCGTCGCGTGCCACACCCGGCGTTTTGGCGGCGCCGAAGGCTCTGGCGCCTATCTGCGCGACAATCGCCGCGTGCATCGGCCAGAGGCGCTCACCCAAATGCTGACCGCCTGTACCACCAACCTGGGCCTTGATCTCTTTCCCGAGGACGAATACCACATCGCCGGGTACCTCAACCAACGTTTCTACCGTTTCGGTCTTGAATGACACCGCCCAAGCATCCAACGCCTCCGCTGGAATCGGGGCTCGTCGTGGCGGCGCACGGCCGCCATTTTTGCCTCCAAGAAACGCCCAATTTCACCGCGCCACTCATTCACGCGCTGACCCGAGGAAAACGCAACGACTACGCGTGCGGCGACCGCGTCGCGTTTCGCCGCATCGCTGCCGACGAGGCCGTGATCGAAGGACTCGAGCCGCGCACGACGCTCCTTTATCGCGCCGATACGGTACGGGAAAAGCTCATCGCCGCGAACGTCGATCTGACAGTGATCGTGACCGCACCCCAACCGCGCTTTTCTCCCGAAGTGCTCACCCGCTGTCTGGTGGCCGCCGAATCGCAAGGGATCGACGCCCTCATCGTACTCAACAAATGGGACCTGCCGGAGCGCGACGACGCCCTGGCGCGACTCATGCCGTTCGCGCGGGCCGGTTATCCGGTGATTACCTTGACCGCGCACGAATCGGTCGCTCCCCTTGCCGAACGTTTGACAGCACGCCATTCGGTGCTGGTTGGGCAATCGGGCATGGGCAAATCGACGATCGTGAACGCCCTGGTGCCCGAAGCGCAGGCGCGAACTGGGGCAATTTCCCGCGCTTTGAATTCCGGTCGCCACACCACCACCTTTACCCGCCTCTATCCGCTGCGCGACGGCTGGATCATCGACAGCCCAGGGTTACAGCGCTTTGGGTTGGCGCACGTTGCGGAAACGGCGCTCGCTACCTATTTCCCGGAATTTCGGCCCTTCCTGGGGCAATGCCGCTTTCGCGACTGCACGCACGACGAAAAAACGCCCGGCTGCGCGATCGCCGCGGCGGTAGCCGACGGAGCGATCGCTGCCGAGCGTTGGCGGCACTATCGAACGATCCGGTTGGAACTCAGAGCCGTTCGAAAATGGCGGTAATCCCTTGCCCACCACCGATACACATCGTCACCAGTCCATAGCGCCCCTGGATGCGATGGAGCTCATAGATGAGTTTGGTGGCGAGAATCGCGCCGGTCGCCCCCACCGGGTGACCCAACGCGATCGCGCCGCCATTCGGGTTGGTCTTCTCAGGGTCGAAGCCACACTGCTTGAGCACGGTCAGCGCCTGCACCGCGAACGCTTCGTTCGACTCGATCACGTCGATGTCGTCGAGCGTCAATCCCGCCTTCTTCAGCGCCACTTGGGTCGCCGGAATGGGGCCCTCCCCCATCACGTCGTTCGGCACCCCGGCCACCGCATAGGCGACAAGCCGAGCAAGCGGTTTGGCGCCCGCTTTCTCTGCCTGTTTGGCATCGGCCAACACCAGGAACGACGCCGCGTCGTTGATCCCAGAGGCGTTCCCAGCGGTCACCGTCCCGTCCTTCTTGAACACGGGCTTGAGTTTCGCCAAGCTTTCCATCGTCGTGTTCGGTTTGGGATGTTCGTCGGTATCGAAGACGATCTCCCCTTTGCGGCTCTTGATCGTCACCGGGACGATCTGATCCTTGAAGCGCCCTTCGGCGATCGCGCGGGCCGCGCGCCGTTGCGATTCGAGCGCAAACGCATCCTGCTCTTCGCGAGTGATGCCCCACTTCGCCGCAAGGTTTTCTGCGGTCACACCCATATGCCCCACGCCGAACGGGTCGGTGAGCACTGCCACCATCGCATCGATCGCTTGCGTGTCGCCCATCCGGGCGCCGTTCCGCAGCGCTGGCAACAGATACGCGCCGCGCGACATCACTTCGACCCCGCCGCCGATCGCCAGATCGACGTCACCCAGCAAGATCTGTTGCGCCGAGGTAACGATCGCTTGCAACCCGGAACCGCACAAACGGTTCACCTGCATCGCCACCGAATTCATCGAACAACCCGCTTGAATCGACGCAACCCGCGGCGTGTAGGCGTAGCGCGATTCGGTGGGAATGCAGTTGCCCACCGTGATGTACTCGATCGTCTGCGGATCGACCTGCGCGCGTTCGATCGCCGCTTTCATCACGATCCCGCCAAGGTCGGCTGGCTCCATCACCGAAAGCGTCCCACCGAACGTCCCAATCGCCGAACGTACCGCACTCAAAACCACGACTTCACGTGCCATTTTTCCCTCCCTGGGTCAAAAGATAGGGCCAATTTACCACGAAATGATCGGATCGGTCGACGACGGCTGCGCGCCGCCCTGCGTTGGCTCGAGCGCGTCAGGAACCGGATCCTTCTCTGCAGTGTCCGGCACGAGCTTCTTTGGGTCGCCCCCGACGCGCTCGGTGACCGTTTGCGCCGCACGACGCACCGCTTGCGCCATCGGTCCATCCCAATCCGGATCGAAACTGTCCTCCGGCCCCAGCACCGTGAGCGCCAAAGCCAAATGGCCGTTGTGGTCGAACACCGGAGCGGAAAAGGCGTTGATACCGGGAATCGGCTGCCCGACTACCCGCGCCATCGCATGGCGCCGGACCTCTGCTACCTGCTCCTCGACGAAACGGCGCGAAATGCGCAAACGCTGACTGCCCACCGCGAGCCGCTGCAACTCGCGTTCGATCAGCGGTTCGATGAGTCGTGGCGGCAAGTACGCCGCAAAAACCCGCCCCGTTGCGGTGGTCAAGAGCCCCATCACCGTACCGGGGCGCATATTGACGTGGATCGCGCGTTGGCACTCTTCGACATCGACGACCGTCGCTCCCAGGTTCCCCCACACCGCGATCGCGACGTTTTGCCCCACTTCGTCGGCAAGCTGCGCCGCCACTTCGTTGGCGACCCGTACCGGATTGAGCGCGTGCAACGCCGCTAGGCCCATGCGCAACGCAAACGCGCCCAACTTGTAGCGGCCGGTCAACGGGTCTTGCTCGACCAACCCCAACTTCCCAAAGCTGACCAGATAGGGGTGCGCTTTCGCCGGCGTCATTCCTGCTGCGGCCGCCAGCTCTTTCAACATCATCGGCACGCCCGCATCGGCAAGCGCTCGCAGCAGTTGCCCACCCACTTCAACCGATTGAATGCCCCGCCGTTCTCCTGACATGGTCACCTCGACGTTCGTTGCGGCGATAATTCGATAATAACAAATCTATTGACAATAGTTGAATCGCGCGCTAAGCTCTTTGCCATCATATGCGTGAAAGGAACGAATCATGACACAAAAAGCCTTTGCCTCCGTTGCCGATCTCGAAGAAAAAGCGGTCTCGTTCGTGCAACTCTCGGAACACGCCTGGGCCTTCACTGCGGAAGGGGACCCCAACACCGGCGTGGTGATCGGTGACGACGCCGTGATGATCATCGACGCCACCGCAACCCCCGTGATGGCGCAGCAGGTGATCGGCAAGGTGCGCGAAGTGACCAATAAGCCCATCAAATACGTCACCCTCACCCACTACCACGCCGTTCGGGTCCTTGGCGCGTCGGGCTACAAAGGGGAGGGACTCGAGCAGATCATCGCCAGCTACCCCACCTACGAATTGATCTGCGAACGTGGGGAAGCCGACATGAAATCGGAGATCGGCCGCTTTCCGCGTCTCTTTCGTGCGGTCGACAGCATTCCCGGTCTCACCTGGCCCACGCTGACCTTCAAAGAGGAGATCACCCTGTGGATGGGCGATCTCGAAGTCCGCATTTGGCACCCCGGACGCGGCCACACCAAAGGCGACACGGTGGTCTGGCTCCCGCAAGAAAAAGTGCTCTTTGCCGGTGACCTGCTCGAAGCCGAGGCGGCGTGCTATACCGGCGACGCCTACCTCAGCGACTGGCCGGAGACCCTCGCGCGACTCGAAGCGCTGGGCGCGGAGAAAGTGATTCCGGGGCGCGGACCGGCGCTGACCACACCGGAATCGATCCGCAACGCCTTTGCCTATACGCACGATTTCGTCACCACGCTGTTCGATTCGGCGAAAGCGGCGGTGGCGCAAGGGCTCGACCTCAAAGGGGCGATGCGCATCGCCCGCGAACGGATGGACCCGAAATTCGGTCACGTCTTCATCTACGAACACTGCTTGCCGTTCGACGTCACGCGTGCGTACGACGAAGCGAGCGGCATTCGCGATCCCCGCATCTGGACCGCGGAACGCGACCAGGAGATGTGGCACGCCCTCCAAGAAGAAGCATAACTAACGCAGAGAGCAGAAGACCCAACCGCCTCCGCGCGCGCTGCATATCCTGACCCACCCAGAGGAGGTAATTCGTATGCTCAAAACGTACCAATATCCGAAATATCCCTTCGTCCGACCTGCCGAACTCGACCACCCCGAGCAGACGCGCCACGTCCCGGTGGTCGTCGTCGGTGCCGGGCCCGTGGGGATGTGTGCCGCGCTCGACCTGGCGCAAAAGGGGAAACCCGTGTTGCTCCTCGACGACGACGACACGGTTTCGATCGGTTCGCGCGGCGTCTGCTACGCCAAACGGGCGCTCGAAATCCTCGACCGCTTGGGCGTAGGCGAACGGGTCGTCCAAAAAGGGGTATCCTGGAACGTCGGTCGAACCTTCTACCGCAACGACGAAGTCTTTTCGTTCAACCTCGTCCCCGAACCCGACCACCACCGCCCCGGCATGGTCAACCTACAGCAATACTACTTGGAAGAGTACCTGGTCGACGCGTGTCGCGCCACCCCAGGGCTCGAGATGCGCTGGAAAAACAAGGTGATCGCGGTCACCCCGGGTGAGACAGTAGTCGCGTTGCGGGTCGAAACGCCGGAAGGGGCCTATTCGCTCACCTGTGATTGGCTGATCGTCGCCGACGGCGCAAGGAGCCCCATCCGCCACATGCTTGGCCTCGACATCGAAGGCAAGATCTTCATGGACCGGTTTTTGATCGCCGACGTGGTGATGAAGGCCGATTTCCCTGCTGAGCGCTGGTTCTGGTTCGACCCACCGTTTCATCCGGGCCAATCGGTCTTGCTGCACAAACAGGCCGACAACGTCTGGCGGATCGACTTTCAGCTCGGATGGGACGCCGACCCGGAACTGGAAAAACGTCCGGAACGGGTCATCCCCCGCATCCAGGCGATGCTGGGGGACGATCGCGAATTCGAACTCGAATGGGTGAGCGTCTACACCTTCCAATGCCGCCGGATGAACCGCTTCAACCACGGGCGTGTCCTCTTCGTCGGTGACGCGGCGCACCAAGTCTCCCCGTTTGGTGCCCGTGGCGCGAACTCCGGAATCCAGGATACCGACAACCTCATCTGGAAACTCAACCTGGTGCTGGAAGGGAAAGCCCCGGCGACGCTGCTGGATACCTACAGCGAAGAGCGCTGCTACGCGGCGGACGAAAACATCATGAATTCGACGCGCAGCACCGACTTCATCACCCCAAAAGGCAACGCGAGCAAAACGCTGCGTAAAGCCGTTTTGACGCTTGCGCGGCACCACCCCTTTGCGCGCAAACTCGTGAACTCCGGCCGCCTCTCGGTCCCCAGCTTCTACGTCGACTCGTCGCTCAACACGCCGGACTGCGACGCGTTCAACGGCCGCATGGTGCCGGGCGCCCCGATGGACGATGCGCCCGTCACCACACCGGCCGGCACGCCGGGTTGGCTACTCAACCACATGGGCAACCGCTTCCAACTCCTCTATTACACCGAGGATGCCAGCACGATCGACCCCGCCACTGCAGCAACGCTCACCCGCTGGGCGATTGCGCCGGTGCCAATCGAACCCCTCGTGATCGCAACTCAGGGCACCGCGCCGGACAACATCGCAACCCTGCACGACGGCAAAGGGCGCGTTCGTGAGCGCTACGACCTCACCCCCGGCACGGTCTATCTGCTGCGCCCGGATCAACACGTCGCGGCACGCTGGCGTACGCTCGACCCAGACGCAATCGACGCCGCGCTTGCCCGTGCCACCTATCGCGACCGTTGGGCGGACTGAACCCAAGCGCCGTTCGGAAAGGAGCCGATCATGTCACTCAACACCCAACCCAACTTCCACAACCCGGAAAAACACACTTTCTACGACTATTCCCCCGGTGACGACTTCTACGCGATGTTGATCGAAGCGCACCGTGACCTGAGCGACGAGCAAAGTGCGCTCCTCAACGCGCGGCTGGTACTGCTCCTGGCAAACCACATCGGGGATCTGCGCATCCTCGAAGAAGCGATCACCGCAGCAAAAGCCGACCTGTGACCACCCACCACCGAAGAGGAGACCCATCATGAGCCTCATCAAAAAGATCCACCACGTTGCGTATCGGTGCCACGACGCCTATGAGACGGCCAAATGGTACGAAAAGCACCTGGGGATGAAATTGATCTTGTCGATCGCCGAAGACGAGGTCCCGTCGACCAAAGAGCCAGACCCCTACATGCACATCTTTCTCGACGCCGGGAACGGCAACATTCTGGCGTTCTTCGAACTCCCCACCCGTCCGCCGATGGGGCGCGACCCCAACACCCCGGCGTGGACACAGCACATCGCGTTCGAAGTGGAATCGATGGACGTGCTTCTCGAAACCAAAGCGCGACTCGAAGCCGAAGGAATCGAAGTGGTCGGCCCCACCGACCACGCGCTCTTCCAGTCGATCTACTTTTTCGACCCCAACGGCCACCGCATTGAACTCGCTGCAAACACCCTTCGTCCCGGCATGCTCGAAGCACTGGACAAAGTGAAATGGGAGATGCTCGAAGCGTGGCGGCAGACGAAGCGGGCACCGCAACACGCCCGTTGGATGCACGACGGCCGTTACAAAACGATGTTCCCAGAAAGCCAATAAAGGAGAGAACCGCCGATGAAGTTGGCCACCCTCAAAGCGGGTGGCCGGGATGGCTCGCTGGTCGTCGTTTCTCGCGACCTGACCCGCTGCCAACCGGTCCCCGAAATCGCTTCCACCCTACAAAAAGCGTTGGACGACTGGGCGAACGTCGCCCCGCAACTCGCCGCGGTCTATGAGGCCCTCAACGCAGGCGCTGCCCGCCACGCCCAACCGTTCGACCCGCGTGCCTGCGCCTCACCCCTACCCCGAGCGTACCAATGGGCGGACGGTTCCGCGTACCTCAACCACGTCGAATTGGTGCGCAAAGCGCGCGGCGCCGAAATGCCCCCCGCTTTTTACGACGACCCCCTGATGTACCAGGGTGGCTCGGACAGCTTCATCGCTCCGTGCGACCCCATCCGCGCCAAAGTGTCGTGGGGCATCGACTTCGAAGCGGAGGTCACCGTCGTCACCACCGACGTGCCGATGGGCATCGACCCCGTTGCCGCGCGCAACCACATCGCGCTGGTGATGCTGGTCAATGACGTCAGTCTTCGGAACCTGATCCCAAACGAACTCGCGAAAGGATTTGGCTTTTTCCAATCGAAACCGGCAAGCAGCTTCTCACCGGTTGCGGTGACCCCGGACGAACTGGGTGACGCGTGGCGGGACGGCAAAGTCCATCTGCCGCTGCGGGTGAACCTCAACGGCAAGCCCTTCGGTTTTCCCAACGCCGGGGTCGACATGCAGTTCGATTTTGGCCGCCTGATCGCCCACGCGGCGACGACGCGCGAACTCGAAGCCGGTTCGATCATCGGTTCCGGCACCGTCTCGAACAAACAAGGGGGCCTCTACGGCTCGAAGGTCGAAAATGGCGGCGTCGGCTACTGCTGTATCGCCGAAGTACGCATGCTCGAAATCATCGAGACCGGTAAACCGCAAACCCCCTTCATGCAAGATGGCGACACCGTCACCATCTGGATGACCGACGACGCCGGAAACGACATCTTTGGCCGAATCGAAAACCGGGTCGAAGCGCTGCCGGAGGGGTGACGATGTACCGCCTCTACAGCTATTTTCGCAGCTCCGCCGCGTACCGTGTCCGCATCGCACTCGAACTCAAAGGGATTCCCTACGAAATCGTGCCGGTGAACCTCCTTCAGGGCGAACAAAAACGCGAAACCCACAAAGCGCGCCACCCTGCGGGGCTTGTCCCGGTACTGGAAGTGACCACAGCGGATGGCCATACGCAGCGGCTCACCCAATCGCTCGCGATCATCGAATACCTGGACGAAATTCATCCCACCCCTCCGCTGCTTCCCGCAGATCCGTACGCACGCGCCCAGGTTCGCGCGCTGGCACAGCTCGTCGCGTGCGAAATCCACCCAGTCAACAACCTGCGGGTTCTCAACTACCTCACCGGGACGCTTGGGGTCGACGAAGCGAACAAATTGGCGTGGTATCGCCACTGGATCGCCGAAGGGCTCGCAGCGCTCGAAGCGATGGTCACCGCAGCCGAAAACCCGGGCGGCCCCTTTGCTTGGGGCGATTCCCCCACGCTGGCCGACTGTTGCATCGTGCCGCAACTCTTCAACGCGCGGCGGTTCGAATGCGATCTCACGCCCTATCCACGACTCACCGCAATCGAAGCGGCTTGCCAGAAACTCCCAGCGTTTCAGAAAGCAGCACCTGCGACGCAGCCCGACGCGCGATAATAAGAGATCCTTCGCGTTGCTGACCAAGCGCTCTACCGCGCTAAACGGTCCGGTCGCAACCGGGTCGAGATTGCGCAGCTGCCTGCGCCGCCCGTTCAATCGCCTTCGCTAGCGCTTGCAGCCCATCGGTGAGCGCCGCTGGTCCCGGTTGCAGGATGAGCGGCGATTTGATCTCGACGAGCTGCCCGCGCGCCACCGCGGGGATCGCGCCCCACCCCGGGCGCGCCGCAACCTGCTCCGGGCGAAACTTCTTGCCACACCACGAACCGATGATCAGGTCGGGCGCGGCACGCACCACCTCCGCCGGGTCGGCGATGATCCGGTCACGCGCCAACGGCGCCTGCGCACGCTCTGGAAAGAGTGGCTCGCCACCCGCCAATGCGATCAGCTCATGCACCCAGAGGATGCCGCTGATCATCGGCTCGTCCCACTCTTCGAAATAGACCTTGGGCCGCACGGGTAAGCGGTTCGCGGCCTCGGCCACAGTGTGCAACCCCGCAGTCAGTTGCGCGACGAGCGCCTCCGTTCGTTCCGACGCGCCAACCCACGCCCCCAAGCGCCGAATGTAGGCGAGGATCCCCGCCACCGACCGGTGGTTGCTCACCCAGACCTCGACCCCGGCGCGAATCAGGGTCGCAGCGATCTCCGCTTGCATGTCGGAAAAGCCGATCACCAGATCGGGTTCGAGCTTCAGGATTTCGTCGATCTTGGCACTCGTGAACGCCGAGACCTTTGGCTTTTCCTTCCGTGCTTGCGGCGGCCGCACGGTAAAACCCGAAATCCCGACGATACGCCGCTCCTCGCCCAAAAGGTAGAGTGTTTCGACGCTCTCCTCGGTCAAGCAGACGATCCGCTGCGGCCACGGGTCATGCGCGATCCGCTGCGCCCATGCGGCACGTTCCGAATCGGTTCGCGCGGGATCACTTTTTGCGGTAGTCACGGTGGCAATCTTGGCAGGTGTCATAGACGCGGTCGTACGCCGCTTTGAGTGCCGCACGCGCCTGTGTTTCGGCTTTGGCGCTTCCTTGCGGTGCGAGCGTGCCCAACTCCTTTTGCACCGCGGTGTTGAGCCCAGCGACCGCTCCCAGGAAAGCCTCTTTTCGGCGTTCGAACCCGGCGAGATCGGTACACGTCTGCGGTTTGACCTTTGCGGGCGGGTAGCAGGTGTCCTCGCGGAAATAGGGCCAGGGCTTTTCGGCCAAATCGAGGAAGCGACGGAAATGGCCTTCGAAGCGCGCGGCGTCGAACGGCCCTTCGCGCAACATCACCCCCATCGGCTCGAATTCGCGCAGCATCGCTTTGAACAGCTTCTGCCGCGTCGCGACGGGTTGCCCCGGTTTGGTGTCTTGCGGCTCTGGCTGACAGGCGGAAAGGAGCAACGCCGCGACCGCAGCGCAAAACATCCCCAAAACACGAGAAGGCGGTTGTCGGTTCATCATGAAAAAATTATAGCGTACGCCAACCGATCACCTAACCAGACACACGTATGCTGACCAACGCAACACGGCTGAGGCGTACCATCTCCCACGCCATAGTGCCCCCATGCGTGGTACAAACCCGCGCTTCAGCTCCCTTCCCGCCGCTTCGCCACCAACGGAACCACCCCCGGCATCTCGAAGCGCTTCCGCCCCGGTTCGGCTTGGGTCAGAGGTGAACACGGGCGCAGCGTCGCGAGGGAACGGCGCGTCAAATCTTGGTAGGTGCGCGTCCCCTCCTGCTTCCACGCCAATTCTTCATCGGTGACCTGGCGCACGATCTTCGCTGGCGCCCCGACGACGAGCGAACGGGGCGGTGCGACGAACCCGGCTTTGACGAACGCGTGCGCAGCGACGATCGACCCCGCACCGATTTCGGCCTCGTCCATCACCACCGCGTTCATGCCCACCAGGGCGTCTTCACCGATTCGGCAGCCGTGCAGAATCGCGCCGTGCCCGATGTGGCCATTGACCCCGACCACCGTGTCGCAGCCGGGAAAGCCGTGCAGCACGCAGCAATCCTGGACGTTACTCCCGGCTTCGAGGATGATGCGGCCGAAATCACCACGCAAACTCGCGAGCGGCGCCACGTAACACCCTTCGCCGATAAACACGTCCCCGATCACCACCGCGTCCGGATGGACGAACGCGGTGGGATGGACCACGGGCTTGAGCCCATCGATCTCGTAAAAGGGCACAGCGTTACTCCTTCACATGCCAACGGCGCTGCACGACAGCGAAACGGCGCGCGACGAACGCTGCGTCACAGTAGCTGGCGTTCGCCGCCGGGTTGAGACCGGTACCGTGGTAGTCGGAAAACGCTGCCGACTGGTTCACGTAGACGCCGTCGGTCAAATTGAACGAAAGCGCGACACCGGCACGCAGGCTCGCATCGACCATCCGCTCCTGGTACGCGGGATCGATCGAGTAGCACCCCAACGTCAATGCGCCGTGTTCGCGTACGATCCGCTCGGCGCGCGCCAGCGCCGCGTCGCGGTCGGCGCAACGCACGACGAACGCGATCGGCCCGAAACGCTCCTCCAGATAGGCCGCTTCGTCGTTTTCGTCACAGGTGATGAGCACCGGCGTTTGCACGCGGGCATTGGGATACTCGGGGTGGGTGAGCGCTTTGCTCGCCAGTGCCACGGCACCGAAATCGCCCCGGTTCGCCGCATCGATGCGCGCCATCGTCTCGTCGGACTGCACCGCCCCCAGCACCGCGAACGCCACCCGCGGATCGGACAAGAACGCGTCGATTGCCGCGGCCAGGTCGGCAACCACGGTCTCGTACGGCTTCACGCCGTCGGGTGTCTGTACCCCTTGCGCGGGAACCAAAATCGCCTGCGTCGTGGTGCACATCTGACCGGAATAGAGGGACAGCGTAAACGCCAGGTTTTTCAACAGGCCAGCGTAGTCGTCCGTCGATTCGATCACGACGGTATTGACCCCGGCCAGTTCTGCATAGACCTGCGCCTGGCGGCAGTTGTCGATGAGCCATTGCCCGAACGCGCAGCCGCCGGTGAAATCGATCGACTTCACCGCCGGGTGCTGGACGAGCTGCTGGGTAGCCTGGCGATCGTCGAACACCGCCAATTGCACCACGTTCGGGTCGCACCCGGCCTCGGTCAATACGTCGCGCAGCACCCGTACCGTGATCGCCGCAGGCAACACTGCGTTGCTGTGGGGTTTGACGATCACCGGGTTGCCAGTTGCCAACGCCGCAAAGAGCCCCGGATAGGTATTCCACGTGGGGAAGGTTCCGCAACCGATCACCACGCCGACGCCGCGGCCGACGATCTCATAGCGCTTCTCCATCTTGATCGGGGGATTTTTGCCCTGGGGTTTTTCCCAGACCGCCGCTTTGGGGATCCGGCTCATCTCGTCCCACGCATACGCAACCGCCTCGAGCCCACGGTCCTGCGCGTGCGGCCCCCCCGCTTGGAACGCCATCATCCACCCTTGGCCGGTGGTGAACATCACTGCGTGGGCCATCTCCATACTGCGCCGGTTCAAACGGACCAACGCTTCGAGCAGCACGCCCACCCGCCCTTCGGGCCCGAGACGCTGCCACGCGGGCATCGCGTTTTCTGCCTGGCGGACCAGGGTTTCGACCGCAAAGACCGGGTACTTCGGCGTCAATTCCACTCCGTAAGGCGACCGCTCGGTTGCGACCCACCGCTCGGGCGTACCTTGATCCTGCAAAGGGAATTCGCGGTCGTGGTAGGCAAGCGCTGCCGCTTTGCCTTCGGCCATCGCGTTTTCCCCATAGATTTTCGGGCTGGGCATTTCGGGGAACGGAGTCCAATAGCCACGCATGTGAATCGCACGCACCGCCTCTTCGAGCAGCGCTTGATGGCGCGTAAACCATTCTTGAGACACGGTATCTCCTCCTTCAGGATATGTGGCAACAAACTTTAACATAGACAAACCGGTTAGAAAATATCGAAAAAAGCGGTTGACTTTGATGCAGGTCAAGTATAGTATTTATCGAACGGTCGGTCAAACAAGTGCACAACCCACACGAAAGGACGGAGGAGACCTCAGATGGAGACGGCCTGGCGCACGATTCTGTATCGTGAAGCAAACGGCGTGGCGTGGCTAACCCTCAACCGCCCAGAGCGCCTCAACAGTTTCACGACCGAAATGCACGCCGAAGTGCGCGAAGCTCTGGCGCGCGTTGCGACACAGCGGGAAACCGGTACGGTGCGCGCGCTGGTACTCACGGGTGCGGGGCGCGGCTTTTGCGCGGGTCAAGACCTCAACGATCGCGCCGTTGCGCCGGGCGAAGCCGCACCCGACCTGGGTGAATCGATCGAAAAGAATTACAAACCGCTCATCCTCACGTTGCGCCAGCTCGAATTGCCCGTGATCGCCGCGGTCAATGGCGTTGCTGCGGGAGCGGGGGCCAATCTGGCGCTGGCGTGTGACCTGGTCTTTGCGGCACGCTCGGCGCGCTTCATTCAGTCGTTCGCGAAACTCGGTCTCGTTCCCGATACCGGCGGGAGCTGGACGCTGCCGCGGCTGGTGGGTCCGGCGCGGGCGCTCGGGCTGGCGCTGCTGGGTGAGAACCTCTCGGCGGAAGCGGCCGAACAGTGGGGACTGATCTGGCAATGCGTGGACGACGACGCGCTCATCCCCACGGTCACAGCGGTTGCCGAACAGCTTGCCGCGGGCCCCACGTACGGCTACGCCCAAACCAAAAAACTCATCTGGAGCAGTTTCGAATACGCCCTGACGCAGCAGCTCGACCGCGAACGCGACGCGATGCGCGCCTGCGGGCAGACGCACGACTATCAAGAGGGCGTTCGCGCCTTCTTGGAAAAACGCCCACCCCGTTACCTTGGTCGCTGAACGCACCGCGCAGGGAGTTGCCCGATGACCCAAGCCACCGAAACCCCGTCCCAAGCCCTTCCGCCCAACGCGTTGGTACTGATCATCGGCGCAGGCGCGATGGGCCGCGGCATCGCCCAGGTTGCCGCCACGGCGGGCCATCCCGTCACCCTCTACGACCTCAACGCCGCGCAACTCGACGCCGCGAAAGCGGCGATCGAGCGGGACCTCGCCAGCGGCGTCGCGAAAGGCAAGATCCCCGCTGAAGCAGCCGGAGCAACGCAGGCGCGACTGACGTACACCCAAGACTTTCGCGAAACGGCACCGCTGGCTGCGCTGGTAATCGAAGCGATCGTCGAAAACCTGGAGGTCAAGCAGACCCTTTTTCGCGACCTCGAAGCGCTCGTTGCGCCGCACACGATCCTGGCCAGCAACACGTCGTCGCTTTCGATCACTGCGATCGCCGCACCGCTCACCCACCCCGAACGGGTGGTTGGGATGCACTTCTTCAACCCCGCCACCCACATGAAATTGGTCGAAGTGGTGAGCGGCCTCCAAACCGACCCTGCGGTTGCGGAAACCGTCCAAGCCACCGCGCGCGCGTGGGGCAAGATTGCGGTGCGCGCGAAATCGACACCTGGCTTCATCGTCAATCGCGTCGCCCGCCCCTTCTACGGCGAGGCGCTGCGGCTACTCCTCGAGCAGGCGAGCGACACTGCCACCATCGACGCGATCCTGCGCGACGCCGGCAACTTCCGTATGGGGCCGTTCGAATTGATGGACCTCATCGGCCACGACGTCAATGCCGCGGTAACCCGCTCGGTCTGGGAAGCCTACGGTTACGACCCCCGTTTCCAACCCAGTCTCATCCAAGAGGAATTGGTGCGTGCGGGACACTTGGGCCGCAAAAGCGGGCGGGGTTTTTACGACTACCGTGAAGGGGCGCACAACCCGGCACCACAAGAAGCCGAACCGCACCCGCTCGCCGACCCGAACGCTTCGCTCATCGGCGACCATCCCGCGCTCGACGCCATGGCTACCCGGTTACACAACGTCGGCGTTGCGGTCAAACGGGCAACCGTCCCGTCCGAACCCTGCATCGAAACCCACGGCGTGCGGATCGTCCTGACCGACGGTCGCCCTGCAACGCTTCGCGCGCTGGCAGAACAAAACCCGTCGCTCGCCGTTCTCGATTGGGTTCGCGACTGGAAGAGCGCAACCCGCATCGCGGTGGCGTTTGCCGAAACCACACCGGACGCGGCGCGTGCGCAGGCGATCGCCCTCCTGCAAGCAGCCGGGTTGCGGGTCGCGGTAATCGCCGACACCGCAGGGCTCGTTTTTGCCCGCACGCAGGCGATGCTCGCCAACGAAGCAGCGGACGCCGTCCATCAAGGCGTAGCCAGTGCCGAAGAGATCGATCTGGCGATGCGCTACGGCACCAACTACCCCGAAGGGCCTCTGGCGTGGGCGGAACGAGTGGGCGTCATCCAAGTCACCCAACTGCTGCGCCATCTCCACCAGTTCACCGGGGACGCGCGCTACCGCGTCTCCCCCTACCTCCAGCTGCGCGCAGCAGAGGCGGCCCTCAACCGTGCTCCGCGCCACTTGGGATGAGCCACGATGAACACGAACACGCCTCACAGCTCGACCCCGTCCGCGCCCGACCCACAAACCGTCGCCAATGCGGTCGGGGAAGCGATGTACGCGCGCGACTATTGCGCCCAGCACCTGGGCATCACACTCGAGGCGATCGCCCCCAACTACGCGCGCATGACGATGACCGTGCGCCGCGAGATGTTGAACGGTTTTGCGATCCTGCATGGCGGCATCCTCACCACGCTGGCCGACACCGCGTTTGCTTACGCCTGCAACAGCGGCAACGAAATGACCGTTGCGGCAGGCATCGCCACCGAATTCTTGGCGCCTGCGCACGAAGGCGATCAGCTCACCGCCGAATGTCGCGTCGTTGGCGAAGCGGGACGTACCGGCGTTTATGATGTCACGGTCACCAATCAGCACGGCAAACTGATCGCGGTGATGCGCGGCAAATCGTACCGCCGCAAAGGTCACCCGATCTGTCCCGTCGAATCGAAACCACACCCATGAGGAGGAAACCACCATGCCCGTGAAAAAACCGCAACCCGGTGATCTCGAACCGATCGAAACCGCGAGCATCGATGAGCTGCGCGCGCTCCAACTCGAACGCCTCAAATGGAGCGTTCGCCACGCGTATGAGAACGTCGCCCCCTACCGTGCGAAATGTGAAGCGCAGGGCGTGCACCCCGACGACCTCAAGACGCTCGAAGATCTGGCCAAATTCCCGTTCACCACGAAACAAGACCTGCGCGACCATTACCCGTTCGGACTCTTTGCGGTCCCACGGGAAAAAATCGTGCGGATCCACGCTTCGAGCGGCACCACCGGCAAACCCACCGTCGTCGGCTATACCGCCAAAGACATCGACACCTGGGCGAATCTGGTGGCCCGTTCGATCCGCGCCGCGGGCGGCCGTCCCGGTGACATGGTCCACGTCGCGTACGGCTATGGTCTCTTCACCGGCGGGCTGGGCGCCCATTACGGTGCCGAACGGCTCGGGTGCACGGTCGTCCCAATGTCGGGCGGGCAAACCGAGAAACAGATCCAACTGATTCTCGACTTCAAACCCGACATCATCATGGTCACCCCCTCCTACTTCCTCACCCTGCTCGACGAAATGGCGCGCCAGGGAATCGACACCCATTCGATCTCTCTAAAAGTCGGGATTTTCGGTGCCGAACCCTGGACTGAGGCGATTCGCCGGAACATCGAATCGCGCACCAATATGGACGCGGTCGATATCTACGGCCTTTCGGAAATCATGGGGCCTGGCGTCGCGAACGAATGCATCGAAACGAAAGACGGCCCGACGATCTGGGAAGACCACTTCTACCCCGAAATCATCGACCCGATCACCGGCCAACCCCTCCCAGACGGCGAAGAGGGCGAACTGGTCTTCACCACCCTCACCAAAGAGGGGCTGCCGATGATCCGCTACCGCACCCGTGACCTCACGCGCCTCCTGCCGCCTACCGCCCGCAGCATGCGCCGCATGGCGAAGATCACCGGCCGCACCGATGATATGTTGATCATCCGCGGCGTCAACGTCTTCCCTACCCAGATCGAAGAGCTCATCCTGCGGGTGCCGCAACTGGCGCCGCACTACGTGCTGGTGGTCGAAAAAGAGGGGCACCTCGACAAACTCACCGTCAAAGTCGAACTCAACCCCGAAGCGGGCGTCGGTCGCAAGGAGCACCTCCGCGAAGAGGCGGCCAAAGCGCTTGCCCACCTCATCAAGACTTTTGTTGGCATCTCAGCGAAGGTCGAAGTGGGCGATCCGTTTGCGATCGAACGGGTCACCGTCGGGAAAGCGCGCCGGGTGATCGACAAGCGACCCAAAGAATAAACACGAGGATTACCAACGCTGGAACAGGCGAATCTCTGTTCGCCTAACCTGCAGAGACAAGGAGCCCACGATGTACACCCAAGCGATGGACCTGATCGCGAAAGAGGCGGGAAATACGACTCCCGCCACGGCAGAGCCGGAAGCCTACCAACGTGAATTCGACGCGAAGATCGACCGCGGCGACTTCATCGAACCGAAAGACTGGATGCCGGAAGGCTACCGTAAGACGCTCATTCGCCAGATCAGCCAACACGCACACTCCGAAGTAGTCGGCATGCTCCCCGAAGGGAACTGGATCACCCGCGCTCCGACGCTCAAACGCAAAGCGATCCTGCTTGCGAAAGTCCAAGACGAAGGGGGGCACGGTCTCTACCTCTACGCAGCGGCAGAGACCTTGGGGGTCAGCCGCACCGAACTCATCGAAGCACTCCTATCCGGGAAAGCGAAGTACTCCTCGATCTTCAACTACCCAACGCTCACCTGGGCCGACGTCGGCGTGATCGGCTGGCTGGTAGACGGCGCAGCGATCATGAACCAGATTCCGCTCTGCAAATGTAGCTACGGCCCCTACGCGCGCGCGATGGTACGCATCTGCAAAGAGGAGTCGTTCCACCAACGCCAGGGATACGAATCGCTCCTGGTGATGATGCGCGAAGGGACGCCGGAACAGAAAGCGATGGTCCAAGACGCGGTGAACCGCTGGTGGTGGCCCGCTCTGATGATGTTCGGCCCCCCCGACAGCGAAAGCGTGCACAGCCCCCAATCGATGCGCTGGGGCATCAAACGGGTCTCGAACGACGAATTGCGACAGAAATTCGTCGATGCCACCGTGCCACAAGCGGAAGTGCTGGGGGTGACGCTTCCCGACCCCCACCTCAAATGGAACCCGGAGCGTGGCCATTACGACTTTGGCCCGATCAACTGGAAAGCGTTCTGGGACGTGATCAACGGCCACGGACCGTGCAACCGCGACCGAATGGCCGCACGCCGCCGCGCTTGGGAAGAAGGCGCATGGGTGCGTGAAGCCGCCGAAGCGTATGCCGAAAAAGCAAAGCGGCGGGCTACCACCCACCCCACCGCTGCCTGAACGATACAAAAAGGAGTCGTTCCGATGACACAAACTCCAACCGACACCCCACGTCGCGACGAATGGCCGCTGTGGGAAGTCTTCGTCCGCGCCAAGAACGGGCTCGAACACAAACACTGCGGCAGCGTCCATGCGGTCGACGCCCGCATGGCGCTCGAACTCGCACGGGACCTCTACACCCGACGGCAAGAGGGCGTCTCGATCTGGGTGGTGCGCTCCGACCAGATCGTCGCCTCCGACCCGGACGCCAAACCCGAACTCTTCGACCCAAGCGCCGACAAGATCTATCGCCACCCCACCTTCTATCGGCTCCCAGCCGAAGTCGACCACATGTGAGGGGTTAGCGATGCTCGTCACCGAACTGCTGCAAACCACACCAGATCCTGCCGCGGAAACCGCGCTCACGCTTCCGGACTATGATCCCGAAACGCAAGCGGCGCTCTTTCGCTACCTCCTTCGGCTCGGCGACAGCGTGTTGATCCTGGGGCAACGCACCAGCGAATGGTGCGGCCACGCGCCGGTACTCGAAGAAGAGATGGCGCTTGCCAATTTCGGACTCGACCTGATCGGCCAAGCGCGGATGCTGCTGACCTACGCCGGTGCGCTTGAAGGAAAAGGACGCGACGAAGATACGCTCGCGTTCCTGCGCTATGAGCACGAATACCGCAACGTCACCATGACCGAACTTCCCAACGGCGACTTTGCCCGAACCATGGTGCGCCATTTCCTCTTCGCCAGCTGGATGGTGCTCCTCTGGGCGCGGCTCCAATCGAGCGCCGACCCGCACCTCGCGGCGATCGCTGGCAAAGCGGTCAAAGAGGCGCGTTACCACCAGCGCCACGCCGGCGGGTGGGTCGTACGTTTGGGCGACGGCACCGCGCTTTCCCACGACAAAACCCAGGCGGCACTCGACGACCTCTGGCCGTACACCGCCGAGTGGTTCGAAAGCGACGAAGACGACGCCCGCTTGGCGCAAGCTGGCATCGCCCCTCATCCGGGCGAATTCGCCGCGCGTTGGCGCGAAACGGTGACTCCGACCCTTGCCGAAGCGCAACTGCGCATGCCGCCAGAGAGCCCCTTTCGCAGCCACGGCCGTTGGGGGCGGCACAGCGAACACATGGGCCACCTGCTACCTGAAATGCAATACCTGCAGCGCGCCTATCCTGGAGGCAAATGGTGACCGCACCAGACGCGATCCACGCGGTGCTCGCCACCGTCCCCGATCCGGAAATCCCGAACCTGTCGATCGTCGACCTCGGGATGGTGCATCGCGTCACCGTTGCCGAAAACGGCGCACCGCTCGTCGAGCTGCTCCCCACCTATTCGGGCTGCCCCGCAACCGAAGCGATCGCGGCAGCAACCCGCCGCGCCCTCGCCCAAGCGGGGTATCCCGACGCGGTGGTCCGCTTCGTGCTCACCCCCGCCTGGTCGAGCGACCGCATCACCGCCGAAGGCCGCGCCAAACTCGAAGCGGCGGGCATCGCGCCGCCTTCATGCGGTGGCGCGGGATCAGACGACAAGCGCGCAACCGCGGCACCACTCACCTACCACCCTACGATCCCGTGTCCCCGCTGCGGCAGCCGCAACACGGAACCACTGAGCGAATTCAGCAGCACTGCCTGCAAAGCACTCCTACGCTGCCGCGCCTGTGGCGAACCCTTCGAATACTTCAAACCGATTTGAGCCCACCATGGAATCCTTCGTCCCCCTCACCGTCAAACAGATCGAACGCCTGGCTCCCGACGCAGTAGCGGTCGAATTCGACGTACCGGAACCCCTACGGTCCGCGTTTGCCTTCACCGCCGGGCAACACCTGATCCTGCGCCACACCTTCGACGGCGAAGAAGTGCGGCGAAGCTACTCGCTGGCGAGCACCCCGGGCAGCGGTCGCTGGATCGTCGGGATCCGCAAAATCCCCAATGGCCGCTTCTCCACCTGGGCGAATCAGCAACTTGCCCCCGGCATGACCGTGGAAGCGCTGCCGCCGCAAGGGCGATTCCAGTTTCGACCTGACCCGGACGCAAAACGCCACCTCGTCGCGTTTGCCGCGGGAAGCGGTATCACCCCGATCCTCTCCATCGTCGCGACGGTGCTCGCGGAAGAGCCGCAGAGCCGCGTCACACTTTTTTACGGCAACCGCACCCGCGCGAGCGCGATGTTCCTGGAAACGATCGAAGACCTGAAAAACCGCTACCCAGACCGCTTTCTGCTCATTCCGCTCTTCTCCCGCGAGCCGCAAGAGTTTCCCCTGTTCGAAGGTCGGCTCGACGAAGCCAAAACCCGCACGCTCCTTTCCGCCTTTTTCCCGGAGCCCGAAGCGATCGACATCGTCTATCTCTGCGGCCCCAATGCGATGATCGACGGCGTCGAAGCGGCGCTCCTCGCGCACGGGGTCGCGCGGGATCGCATCCACCACGAGCGTTTTGGCGCGCCCGAAAGTGCGCCCCCCACCCACGCCGAACCGCAAGACGCTACCGCTGCGACCATCCGCGTGATCGTCGATGGCATCACACGCGAATTCCCCTACCCCGGCGGTGCCACCCCGATCCTCGACGCCGCGTTGGCCGCAGGCATCGCGCTCCCCTATTCGTGCAAAAATGGAGTCTGCTGCGCCTGTCGCGCCAAGGTGGTGGCGGGACGGGTCCGCATGGACAAAAACTACTCGCTCGAAAGCGAAGACCTCGAAGCAGGGTTCGTCCTCACCTGCCAGGCACACCCGCTCACCGAGCAGGTGACACTCAGCTTCGACGAACGCTAAACGAAGGAGTCATACCGACACCATGGCCCGCACGCGCAGCCCCAACTTCGAAGAGCAGCGAGAAGCGATCCTCGAAAAAGCCGCGATGCTCTTTGCCCGCATGGGCTTTCACGCGGCTTCGATGGCGACGCTCGCCAAAGCGTGCGGGGTTTCCAAGGCGCTCCTCTACCACTATTACCGGGACAAAGAGCACATCCTTTTCGACGTTGCCGACGCCCACGTCGAACGGCTCTGCACGCTCGTGCGTGAGACGCTGGCCAACCGGTCGCTCTCCACACCCCAAGAAGCCGAAGCGGCACTCGCTGCCCTCATCACCGCGTTTCTCGACGAGTACGCTCATGCGCAGCACCGCCACATCGTGCTGGTGCAGGACGTGAAACACCTCCCCACGGAGCTTGCCGAAGTCATCCGCACCAAACAGCGTCAGGTGGTGCACGGCTTCGAACGGGTGATCGCAGCGCTCGTCCCGCACGATACCTCCCCTACCACCGTCTCGGCACTCACCATGACCCTCTTCGGGATGATCAACTGGACCTTCACCTGGCTGCGACCGGACGGGCCGCTCACCCATCGTGACCTTGCTCCGCTCGTCATCGAGCTTTTTTTGCGCGGCGTCCCCGCAGCCGCGCACGCCCACACGGCCAATTCTGCCGTTTCCGCTGCGTTGTCTTCGCAACATCCCCTTTCCCCTGATCCCGTGACCCATTTGGTTGGAGATCCACGATGAAAGAACCTGTCTATCTCGTCGACGGCGTACGAACCCCTTTCGGGCGCTACGGGGGGGCGCTCGCGCATGTCCGCCCCGACGACATGGCCGCGCACGTCATCCGGGCACTCGTTGCCCGTCACCCCCAAATCGATTGGGCCACGCTTGACGACGTCTCTTTCGGTTGCGCGAACCAAGCAGGTGAAGACAACCGCAACGTCGCCCGCATGGCGGCGCTCCTAGCGGGGTTGCCCGTCGAAGTGCCGGGCAGCACGATCAACCGCCTCTGCGGCTCGGGGCTCGATGCGATCGGCACCGCGGCACGCGCGATCGTCGCGGGCGATGCCGAGCTCATGATCGCGGGTGGCGTCGAAAGCATGACCCGCGCACCGTTCGTGATGGGGAAAGCCACGAGCGCGTTTTCCCGCAGCGCGAAAATCGAGGACACCACCATCGGCTGGCGGTTCATCAATCCGTTGATGGCAGAGCGCTACGGCACCGACTCGATGCCCGAAACCGCCGAGAACGTCGCAGCCGAATTCGGCATTGCCCGCGCCGACCAAGACGCGTTCGCCTACCGTAGCCAACAACGAACCGCTGCGGCGCAACAAGCGGGCTATTTCGCGGGTGAAATCGTTCCGATCGACGCCCCGACCGGCAAGAAAGACGAAACGCAGACCGTTGCGATCGACGAACATCCCCGCCCCGATACGACATTGGAAACGCTTGCCAAACTCAAAGGGGTGGTACGCCCCGACGGTACGGTGACCGCCGGGAACGCCTCCGGCGTCAATGACGGCGCGGTCGCATGCCTGATTGCCAGCGCCACTGCGGTGGAACGTTACGGCCTCACACCGCTTGCCCGCATCCACGCGATGGCCACAGCAGGTGTGCCGCCGCGGATCATGGGCATCGGTCCCGCGCCGGCCACGCAAAAGCTCCTTGCGCGTACCGGTAAGCGACTGAGTGAAATCGACGTGATCGAACTCAACGAAGCGTTCGCGGCGCAGGCACTTGCGGTGTTGCGCCAACTGGGACTACCGGACGACGCCGAACACGTCAACCCCCACGGTGGCGCGATCGCGCTCGGTCACCCGCTTGGCGCCTCGGGCGCGCGCCTCGCGCTCACTGCGGCGCGCGCCCTTCACGCCCGCGACGGCCGTTGGGCGGTCGCGACGATGTGCATCGGCGTCGGGCAAGGGATCGCGATGTTGCTCGAAAAAGCCTGAATTAGATATTGTCAAATTTATTTGATATGTGGTAATTTAGAGCCACCCCATCCCCGCCGGGTCAGAGCGGGCAACTTGGAGGCAATGAGGAGACGTGTCATGAAAAAACCTTTTCTCAAATCGCTGACCGTTGCATTGGGCGTTGCGTTCGCCGCAGGTGCTGCCTGGGCCGAAGTCAAAGTGGGCGTGAACGTTTCGGCCACTGGGCCCGCCGCGTCGCTCGGCATCCCGGAAAAAAACACCATCGAACTGATGCCCAAAGAGATCGCGGGTGAGCAAATCACCTACATCGTGCTCGACGACGCGTCGGACACCACCACCGCGGTGAAGAACACCCGCAAATTCATCACCGAAGACAACGTCGACCTGGTGATGGGTTCGACCATCACCCCCAACTCGCTCGCGATGATCGACGTCGTTGCCGAAGCGAAAGTGCCGATGATTTCGTTTGCTGCGGGTAACCGGATCGTCGAACCGGTCGACGCCAAACGCTACTGGGTCTTCAAAACGCCGCAAAACGACCACCAGATGTCGACGGCAATCGTCGAACACATGGTCGATTCCGGCGTGAAAACCGTCGGGTTCATCGGTTTTGCCGACGCCTACGGCGAAGGGTGGTTCCAAAATTTCAGCGAAGTGGCAGAAGCCCGTCGGCTCAAGATCATTGCCAACGAGCGGTACAACCGTACCGACACCTCGGTAACCGGTCAGGTGCTCAAGCTCGTTCAAGCCAACCCCGACGCGATCCTGATCGCTGGCTCCGGCACCCCCGCGGCGCTGCCGCAAAAAACGCTCAAGGAGCGCGGCTATCGCGGTAAGATCTACCAAACCCACGGGGTTGCGAACAACGCGTTCCTCCGTGTCTGCGGCAAAGATTGTGAAGGCACCTTCTTGCCTGCCGGGCCGATGCTCGTTGCCGAGCAACTGCCTGCAGACCACCCGGTGAAAGCTTCAGCAATGGAGTACGTCCAAGCCTACGAATCGAAGTACGGCAAAGGGTCGGTTTCGACCTTTGGCGGGCACGCCTGGGACGCGGGGAAACTCCTGGCCGCGGCGTTGCCGGAAGCGCTCAAGAAGGCCAAGCCGGGTACGCCGGAATTCCGCGTCGCGCTGCGTGACGCGCTCGAAAACGTCAAGAACGTTGCCGGCGCACACGGAATCTTCAATATGAGCAAAGACGACCACCTCGGGCTCGATCAGCGCGCGCGCGTCATGGTCCAGATCCAGAACGGCACCTGGAAATACGTCAAATAAAAGCGCGCATCAGCCGATCGGTAAATTGAACTGCGATCGCCGCGTCGCCCCACTAGGGCAACGCGGTGGTTGTCTGCACCCGCTCAAGGAGAACCGCCGCGATGGACTGGTCAATCGCGCTCATCCTCACGCAAGACGGCGTCGTGAATGCGGCGATCTACGCCCTTTTGGCACTCGCCCTGGTGCTGGTCTTCGCCGTCACGCGCATCATCTTCATCCCGCAAGGGGAATACGTCTCATACGGGGCTTTGACACTCGCGATGCTCGAATTGGGCAAAACTCCTGCTACCGTCTGGCTCCTCGTCGCTGGCGGCGGCGTCGCGCTGGCACTGGAAGCCATTGCCCATTTTCGTGGCCGGAGCGTTCCGTGGCGTGAAGCGCTTTTCTGGTATGCCGCGCTGCCATTGGTCACCGTGGCATTCGCGTACGCGTTCGACTGGCAGACAAGCCCACAATGGGCCCGAATTCTTCTCACCGTCGCGCTGATTGCCGCGATGGGACCGATCACCTACCGGATCTTCTACCAGCCGGTTGCCGAAGCCCCCGTATTGGTACTGCTCATCGTTTCGGTTGCAGTGCATCTCGCGCTGGTCGGCTTGGGGCTTTTGATCTTCGGCGCCGAAGGGTATCGCACCGCGCCGCTTTGGGATTCCCGCTTTTCCGTCGGCCCGCTGCTGATCCCCGGCCAAGCCTTTTGGGTAATCGGCGCCTCGCTCGTTTTGATCGCGCTTCTGGCCTGGTTCTTCAGCCGCACGCTCTACGGTAAAGCGCTTCGCGCCACCGCGGTCAATCGCAACGGCGCGCGCCTGATGGGCATCTCCCCCAATTTAGCAGGACGGCTGACGCTCCTCCTTGCCGCGGCGATCGGCGCAATCTCCGGGGTGTTGGTGAGCCCCATCACTACCCTCTACTACGACTCCGGTTTTCTCATCGGACTCAAAGGGTTCGTCGCCGCGATCATCGGTGGGCTGGCGAGCTACCCGATCGCGGCGCTCGGTGCGCTTGCCGTCGGTCTCATCGAAGCCTTCAGCTCCTTCTGGGCCAGCGCCTATAAAGAGGTGATCGTGTTCACCTTGATCATCCCTGTGCTTTTCTGGCGCTCGCTCACCACCCACCACGTGGAGGAAGAGTGATGTCTGCGCCCAACTCGTTATCCGCTCACCATCCGGACAAGCCGTCGCTCGCGCCCCAAGGGGCGATCCCCGCGCGGGCGGTATTGATCGCGTTCCTAGTGCTCGTAGCCGCCGCGCCGTTCCTTTTGGGCACCTATCACGTCACTCTGATGAACTACATCGCGCTCTATGCGATGGTGGCACTTGGGCTCGTGTTGCTCACAGGCGTAGCGGGCCTCACGAGCTTCGGGCAAGCCGCTTTTGTCGGGCTGGGTGCCTACACCACCGCGGTGGTGAGCGCGGGGCAGCTCCCCGAATGGTTCGCGTGGCTCCCTCCTTCGCCCTGGACGGGGCTCGTCCTGGGCTTGCTCCTTACCGCTGCCGCGGCGCTGCTGATCGGCGCGATCACGCTGAAACTCTCCGGGCACTATCTGCCGCTGGGCACGATCGCTTGGGGTTTGAGCCTCTATTTCCTCTTCGGTAACTTGGAATTCCTGGGCGGTCACACCGGAATGCGCGGCATCCCGCCGATCACGGTGGGCCCATGGACGCTTGCCGAACCCGAAGCGATCTATCCCCTCATCTGGGCACTGCTCCTGCTGGCGATGTGGGCCACCGCAAACCTGCTCGATTCCCGCCCCGGGCGCGCGATCCGGGCGCTCAAAGGGGGCGTGGTGATGGCCGAAGCGATGGGGGTCGACACCGCCCATTACAAACGGACCGCATTCCTTCTTGCCGCTCTCCTTGCGGCGCTCTCGGGGTGGCTCTACGCCCACATGCAGCGCTTTGTCAACCCCACTCCGTTCGGGCTGCAGATCGGCATCGAATACCTCTTCATGGCGGTCGTCGGCGGTGCGGGCTACCTCTGGGGCGCGCTCTTGGGGGCGGTAATCATCACCCTGACCAAACAGTGGCTGCAGGACATTCTGCCGCAGCTCCTTGGGCAGAGCGGCAACTTCGAACTCATCGTCTTCGGCCTGGTGATGGTGGTAGTGCTGCAGCAAGCGCGTGACGGCATCTGGCCGATCCTGCGGCGCTACGCCCCCGTGAAAGCGACGCCGCGCTGGATGCCTGAAACGGCCGAGGCGCTTCCCAGCCAAGCCAAACCGCAACGCGGCGAGGTATTGCTGATAGCGGACCAGGTCACCCGCCGTTTCGGAGGGCTGGTAGCGAACGACAAGATGTCGCTGACCATCCATGCGGGAGAGATCCTCGCGCTCATCGGCCCGAACGGCGCCGGCAAATCGACCTTCTTCAACCAGATTTCGGGCGTCGATACCCCAACGGAAGGAAAGATCACCTTCCGCGGCGTCGACATCACCGGCAAACCGTCGCGTGAAATCGCCGCGCTGGGAATGAGCCGCACCTTCCAGCACGTTCGGCTGCTGCCCAACCTTTCGGTACTCGACAACGTCGCAATCGGCGCCCATCTGCGCACCCACGCGGGAGTCCTCCCCGCGATGCTCCATCTGGAACGGAGGGAAGAGGCGCGGATTCTCGCGGAAGCGCGGCGGCAGATCGAACGGGTCGGCTTAGGAGCGTACCTCCACACCGAAGCCGGCGCGTTGGCGCTTGGCCAACAGCGGATCGTCGAAATCGCCCGCGCGCTGATGAGCGATCCGTCGTTGCTGCTTCTCGACGAACCGGCCGCAGGGCTGCGCCATAAAGAAAAGGCCGCGCTCGCGGAGCTCCTCAAAGCGCTGCGTGCCGAAGGCATCGGCATTCTCTTGGTCGAACACGACATGGACTTCGTGATGAACCTGGCCGACCGTGTCGTCGTGATGGAGTTCGGACGCAAGATCGCCGAAGGGTTACCGGACGAAGTCCAGCAAGACCCCCGTGTGCTCGAAGCCTACCTGGGCGGCGTGCAGTAAGGAGTGCCTGCGATGAACGACACCATCCTCTCGGTCGAAAACCTCCACGTGCGCTACGGCAAGGTCGAAGCGCTGCACGGGGTCTCGATTACTGTTCCCGCCGGGTCGATCGTCACCGTGATTGGTCCCAACGGTGCCGGAAAAACGACCCTGCTCTCCGCGATCATGGGGCTACTGCCCAGCCAAGGAACGATCCATTTCGCGGGAGCAGCTGTCCCTGTGCCCGACGTCGAACACTTGGTGCAGCGCGGCATGGCACTCGTTCCCGAAAAGCGCGAACTCTTCGGTGAAATGAGCGTCGAAGACAACCTCATTCTGGGTGCGTTCCAGCGCTATCGTAAAGGGGATCGCTCGATCCCCGAAACGCTCGACGAAGTCTACCAACTCTTCCCCCGCCTCAAAGAGCGCCGGAATCAACTGGCGACGACACTTTCGGGGGGCGAACGGCAGATGCTGGCGGTGGGGCGTGCGTTGATGGCCAAACCGAAGCTCCTGATGCTCGACGAGCCCTCTCTGGGGCTCGCGCCGCTCATCATCCGCGAGATCTTCCGCACCATCGCGCGGCTGCGCGAACAAGGCGTATCGATCCTTCTGGTCGAACAGAATGCCCGCGCCGCGCTGCAAGTTGCCGACTACGGCTATGTGCTGGAAACCGGTGAAATGACCCTGGAAGGGCCTGCAGAGCGGCTGGCGAACGACCCGCAGGTGATCGAAACCTACCTGGGCATGAGCAAACGTCAAGAAAAACTGGCTGCGGTGTAAGCAAAAGGATCTGCCGATGAACGCGAAAAACGTGAACGCCGACGCTGCACAGCGCTTTCATGGCGCGTGGCGGCTCATCGAAGACGAACACCAGGCGCTTGCCGCGGTATTGCACGCGCTCCGTTTCCTGCTCGACGAAATCGGCGCTGGCCGGATCGAACCGGACTTTCGCCTCCTGCGCGCGATGCTTTATTACCTTACCGAATACCCCGAACGGCGCCACCACCCCAACGAAGATCGCTACCTCTTCGCCCGGCTCAAAGAAAAAACGAGCGAAGCGGATGCGGTGATCGCCCGTCTCGAAAAAGAGCACGCCGCAGCGGAACAGCGCATCGCCGAGCTCGAGGCGGCGCTGCACGCCTTCGCAAGCCGTGAACCGGGCGGTTTCGACCGTTTCCGTGACGTATTCGACCGCTACGCCCACTTCTACCGTCAGCACATGATGACCGAGGAGCGCGAGGTGTTACCGATTGCCGAACGCCACTTCACCCCTGAAGACTGGGCATGGGTCGCCGAAGGGTGGCGTCAAGGCGGCAGCGATCCTATGGTCGGAACCACGACGCGCGACGAGTGGCAAGCGATCTTCGACAAACTGGTCCGGCATGCCCCGCCCCCCATCGGTTTGGGTGCAGGACCTTATCCGGAAGAGGAACCCGAAGCGCGATCTTGAGAAAGGGAACCCGACGCGCCCGCCCGACAAGCAGCCAGCCGCAACGCCAACTGGCGCAACATGGCCGCGGTGGCGCCCCAGATGAAATAGTGGCGCCACGGCGCAGCCCAGTAGTAACGCGGTTGGCCGTCATAGATGAGACTCAGGCGCAGATAGCGGTTGGGGTCTGCGAAATGGGCAAGTGGCGTGAAAAAAACCTCCGCCACTTCGAACGGATCGGGTGCGAGCGGTCCCAGCGCATCGCTCCACGCGATCAAGGGCGTCACCCGGTAACCGGTTACGGTCACATAGTCTGGAAGCGCACCTAGGATTGTCACCCGTTCGGGGGCAAGCCCGACCTCCTCTTGCGCTTCGCGCAACGCGGCCTGTTCCGGTGACTCCCCCCTCTCCACTCGGCCCCCAGGAAAACTGATCTGCCCCGGGTGGTGGTAGAGATGGGGGGTGCGCCGCGTCAGCAGCACCGAAACGCCCTGCTCGGGGTGTGGGGTCAATACGGCCAATACCGCAGCGAGCCAACGCTCGGCCCGCGCCCCATCATCACCGTAGGGCCCCGGAAACGTGTGTGGCAGACGCAACGCGGATCGGATCGCTTCGGGTGTCCACCCGGCTCCACCCTGCTCCGTATCGCCAATTCCACCCTGCCCGGATTGCCGCTCTGGATCGCTCATTGCACCCTATTCGTCCCACTTTGCTTGGGTTTCCGCAGTATAGCATTCCCCCCACCGTCACCGCTTACGCTTATTTTTGACCGACCGGTCGGATTATTTGCATGTTTTTTGATTTAGATCAAAGAAAAATTGGGCGCATCGGCATAAAATTCAACACACGCAAATCAGTTTGCGATTTTTGAACCCGCACAACCCACACACAAGGAGGAAGTCCGATGGCACACAACGAAAAACTCGCGCTGAAAATGGAGTTTCCGCCGCAAACCCCACAACCCAACGTCTATCCGCTGTCGTGGCACGCCCAGACGATGAAGCTCGAAGAGATCTGGGACGCCGCGCAACGCGAAAACTGGGATCCGAAAAAATTGCCGTGGGATACCCTCGACGTCGACTCCTACAGCTGGGAAGAGCGCGAAGCGATCGGCTACTGGTGGACGCTCCTTTCGGTTTTCGACGCCTCGGCACCGCCCGTCTTTGCGTCGGCGCTCATCAAGACCTACGAAGAGCACGAAGAAGATCCGGTCCGCCGTTGCTTCTTCTCGATCACCCGTGACGAACAGAACCACGAGCAGATGTGCGGTCTGGCGATCAAGAAGTTCCTCGATCACCACGACCCGCTCACCTATCAACCCAAGACGGAACTCGGCAAACGGCTACAGAAAAACGCGAAATGGCTCTACTACAACGGTGGCCGCTACTGGAACGGGTACAAGAACGCGGTGCCGAAGTATTCGCTCGCGGTGCTCTTCTCTTCGTTCCTGATGGGCGAAATCGCTGCGGCGACTATCTTCAAGCAAATGCACGACAACAGCCGCGAACTGGTCTTCAAAGAGGCGTTCCGCAACATCGGGCGCGACGAAGGGCGCCACATGGCGATCTGCATGGCGTTGATGGAGCGTGACTATCCGAAACTCCCCGTCGAGGACAAAGCGCTCGTCACCAAACAGATCCGCGCTGGGTACCTCTTCCTCTCGGCGGTCCTCTTCGAACCGCCGATGGAGTTCTGGGATCTGCCCGAAGACTTCATCCCGACGCAGCGCGAAGCCGAAGAGGTCGCACGGCAAGCCGGTTTCGGCATTCCTACCTATGAGGCGAAGAAAGAGAACTGGCGCAACGCGATCCTCAACCTCAAAGGGGTGCTCGACCGCTACGGGATCCCCTTCCCCGCGATCCCGGAGGTCGGTATCTCGGGCGAAGAGGTGAGCGAGGTCGACATGGCGTCGATCATCCCAGTCTTTTGATCCGCACCAATAACCACAAACCATTGCGTCCGGGCGCCCGGTGGCGCCCGTTGCCCCAGGAGAGCCCACGATGGAACCCACGGTCATTCGTCTCTACCCGTCCAACCGCGAGGTGGTCTGCGCACCGGGCGACACCGTCCTCACCGCGCTGGAAAAAGCGGGCTATGCGCTGCCCAACAACTGCCGTGCTGGCGCTTGCGGCGAATGCAAAGTCAAAGTGCGGGAAGGGCAGTTCGATCAAGGGGTCGTGCTCGACATGGCGCTTTCGCCAGACGAGCGCCGGGAAGGGTACGGCCTGATGTGTATGGCGAAACCGCTTTCCAAAGTCCTGGTGATCGAATGGGGCACCGCGGACGCCAAACCCAAACTCTTTCCCCCGCGGGAAAACCAACGCTTTGTCGTCGTCGACCGGATCGTGCGCACGCCCCGTGTCGTCGAACTGCGCCTCCGCCCCGTCGGTCAACCGATGCGGTACTGGCCTGGGCAGTACGTGATGCTCTCCGACCTGCGGGGCGAATACCCAGCGCGCTCGTATTCGATTGCGAATGCACCGCGCCCCGACGGGGAATTGGCATTGCAAATCGCAAAGATCGACGGGGGCGTCACCAGCGTCTGGGCTACAGAGCAGCTTCAAGTTGGCGAAATCGTCAAGATCGACGGCCCCTACGGCACCTTCATCGGCGACCCTTCTGCAGAAACGCCGGTCCTGTGTCTCACTGCGGGCACGGGGCTCGCGCCGGTGCTCGCGCTCACCGAAGCGGCGTTGCGACGCGGCTACCGCAAACCGGTGACGTTGATCCACTCCGGCCGCACGCGCGCCGATTGCTATGCACTGGGGATGATGGCGTATTGGGAAACGAAACACCGCAACTTCACCTACAAGGCAACACTCACCCGCGAAACCGCCGAAGGTTACTGGCACGGACGGATCCCTGCGCTCCTACCCCAGCACTTCCCCGACCTTTCCGCCTATTCGGTCTTCATCGCGGGAAGCCCCGAATTCGTTGCCGATTGCCGGGCAGCGGCGCTGGCGTTGGGTGCCCCCGAGGCACGCATCCACACCGAAGGCTTCTTCGGGCAAGCCCTACCCGCAACCGCACCCGCGGACGCGATGCTCTCAGCCTGAAAAACCGTCACCCGAAAAGGGAGAGCGATCAGTGGGTAGCCGGGGCAGCGACCGCGACGCGGTTGCGCCCCTGCACCTTTGCTGCATAGAGCGCGGCGTCAGCACGCGCAAACCCTTCGTCGAACGTTTCTTTTTGCGGCGCGAGTTCCGCTACGCCAATACTCACCGTAACGGATTCGCCCGTTTTGTCGCGCACGTGCTGCTCGATATCCCGCCGGATCCGTTCCGCTTTCTTCGCCGCATGGGCAAGATCGCAGTTGGGCAGCAAAACGACGAACTCCTCCCCGCCGAAACGGGCGAGGAAATCGCTTGCGCGCACCGATTTGGCAATGCGCTGTGCTACCTCAATAAGGATCTTGTCGCCGTAAGCATGTCCGAAGGTATCGTTGATCCGCTTGAAACGGTCGATATCGACGACCAGAAGCGTAAGCGGCTTGCCATCGCGCTTTGCGCGTTCGAAATAGCGGCGCGCCACGTCTTCGTACGCGTGACGGTTGGGAATACCGGTGAGTTTGTCGGTCACCGCCATCACCTGCAGTAGCCGTTCGCGTTCGCGCGCCTGGAGGTAGAGGCGGCGCATCAGGACCAAATTGTGGACCCGTGCCAAGAGCTCGACGTCGTGCGGGGGTTTGACCACGTAATCGTTCACCCCCAAGCGGTAGAGTTCGTTCTTGCGCGCGGTATCGTGAAAGCCCGTCAAAACGATGATTGGATTGAGGACGAAATCTTCCGGACGGCGACGCAGCTGCCGAATGAGGGACAAGCCGCTCTCGCCATCGGCGAGCACGAGGTCGATCACGAACAGTTCGTATTCGTTCTGCGTCATTGCCGCACGTGCGGCTGCGACACTGCCCACCGTTTCCACCCGATAGCGCCGCCGCTCAAGGATCGCCTGCAGGCTGCGCTGCTGCAACGGCGAATCTTCGACCAACAACAGCGACGCGCCCGCGAGCATATCGGTGCGGTGGGCGAGGAAATAGTTGAGGAAGTTTTCCAGTTGCGCCAAGTCGTCGCGCGTGAAGACGTCGGTGACCCCATTGCGAAAGGCGCGCTCCAGCAACGCCTGGTCATTCTCGGAGGTAACCATCACCACCGGCGCCGCTTCCTTGAGCCACGGGCGGAGTTTCGCCGCCAGCGAAATCCCATCGTCGTCGGGCAACACATAGGTGGTGAGCACCACATCAAACCGGATCTCACCGGCCATTCTGAGTGCGCTCGTACCGTCATAAGCGCGGTGGATTCGCAATCCGAATCGGTCCAGGGTGCGCGCAAGGAACTTTCCCGACGCCTCGCCTGGGTCCACCAAGAGCGCGTGGAGCGGTCCCTCGTCCGCTAATGGGTCATGAACCATTCGATGATCCCCTTGGCGATGAACCCGATGAACCCGACACCGAGCGCGACGAAGAGCCACAAGGTCCCGTATTTGCCGGCTTTCGACTTCCACGCCAGGTTACCGATGATGAAGATCATGTAGAGAATGAACGCTGGAATGAGGATGCGCAGCGCCCACTCCTCCCACTCTTCGAACGTCAGCCCCAGAATCAGGTCCTCACCCATCGCCGTTTCTCGCGCTTCATGACCTCATGTTGTCGATGCACCGGGGGCCGCTACTCGCGTTGGCAGTCAGCGACGCCGTTTTGCCGCCAATTTCGCTGCGATGCGCAACCGCAACGAGTTGAGCCGGATGAACCCTTCGGCGTCCTTCTGGTTGTACGCGCCGCGGTCGTCTTCGAAGGTCGCGATCGTCGGATCGAAGAGCGAATCGGTTGCGGAGTCGCGCGCCACCACCATCACGCTCCCTTTGTAGAGCTTCACCCGCACCCAACCATTCACCGTCTGCTGCGTGAAGTCGATGAGCGCCTGCAACGCTTGCCGCTCGGGGCTGAACCAGTAGCCGTTGTAGATAAGCGCGGCGTAGCGCGGCATCAGGTCGTCTTTGAGGTGCGCCACTTCGCGGTCGAGCGTGATCGACTCGATCGCGCGGTGGGCTTTCAGCAGGATCGTCCCGCCCGGAGTTTCGTAGCAGCCGCGGCTCTTCATCCCGACGTAGCGGTTCTCCACCAGATCGAGCCGCCCCACACCGTGTTTACCGCCCAATTCGTTGAGCTTCGCGAGCAGTTCGTGCGGTCGCATCCGTTCGCCGTCGATCGCGACCAGATCGCCCTTTTCGAAAGTCAGTTCGACGTACTCAGGCGTGTCCGGTGCCTCTTCAGGCGCGACCGTCCAACGCCACATCGACGCTTCCGGTTCCGCGGTCGGATCTTCGAGGTGGCGGCCTTCGTACGAGATATGGAGCAGGTTCGCGTCCATCGAATAAGGGGCACCGCCTTCGCGGTGTTTCTGTTCGATCGGGATCCCGTGCTTTTCGGCATACGCGAGCAATTTTTCCCGCGAGTTGAGATCCCACTCGCGCCACGGCGCGATCACTTTGATCTCGGGCATCAGCGCGTAGTACCCCAACTCGAAACGTACTTGGTCGTTCCCTTTGCCCGTCGCGCCATGCGCAACCGCGTCGGCTCCGGTCGCTCGCGCGATCTCGATCTGGCGCTTGGCGATCAGCGGACGGGCAATCGAGGTCCCCAACAGGTATTCGCCTTCATAAATGGCATTGGCGCGAAACATTGGGAAGACGAAATCGCGCACGAACGTTTCGCGCAGATCGTCGATGAAAATATTTTCCGGCTTGATCCCCAACGCCAACGCTTTTTGCCGCGCAGGTTCCAACTCTTCACCCTGCCCAAGGTCGGCGGTGAATGTCACCACTTCACAGCGATAGGTATCCTGCAACCATTTGAGAATCACCGAGGTATCGAGCCCACCGGAGTAGGCGAGCACCACTTTGCGCACGTCGCTCATTTTTAGGCGTTTTCCTGTCGTTGCAACCAAAAGGGAAAATTGTCAAGTAAGGGTAATTATTCTATCATTGGCGCATGACATTCGCTCAAACCACCCAATCTTCTGCGCGGGATGGCGCCTTACGGGCGCATCCTGCGAAACAGGATTTACCGCGCCTGAGCCCAGCCGAGCGGCGTGCGATTCTTACCGCAGCGGCACAACTCTTGCCGCCAGCAAGCCGTGTCATACTCTTCGGATCGCGCACCGACCCAGGGAGACGCGGCGGAGACATCGACCTTTGCTTGCACGTACCCGTGCGTCTGAGCCATTCGGAACGGGTAGCGCTTGCCAACCGCTTCTGGGCACGATTGGCAGCCATCCTTGACGAACAAAAAATCGATATCGTGATCGTTACCCCAGAGACCCCTTCGTCTCCAATACTGCGACGCATTGCCGAAGAAGGAATCGAGTTGTGTCGGTTATAAAGGACCCCTACGCGTTGCCCCAGCTGCGGTTAACCGCCGCATGGGCTGAAATCGATCGGCAGGCCGCAGTGCTCAAAGCAGCGCTCGCCGACTGGTCTGCGCTTCCCGCCTGTGAACGCCAACCCGAGGTCGTCGAAAGTGACGCGCAGCGGCTTCGCCTTCTTGATCAGATCCTTTTTCGATTCCTGAAACTCCAAGACGCAGTGGGCGAACGCTTGATCCCAGCCACGCTCGAGGTACTTGCGGAACCCATCGAGACGATGGCAATGCGCGACCGCCTCAACCGCTTAGAGAAGCTCGGGTTTCTGGAGGCCGATACCTGGCTGACCTGGCGCGCTTTGCGCAACCGCATCACCCACGAATACCCGGATCACCCCGAGGCGCGCTGGGCCGTGTGGGAAGCAACGGTCGCCGCCGCGGATGCGATGCTTGCGCTTCTGGCCCACTGGCGGGCGCAACTTCCCCCTTCGGCGGCGAAATCGGTAACACCGTGCTGACCCTACCCTTCCATCCGTCCCAGCACCAGGTACTCCATCAGCGCCTTCTGCACGTGCAGCCGGTTTTCCGCTTCGTCCCAGACCACCGACTGCGGGCCATCGATCACCTCGGCGGTGACCTCTTCGCCGCGGTGCGCGGGCAAGCAGTGCATGAAAAGCGCGTCGGGTTTGGCGACAGCCATCATTTCGGCGTCGACCTGCCAGTCGCGGAACGCCTGGAGCCGCGCTTCGGACTCCTCTTCGAACCCCATCGACGTCCAGACGTCGGTGGTAATCAGGTCGGCGTTACGCGCCGCGTCCATCGGATCGGCAAAACACTCATAGTGGCCGTTCGGAGTGACTTGCGCGACCGCCGGATCGACCGCATAGCCGGGCGGGGTCGAGACGTTCACTTTGAAGTCGAGCACTTCCGCCGCCTGTAACCAGGTGTTGCACATATTGTTCGCATCCCCGATCCACGCCACGGTCTTGCCTTGGATCGCACCGCGGTGCTCGATGAAAGTGAAGATATCGGCCATCACCTGGCACGGGTGGAATTCGTTGGTGAGCCCGTTGATCACCGGCACCCGCGAACGCGCCGCGAAGCGCTCGACGATCGCCTGCTCGAAGGTGCGAATCATCACCAGATCGCTCATCCGGGAGATCACCTCCGCCGCGTCCTCGACCGGTTCGCCGCGGCCAAGCTGTGAGTCACGGGTATTGAGATAGACGGCGAAGCCACCCAACTGCTGAATCCCCGCTTCGAACGAAAGGCGGGTGCGGGTGCTCGCTTTTTCGAAGATCATCACCAGCGTGCGATCGAAGAGCGGATGCCACGGTTCGTACTGCTTGAACTTACGCTTGATCCACGCTGCACGATCGAAGAGGTAACGATATTCGTCCGCGGAAAAATCGCGGAATTGCAAATAGTGTTGGACTGCTGGCATCGTCTATTCCCCTCCCCTCACGAATCGCCGCACCAACGGCACCAGCCGCGCGGCGATCTCCTCCGTCTCAGCTTCCGAAATGACGAGCGGCGGCAAAAGGCGTATCACCCGCTCGGCGGTCACGTTGATCAGTAACCGCGCCTCCTCGAGCGCGGTCCGCACCAAGGCACCACAGGGGCGGTCGAGCACCACTCCGATCATCAGTCCTTCCCCGCGCACCTCCTGAACCGCGGGAAGGTCAGCAAACGCCTGTTGCAGTGCGTTCTTGAGTTGCGCGCCGCGTGCCGCCGCGTTCGCGAGCAATCCCTCTTCCTCGATCACCGCGAGCGTGGTGAGCCCGGCGACGCACGCCAAGGGATTGCCGCCAAACGTCGATCCATGATTTCCCGGACCGAAAACCCCAGCGGCAGGCCCCCGTGCCAGGAGCGCACCTAGGGGTACGCCGGAACCGAGCCCTTTTGCGAGCGTCATCACGTCCGGTGCCAGCGCCTCCGGCGCCACCCCCAGCGCCGCAGCGGCCCACTGCCAACCGAACCAATGGCCAGTGCGCCCAACGCCACACTGCACCTCGTCGCACATCATCAACACGCCCCGCGCCGCGGTGATCTCCCGGATCGCCCGCACGACCTCGGGCGCGGCGAGGCGAATCCCGCCTTCTCCCTGGATCACTTCGAAGAGCACCGCGACGACGTCGGAATCGGCGAGTGCAGCCGTCAGCGCAGTGAGATCACCGAACGGGACCCGGACGAACCCTTCGACGAGCGGCTCGAAACCCTGCTGGGCTTTGACGTTACCGGTTGCCGAAAGCGCGGCGAGCGTCCGTCCGTGAAACGCCTGCTCCATCACGACGATCTTCGGCCGCGCAATGCCGCGCCGATGGCCATAAAGGCGGGCGAGTTTGATCGCCCCTTCGTTGGCTTCCGCGCCCGAATTGGCGAAGAAAACCTCCTCCATCGCACTCAACGCGCAGAGGCGTTCCGCCAAGGCCTCTTGCGCGGGAATGCGATAGAGGTTCGAGGTGTGGAGCACCTTTTTGGCTTGGGCGCAAATCGCTTCCGCAAGGCGCGGATGGGCGTGCCCTAAGGTCGAGACCGCGATACCCGCAAGGGCGTCGAGATAACGGTTCCCGGCTTCGTCGGTGAGCCAGACCCCCGCCCCGTGCGCGAACGCCACCGGCAGGCGGGCGTAGGTGTTCATCAGATGGGTCATTGCCATTCCTTCCCCAACGAAAAGAGGGAACCCCAACTCTGGGTTCCCCAAAACGGGCATTTTAGCGCGGCAACCGCGAATACCCAACCGATCCGCTTATCGCCCCCTCGAAAAAGAACGCACCGCTTGTGGCTTCAGCCCCAAGCGGTGCGCGTTACCGCACGCGACTCAACGCGGCGCCGAGCGCGCGCCGCTCACTGCGTCTTGAGCGCTTCCGCAATCTGGTCGAGCGCGGAACGGTCTTCGATCGTCGTGAGGTCGCCGGTATCGCGCCCTTCGGCGAGCGCTTGGATCGAACGGCGCAACATCTTGCCGGAGCGGGTCTTGGGCAAACCGGAGACGAAATAGACGCGGTGCGGTCGAGCAATCGCGCCCAAGAGTTCGTCCACTTTTTGCTTCACTTCCGCTTCGAGCTTCTGTCGCGCTTGCGTGGTTTCCACCAGCGTCGGGTCTTTGACCACCGCAAATGCAACCGGCAGTTGTCCCTTCACTTCGTCATGTACGCCAACTACCGCCACTTCGGCAATCGCGGTATGTGATTGCACCGCCTCCTCGATTTCGCGCGTTCCCAAACGATGCCCCGCCACGTTGATCACGTCGTCGGTGCGCCCCAGGATGAAGTGGTAACCCGCTTCGTCCTTGATGCCCCAATCGGCCGACGAATAGACGAGCGGCTCTTTGAAGAGGCTGAAGTAGGAGCTGATGAAGCGCGCTTCGTCTCCCCACACCGAACTCAGACACCCCGGCGGCAGCGGTGGCAAGACACCGACAATTCCTTTCTCGTTTGGCCCACACTCGGTGCCGTCTTCGCGGAAGATCTTTAGGTTGTAGCCATAGACCGGAAACCCCGGCGAACCGTACTTGATGGGCTTTTCTTCGATCCCGCGGCAGATCGCGAGCATCGGCCAACCGGTTTCGGTTTGCCAGTAGTTGTCGATCACCGGCTTGCCCAGCGCTTCGTGGATCCACTGGTGTGTGGTTTCATCGAGCGGCTCGCCAGCGAGGAACAGATGCTTGAGGCTGGAGAGATCGGCACATTTCAAATACTTCGGATCCTGCTTTTTGAGCACCCGAATCGCGGTGGGGGCGGAGAACATCACAGTGACACGGTATTGCTCGACCATCCGCCACCAGATTCCCGGGTCTGGGCGCAACGGTGTCCCTTCGTACAGGATCGTCGCCATGCCCGCCAGAAGCGGCCCGTAGATGATGTAACTGTGACCGACCACCCAGCCGATGTCGGAAGTGGCGAACATCGTTTCGCCGGCTTTGCCGCAGAAGATGTAGTCCATCGACGCCGCGAGCGCCACCGCGTAACCGCCCGTGTCACGCTGCACCCCTTTGGGCTTACCGGTAGTGCCGGAGGTATAGAGAATGTAGCTGGGATGGGTCGATTCGACCCACGCCACCGGCACGGAAGCATCGAGATGCTGCGCGCGCAGGGTCGCGTAATCGAGGTCGCGCCCTTCGATCCGCGGAAACCCTTTGTCGAGCCCACGGTCGACGATCACCACCTTCTCGGGCGGCGTTTTGGCCAACGCACACGCCTCGTCCACCAGATGCTTATAGGGAACCGCTTTGCCATTGCGCATTCCGGCGTCGGCTGTGATCATGATCTTCGGTTGCGCGTCGTCGATGCGGGTGGCGAGCGACGCCGACGCAAAACCACCGAAGACCACCGAATGGATCGCACCGATGCGCACCGCCGCGAGCATCGCAAACGCCGCTTCGGGAATCATCGGCATGTAGATGAGCACCCGATCCCCTTTCCGAACGCCCAGGCTGAGGTAGATCGCAGCCATGCGCTCCACCTCGCGCTGCAGTTCCGCGAAGGTATAGCGCTTCTCTTCGTTCGTTTCCGTGGAAACGGTGATCAGCGCCGTGTCGTTCGGGCGCTCTGCGGCGTGGCGATCGACCGCGTTGTAGCAGAGGTTGGTCTCCCCCCCTTTGAACCATTTGACGAACGGCGGCCGCGAATAGTCGCAGATTACTTCCGGCACTTTGTGCCAGTAGATCCGCTTCGCCTCCTCCGCCCAAAAAGCGTCGCGTTCCTCGATCGAACGGCGGTAAAACGCTTCGTATGCCCCCATGGCTTCCCTCCCTCGAACGCACAACAAGACTAGCCATAATTATGCATCATTCATCACTGATACGAACCACCGTGCGTCCTTTCGCCTTCCCGGAAATGAATTCGTCGAAAATCTCGGGTAGCGCCGTGAGCGGCACTTCGCGCGTGATCGCTTTGAGGTGTTTCGGTTTGAGGTCGGTCGCCAACCGCTCCCACACCTTACCGCGCAATGGGAAGTCGGTGTAGGCCGAATCGACCCCCAAGAGACTCACACCGCGCAAGATGAAGGGGAAGACCGTGGTTTCGAGCTTCGGCGACGCGGCGTTACCGATCGACGCCACCGTACCTGCCTGTTTCATCGTCGCCAACATCCAGTGGAGGATCGGGCCGCCGACGTTGTCGACCGCACCCGCCCAGCGGCTTTTTTCGAGCGGCCGCGTCGCCGCGAAATCGATCGTGTTGCGATCGAGCACCTCCGCTGCCCCCAGCGTTTTCAATTGCTCGGCCTCTTCGGGTTTACCCGTGAGCGCAACCACGTGATACCCCCGGCCCGCCAGCATCTGGATCACCAACATCCCGACACCACCCGACGCGCCGCTCACCACCACGGGTCCCGCATCCGGCTTCAAACCTTCGTGTTCCATCCGCTCGACCGCCAGTGCTGCGGTGTAGCCCGCGGTACCCAACGCCATCGCTTCGAAGAGATCGAGGCCTGCAGGCAACGGCACGATCCACTTCGCGGGAATCCGGGCATACTCGGCATAGCCCCCGTGGTGCGACACCCCGATGTCGTAGCTCGTCGCGATCACCGCATCACCGGGCCGAAAACGGTCGTCGCTCGACTCGACCACCGTTCCGGCGAGATCGATCCCGCCGATACAGGGAAAACGCCGAATGATCTTCCCTTTACCGGTTGCCGCCAACGCATCCTTGTAGTTGATGCTCGAATAGTGAACCCGAATGAGCACCTCACCGGGGTCGAGCATTGAAAACGGCACCGACTCCAACGCGGCGCGCACCCCCCCTTCCGGGTTTTCCCGAATCATCAATGCGGTAAAGGTCTCACTCATCACACTACTCCTCTGTGTGTCAACAAAAGAATGGCTCGAAACCTTGTCTATTCTAGACGGAACGGCGCTCGAGCACCACCGCGAAAAAGCCGTCACACCCATGAACATGGGGGAAAAGCCGTACCGCTTCGGGCACACCATCGGTTGGGCACGGGCCATTGACGAACGCGGCGCCGTGCGTACCGTGCCGCCAATCCGCGGTCAATTCGTTCCATGGCAGCGGCGCGAACGCAGGGTGCGCCGCGAGAAAAGTCTGCACCACGCGGTCGTTCTCTTCGGGCAGGATGCTACAGGTGACATAGATCAGCCGCCCGCCTGGCTTCACCAACCGGGCCGCCGCCGCTAGGATGCTCGCTTGCTGCGCGGTGAGCGCCGCCACCGTGGCTTCCGTTTGGCGCCATTTGAAATCGGGATTACGGCGTAATGTTCCGATCCCGGAGCACGGCACATCGACCAAGACGCGGTCGGCTTTTCCCGCCAGCCGGGCAAGCTTTGGGTCGTGCTCATCGGCGATCGCCATCGGTTGGACGTTCGTTGCACCCGCGCGCGTCAAACGGGGATGCAAACCCGCGAGGCGCTTTGCGATCGCATCGCACGCGTAAATCTGGCCGCTATTGACCATCAGCGCGGCCAACACCAGCGTCTTGCCGCCGGCGCCCGCGCAGAAATCGACCACCGTCTGTCGCCGCTTGGGTGCGACCAACCGGGTGACCAACTGACTCCCTTCGTCCTGCACCTCGACGATACCGTCGCGGTACAACGGATGGCGTTGCAAGGCCACCTTTTCAGCCAGGCGCACGCCCCACGGCGACCAAGGCGTTTCGTGCGCCTCGAGCCCTTCGGCCATGAACGTAGCCATCACGTCGCTGCGCTTCGCTTTGAGGGTGTTGACCCGCAGATCGAGCGGCGCTGGCTGGAGCATACTCGACGCGATGCGCTGCGTTTCCTCCACCCCATACGCGGTCACGAGCCGTGCCCACAACCAATCGGGCATGCTCAGCCGTTCGGCGTCACGCCAGGCGTAGCCCGCAATCGCCGCTTTGCGCTGCGCCAACCACTCCCCCTCTTCTCGCCGGAGGAGCGGCGCCAGTTGCGCCACCGAAACGCCTCGCCCCACCACCAACCATGCCAGCAGGAGATGGCGCGGCGCGGTACTCTCGGCCCAGACGGTGAGGCGGCGATAGTGGCGAATCACGCCGTAATAGGTTTCGGCAACCCATGCGCGGTCGCGCTGCCCCAACCGGGGCCAGGCGCGCCAAAACGCCGAAAGCACCTTGTCTGCCGGTGCCGCAAAGGTCAGCGCTTCCGATAGCGCCTGAACCACGGCCTGCACCCGTTGCGGATGCCATTCAGCGCGTAAGTTCATAGGCAAAATCACCCTCTTCCCCGTGAATGTTCAGGCGCACCAAACGGACGATCGGTGCGACCTGCCACTCGACGGTCACCTGCCAATCCTTATTTTCGGTTTCAGCTTGGAACGCCAACCCAGGAACCGTCCGCCCGTCCGGCAACGTCACCGATTGCGTTTCCGCGACGCGGTAGGTGATGGTTTTGGCGCGCTTGACCCCAAGCAGTACCGTCTTGCCGTGTGGTTTTCCCGCTGCGGCGCGCGCGGGTAACGACAAAAGAAGGCTCAAAAAATCCTGAGCCGTCTCTGGTGCTGCGTAGCGCAGCGTACGTCCTTTCCGGGTAACCACGACCGCGTCCCCGGCACGCGCGATCACCTCATCGTCCTTTCCTGGCCGCTCGCGCAAAGACCGCTCGGGCACCCACCACCCAGACACCACGCGCCCTTCGCTCACCCGGGTTTCCGAATAGTTGCTCAAGAGCGCAGCCAACCCGGTAGTCTGGGACGCGAGGACGATGCGATAGCGCCCATCCGACGCAACCTGCCATTCCAAGCGCGCGGTCCCCAGAGGCACCCCCCCTTTTTTGACCGTGTACTGGGCGCGCCCCTCACTGGGCAGATCGAACGCCGCGTGTGCCGCATTTCCGAATGCGACCACCGCACAGAGCAACATCACCAACCGCGCCACTAAACGCGCCACCCACCGGCCATGCCCACGCCACCCGATCGTCATACGTGTGCTTCCTCGCGTTCCGTCGTTGCTGGCACATGCAAGGCGGTGTCGGGAAAGCGCGCCTGCGCCACCACGACTCGTCCCTCCGGGGTCAGCGAGATCCGACCTTCGACGAACCAGCGGATCGCTTGCGGATAGATACGGTGCTCTTCGCGCAACACCCGTGCGGCGAGCGTCTCTGGCGTATCCTCGGGCAACACCGGCACCGCCGCTTGAACGATGATCGGGCCATGATCGAGCGCCGGCGTGACGAAATGGACCGTTGCGCCATGCACCCGACACCCTTCGGCAATCGCGCGCTCGTGGGTGTGCAAGCCGGGAAACGCTGGAAGGAGCGACGGGTGGATATTCATCATTCGCCCTTCGTAGCGGCGAACGAACGCTTCGCCCAAAATGCGCATGAACCCCGCGAGCACCACCAGATCGGGCCGATAGTGGTCGATGCGCTCGGCAAGCGCCGCATCGAACGCGTCGCGCGTCGGGAACGCCTTGTGATCGACCACCTCGGTGGCGATGCCATGCTGTTGTGCGAAGCGCAACCCCGCGGCGTCGGGCCGGTTGCTGATCACCGCAGCAACCGTCGCGCCGGGAATCTGCGCCCGCACGATCGCCTCCATGTTGCTCCCCCGCCCCGAAATCAAGATCACTAAGCGCTTCTCCGCAGCCATTGCCGCTCCTCATCGTCCGTGCTTCGCTCGATTGTACACCTGTCGTACAATCAGGCGATGCCGATCCAGCTTCTGCCCGACACCCTCATCAACCAGATCGCCGCAGGCGAAGTGGTCGAACGGCCGGCGTCGATCGTCAAAGAACTCGCAGAAAACAGCCTCGACGCCGGCGCCACCGAAATCGCGATCCACCTCGAAGCGGGCGGTATCGAACGGGTCTGCGTCCGTGACGACGGCTGTGGGATTCCCGCTTCGGAACTCCCGCTCGCGGTAGCTCGCCACGCTACGAGCAAGATCGATTCGCTCAAGGCGCTCCTCTCCGTCACCACCAAAGGGTTTCGCGGCGAAGCGCTTGCGGCGATCGCCGCGGTCACCCACCTCACGATCGCGTCCCGCCCCCGCGAAGCGCCGCACGGCATGAAGCTCGATGCCCGCAGTGGCGAGCTCACCCCCTATGCGATGGCTCCTGGGACCGAGGTGGACTGCCGCGCCCTGTTCGATACGGTCCCCGCGCGGCGCAAATTTTTGAAAACGCCGCAGACCGAAGCGCACCACGCGATCGAAGCCGCGCGGCGGCTGGCGCTTGCGCACCCACAGGTGGCTTGGCAAGTCACCCACAACGACAAACTGGTGTGGCGGCTTGCGCCCCAATCTGCTGAAGCCCGCTTTTTGGCGCTTTTTCACACTGACCCCGCCGAATGGCGCTTGGCACACGCCGAAACCCCCGCCGCGCAACTCCTGGGTTGGGTGATCGAGCCCCGCTTCGCCCGGGAAAGCGCGCGCCAGGCGCTTCAATACCTCTTCGTGAATGGTCGAGCGGTTCGCGACCGGCTGCTCGCCCAAGCCGTGCGCCAAGCCTACCACGATGTCTTGCACGGCCACCGCCAACCGAGCTACGTGCTCTTTCTCACCGTCGCGCCCGAACTCGTCGACGTCAATGTCCATCCGGCAAAAAGCGAAGTGCGCTTTCGCGACCCCAACGCCATCTTCCGCTTGGTAAACGGTGCGATTGCGCAAGCGCTGGCACCAACGGTGGTATTCCCGCAGCCACTCGGCACCGAGGCCACCGAAGCTGCTGGTAAAACGCAACCTCCGCTTGCTACGGAGCGCGCAACAGCGCCCGCGACCCGCGCCATCGTTTCGTCCCCGGCCGCCCAGCAACGGCTGCCGTTTGGCACATCGACCGTGCGCGACAGCGCCAACGCCCGCTACCTGGCTTTTGCCGCGCACGCCTTTGTAGACGCAAACACCGCGCGATCGGAAACCGCCACCCCCGCACCCACGACCCCGCCCGGCGCGCTTCCCCCGCTCGCCCCTGCGCACGAGCACGCGGCGCCTGAGGTGGCAGCCCCCTCACCGCCCCCCGTCGAACCGTCTGCGACGGAGCCCCCGCTGGGTTACGCGCTTGCGCAACTGCATGGCATCTACATTTTGGCGCAAAACCGCCGCGGGCTCGTGCTCGTCGATATGCACGCCGCACACGAACGCATCCTCTACGAACGGCTGAAACGTCACTACGACGAAGCGGCGCTTCCCGCGCAACCGCTCCTGCACCCCGTCCCCGTTCGGCTGAACGGCGCGGCGCTCGCCACCTTCACCGAACACCGCGTCACGTTGGCACAGCTGGGGCTCGAAGCATCGCTGCTCGATACCGAGACGATCGCCGTGCGCACCCATCCGCCGTTCGTTGCGCCGCGGGAAATCCCCGCGCTCGTTGCCGAACTCCTCGAAACCTTGCGCGATGCCCCCACCAGCAACGCGGTCACCGCGCGGCGGGACGCGCTCCTTGCTCGCGTAGCCTGTCATGGCGCAGTGCGAGCAAACCGCGCGCTCACTCATGACGAGATGAATGCGCTGTTGCGCGATCTGGAAGCGACCGAACGGGGCGGCCAGTGCAACCACGGGCGCCCCACTTGGATCGAACTGCCGCTCGCCGCACTGGACGCCCTCTTCTTACGAGGCCAATAGGTGGCAAAGATCCACCGCGCCGCAGTGTCACCCCCGCACACCAAGCCTCACCGGGAACGGAGGCAAGGCACCCTCCCGACCCAGGTCACCCCTTCGTCCAATACCACCACCCGAGACCGACGGCGACCAACCCGACCATTGCCCAGCCGATGCGGTCGACCCAACGGTGCAGCGTCGCCTCCAAACGGGGACCGCCCCACGCCATGAGCCCGGCAACGAGGAAAAAGCGCGCCCCGCGGCCCACGAACGACGCGATCGTGAACGGCATGAGCGCCATCTGCAGCACCCCGGCGGCGATCGTAAAAACTTTATAAGGAATCGGCGAAAACCCTGCGATGAAGAC
>Ga0207870_100161_pt1 | contig 66974 bp, 61 predicted proteins | sample CeladaPassage60B_FD_187477 | JGI IMG/M metagenome (GOLD analysis project Ga0207870, IMG submission 187477) | Cellulose-adapted microbial communities from the Joint BioEnergy Institute, USA - Passage3 60B (SPAdes) (version 2) | ecosystem: Engineered > Bioreactor > Continuous culture > Unclassified... | reverse complement strand
TTTTGCGCGATGACCGGCTTTACGGCACGGGAACTGATCGGCCGTTCGCCGCCCATGCCCTATTGGGACCCCCAGAAGCAAGAAGAGACCGAGGCGTTGCACCGTAAGATCCTTGCCGGCGAAGGCCCTACGGCAGGTTTCGAGATCGGGTTTCGTCGCAAGGATGGACGACCTTTGGAAGCGTTGGTTTTCGAGGCCCCGCTCGTCGATGGAGAAGGCAAGCAGATCGGGTGGATGGCTTCGATCATCGACGTCACCGAGCAACGGCAAAAGGAGCGCGAGATCGAATGGCAGCGCAACCGCCTGGCCGCCCAAGCACGACTCGTTACTCTCGGTGAGATGGCGGCAGCGATCGCGCACGAACTCAACCAGCCGCTGTTGGCGATCGCGAGCTACGCCAGTGGCGCGCGCCATCTGCTGCAGCAGGACGCAAACAGAGGCACTGCTGGGGACAACCCAACGGGCGCTGCGCTCAGCGACGCGCTCACGGCGATCGAACGCCAAGCGTTACGCGCGGGCGAAGTCGTGCAGCGGATTCGTCAATTCAGCCGCCACCGCGAACCCCTCTACGCGCCCCATGCGATCGGGAAACTGATGACCGAAGTCGTTCAACTGGTCGAGCCGCTCGCGAAGCGATCCGGCGTCCACATTCAGGTGACCCCTGGACCGGAGATCACGGTCGAGGTCGATGCGATTTTGCTCCAACAAGCGGTTGCGAACGTCTTGATCAACGCCGTCGAAGCCGCCGCGGAGCCCGAAGCACGGGCGCGGCGAGTCGCGCTCACCTGGCAAGTGGATGGGGATCAATTCGCAATCGTGCTCCGCGACTGGGGGCCGGGGATTGCGGAAACGGCATGGCAACGCCTCGACGAAGCGTTCATCACCCACAAACCCGACGGGCTCGGTTTGGGGTTATGGGTGACCCGCTCGGTGGTCGAAGCCCATCGCGGACGACTGACGATCCGCCGCCACCCAGACGGCGGTACCGAGGTCATGTTGCGCTTTCCGCGCCAAGCCACCCACGCCGCTCGTAGCGCCTCTCCTCAACCCGCTGCCGCGCATTAGGGAGCCGTGATGACGTCTGAAATCACCGTATTCCTCATCGACGACGACCCCGATGTGCGCCAAGCCCTCTCGTGGCTGTTGCGCGCCCATCGCTTTTGCGTCGCCACCTTTGCTTCGGTCGCCGACTTTTTGGCCGCGGTCACGCCGCAAGCGCGCGGGGTGATCGTGATGGATCTGCGCATGCCCGAGATCGACGGGCTGGACGGCCAGGCCTTGTTGCGGCAACGAGGCTTTCAACTCCCGATCCTTTTTCTCACTGCCCATGGCGATGTCCCCAGTGCAGTGGTCGCACTCAAACAGGGTGCGTTCGACTTTTTGGAAAAGCCGGTCGAAGGCCAGGCCCTGGTTGCCCGAATCCAGGAAGCGCTGGCGTTCGAAGCAAAGCTCTGGTCCGAACGGCAGCGTGAAGCGCAGTGGACAGATGGGTTGGCGAAACTGACCGAACGCGAACGCGAGGTATTGCGGCTGACGCTACAGGGACTTCCCACCAAAACGATCGCCGATCGCTTGGGGATCGCGGTGCGTACCGTCGAGGTGCACCGCGGGCATCTTTTCGAAAAATTGGGGGTAAAAAGTGCGCTCGAACTTGCAGCGCAGATGCCGCCCCACCTGCGGGCGGAAATCGAAGCATCATGACCGCAAGCACGCGTCCTGCTCAGATCCGCCGCGCGAGTTCGCTCGCTTTACCGGTGTAGTCGTGCGGGGTCATCGCCAGCAGACGGTTTTTGACCGGCTCCGGCAACGGCAAGTCCGCGATGAACGCACGCAGCCGTTCCGCGGTAATTTTCTGTCCCCGGGTGAGCGCTTTGAGCTGTTCGTACGGATTGGGCAAGCCATAGCGCCGCATCACGGTTTGCACCGCTTCGCCCAAAAGTTCCCAGGCGTCGTCGAGATCGGCAACGATCACGTTCGCATCGACGTCGAGTTTTCCAAGGCCACGCGCGAAACTGTCGAGCGCCAAGAGGGTGTGGCCAAACGCCACGCCGAGGTTGCGCAGTACGGTGGAGTCGGTCAGGTCGCGCTGCAGACGCGAAATCGGCAGTTTTTCCGCGAAATGTCGCAAGAGCGCGTTCGCAACCCCTAGGTTTCCTTCGGCGTTTTCGAAATCGATCGGATTGACCTTGTGGGGCATCGTCGACGACCCCACCTCCCCCGCTTTGAGCCGCTGGCGGAAATAGCCGAGCGAAATGTAGGTCCAGAGGTCGCGCGCAGCGTCGATCACGACCGTATTGACGCGAGCGACCGCGTCGGAGAATTCGGCGATCGCGTCATGCGGTTCGATTTGGATGGTGTAGGGGTTGAACGTGAGCCCCAACGATTCGATGAAGCGGCGGTTGATCGCTTCCCAATCGAGCTCCGGGTACGCGGCGGTATGGGCGTTGTAGTTCCCCACCGCGCCGTTGAATTTTGCGGTAAGCGTCACCGCGGCGATCGCAGCGCGCCCTTTTTCGAGCCGCGCGACGATATTCGCAAACTCTTTTCCGAGCGTCGTCGGGCTAGCGGGTTGGCCATGGGTGCGCGACAGCATCGCCAGATCGGCGTGCGTGTGTGCCATCGCGCGCAGCGCTTCGATCACGGCATCAAGGCGCGCCAATACGACGTTGCGGCCAGACGCCAGCATCAACGCATGCGCGACGTTGTTGATGTCTTCACTGGTGCACGCAAAATGGACGAACTCCTTGGCCTTGGCAAGCGCGGGCAACGCGGCCAAACGTTCTTTGAGCCAATATTCCACCGCTTTGACGTCGTGGTTGGTCTCGCGCTCGATCGCTTTGATGCGGGCGGCGTCTGCGGCCGAAAATTCACGCGCGAGCCGCTCGACCTCGGCGCGTGTCGCCGCGTCGAGCGGTGGCACTTCGGCGATCTCGGGCGTCGCTGCCAAATGGAGGAGCCAAGCCACCTCGACGCAGACGCGCGCGTGCATCAAACCGAATTCAGAGAAGATCGGCCGCAGCGCGTCGAGTTTTTCAGCGTAACGACCGTCGAGCGGTGAAAGCGCGAAGAGCGCAGCGTGCGGCGACAGCGATTCCTGCACCTCAGGGTTGGGAAAAAGAGAAACGGTTGGGCACGTCGTTTCGGTCATCGTCGTAGTCCTCAGGAGCGATACTCGGCGTTGATCTTCACGTAGTCGTAGGAAAAGTCGCAGGTCCAGACGGTTGCTGCGGCGTCGCCGCGCCCCAGGTCGATTCGAATCGTGAGCGCGTCGGCTTTCATGATCCGCACGCCGTCGGCCTCTTGGTACGAGGCAGCCCGACCACCCTGTTCGGCGACGAGCGTCTCTTCTTCGGCATTCGCCAACCAAACCCGTACGCCAGTGACGTCGAGATCGGCAATCCCAGCGTAGCCGATCGCCGCGAGGATCCGGCCCAGGTTGGGGTCGGAAGCGAAGAGTGCCGTTTTGACGAGTGGCGACTGGGCCACCGCATAGCCCACCTGACGGCACTCGCCACGATCCTTGCCGCCAGTTACCGAGACCGCGACGAATTTGGTCGCGCCTTCACCGTCACGCACGATCGCTTGCGCGAGCCATTGGGCCAGCGCCAGGAGCGCTTCGCGAAAGCGGCGCGAATCGGTGCAGGTCGCATTCCCCCGAAGGAGTGGCCCGGTGCGCTGCGTCGCGATCACGACGAATGAATCGTTGGTCGAGGTATCGCCATCGACCGTGATCGCGTTGAACGACTCGTCGGCGACTTCGCGAACCAATGCCTCGAGCCAGTGGGGATCGACCCGGGCGTCGGTGGCGATGAACCCGAGCATCGTCGCCATGTTGGGCCGGATCATCCCGGCCCCTTTGCTGATGCCGGTAAGCGTCACCGTGCTGCCGTCGGAGAGTGTCACGGTTCGGCTGGCCGCTTTCGGCACGGTGTCGGTGGTCATGATCGCTTCCGCTGCGTGCGCCCAGCCGGTGGGGCTGAGGGTTGCGACCGCGTCGGGGATCCCGGCGAGCACTTTCGCGATCGGCAGCGGTTCCAGAATCACGCCGGTGGAGAACGGCAAGACTTCGGTTGCGGTAACGCCCAGCGCTTCTGCGACCGCGGCACAGGTGGTCCGCGCGTCGGCAAGCCCCTGCGCTCCGGTGCCCGCGTTGGCCACCCCGGTGTTGATCACAAGCGCACGCACTTTTCCACCCGTTGCCGCAAGATGTTCGCGGCACACCTGGACCGGCGCGGCGCAGAAACGGTTTTGCGTAAACACCCCGGCAGCGATACTGCCCGGATCGAGCGCGATCACCGTGAGGTCGCGGCGGTTTGCTTTGCGAATCCCCGCTTCGGTCACCCCCAATCGAACCCCCGGGACCGCCTGCAAAATTTCTGGTTGAAACGTCAGACCAACAGCCACTCTTTACCCTTTCCTATCCAACCGCTTGCCCAGAGCGGTTCACACCAAACGGCCGTGACAGTGTTTGTATTTCTTCCCCGATCCGCACGGGCACGGGTCGTTCCGCCCCACCTTGGGAAGCGCATGGCGGAACGGTTCGCCCTTGGTTTCCGCTTGGCCAGCGCGTTGCCCGTCGCTTTCCGATTCTGCTGCGGTCGCAACACCCGCGTCGGGATGTTCGAAATGGAGCGCTTTGAGTTCCGGTTCCTGTTGGGCCACCGCCTCGACCGCTTCCGGCGCTTGAATCCGAACCGTCATCAGGATTTGTGTGACGTCGCGGCGAATCGCCTCAAGCATCGTTTCGAAAAGCTCGAACGCCTCCCGCTTGTACTCCTGTTTCGGGTTCTTCTGCGCGTATCCGCGCAGGTGGATGCCTTGGCGCAGGTGGTCGAGCGCTGCAAGGTGTTCGCGCCAGTGCTGGTCGATGCTCTGAAGGAGCAGCGAACGTTCGAACTGTGCCCATGGGTCTGGCTCGACGAGCGCTTTCTTCTCGGCGTAGGCCCGATCCGCCGCTTCCAGGATTCGCGCCAGCATCGCTTCGTCACTCAGCTCCGGTTCCGCTTCGAGCCACGCTTTGACCGGGAGCGGCAATGCGAATTCGCTGGCAAGCGTCTGCTCGAGTCCGGTAAGATCCCACTGCTCGACGATACTGTCTTGCGGTACGAAGGTACGGAACGTGTCGCGCAAAACCCCCGCGCGCATCTCGTCGATCATCTCCGCGACGCTCGCGGCGTCGACCACTTCGTTACGCAGCGCATAGAGCACCTTGCGCTGTTCGTTCGCGACGTCGTCGTACTCCAACAGTTGCTTGCGGATATCGAAGTTGTGCTGCTCGACCCGCCGCTGCGCGGTCTCCAATGCCCGCGTCACCATCGGATGTTCGATCGCCTCCCCCTCGGGCATTTTGAGCCGCACCATCAACGCATTGAGTCGGTCGCCCGCAAAGATCTTGAGGAGCGGGTCTTCGAGCGAGAGGTAAAAACGCGACGAGCCGGGGTCGCCCTGACGACCGGCGCGACCGCGCAATTGGTTGTCGATACGGCGCGACTCGTGCCGCTCGGTCCCGATGATGCGTAGCCCCCCGGCTTCGATCACCCAGCGATGGTTCTCTTCCCACTCCTTCTCGAGCGCTTCGATCTTCGCTGCTTTTTCGCTTTCGGAAAGGTTGGGGTCGTTGCGGATCGCTTCGACCTGAGGTTTGATATTCCCGCCCAAGATGATGTCGGTACCCCGACCTGCCATGTTGGTCGCGATCGTCACCATCCCCGGGCGCCCCGCCTGAGCGATGATCTCCGCTTCTCGCGCATGCTGCTTCGCGTTGAGCACCTGATGTGGGATCCCCCTTTTTTTGAGGAGCCCAGAGAGGAATTCGTTCACTTCGATCGAGGTCGTCCCGACCAGCACCGGCTGACCGCGTTTGCGGCACTCTTCGATGTCTTCGATCACCGCTTGCCACTTCTCTTTTGCGGTGCGGTAGATCCGGTCGTTTTCGTCCTTGCGGATCATCGGCCGGTTGGTTGGGATGATCACCGTTTCAAGGCCGTAGATTTGCTGGAACTCGTAGGCTTCGGTGTCGGCGGTCCCCGTCATTCCCGCCAATTTTTCGTACATCCGGAAGTAGTTTTGGAAGGTGATCGACGCGAGCGTCTGGTTCTCGGCGCGAATCGGGACCCCTTCCTTGGCTTCGACCGCCTGATGCAACCCTTCCGACCAGCGGCGACCGGGCATCAAGCGACCGGTGAATTCATCGACGATGATGATCTCACCATCCTGAACGACGTAGTGTTGGTCACGATGAAAGAGCGCATGTGCGCGCAGCGCGGCAAAGACGTGATGCACCAAGGTGATGTTGCGCGGGTCGTACAGGCTCGACCCTTCGGGCAACAGCCCCTGTTCGGTGAGGATGCGCTCGACCTTTTCATACCCTTGTTCGGTGAGGAGCACCTGGCGCGCTTTGAGGTCGACGGTGTAGTCGCCCGGCGTCACCACCTCATCCCCTTCCATCTTTTGCTCGGTGAGCAGCGGGATGATGGCGTTCACTTTGACGTAGAGTTCGGTATTGTCGTCGGCCTGTCCCGAAATGATGAGCGGGGTTCGCGCTTCGTCGATCAAGATCGAATCGACTTCGTCGACGATCGCGTAATGGAGCCCCCGCTGCACTCGATCCTCGGGGCGATAGACCATGTTGTCGCGCAAGAAATCGAACCCGAATTCGTTGTTGGTCCCGTAGGTGATGTCGCACGCATAGGCCGCCTGCTTCGCCGCGTGGTCGATCCCTGGCAGATTGACACCCACGGTCAGCCCCAGGAAACGGTGCAATTGCCCCATCCATTCGGCGTCCCGTTTGGCCAAGTAGTCGTTCACCGTAACGACGTGCACCCCTTTGCCGGTAAGCGCATTGAGATAGGCGGGAAGGGTCGCGACCAAAGTCTTCCCCTCACCGGTGCGCATTTCGGCGATTTTCCCTTGGTGCAGCGCAATGCCGCCGATCAACTGGACGTCGAAATGGCGCATCCCCAGCACGCGCTTGCCCGCTTCACGGACCACTGCAAACGCTTCAGGCAGCAGCGTGTCGAGCGATTCGCCGTTGGCGAAGCGCTGTTTGAATTCCGTGGTTTTGTTTTGCAATTCGGTATCGGAGAGACGGGCGGTTGCTTCTTCGAGGGCGTTGATCCGCGCGACGATTCCGCGGTACTGTTTGATCAACCGGTCGTTGCGGCTGCCAAAGATCTTTTTCAAAAGCTTCGCGATCATGCTACATTCCAAGGCGATTACGCGTCAAAGGTGAAGTGTATCATGTCCTTTCAGCGTCTTCCGGAGGCGTTCGCGGGCGAATCGCGTCTGCGCGAATTGCAGCGTCAAGGGTTATGGTTGTGGCAAGTGCAGCAGGCGCTGAGCGAAATCCTGCCGCCCGAGTGGTGCGCGCAATTGAGCGTCGGCCGCTTCGAGGGGGGACAATTGACGGTGATGAGTCCGTCGGCACTGGTCGTCGCGAAATTGAAACAGATGACCCCAACGCTCATCGCGGAACTGGGTCGCCGCGGCTTTGCCGTCACGGCGATCCGCTGGCGGGTGCGGCCAGAGCTCGTGCAGACGCTCGCGCAACGCCCGAAAGCGCCGACGCATGCGCCACGCGGGTTGAGCCAAGCTGCGATCGCGGCGCTCACCGAGCTGCGCGCGCAACTTCCCGCAGACGACCCCTTGGCACAATCGCTCACCGCGTGGCTTCGCCGCGTAACGGAAAAAACACCCGCCGCAGGCCCCCAGTCACAGGGCAACGAGTCGTTCGAGCAAAAACAGCAGTAAGTAGAGAAGCAGAATCGCGCCGCCTACGCTCGCGCCGCGCAGCGCCCAGCGCACCCACCGCCGCTCACCGGTCACGAAATAGGCAGCAAGCGCCACGAGCACAGCCAAAACGGTGAGGACGAGGACGATACGAAACGCAATCACCGTCAAGAAACCGGAACGGCGTCAGGTATCGGCAGGAGGGAGGGGCGGCGATGGGGCCAGCCAACGCGATGACCCGCGGAGCTGGAATCGGTAAAGGTCACCCACTCCCACGCAGTTTGGTCGGCCAGAAGCGCGCGCAAAAGCCGGTTGTTGAGCGCATGCCCCGATTTGTACGCGCGGTAATGGGCAAGCAGCGGGTGCCCCAGCACGTAGAGATCCCCAATCGCGTCGAGGATCTTGTGGCGGACGAACTCATCGGGACTCCGTAGGCCGCCGGGATTGAGCACCCGAAATTCGTCGAGCACCACGGCGTTCTCCAGGCTGCCACCGCGCGCAAGCCCCATCTGGCGCAACTGCTCGACCTCATGAACGAAACCAAAGGTACGGGCACGCGCCACCGCGCACAAGTAACTCTCTTCGGCAAAATCGACGACCGCTTCCGTCTTCGAGGCAGCGATCGCCGGATGGTCGAACTCGATCTGAAAAGAGAGCCGGAACCCGTCGAACGGCTCCAACCGCGCCCATTTGTCGCCCTCTTCGACCACGACCGGACGTTTCACGCGGACAAAACGGCGTGGTACCGATTGTGCGACCGTCCCTGCCTCCAGAAGCAACAAGACGAACGGCGCCGCGCTGCCATCCATGATCGGCACTTCGGGGCCATCGAGTTCGATCGTAACATTGTCGACACCCACCCCTGCAAGCGCCGAGAGGAGGTGCTCGATCGTTCCCACCCCGACATCCCCGCGACGAATTCCGGTGCAGAGACGGGTCTCCGCCACCGCGTCGGCGGAAATGGGGATCTCCACCGCGGGGGAATGGTCGATCCGTACGAATCGAATTCCGGCATCTGGGGGAGCAGGGAGCAGACGCAACGCGACCTTGGCTCCACTGTGCAATCCCACGCCAACGGTCTGGACGGGACGAGCGAGCGTTCGTTGCGGGATCACGGACGCGCCCCGTTCAGTCGTTTTGTTTGCGCAGGAACGCAGGGATGTCGAGTTTGTCCATGCCCTTGCTCGCCAACTGCTCGGCGAACGAGCGGACCGGTTTGCGCCCGGTGGCACGTGACGAGCGGATCACTTTGCTCGCTTCCGCTGCCGCTGCGCTCGCGGAACGACCATTCGGCGCTACGGCATGCGTAGCCGCAGCACCATAGGTACCCGTCGCACGGGCCTCTTCCCAAAGGTCGGACGTAGTCTGACGACGCCCCGCCCCCAGTCCTGTCGCGACGACAGTGACCCGAATTCGGTCTTCCATCGCGTCGTCGAAAACGGTGCCGTATTTGACGAACGCCTCCGGCGCAGCGTACCCCTGAATGGCGCGCACGGCGTCGCGCACTTCGCTCATCTTGAGCGAGCTGCGGCTTGCGGTGATGTTGATCAAGACACACCGAGCGCCAGAGAGTTCGGTCCCCTCAAGGAGCGGGCTCACCGCTGCCTGTTCGGCGGCGACGCGGGCCCGATCGACTCCGCTTGCCTCTGCCGAACCCATCATCGCCCGTCCCATCTCCGCCATCGCGGTGCGCACGTCTTGGAAGTCGACGTTCACCATACCGGGAACATTGATGATTTCGGCGATCCCGGCAACTGCGTTTTTGAGGACATCGTCGGCGGCTTTGAAGCACGCTTCGAACGGGGCATCGTCGCCGAACACTTCCAGCAGCCGATCGTTCAAGACCACAATCAACGAATCGACGTGGCGCGTGAGCTCTTCGATCCCGCTTTCGGCAACGCGGTCGCGATTTTCGAATTCGAACGGTTTGGTGACCACCGCAACGGTGAGGATCCCCATCTCTTTCGCGATCTCAGCGATCACAGGCGCCGCACCGGTTCCTGTTCCCCCACCCATCCCGGCGGTGATGAAAATCATGTGCGCACCGTCGAGCGCTTCGGCGATTTGGTCTCGACTTTCGAACGCCGCTTCCCGCCCCGCTTCCGGTTTCGACCCGGCACCGAGACCACTGCGTCCCAATTGGACTTTGGTTGGCGCGAGCGCACGGGAGAGCGCTTGCGCGTCGGTGTTGATCGCGACGAACTCGACGCCAGCTACCCCCTCACGGATCATGTGATCGACCGCGTTACACCCGGCCCCGCCGACGCCCAAAACACGAATGACTGTTTTCGCCTCTGCCGATTCGACCACCTCTTCCAATGCGTGCAGTGCCATGACCCTTCTCCCTGACTTTGTTCGATTCTAACCGATTTATCGCCAATCAACGATTTTCTGTGCCAAAAAACCAACGCAGCAACTGCGCGAACCACCCGGACCGCCGTTTGGTCCAAACCGCAGCATCCCCCCATTGTGCGTGCAGCAGACCACTGACCGCAGCATACGCAGGATCCTCCCACTTTTCGGCTTCATTGCTCAAATAGGGAATTCCCACCCGCGCCGGTGCTCCGAAAACGGCTTCCGCCAGATCCGAAATGCCGCTCAATTTCGCGCTTCCCCCGGTCAGGACTACGCCGGCGCTGATCTGCTCTTCGAGCCCCTGCTCGCGCAGCGTTTCCAACGCCATTTCGAAAATCTCCTCGACGCGCGGGTGGATCACGTCGACGAGCCGCTGCCGCGCCAAACGCCGCGGGGGGCGGTCGCCAATCGCCGGGGCATCGACGAACTCATCCATCGCCACCCAGTCGTAGGATGCCGCGCCGTACGCACATTTGAGCCGTTCCGCGTCGGCAGCGGGGGTGCGCAGCGCCATCGCGATGTCATGGGTGATGCGATCCCCACCCAGCGGCAACGCGGTGCAATACCGAACCGCTCCTTGCGCATAGACCACCATATCGGTCGTCCCGGCGCCGATATCGAGGAGCAACACGCCCAGCGCTTTTTCGTCTTCGGTAAGCACCGCTTGCGCCGCAGCCAGCCCTTGCACCATCAACGTGGTCAAATTCAACCCCGCGCGACGAATACATTTCACCAAATTGTGCGTTGCGCTCTTCAATCCGGTGACGACATGCACCCGTACCGCCAGTTTTCGTCCGCTCATCCCCACCGGGTTCGCGATTCCGCCCAGATCGTCGAGTACGAACTCCTGCACCAGCGCGTGCAACAATTGGCGATCTTCGGCAAGCGGCAGCTGTTTGGCGGCCTCCAAGACGCGCGCGACATCCTGTTCGGAGACTTCCGCACCGTGCACGGGCACGATCCCTTCGTTGTCCAAGCAAGCGAGGTGTGCGCCGCTGATCGTCGCGCGTACCTCCGAAAAGTTCGTTTCGATTTTCTCTTGCAACGTTTCGGCAACGCGAGCAACCACGGCCAACGTGGCGTCGATATTGACGACCATGCCGTGCCGCAACCCCATCCCTGTGGGCACTTCGACCAGGTGCAAGACGTCGACGCCCCCCTCGGGGCGTCGGCGTGCTACGACCGCTACGGTTTTCGCGGTACCGATATCGAGGGCAAGAAAAGGGGCTGTCCGTTCGCTCATCCGTTTCGGTCCTGTTCGGTTGCAGGCGCAGGGGGTAACGAGACCGCAAAAGCTTGGTCGTGGCGCAAATCGACGCGCGATGGCATCGCCCCCAAACGGCTGACCAACTGCGGCCAACGCTGGCTCAGCCACGCCACCCGCTGTTTCGCTGCTGCAGGTGAGGCGACGGTTCCCAGGAACCATTCGACGGGTTCGACGAAGGTCACCGTGATCGCACCCAATGGGGACAGCGTGATTCCGCTGAGGTGTAACGTATCGGGCAAGACTGGTGCAACCACTCGAAGGTTGCGAAACGCGTCGACCAATTGCGCCTCGTGTGCGGCAAGCCAAATCTCTTCGCCATTTTCGGGGGAAAGCCGATCTTGGAATGGGCGCCCTTGCGCGTCGATCCAGCGCCATGTGCCGTCATCCAAATTGCGCCAGCGCAATACCGGTTTGCGCAACGCCAACTCGATCACCAGTCGGTCCGGCCAAACGCGCTCCACCCGAACCCGATCGACGACGGGAAACGCCTTCAATTGCCGCTCGATGCGGATCAGATCGACTTCCCAGAGCGCCTGCCTGCGCACCTGCTGCGTCACCGTCTCGACCACCTGTTCCGGATCGATCTGGGCAACCGACCCTTCGGCCACCATCAGCGCAACCTCTCGAACCGGCACGAAGAGCCGCTCCCGCACCAGAGCCAACAAGCCAAGCCCCCAGACGAGCAACGCCCCTGCGAACGCAACTTTCGCGCCCAACCGCCACCGTTGCACGCCACTCAACCGTGCGCGCACGAAAAGCCCCCTTTGAGCCGCGCCGTTTCGAGAATGCGCACACAGAGTTGGTCGAAATCCAGACACACGGCACGCGCCGCCATCGGGACCAACGAATGGTCGGTCATACCGGGCGCCGTATTCATTTCGAGCAATTTCGCCTCGCTCCCGTCCCAGAGAAGATCGACACGGCCCCATCCTTCACAACCCAATGCGTCGCGCGCCTGCACAACGAGCGTTTCCAATCCCCGCAAGATCGACTCCGGAAGGGGTGCCGGGCAATGGTAGCGCGTATCGCTACTCTCATATTTGTGGTGAAAATCGTAATTGCCTTCGGGCGCTTCGATCTCGATCACAGGCAAGACCTCATCGCCGAGGAACGCCACGGTCAATTCCCGCCCCCGCACCTGCTGCTCGACGAGCACGTCGTCGTCGTACGCCAACGCCGCTTCGATGCGCGTAACCAGTGCGTCCCGATTCGCAGCAGCCCCCGCCCCAACGCTCGAACCCTCATGGACCGGCTTGACGAACCACGGTGCCGGAACCGCTTCCCGCACCGTGTCGAGCACGGCGTCGGCATCTCGCTGCCACGCATCCCGTGTCACGCGAATCCCAGGAATCACCGGCAATCCCACCGCCTGCCAAACGAGCTTGGTCCGCCATTTGTCCATGGCCAGCGCGCTTGCTAACACACCACTTCCCGTATAGGGAATGCGCAACCACTCGAGTATCGCTTGCGCGGTCCCATCTTCGCCCCCCCGTCCGTGCAGGACGACGAACGCCTTGGTAACCCCTTCCTGCGTCAACTCCGGCCAGTCGCGCAGTTTGGGATCGAACGGGACCACGTCAAACCCCGCTCGGGTAAGCGCCGCACACACGGCATTTCCGGAGCGGAGCGAAATCGTCCGTTCCGCGGACGCCCCGCCCATCAAAACGGCTATCCGTTCGCGCATCATGCCTGCTCCGCGTAAGGTGCCAGCAAGCGGGGCAACGTCCCGATCGACCCCGCCCCCATACTGAGCACGAGATCGTGGTCTTGGACCACCGCGGCAAGCGCCTCAGGAATCCCGTCGATCGCATCGACGAAAACCGGTTCGACCCGTCCGCGCAACCGAACGGCACGAGCGAGCGCTCGGCCGTCGGCTGCCGGGATCGGCTCTTCGCCCGCCGGATAGACTTCGGTCAAGACCAAACCATCTACCTCGGAAAGCACCTGGGCGAAGTCGTCGAAACAGTCGCGCGTGCGGGTATAGCGATGGGGTTGAAAGACAAGGATCAGACGCCGGTTTGGATAGGCCAAACGAGCAGCCTCGATCGTTGCGGCGAGCTCCCGCGGATGGTGGCCGTAGTCGTCGACCAGTTCGAACCGCACACGCGCACCAGTTGGATTCGTCAGCACGAACCACCCATGGCGTTCGAACCGGCGGGCAACTCCCTGAAACGTCGCAAGCCCCCGCGCGATGGTTTCGTCATCGACCCCCAATTCACTCGCCACCGCAGCCGCCGCGAGCGCGTTGCGCACGTTGTGCGTTCCCAGAAGCGACATCGTCACTGCGGTGCGCCGCGCCTGACCGTTGCGGCGCACCAGCGTGAAATGGGTTTTGCCGTCACGCACCACCACGTCTTCTGCCTGGACCATCGCCTCCGGATGGAACCCATACGAGAGTACCACGCGGCTACACCGCTGGGCAATTTCGCGCACCGGCGCTTCGTCCCAACACAGGACCGCGACCCCCCAAAACGGCAGGCGGTGGAGAAACTCCAGAAAGTGCGCCTTCAACCGCTCGAAATCGTGGCCGTAGGTGGCCATATGATCGGCGTCGATGTTGGTCACCACCGCGATCACGGGGGAAAGGTGCAAGAAAGAGGCGTCCGATTCGTCCGCTTCCGCGACGAGATAAGCACCTGAACCCAATTTGGCGTTACTGCCCGCAGCCAACAGCCGCCCACCGATCACGAAAGTAGGATCGAGTCCGGCTTCGGCCAACAAGGTAGCGACGAGCGAGGTCGTGGTCGTCTTGCCGTGCGTGCCGGCAATCGCAATACCTTGGCGAAAGCGCATCAGCTCGGCCAACATTTCGGCACGCGGCACGACCGGAATCCGCCGCTTTCGCGCCTCGACCCACTCGGGGTTGTCGGGCGTGATTGCGGAAGAGACGACCACCGCGTCGGCATCCTGAAGGTGCGCTGCGTCGTGTCCGAGGAACACGGTCACCCCCATTTGGCGCAACCGTTCGACCGTTGGACTGAGCGTCAGATCGGAGCCGCTCACCGCAAACCCCATCTGGACCAAAACCTCCGCGATGCCGCTCATGCCAACACCGCCGATGCCTACGAAATGAACTTTTCGTACCCGATGTTTCATCGGTTGGTTATCTCCTCGATCACTTGAGCGATACGCACTTGGGCGTCACGGATACCCAACGCGTAGGCTCGCTGCGCGATGCGGGCCGCGTCGGCTCGCGAAGCGTGACGCAACCAATCGGCCAACCGCTCCGGCGTCAAATCGGCCTCGCGCGTTACCAGCGCCGCATCCTGCGCCACCAGCCATTGGGCGTTCGCGTATTGATGATCATCGACGGCGTACGGATAGGGAACAAAATGGGCCGCAACCCCAACCGCCGCCACTTCAGAGACCGTCATCGCACCCGCACGACACACAACCCAGTCGCTTCCCGCCAACGCCGCCCCCATCTCGACGATGAACGGTTCGCACTGTGCGGTCACACCCGCATCGCGGTAGGCAGCCAGCGTTGCCTCGTAATCGCGTTCCCCCGTTTGGTGGCGCACCAACGGGCGTTCCGAGGGCGCCAGCAACCGAAGCGCAACCGGAACCAGTCGGTTGAGCCGCTGCGCCCCCAGGCTACCGCCCAACACCAAAAGGCGCAACGGCCCTTCCCGGTCACGATAGCGCAGCGATGGCTCCGGTTGCGCGACGATCGCATCGCGGACCGGGTTTCCCACCACTTCTGCGCGGCGCAACCCATTGGAAAACGCGGTCAACACGCGGCTGGCAAGTGGCGCGAGCACCCGGTTGGCCAGCCCCGCGCGCGCGTTCTGCTCATGGATCACCAGTGGCAACCGCAACCGTTTGGCCGCGAGCGCAGCGGGAACCGAGACGTATCCTCCGAACGTCGCGACCACAGAAACCCGATGGGCGCGCAAACCCCGAACCGCCCGACCCGTTGCCTGGGCTAGCGCAACCGGCAACGACAACCAACGGCGCCACCCTTTACCCCGCACCTGACCGAACGCCACGTCATAAAACGCAATCCCGTTTTCCGCCGCAATTTTCGCTTCCAGCCCAGCCGAATTCCCCAGCCAAACCACGGTCCAGCCGCGGCGTTCGAGCGCGTGCGCGACCGCAAGTGCCGGAAAGATGTGTCCGCCTGTCCCGCCGGCGGCAAGCGCAGCTACACGGGGTTCCGACGACATAACGATCGCAACTCCCATTCTGCCCGCATCACGAACGCCACCGCGAGCAGGTTCATCACCAGTGCCGAACCGCCGTAACTCATGAACGGCAGCGCGAGCCCTTTCGTCGGCAACAATCCGACATTGACCCCCATGTTGATCGCTGCCTGCACGCCGACGCCAAGCGCCACGCCGATCACGGACAAACCGGCGAAATAGGCCTCCACCTGCACCAGCCGTCGCCCCACGTCCACCATACGCCAAACCAAGACCGCAAACAGGAGCACCACGGTCACAACCCCCAACCAGCCCAACTCCTCACCGATCACGGCCAGAATGAAATCGGTGTGCGCTTCGGGCAAATAGAAGAGTTTTTCGATGCTGCCGCCCAAGCCAACCCCCAACCATTCCCCACGACCGAAGGCGATCAGGGCATGGGTCAATTGATACCCTTTCCCCAACGGGTCCGACCACGGATCAAGAAACGCCACGAATCGCTGCATCCGGTAGGGGGAGACGACGACCAACGCGGCAAACAACAAAAGCGCCGCGGCTATGAGTAACCCGACGATTCGCCAACTGAGCCCGCCCATGAAAAGGATGCCAAACGCCACTGCGCTCACCACCACGAGCGAGCCGAAATCGGGTTGCCAAAGCAGCAACGAACCGACCGCCGCGACCATGAGCAAAAACGGGAAAAACCCGGCAAAGAAGCGCTCCATCGCATGGAAATGGTGCACGGTGTAGTTGGCGGCAAAAAGCGCGATCGTGAATTTGACGATCTCTGCAGGTTGGAGATTGAGCGGCCCCAGCGCAATCCATCGCTGCGCCCCATTGACCGTTTTCCCGATCCCAGGGATCAGCACCAGGACAAGCAAGACGAGCGACGCCGCAAAAAGCCAGCGACTATTCCTTTCCCACCAGCGCAACGGCAAGCGATAGGTCCACCACGCCACGCCCAAACCGATCGCAACGAAGACTAGCTGCCGAATCAAGAAGAAATAGGGGGTCCCGTACTGTTCCGCAGCCACCGCGATGCTTGCCGAATAGACCATCACCAGGCCCCAACTGACAAGCAAAAGCGTTGGCCAGAGCAGCAACGGGTCAGGTGCGCCAGGCCGGTCGAAGTAGGGGCGCAACTGCGCCGGGAGCCAAACGTGAGTGGGCAGCTTCGTTTCCACCGCTTGGCGTTCTCGAGGCCACAACGCGGTCCAGACCTTCATCACGGTATCTGCTCCGTGGTCAAATGGCGCTCGACGGCAGCAACGAAACACGCAGCGCGTGCGCGGTAATCCCGAAACTGATCCCAACTGGCACACGCAGGAGACAGCAGCACGATATCGCCGGGCTCTGCGTCGCGGGCGGCCCGTGCCGTCGCCTCCTCAAGACTTTCACAACAATGGACCGCGACACCCGCTGCCGTGAACGCCTCGGCCAACGCAGTGCGATCGCGGCCGTACAGGTACGCACAGCGGACGCGTCCCCGCGCCGCTTCAGCAAGGGGCACGAACGATTGCCCTTTGCCATCGCCACCTGCCAGCAAGCGAATCGGCGCATCCAGCGACGTGATCGCCGCAACCGTCGCGCCTACGTTGGTTCCTTTCGAATCTTCGACGAAACGAACGCCGTCGCTGCGCGTCGCGACCAACACCATGCGGTGGGGTAACCCGCGGAAAGAGGTCACCGCTGCCGCCAACCGATCGTCCCACCCCGTAAGATGAACCACCAGCGCGAGCGCCGCCAACACATTGCGCTGGTTGTGACGCCCCAGAAGCGCCAAACGGTCGGTTGGCACGAGCAGCCGATCCCCCCACGCCAACCAGGAACGCCCCTCAGATTCAACAACGCCCCAGTCTTCGTCAGTTGGCGGCTGGTCGAGACCGAACGTAACGGTTCGCACGCGTTGCGCGGCATCGCCGAGCCATTGCCAGAGCGTTGCGTCGTCGCGCGGTAACACGGCGCACGCCGCCCCTTCGAGAATCCGCGCCTTGGCACGCACATACGCGGCCATCGAGCCGTGCCGATCGAGGTGATCCTCGGTCACATTCAGAATCGTCGCCGCATCCGCAGCAAAGGTGCCAGCTGCCTCGAGCTGAAAGCTTGAGAGCTCGACCACCCATACCTGTGGCCAGGGACGACCCGTTCGCTCCCGCTCCAACGCCTCCGCTAGGAGCGGTTTGCCGATATTGCCGAGCGGCGGCGCGTCCCACCCCAACGCGGTCAACAGATGAGAAACGAGCGCAGTCGTCGTACTTTTTCCGTTGGTGCCGGTGATCGCCAGAATCGGCGCGCGATCGCCACGGGCACGCCGCACTTCGGCAAAGAGCGCGAGTTCCCCGCCAGTCGAGAGACCGCACGCGCGGGCGGCGACCAAGCACGGGAGGTCTGTGGGCAGCCCCGGCGACACCCAGACCCGATCGACCCCATCGAGGAGCGCTGCGTCCATCACACATCCGAAGCGCCACTCGACCCCTGGGCATTCGGCGATGAGCGCTTCCTTCTCTGGGGGCGCTGCGCGGGTATCGGCAGCGCGTACAGAAAGACCGTGCGCCACCAACCAGCGCACCATCGCCGCACCGCTCAACCCAAGGCCCAAGACCAAATCCATCGCCACCTACCGCAGTTTCAATGTCGACAACCCGATCAGCACCAGAATAATCGTGATGATCCAAAAGCGCACCACCACCTGCGTCTCTTTCCAGCCACCCAATTCGAAATGGTGGTGCAACGGGGCCATCCGCAAAATCCGCTTTCCCCCGCTGTATTTGAAAAACCCCACTTGGAGCATCACCGACAGCGCTTCGACGACGAAAAGCCCACTCATGATGAAAAAGACGATCTCTTGCCGGACGATCAACGCGATCGCCCCCATCGCTGCGCCCAGCGCCAGCGCACCGACATCGCCCATGAACACCTGCGCCGGATGCGCGTTGAACCAAAGGAACCCAAGCCCAGCGCCACAGATTGCGCCACAAACCACCGCCAATTCGCCTGCTCCCGGCACATAGGGGACGCCCAGGTAACGTGCAAAAACCGCGTGCCCGGCGACATAGGCAAAAATCGCCAACGCCCCGGTGACGAGTACCACCGGCATCACCGCCAGACCGTCCAACCCGTCGGTGAGATTGACGGCATGGCTTGCCCCGTTGATCACGAAATAGCCAAGCACCACCAACCCAACGGTGCCCAACGGAATCGATACCTCTTTGAAGAAGGGAACGATCAGCGTGGTATGTACCGGAAGCGTTGCCTGCCACGCCAGATAACCGGTAGCCGCTAAAGCGATCACCGAAGTCCAAAGGTACTTCCACCGCGCCGGCAACCCCTTCGGATCCCGGTGCACCACTTTGCGCCAGTCATCGACCCAACCCACCAGACCGAAACCCAGCGTGACCCAAAGCACCACCCAAACGTACGCGTTGCGCAAATCCCCCCAGAGTAGAACTGCAAGCGTCATGGAGAGCAGGATCAACACCCCGCCCATCGTCGGCGTCCCACTCTTGATCAAATGGCTCTGCGGTCCGTCTTGGCGCACCGCTTGCCCAAACTTTTTTGCCGCCAACCAGCGGATCACACCAGGTCCCAGAAGGAAAGAGACCACGAGCGCGGTGAGCGCCGCAAGCATCGTGCGCAGCGTGATGTAGGTAAAGACGTTGAATGCCCGCACCTCGTGCGCCAACCATTGCGCCAATTCCAGCAACATGCCCTTCTCCTTGCGCGCTCACTCAGCCGATGGGGCGATCGCTGTAACGACCCGCTCCATGCGACTCGAGCGCGAACCTTTCACCAAAACGGCTGTCTGCGCATCGAGAAGCGGCAACAGCGCGTCCAACAATCGCGGCAAAGCCGAGAACGCCATTGCGCCGTCGCCGAACCCTGAAGCCGCCGCTTCGGCGTTCGGTCCCAAAGTCAAAAAATGGGTCACACCTGCCGCTTTGGCATAGCGGCCAACCTCCTCGTGCAGCTCGCTGCCATGCGCCCCCAGTTCCGCCATCTCACCCATCACGACCACTTTGCGCGGCTGCGGCAATGTCATCAGGGCGTCGATCGCGGCGCGCATCGCGTCGGGGTTGGCATTATACGTGTCGTCGAGAACGACCGTTCCGGTGGGCGTCTGCAGCCGCCGCAGCCGACCCGCCACGGGGGGTAGAGCCTGCCAGGCAGCGACCGCTGGCTCCCACGGCAATTGCAGCGCATCGAGCACCGCCAACGCGGCACAGGCCAATTCGGCGAAGTGGCGCCCGACCCACGGCAGGCGCACGGTGGCTTCTTGCCGGTCGCTGACCACCTCGCAGCGGATGCCTTCGGCATCGGCAACCTCATGACACAACCGCACCATAGCCGCTGGCGCGCGCCCGAACGTCACGATCTGGCGCGGTTGCGCCCGCTCCCGCCATTCGGCGAAAAAAGGGGAATCGGCAGGCAGCACGGCGACCCCGTCTGATGCGAGCGTGGTGACGAGCGACCCTTTCTCTGCCGCCACCGCATCGACGCTACCCAGCCCGGCCAAGTGGGCGCGCAGCGCGTTCAACACCACCGCGACGTTGGGTTCGGCCAACCGCCCCAACGCAACGATCTCCCCGGGTTGATTCATCGCCACTTCTACGACCACACCCCGATGCTTTCTTTCGATCCCACAGAGCGTGAGTGGCACGCCAATCGCGTTGTTCCAGTTCCCGGGCGTCGCCCAGACTTGGCTTTCGCCCCAGATCGCAGCCAATGCGGACGCGAGCAAGGTTTTGGTCGTCGTCTTGCCCGCGCTGCCAGTCACCGCGGTCACCGCGCCGCCCCACTGCCGCCGCCACCATTGTCCGATTGCGCCCAATGCCGCCAAGGTGTCGGGTACCGGTAAAACGCGATCGGCAGGCACCGACGTGCGGTCTCGGTGGTGCGCCCATTGCGCTGCCGAAACCATCGCCGCGACGGCGCCTTGCGTGAGCGCCGCCGCAACGAAATCGTGGCCGTCAAAACGCGTCCCCGTCAAGGCCACGAAGAGTTTCCCAGAACACGCTGCGCGCGAATCGGTGGTGACACCATCGATTCGCCGATCCTGAGCCTCTGGCGGCATCGGCACCCCGATCGCCGCGGCGATTTCAGCCAAAGATGTGTTCATCGTTGATCCTGAAGCGAAAAAGACGCGGCGCACGGCGTCTTGGCATCACGCGCCATCAACGCAGCGCGCGCGCATTCGTGATCGGAAAAGGGGATTTTCTCGCCGGCAATCTCCTGATACCCCTCGTGCCCCTTGCCAGCGAGCAAAATCACATCGTCAGCCGCGGCAGAAACGACCGCGTACCGGATCGCTTCGCCGCGATCCAACTGCACCATGACCGAACGATCCGCAGGAACCCCACGCAGAATCGCGGCAGCGATCGCATCCGGCGACTCCCAGCGGGGATTGTCGCTCGTCACCACCAGCCGATCGGCGTACGCAGCCGCCGCCCGTCCCATCTCCGGGCGTTTCCCGGCATCGCGATTGCCGCCCGCCCCAAAGACCACCCAGAGCGCACCGCCACGCGCAGCGGCAATCGGGCGGAGGCTCTCGAGCGCTTGTGCCAGCGCGTCCGGCGTATGCGCGTAATCGACGACCACCATCGGGCGTTCGGCCACCACCTCCATTCGCCCGGGCGGCGGCACCACGTGCGCCAACGCAGCGAGCGCATCGGACAAAGGGATTCCCTCAGCCAACAAAGCAGCCAAGACAAGCGCGCCGTTCGCGATTTGAAACGCACCCGCTGCCGGAACCTCAAGCGTTCCCGTCTGCACAACGGGCGCGTGCCCAGCCAAATGGCTGGCTCCGGCAGAACGAACGGAGACCGGAACGGTCCAGCGCCCGTCTATCCATTGCGGTTTCGCCGTCAAAGCAACCGTAGCAACACCGCAACCGTGCGCAGCAGCGCCACTTCTCTGCAGGTGGCGAATGGTCGCTTCGGTTCCGACCCACCAAACCGTACGCTGGCGTTCGCTCCCCGTGCGTTCGGCTTCTAGTGCCGCAGCGCTGCCCCACAGCGCTCCGTAGGGATCATCGACCCAGAAAATTTGATGGGCAAGCTCCGGGCGAAAAAGGAAACGGCGTTTCGCTTCGGCGTACGCCGCAAGCGACCCGTGGTAATCCAGATGGTCGCGCGAAAGGTTGGTAAAAATCGCCCCTTGGAACCGCACGCCGTCGATGCGCCGCTCACAGACACCGATCGACGAAACCTCGAGGCTGGCCGCGCGACACCCGCTCTCACGAAACCGCGCGAGCAGGGTGTGGAGCAGCACAGCGGAGGGGGTGGTGAACCCCGTCGCAGCGAGCGCCCCCAACCGCCCTGCCCCCAGAGTCCCGACAACCCCGGTGGCGCATCCGAGCCGCTCCAACGTCTGCGCCAACCATTGGCTGACCGTCGTTTTCCCGTTGGTACCGGTAACCCCCCAAACCGCGAGGTGTTCAGAGGGTGCTTCGTACCAGCGGTGGGCCAACTCCCCCGCCCAGCGCTGTAGCCCCGGGACGCGCCACAACAACACCTCTTTTCCGGTGTCACTGGTAAGGATTTCGGGTTCGTCCGCCGACGCCCCCTCTGGCTTCGTTCCCGCTTCGCCACACGCCGCCGGATCGCAATCGGCGATCACGGCCGCAGCGCCCCGCCGAATGGCATCGGTCACATAGTCCCAGCCGTTTCGACCGTCGTGTCGAAACGCCAAAAAGAGGTCACCGGGTTGGATCCGACGCGAGTCGCTCGCAAGCGATGCGTTGGGAAAACGGTCACGGCACGCGCGAAAAACCGCTTCGAGCCAATCGGGCCACGGATAGATCGTCGAAACATTCATCGACCAGAATCACCCACGTGGAGCACGCGACTCGGCCACCACCTGTACGGGTTGGTCGGGCAAAACGCCCAATGCGGGGAGCGCTTGGCGAACGATCTCAGCAAAAGCGGGTGCGGCAACGGTGCCTCCGTAATACCCTTTCTGCACGTTTGGCTCATCGACCATCACCGCGACGACGATTCGCGGGTCGGTCGCTGGCGCATAACCGACGAACGACGCGACATACTTCTGCACATACTGCCCATTTTCCACTTTACGCGCCGTCCCCGTTTTCCCCGCAGTCGTATAGCCGGCAACCTGCGCGCGCGTTCCCGTTCCCCCCACGTCCGTCACCTTCTCCAGCATCGCACGCACGGTGCGTGCCGTACGTGCCGAGACGACGCGCTGGTGTTGCGAACACGAAGGGAGTGATTCTAACCGAACGAAGGTGATCGGCAAGCGACACCCATCGTTCGCCAATGCCTGGTAGGCGCCTGCCACCTGCAGGAGCGACGCCGACATCCCATGACCGAAGGCCATCGTCGCCACTTCGATCGGTTTCAAGTGCTGCGGTGGGAACAAGTGACCTGCCGTTGCCCCCTTCAAGGGAATTTTAGGCCGTTCGCCGAAACCAAAGCGCCGATAGTGTTGCCACAGCGCTTGGGGGTCCAGTTTCTGCGCGATTTTGACCACGCCGACGTTCGACGATTTTTGGATCACTTCCGAGACGGTCAACACCCTGTCGCTTGCGTGGGCGTCGCGAATCGAAAAACCGGAGACTTTGATCACCCCACCACGCACGTCGATCGGTGTCTCCGGACGAACCACGTTCTGCTCCAACCCGAGCGCGACGAGAATCGGCTTGACCACCGATCCCGGCTCGTAACTGTCGGTGATCGCGCGGTTCCGCACCAAGTTCCAATCGAGTTCCGTCCTAGCTTCCGGATCGAACGTGGGCCAGTTGGCCATCGCCAACACTTCACCGCTCTTGGCGTCGAGCACCACTGCCGCGCCGCCCTTTGCTTGAAATTGCGTCACGGTGTCTTTCACCGCGTTCAACGCCGCTGCCTGAATGCGGAGGTCGAGGGAGAGAATGAGATCTTCCCCGGACTGAACCGGCACCAGCCATTCCCCCTCGCGAACCGGTCGCCCTTGGCGATCCTGCACCAACACCTTCTTGCCAGGATGCCCCTGCAACCGGTTGTCAAAACCGCGTTCCAACCCTTCCAGTCCGTTTCCGTCGATATCGGTGATACCAACGACGGTCGCGACGAGCTCGCGGTAAGGGTAGACGCGCTTTGGCTCCTGAAGCGCCGAAACACCGGGGATTTTGAGCGCCAATACGGCCTCAGCAGTTCGACGATCGAGATGCCGTTTCAAATAGGCGAAACGGCTTCCGCCCCGGGCGATCTGCGCTTCGATCGCATCGGGTGTCGTTCCCAACAGTCGAGCAAGCGCTTCGACCTGCTCGGACGAAGCGGCTTGCCACAACTGGGGATCGACCCAGATCGAATGGGTTTCGACCGATTGCGCCAGGATCGTCCCATTGCGATCGAGCAAGCGGCCGCGCGCTGCTGGTACCGTGACCACCCGCTCATAGCGTTGCTCTGCTTGCGCTTGCAGAAACTGACTTTCGGCCGCGACCAACCACCCGGCGCGCCCGACCACCAATGCGACGCACAACCCGAAAAGGCTCAGAACGAAAACCAAGCGGGGCAACGGTACCGCCAAACGAAACGTTCCAACCGCCAAATCGTGTGTCATGGTTTCTGCTCCTCCCAGCGCCGGATACGTGCCACGGCAGGGGGCGCCAACCCCATTTGCGCCGCGACCGCTTTCAGCCGCTCCGGCCGTTCTGCGGCTGCACGCGCCACCTCCAAACGCCGCCACTCACTTTCGATCCGTGCCGTCGTCGCTTTTTCTGCTTCGACCGCCCGGACCAAACCCCGTACTTCGTGGTGCATGGTGACCACCGCGATCGCCGAGCCGATCGCCGCCCCCAGCAACACGCCGTCCCACCAGCCTGCGCTCATCGCTTCTCCGCAGCGCGCAACACCGCGGACCGTGCGCGCGGGTTTTGCGCACATTCCGCGCCGGTCGGCAAAAGGCGTTTGACCACCCAGCGCATCGCGGGCTCGGGCCGTTCGTCCTCACGAATCGCCACACCTGGCGGAAGCGGCGGCGGTTCGCACTGCGCCCTCAAAAACCGCTTGACGATTCGATCCTCGAGCGAGTGAAAGCTGATCGCTACGAGCCGTCCGCCCCGCGCCAGCCGTGCGACTGCCTGCGGCAGTGCGCGTTCGATCTCTTCCAGTTCGCGGTTCACAAAAATCCGAAGCGCTTGGAAGGTGCGCGTCGCTGGGTGTTGCCCCGGCTCACGGCGCGGGACCGCTTTTGCCACGATCTCGGCCAACTGCCGCGTGGAAACAATGGGTGCTCTGGTGCGCGCGGCGACAATCGCCTTTGCAATCGCATGAGCAAACCGCTCTTCGCCATACTGTTTGATCACCTCCTTGATCGCGTCGCGTTCCGCTGTCGCCAACCACACCCGAACCGGCTCACCCCGCGTCGGATCCATGCGCATGTCGAGCGGAGCGTCCAAACGAAAACTCATTCCCCGCTCCGGGGTATCGAGTTGTGGCGACGAAACGCCAAAATCGAACAGCACCCCATCGACCGCGGCAAGGCCCCACGCATCCAGCGCCTGCCCCAGCTCCGAAAAGGGGCGGTGGGCAATCGAAAACCGAGGGTCCACTTTCGCCAATGCGATGCCTGCGGCCACTGCTTCAGGATCGCGATCCAGCGCCACCACGCGTCCATTCGCCCCCAAGCGCGCCAAGATGGCGCGGCTGTGCCCCCCTCGGCCAAAGGTGGCGTCGAGATAACACCCGTCCGGACGCACCGCCAGCGCTTCCAGGGCTTCGCCGAGCATTACGGGTTGGTGCGCTCCCTGCACGTTCATAAAGCCAACCCTTGGAACGGTTCGGGCAGGTCGGCAAAGGAGATCGACCGCATCGCCTCTTGCTGTTTCGCCCAGCCGGTTTCAGACCAGAGCTCAAGATGACTCCCTTGCCCCACCAACCACACGTTCTTTTCCAACTCGGCCCATTGCCGCAACGATGGCGCCAACAACACCCGACCCGCGCCATCGAGCGTCTGCTCTTCGGCAAACCCGACCAAGAGCCGCTTCAACGCTGCGGCACGCGGATCGAGCCCAGGCATGCGAACGATCTCGTCGCGAATCGGCTGCCAAACGGATTGCGGATAGAGCACGACACAGCGGTGGGGATGCGCGGTCAGCACCAGTGGTGCCCCGTCTGGACAGAGCAGTTCGCGGTGCCGCTGCGGGACCGTCATCCGCCCTTTCGCATCCAGCGTGAGCGCCACCGCGCCTTGAAACATCTTGCTCCACCCAAACCCCTTTTACCCCACTTTTTACCACTTGTTCCCACATAAAACTACTGAACAAATTTACAAATCCCACCAACCAAACGAAAAACCCCGCTGCACGAAACAGCGGGGCGCTATCCACACCAGCGAAAAAGATTCGACGAACCATGTGCGCGCCCCGGTTAGCCGAATCGGGGCGGAATCACATGCGTACAACTGAAGAGGAAGGAGAGACAAAAAAGCGAGAGTGGAAGCCCGCCAGTAAGCCGGGTTCTGTCGCAGGCGGCAACACCGCCTGGGGCAGTCATTCCTCTAGGCCTGACGTCACCGCCAGGCTCGAGCGGCCAACCCGGAAGCGGCGCGAGCCACGCCGTTGCTTCCCTATTCGGCCTTGCTCCGGATGGGGTTTACCGTGCCGGTCCGGTTACCCGGACCGCGGTGGGCTCTTACCCCACCGTTTCACCCTTGCCTGATCCCGTAGAAACGGGCCATCGGCGGTCTGTTCTCTGTGGCACTTTCCGTCGCCTCACGGCGCCCGGCCGTTAGCCGGCATCCTGCTCTGCGGAGCCCGGACTTTCCTCCCCCGTCGTTGCGACGGCGGCGACTGCCTTGGCGGACTTCCGAAAGTATTATAAGGGCTTACTGTGCCGCGACAAAGACCACTTGACCGTCTTTTTCTTGAAACGTTCCCACCAACGGCCCCAACGATTGCGGATTGGGGTTCGGCCAACGCTGTACCTTGCAATCTTCTGTCGTCGCCAAATACCAACGGCCCTTTTGCTCGAGCGCCCAAAGGAGATCACCGGCGTGATAGACCCGCATCGGCGTCATCGGCGTGCCATCCTCTTGGATGCGCCAACGGCGCTGACAGACCGGCAAACGACTCACCACAACGAACTGTTCGATCGCCGCGAACGGCAGCCGCTGCTCGCGCACCAAGATCAACGCGTGCTCGCGCCCTTCGATCTGGTACGCCGTCGCCGAATTCTCGCAACCGGTCAGAACGAGCGCCGCTGCCCCCAGAAGGAAAGGGGTCAGCAACCGCACGCGCAGATCATTCGCTTTCCTCACCATCACTCACCTCCACCTGCCATTCGAGCGCTTCGCCTGCACAGAGCGGCACCAAAGGATCGTCGGGAAGATAGGGAAACGTTTGCGGTACCGTCCAGGGGCATCGCACCAACGTCACCTGCTCGGTTGCCTGCGGGAAACCGTAGAATGCGGCGCCGAAGCGTGCCGCGAAATCGGGTAACCGATCGAGCGCCCCGACGGACGCAAACGCTTGTGCGTACAGCGGCAACGCGGCGTACGCCGTGTAACAGCCTGCGCACCCACAGACGGCCTCTTTCGTACTGCGCGCATGGGGTGCCGAATCGGTACCCAAAAAGAATTTGGGGTTGCCACTCGTAGCCGCTCGAACGAGCGCCTGCCGATGCTGCTCCCGCTTGAGCACCGGCAAGCAGTAGTAGTGGGGACGTATCCCGCCTTGGAAAATCGCGTTGCGGTTATAAAGCAGGTGGTGCGCAGTGATCGTCGCGGCAACGTTTTCTGGTGCCGCTTCGACGAACGCCACCGCATCGGCCGTGGTGATGTGCTCGAGCACCACTTTGAGCCCCGGGAAACGGCGCACGATCGGATCCAGCACCCGTTCGATGAAAACTGCTTCACGATCGAACAGGTCGATTTCCGGATCGGTGACTTCACCATGCACGCAGAGCACGATCCCGCGCGCCTCCATCCGTTCCAGAACGGGATAGACCCGCTCGATGCACCGAACGCCGCTCTCGGCATTGGTCGTTGCCCCAGCCGGATAGAGCTTCACGGCGCGAACGCGCCCCTCCGTTGCTGCTGCGCGGTCGATTTCGGTCACTGTCGTCGTTTCGGTCAAATAGAGCGTCATGATCGGCTCGAAGCGCGCTGCCGCACCGGGTAGGGTACGAACCACGGAAAGGATCCGCTCACGATAGGCAAGCGCAGCGGCAACCGTGGTCACGGGAGGTTTCAAATTGGGCATGATCAGCGCGCGACCAAAAACCGCCGCGGTATGGGGCACCACCGCGGCAAGCGCTGCGCCGTCGCGAACATGCAAATGCCAATCGTCAGGCCGGGGCAAAGCAAACCGCTCAACTGTCATCGCGAATCCTTTCGTGCGCAACCACCCAATCATACAACCGGTTCTTGGAAATCTGGAAAAGCTCCGCAGCCCAGCGAACCGCTTCCGAACGAGCCACCCCCGCTGCGATGAACCGTTCGCACCAGGCCTTTGCCCTTGCCGTACGTTCGGAGTCGTCGTTCGCCGGTGGAACGACCAAAACGAATTCACCATGCTTGCGCTCACGCCGTGCCGCCAGCCACGCTTGGGCCTCGGTTACGGTTCCGCGAAAACTCTCTTCGAAACGCTTCGTCATCTCCCGCGCGACGAACACGGGATGATTCGTCCCCAGCGTGGCAGCGAAATCGGCCAGCGCTTCGTCGATCCGGTGTGGCGTTTCGAACCAGACCGTAGGCAAATCCCCTGCGGCTGCTTCGCGGATCGCTGCACGGCGTTGCGCCGCTTTTGCCGGCAAAAAACCCCGAAAAGCAAAACCCGACTCTCCCCATCCCGAAATCGAAATCGCCGCGGTCACTGCGCTCGGCCCAGGGATCGCCACCACCGGGAACCCCTGCTCGCGCACCATGGCGACCACTTTGACACCGGGATCGGAAACGGCAGGGGTCCCCGCGTCACTCACCAACGCCCAGTGCTCGCCAGCTGCGAGACGCGCACACAACACCTCTGCGGCGCTGCGCTCGTTGTGGGCGTGGAGCGCGACAAGCGGCGTGCGAATCCCCCAACTTTCCAACAACCGCGCCGTGACGCGCGTATCTTCTGCCGCAATCCCGGCCACCCCCGAAAGCACCGCCAATGCGCGCACAGAGAGGTCGAACCGGTTGCCAAGCGGGGTTGCGACTACGTACAATGCAGCCGTCGGCAACCGCCATGAGGCCTCCTCCGCCAACGCACGCCAATCCGCTTGCATCTTCACCTCCCCATATGCCATTGTCCGATTCTCGCACATCTGCCACCCGCCTCTCTTCGGATTCCCGCACCACCGGCGCCCATTTCGAAAACCGAGCGGCGCAATGGTGCTATGACCACGGCTGGACGGTCATTGCCCGCAACGTCCGGTGCCGACGCGGCGAGATCGACATCATTGCCCTGGATGGGGCAACACTGGTTTTCATCGAAGTCCGCCATCGCCGCTCTGCCCGTTATGGCTCGGCAGTAGAGAGCGTCACCCCTACCAAGCAGCAACGCCTGACCGCCGCGATTCGCTACTGGCTAAACGGCCGTGAAGGGCGTCAGCATGCCCATCGCGCGATGCGTTGCGACCTTTTGGCATTTACCGGGACCCTTGAGACGCCTGAGTGGATCCCCAACGCATTTGCCCCTTCCCCCTGGTAAACTGCGCCGTATGGATCTGATCGAAGCCCTAAGCGACCGCTTTGCGTTTCAGCAAAGCCTCTACCGGGAGACCGTCGACGCCTTGGCGCCCCCGCTTGCTGCCGCAGCGGAAATTCTGGCGCAAACGGTCTTGAGCGGCCACCGACTGTGGATCGTGAGCGGCCCAGGGACCCACTACCTTGCTGCCCATTTCATCGAACGGCTTTGGTACGGACTCGAACGCGAGCGCCCCCCTTTTGCCGCGGTTCACCTGCCCGCCGCTACAACGCCGCCGCCGCACGGACAGCCGCTGGACGTTTTGGCTCAGCCTGGCGACTGCGTCATGATCCTGCTCGGTCATGAACCCAGCGAAACCATACGCGCCGCGATGCGCACCGCACTCGAAGCGGGATCTCCCTTGATCGTGATCGGCCATGACCCGGACGAACACATCTGGTCGCAACTGCGCGGTGGCGACGTTCCTGTGGCGCTGCCGGAACTTCCCCCCGCACAGCAGGACGAACTGCTCCTTTTCCTGCTCAACGCCCTGACCGAAACCTGGGAACAACTCTTGTTTGGAGAACTGGTATGAAAAAAACGACCCTGTTGCTCACCCTGGGGTTAGCGGTGCTCACCCCCACGTTGTCGGGCTGCTTCCCCGCGGTCGCTACCGGTGTCGCCGCGACCGCATTGGTTGCCGCGGACCGGCGAACTGCCGGCGCGATCGTCGAAGACGAACAACTGGAATGGAAGATCAGTAGCGCAATCCAAAAAGCGCTCGGCGATCGCGCCCATGTCAACGTCACCTCTTACAACCGCATCGTGCTGCTGACGGGCGAAGTCCCCGACGAAGCGGCCAAACAACGCGCGGAAACGCTCGCCAAACAAACCGAAAACGTCCGCGCCGTCGTCAATGAACTGATCATCGCTGCGCCGTCGTCTCTGGCGTCACGCGCCAACGACGCATCGCTCACCACGCAAGTCAAAGCGCGGTTGGTCGGCAACCGTGATGTCCCCGCCCACCTCGTCAAGGTGGTCACCGAAGGGGGGGTCGTCTACCTGATGGGGCTCGTGACGCGTCGGGAAGGCGACGCCGCCACCTATGTCGCTCGCACCACCTCGGGGGTGAAGCGGGTGGTGCGCGTCTTCGAATTCATCAGCGAGGCAGAGGCGAAACGGCTCGATCACGCCGCCGCGCAACAAAAAGCGAAGAAGAGCGCAACCACGCAGTAACCTCAAGGCCGTCCCGAGCGTTCGCTTCAGCCGATTGGCTGCGGCGTCCCGTTCAATAAGCCACCGCCACCGGGTCGAGGCTACGCCACAGATACCAGGTGGCAACGGTGCGCCACGGGCGGAAACGCTCCCCAGCGCTGCGCCATGCCGCAAGGGGCTGCTTTGCCGGCAGCCCATAACGCGCAACCAACGCTTTACGCAACCCCAAGTCGTCCGCTGGCCAGACGTCGGGGCGCAGCAGATGAAAAATCAGAAACATCTCAGCCGTCCACCGCCCGATGCCCCGCACCGCAGTGAGTGCGCCGATGATCACCTCGTCAGACATCCCCGCCCAGCGTTCCGGGTCGAGCGAACCCTCCTGCGCGTGTCGCGCCAAATCACGCAGGTATTCCACTTTTCGCGCCGAAAGGCCCGCGCCGCGCAACGCTTCAGGTTCAACCGCCCAAACCCGTTCGGGTGACACCACGCCATCCACCGCAGCGGTAAGCCGTTCCCACAACCGATCGGCTGCCGCCACCGATACCTGCTGCCCCACGATCGCGCGCGCAAGTGTCACGAAGGGATCGCCGTGTGACCCCAGCAGCTCCCCATCATACTGCGCGATCAGTTCGGCCATTTTGGGGTCTCGCGCCCTGAGCTCGGCACACGCCGTTTCCCAATAGGGTGGACGAACCCACGATTCGGCATCCGGATCACACACCAACGCGTCGCTCCTTTGCCCTCAGTGCCGCCAGCAAGGTGCGCTGCACCCCTTCGAATGCCCCATTACTCATCACCACCACCGCATCACCCGGTTCTACGCACACAACGATCTCCGCCACCAACGCTTCGATCTCGGTTACCACCTTGGCCTTTGCACCGAGCGGCGCCAGCGCTGCCGCCAAGTCCCAAGAAAGTCCTTTCGCGTACCCGAAGACACGATCCGCGCGTGCAAAGGCTGCGGGCAACTCCGCCTGCATCACCCCGCGCTTCATCGTGTTCGACCGCGGTTCGAAAAGGGCGATCAATCGCCCCGTCACCCGGGGTCGCAGCGCATCGAGCGTCGCGGCAATCGCCGTCGGATGGTGGGCAAAGTCGTCGAAGACCGTCACCCCAGCCGCCTCCCCCACCTTTTCGAGCCGCCGCTTCACCCCGGGAAAACTGGCCAGCGCTTCCACCGCGATCTCCGGGCGCACACCCGCATGAGACGCAGCCGCCACCGCAGCAAGTCCGTTGAGCGCATTATGGACTCCCGGCAACGGAAGGGTCACACTTCCGATCGCTCGCCCATCGAACGCGTAGTGCGCCCGATCCCCTGCCACCTGCACCTGCCAGCGCGGCACTTCCGCCCGGTCGTCTGCTTGGGCATTATGTCCACCTAGATACGATTCTGCTAACCCAAAACGGGCCACTTCCGACCATACCCCCCGCGCCAATACCCGATCGATCGCCGGGATTCCCGCACGCGCGAAAATCGCCCCGCTTCGCGGCATCGTTCGGATCAAATGGTGGAATTGCGTCTCGATCGCAGCCAGATCGGGGTAGATATCGGCGTGGTCGTACTCCAAATGGTTGATCACCAACGTCCGCGGGCGGTAATGGAGGAATTTCGCCCGCTTGTCCGAAAAAGCGGTGTCGTACTCGTCGGCTTCGATCACGAAAAATGGAGAATCCCCCAACGCCGCCGGCGCTTCGAACCCCGGCACCGCGCCGCCGATGAGATACCCAGGGTTGAACCCCGCCGTGCGCAAAATATGCGCCGTCATCGCCGTAGTGGTCGTCTTGCCGTGGGTACCGCTCACCGCGATCACCCACCGCCCGCGCAGCACCGTCACGGCCAACCACTGTGGGCCCGAGACGAAAGGCAAACCGGCGTCCAGGATCGCCTCCAGCAACGGGTTGCCGCGCGAAATCGCATTCCCGACCACGTAACAATCGGCACCCAAACGAATCTGATCGGCGTCATACCCTTCGATCGGCGTCAACCCATGCGCTGCCAACACGTCGCTCATCGGAGGATAGAGGGGCCCATCACACCCCGTCACCCGGTAGCCGAGCGCTTTCGCCAGAATCGCCACCCCAGCCATGAACACCCCGCCCATACCCAAAATGTGCAGATGCATCGTGCAGCACCGTCTGATTGGTACAATAGGGCGAATTCTCGCATACCCCATTCCCCATGAAACGCAAAACTTACGAGGCGATCGACTACCGCGACGAGATCGCCCACGTCGCAGCGCGGCTCATCTTCGACGAAGGCATTCGTGACCTTGCGTTTGCCAAGCGCAAAGCGGCCAAACAGCTTGGCCTGCCGCCGCGCACGATGCTGCCCAGCAACGAAGCGGTCGAAGCGGCACTGGCAGAATTCGTCGCCGAATATGGCGAGATCGAAAACCTTCCAGAACGACTCACCGCGATGCGTCGCGAAGCTGCGCACACGCTTGCGTGGCTTCCGTGGCCGGCATACCTGGTCGGCGCGGTTGCGCACGGGACCGCTGGGCCGATGAGTGAAATCGAAATCGACCTCTTCGCCGAATCGGGGAAAGATGTGGAAATTTTTCTCCTCAACGAACATCGCCATTTCCGGGTCCATACGCCGAAAGCCAGTGCCGCGCGCCGCCCAGAAACCGAATTGATCCTCGAAGACACACGCTACCCCGTTCGGCTGCGCGTCTGGCCCGCGGTCGACGAACGGCGGCGAAAAAAAACGGAGCGCGGCCTCACCCTTGCGATGCTCGAACAACTCTTGCAGGAGGCGTGATGAACGACCCGCTCAACTCCCCCCCCCAAGAGCCGAACCCGAAGTCTACTCGTACGTCGTCGCGCCAAGCCCTTGTCCATTGGCTCATTGCAGGGCTTCTTGCCGCAGGCGTCTTGTGGTTCTTTTTCAGTCAAACAGTCGCCACCCAGAAACCAGCCGACCCCTCCTTTTCGGGTTACGATGCCCGCGCGCTCCAGCAACTCCTGACCGCTCAAATGCCGGAAATCGAATCGGGTAGCCCACGAACCCTGAACGAGTGGCGCGGCAAACCGCTGATCATCAACTTCTGGGCCACCTGGTGCCCACCGTGCAAAAAAGAGCTCCCCGATTTCGCCGCGGCTGCCCGCCACTACGCCGGGCGCGTCCATTTCGTAGGCCTAGGACTGGACGAACGCGACAAACTCCTTGCGTTCGCGCGCGAATTCGACCTGCCCTACCCTACCCTGGTCGCAGGCGGCTTTGCCCTGGGGCAGACGACGAAACTCGGCAACCCCAACCGCGGCATGCCCTTTACGCTGGTTCTCGATGCAAACGGGCAACCCGTCGCGCACCATGTCGGCTTGATCTCGCGGGAGCGTCTTGAAACACTCATCGCCCAAGCGCTCGAACGATGACCCCCGGGCGAACGCCCTCTAGCCAAAAGCGGCGAAATGCGGCAAACTTGCAGCTTTGCACCGCGAAACGCTGCAAAGGAACGACCCGATGGCTGCTGCTCCTAACGAACCGTGGCGCATTTTGGTGCTCCACGGCCCGAACCTCAACCTCTTGGGCGTGCGCGAACCGGAAATCTACGGTCGCGTCACGCTCTCCGACATCCACACCGCGTTGACGGCCCGCGCCGGCGCAAGAGCGATCGTCGAGAGCTATCAGAGCAACCACGAAGGGGCGCTCGTAGACCGGATTCAAGCGGCAATGGAAGAGGGCGTCGATTTCATCCTCATCAACCCCGGCGCCTACACCCACACCAGCGTCGCGATTCGCGATGCGCTCGCCGCAGTGCAAATTCCCTTCATCGAAATTCACCTCTCCAACATCCACGCGCGCGAGCCGTTTCGGCGCCATTCCTACCTTTCCGACAAAGCCGTGGGCGTCATTGCAGGATTGGGCGCTTTTGGCTATGAGGCGGCGCTCGAAGCGGCGATGGACTGGCTCGAGCGTGAAACGAACCCTAACCGTGCAACCTCTTAAGGAATCCGATCGATGGACCTACGCAAACTCAAGAAATTGATCGAACTCGTCGAAGCGTCCGGGATTGCCGAAATCGAGATCACCGAAGGCGAAGAGAAAGTTCGTATCGCCAAGCAACCGCCGGTCACCCTCCCGTCGGTCACTGCCCCATACCCCGCGGGCGCAACCGTCCACGCCACACCGGTACCCACCGCCCCACAAGCCACACCCGCAGTGAGCACCCCCACCAACGAAACCGCTGCCCCAGCCGACCCGGGATTGCCCCCGGGCCACGTCGTGAAATCGCCGATGGTGGGCACCTTCTACCGCGCCCCTTCACCCACCGCGCCCCCCTTCGTCGAAGTGGGCAGCCATGTCACAGTGGGCGACCGGCTCTGTATCATCGAAGCGATGAAACTGATGAACGAAATCGAAGCCGACGTCGCAGGTGTCGTCAAAGCAATCCTCGTCGAAAACGGCCAGCCGGTCGAATATGGCCAACCCCTCTTCGTGATCGGATGATCCGGCCATGAGTCACACGATCCAACCCACGCTGGACGCAGCGCCCGAACGTCCCCCGTTCAACAAAATCCTGATCGCCAACCGGGGTGAAATCGCGCTCCGGATCCTACGCGCGTGCCGCGAACTCGACATCGCCACGGTGATGGTCTATTCCGAAGCCGACCGTGATAGCAAACCCGTTCGTCTTGCCGACGAAGCGGTGTGCATCGGCCCTGCCCCAGCGGGGAAAAGCTACCTCAACATCCCCGCGATCATCGCTGCCGCCGAAGTGACCGACGCCGAAGCGATCCACCCCGGCTACGGCTTCCTCTCCGAAAACGCCGAATTTGCGCAACGCGTCGAAGCGTGCGGATTCACCTTCATCGGTCCGCGCCCAGAGACGATCGCGATGATGGGGGACAAGGTCGCTGCGAAACGCGCCATGCTCGATGCCGGCGTACCTTGCGTCCCCGGCTCCGACGGCGCGCTACCGGACGACCCCGACGAAATCGTGCGCATCGCGCGCGAGATCGGTTTTCCCGTGATCATCAAAGCCGCTGGCGGCGGGGGTGGTCGCGGCATGCGGGTCGTGCACACCGAAGCCGCGCTCCTTTCCGCAGTCGAAACCACACGCAACGAAGCGCGCGCCGCGTTTGGCAACGCCGCGGTCTACCTCGAAAAATTCTTACAACAACCGCGGCACATCGAAATCCAGGTACTCGCCGACGCCCACGGCAACGCCGTCTGGCTCGGCGAACGGGACTGCTCGATGCAGCGCCGCCACCAAAAAATCATCGAAGAGGCCCCGGCGCCCGGCATCGACCGCGCGGCGATTGCCGAAATCGGCGAAGCGTGCGCCGAAGCCTGTCGTCGTATCGGCTACCGCGGTGCAGGTACCTTCGAGTTTCTCTACGAAAACGGGCGCTTCTACTTCATCGAAATGAACACCCGCATCCAGGTCGAACACCCAGTGACCGAACTCATCACCGGAATCGACCTCGTGCAGGCGCAAATCCGCATCGCGGCAGGCGAACCGCTGTGGTTCCCCCAACAAGCGGTTTCCCTTCGCGGTCATGCGATCGAATGCCGCATCAACGCCGAAGACCCTTACCGCTTCACCCCTTCACCGGGACGCGTCGAACAGTGGCACGCCCCTGGCGGTCCGGGAGTACGGGTCGACTCCCACGTCTATTCCGGCTACACCGTGCCCCCCCACTACGACTCGATGATCGGTAAACTCATCGTTCATGCCCCTACCCGTCGCCAAGCCATCGCCAAGATGCGCGGCGCGTTGCAAGAGCTCGTCGTCACGGGGATTCAGACCAACGCCCCGCTGCACCTGCAACTCATGAACGACGCTGCGTTCGGCGAAGGGGGCGTCTCGATCCACTACCTGGAGCAGTGGCTCGATGCCCGCGGCAAAAAATAGCGCCGCACGCTGGCTCGAAGTCCGGATCGTCCTACCGGCCGAGGACGCGGAACGGCTCGCTGAAGTCGCACTCGACCACGGCGCCCTTTCGGCAACCCTGGAAGACGCCGACGCCGGAACCCCGGACGAAACCCCCCAATTCGGCGAACCCGGCGAAGCCCCGGCCACCTTGTGGCGGCGATCCGTCGTCGCGCTCCTCTTCGACAGCGACGCCCCGTGGTCGCAACGTCTGGCCGAAATGGCCCGCGCCGCGCAGGTCACACTCCCCGACGAACCCGAACTCGTGCCGATCGCCGAAACCGATTGGGTGCGGCAAACCCAAAACCAATTCCCGCCGATCGCGGTTGCCGACGGCGCGCTCTGGATCGTACCCAGCTGGCACGAACCCCCCGCCACTACGGCACCCGTAATCCGTCTTGACCCGGGATTGGCTTTTGGCACCGGTAGCCACCCCACCACCCACCTCTGCCTGGAATGGCTTGTACGCGAAGTCACCGCTGGCGCTTCGGTACTCGACTACGGGTGTGGATCGGGTATTCTGGCGATCGCCGCAGCCAAGCTGGGCGCCAGTGCAGTCACTGCGGTCGACATCGACGCCGACGCACGCACTGCCACCTGCGCCAACGCCGAAGCAAACAGCGTCGATCTCACTGTGCTGCCCGCCGATGCGCCCCTTAACCAAACGTTCGACTTGGTGGTTGCGAACATCCTCACCAGACCGCTCATCGTCCTGGCACCGACCTTGGCAACACGCGTCGCATCGCAAGGCAAAATCGCGCTTGCAGGGATTCTTGCCGAACAGGCCGATGCCGTCATCGCTGCGTACGCCCCATGGATTCGGCTCGAAATCGCTGCCGAACGGGAGGGCTGGGTACGGCTAGAGGGAACCCGATCATGACCACAGCCGACGATCGGTGCCTGCGTGATGAACCCTTCAGCGGCAAACGCATCGTCCGTTGTCCCCATTGCGGTGCCACCTTCGCCACCAGTGACCGGGTTCTGGCAAAAGCCCAGGGATGGGCACTGTGCGGCGAATGTTTCGAACCGTTCAACGCGCTCCGTGCTACCGTTTCCGAACTCCCCCCGGAAGAACGTGCCCCGAAGCCTTCGGACGAACCGGCACCCCCGCCCGCAGCCCCAAACGAAACCGAAAACCGCGTCGAACCCAGCCCCTCCCCGTTCGAACACGCAGACGCGGAATCGCTCAGCCCGAGCGCGGTAACGGCCGCCTATCGCAACCCTGCCGCACTGGATCGCGACCCCCCCACCCCGCCAGCAGCCCGCAACCCGCTTGCGCACGCGATCGCGTTGCTTTTGGCGCTCCTCCTTTTCCTTACCGCGCTTGGGCAAGCAGCATGGGTTGCGCACCCCACACTGATCCGCATCTTCCCCGAACTCTACCCCATCGGGGAAACGATCTGCCAAGCGCTGGGCTGCACGCTCACACCGCCAGCGGACTCCGAACGGATACAGATCGATGACGCCCGCCTCATCAAAGAAGCCGACCCTGCGCGTTATACCCTCGAATTGACCATGACGAACCGCGCCGACTACCCGATGCCGTGGCCCCACCTGGCCCTCACCCTGACCGACGGACTCGGCCGAGCACTCGTGCGCAAAAACCTTCTGCCTGCCGATTGGGGGGCACCGCAGACGACGCCGTTTGCCCCCCACCGCCGCATCGCGGTCACGCTTTCGCTACAAATCGTCGAAAGCGGGATCGTCGGTTTCGAAGTCGTCCCGTTTTACCCGTAACCGCCCGTAACCCGCGCCATCAACGGGCAACGCGCGCGTTGCCGTAACGGTCGGTCAAAAGCCGAACCCGTTCGCCAACGCGGAACCCTTCACCTTCATCCTCTTGGGTCACCGCCAAGACGCGGCCATTGTCGAGGCGCACCGTGATCTCTACCCCTGGGCGAGCGGTCACGGCACCCTCCACGGCTTGACCGGCCACGGCACCCGCAACCGCCCCCACCGCGGTGGTGGCAATTCGGCCACGTCCGCCACCCAAGGTGTTCCCCGCAAGCCCCCCCAAAAGCGCACCCGTGAGCGTTCCAGCGCCCGATTCCGTCCCTTCGAGCTGCACCGGACGGATCGCTTCGATCACCCCGTATTTGACCTCCATCACCCGCCGCGCCTCAGTACGGGCGTAGGCGCTGCTCCCCAAACTGGGCGCACACCCGGTCACCAGCAGCGCGCTACCAGCCACCCCGACGATCACCGTCAAAAACCGTTTGTTCATCGAAACCTCCTGCTGCTGCGCGTTTCCGATCCACCATTGTCACGACGTACCGACTACGGCATTTTAGCCCATGCTGCCCCGACCCTGTAGTGGGTGCGCAACCGCGCCACCGCTTCAGAAAAGGTAAGGGCATAGTTCTGCGCGCCGCTCACCGCGATCTTTTCCGAACCCATCACCGACCCGAGCCGTACCGCATCGCCCCAATCGGCCCCGAGCGCTTTCGCACACAAGAGTCCGGCGCGAAACGCGTCGCCGCACCCCGTCGGATCGACCACCGCTCGCGGCGGCACAGCCTCGATCCGTTCGCACCGCCCATCACAGAAAAGATCCGCGCCTTCTCCGCCTCGGGTCACGATCAGCGCCTCGACCCTCTCCGCCAACTGCGGCAGCCGCAACCCCGTGCGCTCCTCCAACAGCTTCGCTTCGTAGTCGTTGACCACCGCGACCTGAGCCAATTCCAGGCAGCGCACCAACTCCGCGCCGGTCAAGAGCGGCAACCCCTGCCCCGGATCGAAAACGAACGGCACCGCCAGTTCGTGAAAGGTTTCGCAGTGGACCAACATCCCTTCGCGCCCGTCGGGCGCGACGATCCCCCATACAGCGCCCCACCCCGGCTCGATCGATGCGGCGTGCGAACGCAGCATCGCACCCGGATGAAACGCCGTGATCTGGTTGTCGTCGAGGTCGGTGATGATATAAGCCTGCGCCGTCATCTCTTCCGCGAAGAGACGGATCCCCTCGTCGCGGATCCCCAACTGGCGCAACCGTTCCAAATAGGGCCCGGCATCCTGCCCCATCGTCGCGACAATGATCGGATCCATCCCCAGCAACCGCAACCCATACGCGATGTTTCCGGCGCACCCACCGAATTCTCGCCGCAATTCGGGAACGTGGAACGCCACGTTCAAGATATGGATCTGTTCCGGCAAGATGTGGTTGCGGAAACGATCGGGAAAGACCATGATCGTATCGTAGGCCATCGACCCACACACCGCAATCGGAAAAGACACGGTTCCCCCTTAGCAAAGCCCAAAATCCGGGCCATTCTAGCGGTAAGGCACCCCCCGGTCAATCAGATCCTGTCATCAAGTTGTCACACCGATTCGCTAAGCTACCCGTGTCTGCACGACAGGAGCGCAACGATGAAAGCATACGACGAACCGCTGAGCAACGACAGCACCAATCCAACGTTCCACGAAATTGCCGCGTGCGTGATGGAAAAGCGGCGAGCACTCCTCAAAGGAGCGGTTGGTAGTGCGCTTTTGGCCCTCTTTGCGCCCTGGACGAACGCCGCCACCGCCCGTGGTACCGCCGCAGCACTGCCCGGTGCACCGCAACGCGTGTCGAATACCAGCACGCTGCTTGCCCCTTTTGGCCCCAGCATCCCGACACACTCCGAAGATCGTGTCACCGTGATGCCGGGTTTCAAGATCCGCGCGATCCTCCCCTGGGGCGACCCGCTGACCCATCCCAACGCCCATTTCAAACCGGATGGCAGCAACACCGCCGCCGAGCAAGCGCAGCAGATCGGTGACAACCACGACGGGATGCACCTCTTCCCCTTCCCCGGGAAAAGCGACGAAGGACTCCTTGCGCTCAACCACGAATACACCAATCTGGAATACCTCTATCCCGCCGATTTCCTACCCCAAGCGACGCTGAGTGAGGAAAAAGCGAACAAAGCGATCGCGGCGCACGGTGTCTCGATCATCCATCTGCGACGCGGGCCAAACGGCTGGGACAAAGTGCCGGAAAGTCGCTACCACCGCCGCATCACTGGCGCCACCCCGTGCGCGCTCACCGGCCCCGCTGCAGGTCACCCGCTCCTGCAAACGCAAGACGACCCCAGCGGCCGACTCGTCCTGGGAACGCTCAACAACTGTGCACACGGCGTCACCCCGTGGGGTACCTACCTCACCTGCGAAGAAAACTTCAACGGCTACTTCGGTAATGGCAACCCCAACGATCCGATGCACAAACGCTACGGCATCGTAAATGGTTTCGGTTACCGCTGGCATGAAGCGATCCCCCGTTTCGACGTCGCGCGCACCCCGAACGAACCCAACCGTTTCGGTTGGGTGGTCGAAATCGACCCGTTCGATCCGGAAAGCACACCGAAAAAACGCACCGCGCTTGGGCGTTTCAAACACGAAAACGCCGCGGTGACGCTCGCAAAAGATGGACGGGTGGTCGTCTATATGGGCGACGACGAACGGTTCGAATACCTCTACAAATTCGTCAGCCGAAAACCGTTCGACCCGACCAATCCGGAGGCGAACCGTGATCTTTTGGACGACGGTGACCTCTTCGTTGCGGAATTCACGAGCAACGACACGGGCAACGGCCGCCTGCTCGGGCGTTGGCATCTCCTTTCTCGCGCCAATCCGAAAATCGCATCAGACCCCCGGTTCCCCACGGACGCCGAGGTCCTCATTTTCACCCGTGCCGCGGCAGACGTTGCAGGCGCGACCAAAATGGATCGGCCCGAATGGATCGCGATCCACCCAACGAGCGGCGAAGTCTTCGTCACCCTCACCAACAACAGCAAACGTCAAGCCGATGCCGTCGACGCCGCGAACCCGCGCGCGCCCAACTTCTGGGGGCAGATCGTCCGCTGGCAAGAGGCAGGAAACGACGCCGCTGCAACCGAGTTCGCGTGGGATTTCTTCGTCATAGCCGGCAACCCGGAAGTCTACCCGGAAACGGATCCCCGCGCCGGCTCGATCAACGTCACTCGCGAAAACATGTTCAACTCCCCCGATGGGCTGGCGTTCGACCGCATGGGGCGGCTCTGGATCCAGACCGACGGCAATTACAGCAATCGTGGCGAATTCGCGGGGCAAGGCAACAACCAGATGTTGGTTGCCGACCCGAATACCGGCGAAATCCGCCGCTTTCTCGTCGGGCCGTCGGGTTGCGAAATCACCGGCATCACCTTCAGCCCAGACGGTCGCACGATGTTCATCAACATCCAACACCCAGGTGAAGCGGAGGGGCATCCGCGCGCCCCCGGTTTTCCGGCTGAAATGCTTAACACAGTGCTCAACCAACAACCCACGCTCTTTTCCGACTGGCCACACAGCCAATTCCCGGAAATCACCGGTGGCCGGCCCCGCAGCGCCACGCTCGTGATCGAACGGGAAGATGGCGCTCCGATCTTCGGCGCTGCCTGAACGCCAACGCCACAACCCCCTGCCCGCACCCCTGAGTGGCTGCGGGCAGCTGGGAAACCCCGTCACACAGGGAGCAAGCCATGACCGCGACCGACCCCACCCTCTGTTTTGCCGAAACCCCGCGCTATCGCCTCATCCTCGCCCACGACGACGCGCAACTGCTCGCCGCACAGCGGCTGCGCTACCGCGTCTTTGCCGGCGAGTGGGGCGCTCGCCTCAAAACCCGCAAGCCGGGCCTCGATCACGACCTTTTCGACCCCTTCTGCCACCATCTGCTCGTGCTCGACAAGAGTGACGATTCGGTGGTCGGTTGCTACCGTCTGCTGCCGTCCCGCAGCGCACGGGTCGTCGGCGAACGGTGCGCCGAAGCCGAATACGATCTCACCCGCATCAAACGGCTCGATTTCGTCGAACTGTCGCGCGCCTGTATCGCCCCCGAACACCGCACTGGCGCGGTGATCGGACTGCTTTTTCGCGGCCTTGCCGCCTACCTGGCTCGCTTTCGCGTTCGCTACCTCTTCGGCTTGGCGTCATTCCCCTACCATGGCGGCCTCGACGCCGTGCTCGCGCAATACCGGACCCTGCGGCAAAAGTACGAAGCGCCGATCGAATTTCATGTCACCCCGTGGCGCCGCATCGAACCGATGCCGCTCGACGGCGTCGAACCCGCGCCTTGTCCCTCGCTCATCTTGGCCTACTTGGCCGCAGGTGCTTGGATTGCAGGCGACCCGACGATCGACCCCGATTTCCACTGCGTCGACTTTCCCGTTCTACTCGACGGAGAACGGCTCGCCCCGCGCTACCGCCGACACTTCTCCCGAAATGCGCTTCGTAGCGAATCGTTGAGTCACGCGTGACCTGTGAAGCACACGATGATTGCACCGCACCGCTCGACGCCCACCCCAACCAGATACCGCTTGGCGTCTGCCCCCACATCTGCTACGCTTGATCGCTTTGAACCTTGCCTGGGTAAAGCGCTGCCGCCTTTGACCTTCGAAAACGCTACTACCACCCGACGCTACCGCACCGCGTGGTGGTGCAAACTGCGGCTCTTTGGCTGGCTCCTCTTTGGGCTACTCGCCACGATCACCCTCTTTCCGTGGCTTCGCCCAAGCCAACGTGCGCGCCTCCGATCCTTCTGGGCACGGCGGATTCTGGCCGCGCTCGACGTCGAGCTCGTCGTCACCGGCGCCGTCCACCCAGGTGCGCTCGTCGTCGCAAACCACATCTCCTGGCTCGACATCCCAGTCCTCATGGCCGTGGCCCCCATGCGGTTCGTCGCCAAAAGTGAGGTACGGCGCTGGCCCGTGTTGGGTTGGCTCGCCGCTCAGCACGGCACGATTTTCCTTGCGCGCGGCTCCAAGCACCACGCTGCGACCATCGGCAAAACCCTCACCGCGGCGCTCCAAAACGGCGAAACCGTCGCCTTGTTTCCCGAAGGAACGACAACCGACGGCACCACCCTGCGGCCGTTTCACAGCGCGTTACTGAGTAGCGCCGTGCACGCCAACGCACCCGTGCAACCGGTCGCGCTCAGTTACCACCGCGCAGACGGTACCCCAACCACCGCGGCCGCGTTCGTCGGCGCAATGACCTTCTGGGATACCCTCGAAAACCTCCTTGCGGCCCGACCGCTCACCGCCCGCGTGCAACTCCTTTCCCCCCTTACCGGAAACGACCGCAAAACGCTCACCCGCAACGCCGAACAGGCGATCCGCGCGGCTCTGGCGCACGCGCAGGAAGAAGCCGCGTAGCCCGAGCACCGAGCGTGCCAGCGCTCACCCCTTCGTGCCACCACAATCGCTACACGCCACCGAAACCACCGCCTGATCCTCCAGCCGCACCGCGGTCAACCGCCCACCATAAACACAACTCGTATCGACCGCCATCACCGCCGCGTCGGCATAAAACCCCAGCAGCGACCAGTGACCGAAAACCACCCGATACGGCAACGCCACCCGTTTGGCATAGCGAAACCAGGGAACGGTTCCCTTGGGCGCGTTCGTCGGCGGCCCTTTCGCTTTGAGCTCCAGGGCCCCGCTCTTTGCATCGACGAAGCGCATGCGTGTAAAACCATTCACGATGTAGCGAATCCGTGCCATCCCCTCCAATTCGGGATGCCAAACCGATTCCCCCCCTTTGAGTTGGCGCAACCAGCCCAAATCGTGCTGCAATTTCGCAACCACTTCGGCGTTCGCCGCTACCGCGGTTTCCCAATCCCACACCGGCGGTATGCCTGCGTGCGCCATCGCCCACCCCAATGCCTCGTCCCAGACCAACAGCTGCCGCGCCCGCAGCCAATCGAGCAAGCGGTCGCGGTCCGGAGCGGAAAAAAGGGAATCGAGCGTGTCGTCTTTCGCGCTTTTTTTGAGCCCCGCCGCGCGCATCAACGCATAGAGATCGTGGTTGCCCAACACAGCGGTCACCGCCCTTTCGGGCAACGACGCGAGCAACCGCAGCACCTCGAGCGATTGCGGCCCACGATTCACCAAATCCCCGACCAACCACAAGCGGTCCCGCTGCGGGTCGAAACGGCACAACGCCAGCAACCGCTCCAACGCGGCGCAACACCCTTGGACATCGCCCACCACCCAGGTGGCCATCGCACGCAACCTCCCTTCGCGCTATACTGATGACTGTGCGAACCTACCATATCTACGATCGCCTGTGGCACTGGGCGCGCCCGCTGCTGGAAAAGCGGCTCAAACGGCTTGCCGAGTCGCTCCACCCTGGTTACGCCGAAGGGATAGCGGAACGATTCGGCGTCGTCACGTGGCCCGAGAACCTGGCGCGTCCCGTTTGGGTGCACGCGGTTTCCGTTGGCGAAACGCGTGCGGCGCAGCCGCTCATCGCGGCGATTCGCCGCCAGTACCCCTCGCTGCCGGTGCTCCTCACCCATATGACCCCAACGGGTCGCGAAACGGGCGCAAACGCGTGGAGCAGCGACCCACTGGTGCGCCAAGCCTGGGCACCCTATGACCACTCAGCATGGGTCGCCGCGTTCGTTGCCGCCACCCGCCCGCGCGCGCTCCTCTTGATGGAAACGGAACTGTGGCCCAACTGGTTGCGCGTCGCGCAGGAAACGGCGATGCCGGTTGCGCTCATCAACGCTCGCCTCTCCGAACGGTCGTTCCGCCGCTACCGCCGCTGGCAGCGTTGGCTACCGATTGCGTGGGAAGCGCTCACCCTGATTGCCGCGCAAACCGCGGATGACGCAGAACGTTTCCGCGAACTGGGGGCAAAGCACGTGGTGGTCACCGGCAACCTCAAATTCGACCAAACGCCGAACCCCGAACTGGTCGCGCTGGGCAAAAGCTGGCAACGCCACTTGGGCAACCGGGCGGCGTTGGTCTGGGCAAGCACCCGTGATGGCGAAGAGAAACTGCTGCTCGACGCGTGGGAACGGCTCCTCGAAACCTTTCCCCCGCAATGGCGCGCGCCGCTCTTGGTGATCGTCCCCCGTCATCCCGAACGGTGTGACGCGGTTGGGGCGCTTCTGACCCAACGCCGCTATCAGTGGGCCAGGCGGAGCGAAACGCTCCCGAACCCGGGGCTGGACGTCTGGTTGGGGGATAGCCTGGGCGAAATGACCGCTTACTATACGTTGGCACGCGCCGCACTCATCGGCGGCAGTTGGAAACCCTTCGGCGGGCAAAACCCCCTGGAAGCGATTGCTGCCGGATGTCCGCCCGTGGTCGGCCCCCACGTCTTCCACTTCGCCGAACTGGTCACCACTGGCCGCCGTTCCCGCGCGATCGTCCAATGCCCCGATCCGGAAGCGGGGCTTCGTTACGCATTGCGGCTACTGCACAGCGCAGAACTCCACGCAGAACACGTCGCCCAAGGGGCACTTTTCCTTGCGGCGCACCGCGGCGCCACCGAGCGAACGATGGCCACCGTGGCGCCGCTCCTCACCCCCTCCGCCGCAGAGCGCGACTCAGCGGCGGACGGAGTCACCCCATTCACTCTTCCTCGAACAACGCATCCACCTGCGCCAAATCGGACGCCGCCAGCTGCCCCGCCGCGGCCTTGAGCTGCAACAGCGCCAGCAGCGTATCGAAGCGCGCTTGCGCCAGTTGTGTCCGCGCATCGGCCACTTGCGCCTGCGCGTTCAACACGTCCAGATTGATGCGCACCCCCACCTCGAACCCCGTTTTCGTCGCTTCCAAATTTTTGAGCGACGAAGCAAGCGCAGCCTCAAGCGCTTTCACCCGGGTGAGCCCGTTGGTCACGTTCAGATAGGCCTGCTTGGTGGCCAGCACCGCCTGCCGCTCAGCCGCGTCGCGATTGCGTTGCGCTTGCGTCAAGAGCGCCGCCCCCTCGCGCACCTGCGACGTGATCGCGCCGCCTGCATAGAGCGGAATCGTCACCCGCACCCCGATCTGTGCGGCATCGACGTCGGCGGAAGAAAAGCTCGATTGCGAAAACAGGCGCTGATTGCCCACCATCGCTTCCAGATCAACCGTCGGTTGGTGGCCAGCGCGCCGCCGCGCCAACTCCTCTTTCGTAATTCGCTCTGCCACCTGCGCTTGCAACACCGCCAGATTGTCGGCGCGCGCCGCTGCTTCCCAAGCGGACAACTCTGCGGGCTCCGGAGGAAGCAGCTTCACGTCCATTTTCAAGCGCGGATAACGCTGCGGAGCCTGGCCCGTGATCGAGACCAGCGCGGCTTCAGCCACCGCCACCCCGTTCTTCGCCGCAACCACCTGGGCTTCGGCAAGGTCATACCGCGATTGCGCCTCATAGACGTCCACCACCGTGACGGTGCCGACCTCGAAACTGGCCTTCGCCAGTTTCAGTTGCCCCTCTGCCGCAGCGCGCAACTCTTCGGCCGCTTGCAATTGCGCCCGCGCGGTCAAGACGTCGAACCACGCTTTTGCCACCCGCAACACCAACTGCTGCTCAGCGTCCCGCCACTGCAATTCGGCCAACTCGGACTGGAGTTCCGCCTGCTTCGCCTGTGCCCAGTTCTGCGGACGGTAAAGCGGCTGCGTGAGCGTCACACCCCACTGATTGGTGTTGTAATGTTTTTCGAACCCCCTGATTTCGACGCGGTTCCAAAAGGTATCCGCAGAAGCACCCAAAGAAGGCAACAAAAGCGCCCGCCCTTGAACCTGCTTCTCTTGGCCTGCTGCACGCGCTGCGCGGGCTGCCGCAATCACCGGATCGTTCTGCTCCGCCCAGCGCAACACCGTTTCCAACGGTTCGGCATGGACAGATGCGAACCACCCTGCACACACGCTGCTCAATAGCAACGGCAACCACTGCTTCGCCTTCATCGTGATTCCCCCTGCGCTTCGGGTTGCGCGGCACCGGCTTCACGCACCCACGCCACCATCCCGCCTTGCAAGTTATAGACCGCGTCGAAACCGTTCTGCTGCAAGAAATAGACCACTTGTGCGCTGCGCGCCCCACTGTGGCAGACGACAACGATCGGCCGGTCGCGCGGCAACGTATCCAAGGACAACGGAATCAGATGCATCGGAAGATGGCGCGCCCCCGGAAACGGCATCTGCGCCACCTCCCACGCCTCACGAACATCGATTACCTCGGGGCGCAACGTCTCCGTTTCTTCCGCCAGTGCCGTCTGCAACTCGGCTACCGTCCATTCTTTGATGGTCTGCCACATCGCCCGTTCCTCACGCAGCCTGCGCCAGCGCTGGCGAAGGTTCCACCAACATCGGCACCACAGTTTCGAAAACCCCCTCTTCACGATACGCGCCCGGCGCCGTGCAGACGAAACGGACCGCCTCCATCACCGGCTCCGTTCCGACGAATGCCAACAGCCGACCCCCTACCTTCAGGTACCGCAGCAAATGGTCAGGACGCTGCCGAAGACCACCCGTAAGCACGATGACATCGTAGGGGCCTGCTTGCCACCATTTCGCACGATCGTCCGCGACCAAACCGTCCCCAACCAGCACCTCGACATTGCGCACGCCTTGGTCTTGAAGACACCGAACCGCGTACTCCGCCAACGCCCCTTTGCGTTCGACGGTCACCACAGAACCGCCCAAATGGGCCAAACAGGCGGCAAAGAACCCAGAACCGGTCCCCACTTCCAGGATGCGCTCGTCGGGTTGGATCATCAACGCCTGAAGCGCTTTCGCCTCGACCACCGGACGCAGCATCCGCTCCCCTTCCGGCAACGGAATCTCGACATCGGCAAACGCCAACGCGCGATATTGGGGCGGAACGAACCGTTCACGCTTCACCGTCATCAAAGTGTCGAGCACCCGCAAATCGAACACCTCCCAGGTACGCACCTGCTGCTCGACCATGTTGAACCGCGCCTTTTCCCAATCCATCGGATCCTCCTGATTATTAGCAAATCTTGATGAAGATTATACCCCGACCGTTTTCGGCAACCGATACCAGATCGCGTAGAGCGCCGGCACGAAAAGGAGCGTGATCGCCGTTCCCACCACCACGCCGCCGATCAGCACGATCGCCAACGGCCCCCAGAAGGTGTCGGTAGCCAGCGGCAGAAACGCCAAAGCGGCTGCCAACGCGGTGAGTACCACCGGCCGCGCCCGCCGCACCGCCGCTTCGATCACCGCCTCTGCGGGTGACCACCCTTGCTCTTGAAAGTCACGAACCTGCTGGGTCAGGATCAGCGTGTTGCGCATCAGAATCCCGCCCAAACCGATGAGCCCCAAGAGCGCGACAAAACCGAACGGTCGTTGCGTAAGGAGCAGCGCCACCGTAGCGCCGATCAACCCCAACGGCGCCGTGGCCACGGTCATGAAAGTTCCGGCAAACTCCCGCATCTGCAACATGATGAAAATGAGGGTCACCGCCACCATGATCGGTTGCAATTTCTGGATCGACGCATCGGCCTTACCAGAGGCCTCCACCGTCCCACCAATCTCCAGATGGTACTCCGGCGGCAACGTCGCACGAAGCGGTTCGAGCGCTTGCCAGAGCGCTTTGGTGACATCGGGCGGCTGTGCCCCTTCGACTTCGCTCTGCACAGCGATGTAGCGCTCGCGGTTATACCGTTTGATCACCTGATCCTCGTAGGCAACCGCGATTTTCGCCACCGCTTGCAACGGAATCCGAGAGCCCGCGGCATTGCGTACTTCAACTGTGGCCAACGCAGCCGGATCGCGCAACCAGGCGTCTGCCCCGCGCGCAATCAGCGCAACGGTACGATCGCCGCGCCGCAATTCGGTCACCGGAACGCCCGTGAGCGCGAGTTGCAACTGCTGCTTGACCTCGAGCGGTGTCAACCCGTAACTGGCCAACCGCTCGGGCAGAAACGTCAGCTGCAACACCGGGGTTCGTTCGTCATAATTGAGGTGCGGATCGACCACGTTCGTGTGTTGCGCCATCACCGCACGCACCTCATGCGCAATGCGACGCACCTCATTGAGATCGGGTCCCATCACCCGGAACTCGATCGGCCACGCCACGGGCGGCCCGTAGAGCAACCGATGCACGCGCACCCGCCCCTCGGCAAACTCGCCCCGATCCACCGCCTGCTGCACCGCGGCGATCACCCGTTCCCGAGCCGCAACGTCGTGCGTGACCGCCACGATTTTCGCAAACGCCGTATCGGGTGGTTCGGGACTTGCCGAGATGAAAAAGCGCGGCGCACCCCGCCCCACATGCGCCATCATCGACTTCACCTCGGGCATCGGTGCCAGCATCGCCTCGATGCGCCGGGTGAGTGCGTCGGTTGTCGCGATGCTGGTCCCTGCCGGCATCTGAATGTCGATCAGCACTTCGGGACGGTCGGAGCTCGGGAAAAACTGCTTCGGCACCGCTTTCGCCATACCGACTCCTGCCGCGACCAGCAACGCCACCGTCACCGCAACCACGCTCTTACGGTAGCGCACGCACGCGCTGATGAGCCATCGCAACCGCTGATAGGCGGGCGTGCCATAAATCGCATCGATACCCCCCTCGACCTTGTGGTAATGGGGCAGCAGCTTGAACCCCAAATAAGGCGTGAAAAGCACCGCGACGAACCACGAGGTCACCAACGCGTACGCCAGCACCCAGAAGATGTTGCCTGCGTACTCCCCCACGCCCGATTTGGCAAAGCCGATCGGCAAAAAACCCGCCGCCGTCACCAACGTACCGAAGAGCATCGGCGCTGCGGTGGCGTGCCACGCGTGGGTTGCCGCGTGGGCCCGATCCCACCCTTCCTCAAGCTTGACCACCATCATCTCGATCACGATGATCGCATCATCCACCAACAGCCCCAACGCCAGGATCAACGCACCCAGCGAAACGCGGTCCAGACTGATCCCACGCGCGAGCATGATCAGGAAGACGATACTCAGTGTCAGCGGAATCGCGATCGCGGTCACCACCCCCGCGCGCCACCCCAGCGCCAACAGGGTCACGACCGTCACCACCGCCACAGCCATGAAAAACTTCACCTGGAAACGGTCGACCGCAGCCGAAATCGCCTCGGCCTGGTTGGTGAGCACCTCCAGATGCACCCCCGCAGGAAGCCGCTTTTGCGCATCGGCCAAGAACGACTCGAGCCGCTTGCCCAACGCCAGACCGTTTTCCCCGCGCTGCATCACCACCCCGAGCAACAACGCATCGTCGCCACGAGAACGAACCAGATAGCTGGGCGGATCCTCCTCCTGCAGATGGACGCGCGCCACTTCCCCCAAAGGCACCACCCGCGAACCGATCCGCAACGGCAACGCTTCCAGACGATCGAGCTCAGCCAGATCCGCAGCAGGCAACCGCACATAGAGCCGCGCCGCGTCGGTTTCGACGAACCCGGCAGGGGCCATTTCGTTGTAGGCCTGAATCGCCTGCATCACCTGCAACGGCGAAACACCCAAGCGCTGCAACCGCGGCCAATCGAATTCCAGATAGACCGTCTGCGGCCGCTCACCCAGCAATTGCGCCTTATGCACACCGGGCAAGCGCTGCAACCGGTCACGAATCTCCTCGCCGATTTCGACCAGTTCCCGGTGGGTCTTGGTAGACCCCGTAAGCGCAAGGAGCGCGAAATAGACGTCGGAAAAGTCGTCGTTCACGATCGGCCCGATCGCTCCCGCGGGCATCGACCGCGTCTCATCCCACATGCGCTTACGCACCTCGTAAAAGAGCTGCGGCAGTTCGCGTTCCGGCACGTAATCGTGGAACTCCACTTTGATATCCGTTCGCCCGGGACGAACCGTCGCATCCAGCCGGTAGAGGTTGGGCACCTCTTGCAGGCGCTTTTCCAACCGTTTCGTGATCTGCGCTTCAACCGCCTCCGCACTCGCCCCCGGCCACACCGCGGAAACCATCAACACCCGTACCGTGAAAGCCGGGTCTTCGGCGCGCCCCAATTGCAAAAACGCGAACGCACCGCCTGCCAACGCCAAAATCAAGAAAAAAAGGGTCACGGCGCGTTCCCGCACCGCCAATGAGGAAAGATTGGGGAAAGCCATCTACCGCGCCTTCACCACCGAAACCCCCGGAACCAGGCGGTGGGTCCCTCCGGCAACGATCCGCGCTCCTTCGTCGAGCGGGCCCGCTACCACCGCATCGTGGCGCCCATAATGGACCACTGTCACCGGCACAGGCGTCACTTGCCCATCCGGTGCCACGCGCCAGACTCGCGCACCACTGCCCCGTTCATCGAGCGCCGCTGCCGGTACCTGCCACACCCGTTGCGCGTCCGCTTCCGCGAACGGCAAGGCTAGCCGCCATACGGCGCCCAGGACCAAAGCGGTGTCTTTAGGGGGGAAAGCCGCGAAACGATAGCGCGCGCGCACCGTCCGCGACAGGGGATCGAGCGCCCCATCCTGCTCACGCCAAACCACGACATACCGCGCACCGGAAGGCGATTCCGCCACCCCTTCCTTGGGGGCATCGTGTGCAAGCGATTCCGGCAGTGCTACCTCCAGTTCCCGCTCCGCTCCCAGCGCCATTTGTACCACCGGCTGCCCCGCGGCCACCACTTGTCCCGGTTCGGCCAACCACGTCAACACCACCCCATCTTGCGGTGCTTTGAGCTCGGCGTGCGCCAACATCAAACGCGCGCTGCGCACCTGCGCTTCTGCGGCGCGCACTGCTTCCAACGCGGCCTGTTCACTGGCTTTGGCGCGATCCCACTGCTGCTCGCCCACGAACCCCTTCGCAAAGAGCGCAGCAACGCGCTTGCGCTCGCTCTGCGCCAACCACCACTGCGCCTTTGCCTGTTGCGCCTGTGCCTTCGCAGCGTCCAACGCCGCTTCGAGATCGCGCGTGTCGAGCCGCGCCAGCACCGCCCCTTTCTTGACCGAAGCCCCCGCTTCGACCGTGCGGGCAAGCAAGCGGCCGCTTGTCTGGAACGCCACGCCCACCTCATACCGCGCGCGTACTGTTGCCGCAAACGTGCGTGCTGGCGCCGCAACCGCCCGCACCGTCGCGATGGGAAGGGCAAGCGGCTCCGATCGCACACCCGCTTCTGCCCCCCTAGCCACGGCAGCGCTCATGATCAGCACCACCGCCAGCAACCATCGGGGTCCCACCATCACCCATTTCGTCGTCATCGTCGCGCGCTCCAAAAATCCCGATCACTCCACACGCCGCAACAAACCGTCTCTGAGCAGCAACCGATAATTGGCCCAGAAGACCGCCTCATCCAGCGCTTCGGAGGCTTCGGAACAGACCACCGCAAATGAAGAAAGCCACAACGAACGCTGCAAAAGCGGCGCCACCACCAACCGCGCAGTGGCTTTCGGCTGCAACGTCACCGGAAAATCGCCCCGCTTCTGACCGTCGATGATCACCCGCTCCACCAACGCCATCGCGGGATGGATCACCCGGTCGTGGTAAACGGTGGCCATTTCCGGAAAATTGCTTGCTTCCGCCGTCACCAGCTTCGCCAGCCCACCCAGCGGCGTATGAAACAGGCGCCCCCCCAGCGTTCGAGCAGCAACCACAACCGATCGAACGGCGCCGCATCAGACGGCACCCCTTCGGTGAGCCACTGTTCGTCTTCCCCCAAGAGCGGCGCAATCACTTGTTCCACCACAGCCGTGAAAAGCGCCAATTTGTCGGCATAGTAAAGATAGATCGTTCCCTTCACCACCCCCGCGCGGGCAGCGACATCCTCCAGGCGCGTCGCCGCGTACCCTCGCTCGATGAAAAGCGCCATCGCCGCTTCCAACAGCTCCTGAGGCCGCGCCTCTTTCCGCCGCCGACGCCGCTTGTAGGGCGACGCTGCCGCTGCAACGTTTTCTAGCTTTTTCATGTGCACAACCAGATAATGACCAATTGGTCATAATTTCACCATAAAGCTGATAAAATCACAAGTACTCTGCCCAAAGCCCACCCGTTCGAGCCGTTTTACCTTTGCGTATAATTGCGGTGCGCGATGCCGGGGTGGTGAAATCGGTAAACACAGCGGACTTAAAATCCGCCGGCGATCAAAAGCCTTGGGGGTTCGAGTCCCCTCCCCGGCACCATGCCAATCTCAGGTCGATACATCCCAGACCTTCTCCCCACAAGCTTGTGGTAATCTCCCCACTGTGATCCGATAGCGAAAATAACAATACGCCATCACAAACAATACGCCATCACAACAGGGGGGATTCCGGTGCCGAGCCAAGCACCCCAAGCCTTTTCGCGACGCATCTTGCTGGCGGTAAGCGGTCTCACGCCTCAGATCGTCACCGAAACCCTTTACGCGCTGATCCATCAGCCGCAGCCCTTTATCCCAACCGAAATCCACCTCATCACTACCGTCGAGGGCGCCAAACGGGCCAGGCTTGCCCTGTTTTCCCAAGAACCCGGTTGGTTCCGTCGCTTCTGCCAAGACCATGCGCTGCGGCCCGTCGATTTCGACGAACGCAGCCTCCACGTGCTCTCCCACCCATCCGGACAACCGCTGGAAGATATCCGAACACCGGAGGACAACCGGCTTGCGGCGGATCAGATCCTTGCCTGGGTCCGCACCCTCACTGCCGACCCGGAAAGCGCCCTTCACGTCTCGATTGCCGGTGGTCGCAAAACCATGGGCTACTACCTGGGGTACGCCCTTTCGCTCTACGGCCGCCCGCAAGATCGCCTTTCCCACGTCCTGGTCTCAGAACCCTTCGAATCGACGTGGGACTTCTTCTACCCCACCCCGTACGAACGGATCATCCAGACGCGGGACGGCAAACTGGTCGACTGCCGGGACGCAACCGTCACCCTTGCCGAAATTCCGTTCGTGCGGCTGCGTGACGGCCTGCCGCCCCGCCTACTCACCGGCGAAGCCGCGATGAGCGAAGTGGTTGCCGCGGCAGAGCGGGCGCAACAACCGCCTCGGTTGGTCTTGGATCCTGAAAAACGGACCGCATGGGCGGACGATCTCGCGCTCGATTTGACGCCTACCGAATTTGCCGTCCTCTATTGGCTCGCACAGCGTGCGCGCCATGGCGACCCGCCAATCGACTGGAAGACGACAGAGGCGCGCGACGAATACCTCAATATCGCGAAAACGCTCTTTCATCCGATGAGCACCGAGTACCAACGGATTGAAGAGGCGTTCCGATACCGCAACGACGGGAAACTCCTTGCCGAATACTTCCAACCCCACAAATCACGGATCAACAGTGCCATCGCAGAAGCGTTGGGCAGTCACGCGGCAAAGCGGTATCAAATCCCTCCCGGAAGCATGAATGCGCTCCCGTTGGAAGCCGATCAGATCGCAGTTGTGGATCATCGCACACCCAGCAATCCACAAGCTTGTCAACCCCCTATCACCCCATCCCATTCCGTTACCCTCTCGCAATCGAGTGAGGAATGAACCATGATGCAAACCGCAACCTTCACGCTCACCTTCACCACCCCAGCCTTCCTGGGCGACGCCAACCAGAACGCCCGCTGGCGCACACCGCCCATCAAGCACGAACTGCGCCACTGGTGGCGGGTTGCTTATGCTGCGGACCATGGCTTTCGCGTCAATGTGTCCGAGATGCGGCGTGAGGAGGGGTTGTTGTTTGGGCATGCTTGGCTTGATGACGATTACTACATAAAGAATGGCCGTCGCGAGAAGACCACTGCCCGCAAGAGCCAAGTTCGGCTGCGGTTGTTGGGGCCCGGGGGTATTAAACCGAAAGACGTCTGGCAGGGGAAGACAAGCAATGGCGTGAAACCCCTTGATCCCGGGCTGGATACCAGTTACGCCTGGTTCGGGCTGATCAAGCGCGGAGCCAACCTTCCGGATCGCAATCGGCTGGAGCCCAGGGAGGAACGAGTGCTCGTGCTGGCTTTTCCTGATGAGCACAAAAAAGTCTTGCACGACGCGCTGCGTCTAATCCACACCTTTGCCACGTTGGGCAGTCGCAGCCGCGGTGGCTGGGGGTCGGTGCATCTGGAGGGGCTAGCGCCGCTGACGGCGTCAGAGCTGGAGCACTACGCGCAGCCCATCGGAAAGTGTTTAAAACGCGAATGGGCAGCATCACTGGCTCAAGACCATGAGGGAAAACTCTGCGTTTGGCACAGCAGCAACTCCTTCACGAGCTGGGACAAGGCTATAGCCCAGAGCGCACGGATCAGGCGCGAGATCCGGACCGCCTTGAAAGGCCAGCCGGATCTGCGCAAGGCGTTGGGGTTCGCCGGCAGAGGACGCATGCCGAGCCCGCTGCGTTGGAAGGTCCTGCAAGAAGGAGAATCATTTCGCCTACAGGTGGCCGCCTTTCCTCATGCGCTGCCTGCGGATAGTGGTGAGCGAATGGACGATCGACAACTTGAAGCTGCCTGGAAAAAGATCATAAGCGATTTGGACCAGCGCCTTAGCCGTTATGTCAGAGAAGACGCCCATGCGTATCGCCTTGATTGACGAAAAGCAATCGCTGACACAGTCTGGCCTCAGACTGCAGTGTGTTCCGGAGTGAATCATGCAAGATGAAAAGCTTTGGCAAACCAAACTCGCCGCGCGCCTGCACGACCCACCCGAGAAGGCGCTGGTGCTGCTGCGCACACGCGAGGGCCATGAGGGCGGCACGGTGGCGGCCCTGCGCGCAGAGGTCTTCCCGCAAGAGGTGCCCAGCGACATCGAGCGCATCGTCCAGCAGGCCGACCACTGGGCAGCCGCCGCCGACCGCGCGGCCTTCCCCAACCGGGAAGGTGACGAGCGCTACCCGGCCTGGCAACAGGTGGTCTTCGTGAACGACCCGGTGCTGATCCATCCGCTCACCGGTGAGGCGCACCGGCTGCAACCGTTTTCCGACGATGTGAGCGCCGCTGAGGCCCAGGCCCTGGGCACGGAGCAGCAACGCGAGCTCCTGCAGCGGGACGCGGAGGGCAAGATCGACTTTCGCCGCAGCGCGCTTGCCCTGTGGCGCTTCACACCCGAGCTTGCGGGAGATCTCGCTGAAGTGTGGAAGCTTCTGCCCGCCGACAGCCGCGTGCCCGACCACACCATCCATGACCATCTCGACCTCACCGCAGCCTTCGCCGGGGCGTTTGCCGCCGACCCCAACGGGGAGCCCGCGCTCTTGGCCGTGTCCATCGGCCCGGTGCAGGACTTCATCGCCGCCGCCCGTTCCACCTCCGACCTGTGGGCGGGCTCCCATCTGCTCGCGCGCCTCTCTTGGGAGGCCATGCGTGTGATCTGCGAGGCGCTCGGCCCCGAGGCCATCCTCTTCCCACGCCTGCGCGGAGTGCCCCAGGTGGACGTGTGGCTCGTGCGCGAGTGCGGCCTGCCGGTCGAGCACTTCAATGGTTGCGAATGGCGCAAGCGCGGCACCGACGCCAACCCCCTGTTTGCTGCGGCGCTCCCCAACCGCTTCACCGCCCTCGTGCCGGCTTCCCAGGCAAGCGAAATCGCAGCCCGTATCGAGAGCACCGTGCGCGCCTATGCCCTGGAAAAGACCAAGGCGGCCTTCCGCCATCTGCTGCAGGAGACCGGGATCGAAGACCGCGATGAGCTTTACGGCTACAGGCAGATCGAGCGCCAGCTCGACGGCTTTCCCGAGGTGCACTGGGCGGCCGTCCCTTGGTCGCTTGCCAGCAGCGCGAAGGATGAAAAAGGCCGCGTGCTCGCCTCCGACGAGAAACTGGCCGAGGCCATGCGGCCGTTTTTCACGGGTGAGGGCAAGCCGGGCTGGCTGGGCAGCCGGGCCTGGCAGCTCCTTTCGGGCGGACTAGAGCTCGAACAGGGCTGGTTCTACCGCCCCAACCCCGGCGCGCTCTATCCCGCTCTGCACGAACTCTTGGAGCGGGCGCTCGCGGCGGTCAAGGCCGCCCGCCGCTTCGTCCAGACTGAAGAAAAAGGCTGGCGCTGCGCGCTGACCGGCGAAGGCGAGTGGATCTCCACCGACGCCAACCAGCTTCAAACCTCCTACCGCCAGCAGACCGACACACTCTGGGCCAAGGTGAGTGCAAAGCGACCCGGCTGGGTCAAGGCGGGCGAGCACCTCTCGGCGCTGCCCATGCTCAAGCGCCTGTGGCCCACGCTGTACATCGAGGAAGTTCAGGAGCTGATCGGGGCCGGGGGGCTCGAGCGCTTTGTCGTCTCCACCCACACCCTGGCGCTCGCCTCCGCCATCGAGCACGCCATTGAAGCGGGCAAGCAGCCGGAGCCCGACATGACGCAAGGCGAACGCGTGGCCCTACCGCGACGCCTCGATGAAAAACTGCGCCGCTCCCAGGCAGCCGACGGCTGGCGCCGCGTGCCCGGCTGGCTGGAGCAGCAAATGGAAAGCAAGGACGAAGGCGTGGGCGAAGCGGCGCGCAAACGCCTCGCCCGCATCCTGGGGGCCAAGCCCGACACCTACTACGGGTTGCTGCTCATGGACGGCGACGAGATGGGGGCGTGGCTTTCCGCCGGCGCCGGCAAGACCCTGCCGCTGAAGACGAGCTTTCACCCTACCCTGAAGCAGCGGCTCGACACGCGCTTTGACGGCGATTCGAATTTCGTCGCATACGCGAATGAGCTCCGCGTGCCCAACCCCGCCTGGCACATGGCGATTTCCGAGGCGCTCAACCAGTTCGCGCTGCACCTCGTGCCGGAGATCGTCGAACGCGCCTATCTTGGTCGCCTTATCTACGCCGGTGGTGACGACGTGCTGGCGATGCTTGCTGCCTCTGACCTGCTGCCCGCAGCGGCGGCCCTGCGGGCAGCCTATTCCGGCCTGGAGATGGCCACGATGGGTGCCTCGGGGGCCGACACCGTCAAGTTGCAGCGCGTTGGCAACGGCTGGGCGCAGTTCGGCAGCAAAGTGCTGCGGCTGATGGGTGAGCGGGCGACGGCCTCCGCCGGCCTCGTCATCGCGCATCACCAGGCGCCGCTTGGCGCAGTGCTGCGGGAACTTCGCGCGGCGGAGCGGCGGGCCAAGCAACTGCCAGGCAAAAATGCCTGGAGTCTCACGGTCCTCAAGCGCGGCGGCGGCGCGCTCCACGTCACCGCCCGATGGGGTGAGCCGCTGAACCTTTTCGACGCGCTGCGCAGGCTGCTCGCGCGCGAGGACGTCTCTCGCCGAGCGGCCTATCATCTGGTGGATTGGCTCAACGACGTGCCGCCGGACCAGCCCGAGATGGTCAAGTCCCTGCTTGCCTACCAGATGCAGCGGCAGTGCGATTCGACCCAGGCCCAGCAGCAGGTCGCAGAACTCGTGCCACGGCTGGTGGGACTGGCTTTCGACGACACCCAGCGTCCACATAAAGTCGAACCGCTGGCATGGCTGGCCGATTTCATGCTCGCTGCCGAATTCCTTGCGCGAGAAGAGCGCCATGTGCGCCTAAGGGAGGAAGCATGACTGCCACCGATGCCTTCATCGAAGCGCTCGATGTGCTGAGCCTGCGCGGCAACAAACTCTTCGGCGATCCGGGCAGCTGGGGCGAGGCGTGGATGCCGCCCCCGCCGTCGGTCGCCGCCGGCGCCCTGCGCTCACACCTGCTTGTCCACCGCGGCGTTGATCTCGCTGACTTTGCCAAAGGAGCAGTGAGTGACCCGCAGGTCGGCTCTCCAGACCAGCCGGGAGCCTTCACCCTGGCCGCCTTCCAGCTTGCTCGCCGCAAAGCGGACGGACGCATTGAGCCCCTCTACCCCGTTCCGGCCGATCTCGTGGTGCACGAAAAGGAAGGCGAGCGCAGGGTCGTTTCACTGCAAGCAACGCGGGTGGACGCGGCGCTCAAGGGCAGCGCGCCGCTGCCGCGTTGGCCGGTGCTCGCGGAAGGAGCGGAGCGCAGCAAGCCGGTGGGTGGACTCTGGCTCACCTCCGGCGGACTGCGCGCCTGGATGGCGGGCCGTGCCATCGAACCCAATGAGCACCTCGTTGAGAGCAGCGAGCTGTGGAATCTGGAAGCCCGCGTAGGGTTGGGGCTTGATGCGCACAAGCGGCGCGCCGACGACGGCAAGCTGTTTTCCCTGCAGGCCATAAGCTTCAAGCAGGGAACAGGGTTCGCCGTGCGCGTGCTCGGGGCGGAGCTGCCGGCGGGCATGCTGCGCTTCGGCGGGGACGGGCGCGGGGCATGCCTGACGGCCGCCAGCGTGGACTGGCCCGAACTCAAACCCGAATATTACGAGGCGATTGCCAAAGCGCGCCGCGCGCGGCTTCTGCTCACCAGCCCAGGCATCTTCGAGCGTGGCTGGCTGCCCACCGGCGCAGGCGAGGCGGACCCCACCCGCGGCGCGCCCTTCGCGCTCAACGGCGTGCGCGGGCGCATCGTTTGCGCGGCCGTGCCGCGCTCACAGGTGGTATCCGGCTTCGATCTCGCGCGCTGGCGGCCCAAAACCGCGCAGCGCGCCGCGCCGGCTGGCAGCGTTTACTGGATCGAAGACCTGGAGGCCACGCCCGAGGCGCTCTGCAAGCTTGTGGCGCGCGGGCTGTGGACGGACGACGCTTATGAGCGCGATCCGCGCCGTGCGGAAGGATTCAACCGCTTGATTTGGGCCAAATACTGACTCCCGGGAGAAACATCATGTTCCAGAAACACGCCGCCCTTTTTCTTTACGCCGTCAGCCCCGTGCACATGGGCGCCGGGCAGGCCATCGGCGTCATCGACAACCCCATCCAGCGCGAGCGCCACACCAACCATCCCTGTTTTGCCGGATCCGGCATCAAGGGCGCGCTGCGGCACGGATTCGCAGCGCTCAGCGACGACAAATCGCTGCTCGACCGACTGTTCGGGCCAGAGGCGGGTAAAAGCGATCTGCACGCAGGCGCGGTAAGCGTAGGAGATGCCCAGATCGTCGCCTTTCCCGTGCGCTCCCTCAAGGGTGGCTACGTCTATGCCACCTGCCCGACCGCACTGGAGCGTGCCCGGCGGCTGCTCAGCCTGATCGGCGTGCAGGTCACCTGGCCGCCGCTGCCCGATTTGAACGAGGGAGAATGCCTGCTTGCCAACCCGGCTCTGACCACGAAACGCACGGAAAACGGAAAGCAGGCGTCCGTGCTACACCTTGAAGCCTTCGAGTACGTCGTAAAAGAAGAGAAGTGCGAAGCGCTCGAGAGCATCGGTAATTGGCTCAAAGACAATGCTCTGCCACAACAAAACGGCAAGGACGAAGCGTTTGAATATTTCCGGAGCAAAATCGCCAGCGACCTCGTGGTGCTCTCCGACACCGATTTTGCCTATTTCAGCGAACACGCTACGCTTGTGGAGCCCCACGTGCGTATCAATGACGCCACCGGTACCGCCGATGACGGCGGCCTCTTCTACACGGAAAACCTGCCGCCGGAGTCGCTGCTCGTTGCGCCGCTCCTAGTCAGCCGAACCCGCTCGGGTAAGGACGACATCGCGCCGGAAGCGGTGATGGGTCACATCAAGGGGGTGATCGACGGCAAGCTGCTGCAGATCGGCGGCGACGCCACCACCGGCCGGGGGCTTGTGGTTGCCAAAGTGGTGGAGGGATGACGATGAGTGCGCACACCCACACCCACACCCAAACTCACCAAAACCAGCACACTCGACTCACGTTAGAACAACAGCGCGCGCAGGATGCCTGGAACAAATCCGCACGCTATACCGACAAACACCGCAATTTCGCCAAAAGCATGCCGGCACTCATCATGAACTCGGGCCTGATGCAGGTACTCGCCTTTTGCCACGAAAAAGGGGGCGAACACGAAGAGATCGCCCGGGATTTACGCCACTGGCTCAACCGTCGGTTCAATGGCGTGGATAAAGATCCGGGCTTCGAGGTTTTCATGGAAATGCTGCTACTGGCCGGACCACGCCAGTACCAGATGGTCACCACCGAAGCGTTCGCCTGGCTCAAGTGGCTGCGGCAGATGGCCAGCGCCCGCAACACAAGGGAATGAAGCACGCGATGGGACCGATTTCACCCCAACCCCCGCAGACGCACACAGCCGCTGGTTACGAGTGTCACCCGTGGTCCACCATGCAACGCCAGCGCCAGCCGCACCAGGTCCCGACACAAGCCCTTGGCGGCAAAGGCACTGATCCAGACGTTGGTATCGAAAAACAGCCTCACGAAACCTCGCGGAAGATGTCTTCATCGGTGAGGAATCCGGCCTGTTCGGCGGCGGGTTCGATCAGCGTGCGTGCGCGCTCAAATTGGGCCAGCGCCAGCTGCCGCCGGATGAACTCACGCGCCAGATCGCTCTTCGGTCGGTGTAGCGTCTGGGCAAGACGCGTCAGCTCACGATCGAGCGTTTCGTCGAGACGGATGGTCAGCGTCGTGGACATGGTTCATCACCTCAGGGACAACTGTAAGACATCTTAACACAGGAGCTCTCTCATGCCGATCGCCGCGGTACCCGCCTATATGGGACAGGAGTTCAAGAACACCTCACCGGGCATGCGTTTTGGCATGTACCTTGCAATTTGGACGGATCGATCAGACCAGGAAGCACAAGTCAAAAAGCGCGCTGAGGCCCAAAGTAGAGAAGGCCAGGAATTGAGAGAACTGCTACGCAGGCAAGGCATGGACGCAACCATTGCCGACCTGTGCGGACAAAAGCGGCTTCCCGGCCTCTGGGAAAAAAACGATCATGCCGCCCGAAAAGCGTGGGATGCCATCAAAAAACTCTCACAAGCGGATAAAGCACTCATGCAGGCTCTCGCCCAGCGTCAGGAGACCTTGGGTGGAAAGGCGCGCGGATTCTCTCTGGAAGCAAAAGCCACCGCCCCCTTCGTCACGGGCTTGGGCAACGAACACCCGCTGGAAAATGGTTTTTCTTTTCTCTGGCCGTATGGCCTTCCCTACTTGCCGGGTAGTGGCGTCAAAGGGGTAGTGCGCCGAGCAGCGCAAGAGCTCGCCGAGGGGCTATGGGGTGATACCCGCGGCTGGAGCCTGGAACCAGGTTATGAAATCGAAGTGAAAAGCGGCAAAGAAAGGACGCGCATCCAACTTTCCGTGCTCGACGTGCTCTTTGGCCGCGAACCGCCTTCGGGTGACTCCAACGCCGTGCGCGGGGCACTTTCGTTTTGGGACGTAATCCCGCTTATTGCTGGCGACAGCCTCATGGTCGAGGTCATGACACCGCACCAGTCGCATTATTACCAGCAAAAAACCGAGCGGAAGAGCGGCAACAGCACCACGCCCCACGACAGTGGCCAGCCGAAACCCATCTGTTTCCTTACCGTTCCTCCCGGCTCGCAATTCACTTTCCACGTGGCTTGCGACACGGCGCACCTCGCGCGCCTGACGGCACACAAACTCGACGGCGCGCCGGACCTTCTCGCCCCGGTCAACGGTCGCCCCCGCTGCCAACACCTGTTGGAAGCTGCCTTCGAGCATGCCTTCGAATGGCTCGGTTTTGGCGCCAAGACTGCTCTTGGCTATGGTGCGATGACCAAAAAACCAGACGAAGAAGCAACGAACAATACGCAGCAGTCAGAGTTCCGTAACGTGGCCCCTGAAACAACAATCGAAATTTGGGAACAGGCCACACTCGAATACAAACCCAACACCCAAGAGGTAACGGCAACCTTCCAAAACAAGAAAACCGCTCCTCTGCGCCAAAAAGCGGCACAAGAATTCCTGGAACAGCTTGGTGAAGAACGGCGCAACCGGCTCAAGAAAAAACAAAAGCTTGCCAACGTATCGGTCACTGTGCGCAAACAAGAAAACCTTTTCGAATTGAAAGGTATCGCCGAATGAAGCTCATCAGTTTCCTCGGTACTGGCAAATACGAAAGCGTTTGCTACCATTGGGAAGACAAGCGCTACGAATCACGTTTCGTTGCTGAAGCGCTGGCACGTCTGAGCAATGTCACTTCCGCCGTCATTCTGGCCACAGAGGGAGCGGAACAAACCCATGGTCAAGCGTTGGCAGACGCTTTTGCCAACGCAGCCATTGACTGTCAATTCAAGCGCATCCGGAATGGCCAATCCCCAGATGAGCTGTGGGACAACTTTTCCATCCTGACCGACCTGCTCGACACTGAAGAGCCCGCACTCCTCGATATCACCCACGGATTTCGTTCTCAGCCGTTTTTCGCTGGGGCGGTGGTCGCGTTCTTGCGCACCATCCGCAACAAAACGTCATCTGTGCGCGTCGTCTACGGTGCCTTCGAAGCCCGTGACGCAAACAACCAAACACCTGTTTGGGATTTGACCCCATTCGTCGAACTGTTGGACATCACCCAAAACATCCACATCTTCCTGCAATCTGGTCAGGCAGAGAATTTGGCAGCCCACATCGAAGAACTCGGGCGTAAGCTGGCCTGCGAATGGGCGCGCACCAAACAAGGGCCACGCCCCCAGCTCGACAATTTCGCCAAGGCACTTCGTGAATTCAGTGAATCGCTCACCACGGTCCGGGTCGGACAGATACTCCTGTCAAATGGTCGAAAACCGTCCAAAGCGGCGCAACTCCTTCAAGCCATCGACGAAGCCAAGGCCGACCTCACCCAGCATCTACCCCCGGTTGCACGGGTGCTCGATGCAATGCGCGCCATGGTGGAACCACTTACCCCTGAGCGGACGGATCTTACCGGAGACGAAGGAAAAGCGCTCATGGCCAGCCTTGCCCGGCTGTATCTCTCCCTTGGCCGCTATGCCGAAACCGGCATCGTACTGCGTGAAGGGTGGGTGAATCTCTATGCCACATCGCAAGCCACTTGCCCTGGCCAATCGTTCGACAAGCAAGAACGTGAGAAAGCCGAAAAACGCATGAGTTTGGCGGGCAATACCGAACGGGAACTTGCTGGCCTACGCAACGATATCGAACACGCAGGGTTTCGTCAGCAACCCTTGCCGCCGCAAACGATCAGGGAAAAACTGCAACGTTTTCTCGACACCTTCGAACAGGCCCAACTAGCAACCAAACCGGAAACTTCAGAAGGCACGATCTGGTTCGTTTCCCGTCACCCCGGTGCGGTAGCATGGGCTGCGCGACAAGGGTTGAAGGTAGATCGGCAAGTGGCGCATCTCGATCCGGATGAGGTCCAGGCAGGCGACACCGTGATCGGCACCCTGCCCGTACATTTGGCCGCACAGGTCTGTGCACGTAAAGCGCGTTATCTCCACTTATCACTCGATTTACCACCTGAGGCACGCGGCCTGGAACTTTCCGCCGACGACCTCGAACGCTACGGTGCCCGCTTAGAGGCCTATCACATCGCGCAGGAGTGACCGCAATCATGACCACCCTGATCTCCTTTCTCGGCAAAAGCCAACTCGACAGCAAAACCGGATACCGCACTGCCCGCTACCGCATGCCGGACGGCACCATTCACGAAACCGCATACTTAGGCCTGGCACTGGCCGAGCATCTTGCAGCCGAGCGCGTCATCCTGCTGGGCACCGAATCGAGCATGTGGGACCTGCTGGTGGAAAACGTCGCAGGTGACCACGCCGCGGATGAACTCCGTCTGGAACTGTTCGATGCCGTGAAGGAAAGTCGCGTCACCCAGTCCCTACTCGATGACGTTGCGCCTTCGATGGCGGCACAGCTCGGACGACCCGTTGCCAGTCTGCTCATTCCGTCCTGTGCCACTTTCGCCGAACAGCAGGAAGTCCTCACCCGGCTGGCCGATCATCTCCATCAAAGTGAGTGCGTCGTGCTGGACCTTACCCACGGTTTTCGCCACTTGGCGATGTTGGGCTTTGCCGCAGCCCGCTATCTTGTCCACGCGCGCGGCGTTACCGTACAAGGACTCTACTACGGCGCCTTCGACATGACGCACAATGGCGTCACACCCGTGGTCACGCTCGACGGGCTGGCACACCTACAAGAATGGGCCGAGGCATTCGAAGCCTATGAAGCCAGCGGCGACTTCTCCCGCTTTGCGCCGCTGCTGGTTCAAGATGGCTTTCCCCGTGCAGCAGCGGATGCGCTCGTACGTGCCTGGCGCTTGCTCATGGTCAGTAACGTACATGATGCGGCCAAAAGCCTGCAACCTGTCCTGCAGGCGCTTGGTACGCCACTTTCGGGCGCATCAGAACTCTTCCGGGTGCGCCTACAAAAGGCGTTGCGCTGGAGTCTCGAAAGTGCTTTGTCAGAAAAATTCCGTCTGCTTGCCCTGCAAAGCCTAAAACGCGGCGACGCTCTAAGAGCCAGCATCTTTGGGCTGGAAGCGTTTCTTGCCCGTGAAGTAGAAGCCGCTGCCGGCAACCCCCTTGACTACGCGCAGCGAAAAGCTGCCGACGAACATTTTCAGGCACAAGTACGGGACGGTTCAGTTCCGGACTGGAAACGGGAAGCTTTTTGGCTGCTCAAAAATGTGCGCAATTCCTGTGCCCATGGCACACCGCCAAGCCACGCCCGCCACGCCCAGCTTTTGCGCAACCCGCAGCAACTTGCGCGTGAGCTTGAAGCAACCTTGAATCGACTGACCAACACCCCATGAACGCTCCAGACATCGCCCTTCCCGTGGCGCGCTACCGCCTCGAGTTCGAAGTCACGAAGGACTTGCACCTGCCAGCCTACGCCGGCTCCACGCTTCGCGGCGCATGGGGGAGCGCGCTGCGCGCAATCTGCTGCATGACGCGCTTACCTGTATGTGACAACTGCCCGCTGCTCGATACCTGCCCTTATGCAGCAATCTTCGAGACGCGCCCGCATCAGCGCCGCGCATCCTTTTTGCAGAATTTCACACACGTGCCACGCCCCTACGTGATCGAGCCTCCGCAAATGGGCAAACGCAGTTATATACCGGGCGAACGCTTCTCCTTTCATATCGTACTCGTTGGTCGCGCACTGGAACATCTCTCTCTCATCCTGTGGGCCTATGTCAAAGCGTTCCGGCGCGGCGTTGGCAGCGGTGACGGTACGGCGGAACTTTTGCGAGCCATCCATATGGGCGAAACCGAAACCATCGTGCTCGAAGCACCGGGCAAGGCTCTCAAACCGCATGATCCCGCCATTCCGAAAACACCCGATCTGCGCGGGACGGTCACGTTGCAGTTTCACACACCGCTGCGATTGCAGACCAACGGTCGACGAGCTACTCGGGAAGAGCACACCGCACGCAAACTCCTTACCGCTTTAATTCGTCGCATTGCTCTGCTCAACGCCTACCACGGAAACGAACCATTCGTGCTCGACCTCAAAGCACTAGCAAACCAAGCGAACCTCATCACCAGCGAAACCCAATTACGCTGGCACGATTGGACGCGCTACTCCACCCGACAGAAAAAACACATGGCGCTAGGCGGCGTAGTGGGCACCTGGAAACTCACGGGCGACCTCACCCCTTTTGCTCCTTTCCTTCATTTGGGGCAGTGGGTTCATGTGGGTAAAGAAGCCACCTTTGGTCTAGGAAAATACCACCTGACGCTTGCGCATTCGTAATTCCCGAACAAGCCACATTCCCAATAAAGGCACAACTCCATTCTTCCTCCTCGTTCAAAAGAAAAGCAAAAAGAAAGCATCAACCCTCTTCATGCCTGTTCACAGCCCGCTAGCACAAGCTTGTGGTATCAACAAGCGTTATCACGTATGGGCAAAATAACAGATGCAGTCGGCATTAAATTTAGGAAGAAACGGAGGAAATATGAAAAAAACTGCAACGCTCATTACCGCTGCCATCTTTACTACAAGCCAAATAACTGGATGCGCTACTGCATCCAAGGACATTGCAGCTCAATCGGTTTCACCGCTACAATATCAACAATTCGACTGTGAACAGATCACGGCAGAAATGCAGCGCGTACATAACCGAGCTTTACAGCTAGCGGGGCGTTTGGACGAAGCAGCGCAAAACGACAAAATTCTCACAGGCGTGGGACTGATTCTTTTTTGGCCAGCATTGTTTGCTCTGGGTGGAACCAAAGAACAAGAAACTGAATATGCTAGACTCAGAGGTGAGAACGAAGCGCTTCAACAGGTAGCTGTCAGGTCCCGGACGATTGCATTGATCCGCGACGTCGTGCATTATTCATAGGTCGCGAGACGATGCGTGAGCTGATCGAGGAACTACGGAGGCAAAAGTCATGATGGTTCGACTGCACAAGAACGCCACCACGACCCCTGCGACCCGGCGCTACATCCAAAGCTCGAACCTGCCGGTGAGGCGTCTTGCCCGGGAACTCGGGGTGTCGGA